>JAEEGJ010004310.1_pt1 | contig 48794 bp, 39 predicted proteins | sample 8958761 | NCBI WGS metagenome assembly JAEEGJ01 (sample SAMN16246546, study PRJNA631951) | gut metagenome | biome: gut microbiome; feature: rumen; material: RS-attached | host: Bos | place: Iran: Karaj | collected 2018-10
GGCGGCTTCGATGTGGTGATAGGGAATCCGCCGTATGTGCATCTTGAAAGCGTAATAGAAACTTCCAATCAATTAGAAAAGGTTGGCTTTTCCACCTATAATAAAAGAGGAGACCTGTATTGTCTTTTTGTTGAGAAAGCTTTCCAATTAGCCAAGCAAAACGGATTGATTTCATACATTATGCCCAATAAATGGCTACAGGCAGGTTATGGAAAAGAACTCAGGAGTTTCTTCTTGGGCAAACGTTTGGAAAAACTTATTGACTTTGGCGATATTCAGATTTTTGAGGGCGCAACCACCTATCCTTGCATTTTTGTTGGACGAAATTCTGAACCTGCAAATCAGCTTTCAGTATCCGTGCTGACGGCGGCCAATTCTTGGGACTTCAATCATAATGTTTCAAGTACAGAGGAAATCTTCGATATTTCTCAATTCAGTAGTGACACATGGGTAATATCATCTCAAAAAGAGAAGTCCCTTCTCGAAAAATTGACGAGCAACCATAAAACCCTGAAAGATTTCGTTGGTGGAGAGGCATATCGAGGTGTCCTTACTGGACTTTCAGAAGCCTTCCTCATTGATTCAGCCACATATCAAAGCATCATTCGTCAGGATGAACGAGCCAAGGAGCATATCTATCCTTTCTTGCAAGGGAGACACATTACTCCGTACGGTAAAGCTGAAGCAGTAAGCTATCTAATATTGTTCGAGAAAGGTTGGACACAAAGAGAACGGTCCTTCGAAAGCGAAGCAGACGCATGGAACTACTTGAAGTCCCAATATCCTTCAATTGCCGCATGGCTGGAACCTTTTGCGGACAAGGGGAGAAAGAGAACCGACAAAGGTGACTTTTGGTGGGAGTTGCGTGCATGTGACTATTACGAACAGTTTGCAAAGCCCAAAATTATGTATCAGGCCTTTCAAGTGAAACCGTGCTTCATATACGATGAGCAAGGATTCTACTCCAATAATTCGATGTGGTTTATACCGACACACAGTAAGTCTTTATTAGCAATTCTCAATTCGAAGATGGGCTGGTGGTTGATAACGAAGTTCTGTTCTCAAATACAGAACGGTTATCAGTTGATTTGGAAGTATTTCGGTCAGATACCAATTCCTGCCATCAATGACGATTCCTCTTTATCATCCCTCGCTGACACCATGCTCTCCCTCAATGCAGATCTTCAGCAGAAGCGCAACCGTTTCCTCCGCCGTATGCAGGAGAACTTTTGCGGCGGGGCATGCCCCGCTGTGAAAATCACGGGCACCTTGGAGACATTCGACACCTTGCAGTTTACGGATTTCGTGAAAGAGCTGAAGAAGCAGAAAATCAAACTCACTCTTCCGCAGCAGGACGAATGGGAGGACTACTTCGGCCAGTACAAGACCGAGTGCAACAGTCTTTCTGAGCAGATTGCTGAAACGGACAGGAGGATTGGCAGTCTGGTGTATGAGTTGTATGGGTTGACGGAGGAGGAGATAAAGGTGGTGGAAGAGGGTGTATAATAATATCAACAAAGGATTAACTATAGTATCTTGAATCTGTAACAAATCGCGAAAAAACCATACTATAAAAGAAACTAACAGTCGTTTAAAGAACAAGAACCATGAACTACATTTGCGACAGAGATGAGAAAACAGGCTATAGGCTTTGTGAAACATCTCCCCAGGGTGGCAAGTGGAAATTACAGTGATCTAATAGCTACGGGATTGAAATAAAACACTCGATTATGAAACGAATCTACGAATACGAAGACCTGCAACCGGTATTAGACAAGCTGCTTGAAGACAAGGAGTCCAGCGATTTGGAGTTCAAGTCGGCGAAGGGCGGTTTCCCTCATTCGATGTGGGAAACCTATTCCTCATTCGCCAATACAGATGGAGGAGCCATTGTCTTTGGCATCAGGGAAAAGGATGACCGGTTTTATTTGGATGGCCTCACAAAAGAACAAGTAAAGAAGTATGAGAAGGAGTTCTTCAATGGAATGCACAACAAACAGATTGTGAACATTCCGTTGCTGAACGAGAACGATGTGCAGGCCGTGGAGTTTGGCGGAGCCTATTGCCTGTTTTTCTATATTCCGAGAGTGGATAGGAGTTTGAGACCTGTGTACTGCGGACTTGACCCATACACGGGGACCTATCGCCGCGATTTGGATGGCGACTACCATTGCTCGCGCGAGGAGGTCAACAGCATGTTCTCGGATGCCAATATCGCCGACCCTGTGGATGGCCGCATCATGGAGAATTTCGGCAAAGAGGATTTGGATTCTGCCTCCATCATGCAGTATCGACGTAAGTTTGAGCAGTGGAATCCCGACCACGTTTGGAACACATTGCCGGAGGATAAGTTTCTCGAAAAGATCAATGTCTTCAGAAAAGACAGGAAAACGGGCAAGTATGGTCTGACCTACGCTGGTTTGCTGATGTTTGGCACCTATAGCGCCATTATGGATGCTAACCCGAATTTCTTCCCGGACTACCAAGAGATTGAAGACCCAAAAGACAGGTGGATTAATCGTATAAGCCCTGACGGGAACTGGGAATCGAATCTGTTCCAGTTTTACAGCAGGGTATTGCCTATCCTTCAAAGTTTCCTGCCCCAACCGTTTATATTGGAGGGCAATCAGCGCAAAACGGAAACGCCTGCACATGTTGCCGTCAGAGAGGCACTTACGAATGCGCTGGTCCACGCCGATTTCACGGTAAATGCCTCCCTGAATGTCTATAAATACCCGAACAAGATGGTCTTTTCCAATCCGGGAACGATGCTCATTCCAATTTGGCAGTTCTACAAAGGTGGTGAAAGTGTATGTCGGAACAAGTATTTGCAGACCATGTTCTCATTTTTGGGATCTGCGGAAAAAGCGGGTAGCGGAGCCGATAAAATCCTTCACGGATGGGAGAAGCAAAACTGGAAACGTCCTTATTTGATGGAAAGAAGTCGTCCCAACAAGGTCGTTTTGACGATGTCTATGGAATCGTTGATTGACGACAATGTCATGGATGCTCTGGAAATATTGTTTAACGGAAGATTGAGCACGCTTGACCATAACCAATTATTAGCGTTAGCCTTGGCTTATACAGAGGAGGAAATCTCCAACGAGAGACTTCAATATGCGTTAGAGATGCATAAGGCGGATATTTCGCAGATGCTGGCTAATATGTGCAAACAGCAATTTTTGGAATCTTCGGGACGCGGAAGGGGAACCACGTATCATGTTTATGGAATAGAAGTGCCTCCAGTGAGAAATATGGATACTTCGAAAAGTAATATCTCTAAAGATAAGAGTAATATTGACACCTCAAAGAGCAATATTCTTGAAAACAAGGGTAATATGGATACTTTGAAGGGTGATAGTATGGATACCTCAAAGAGTAATATGGATACCTCGAAGAGTAATATGGATACTTCGAAGAGCAATTTTACTCACCCCAAGAGGTATTCCAAAGAGCAATTAAAAAAGCTGTTGATGGGCATCTGTCAAGAATGGATGACTGCGGAGGAAATAGCTATTTCTCTCGGACGTGATACAAAATATGTCAAGAATTTTGTTCTTTCCAAGATGACTGATATTATTGAAAAAATGTACGAGAACATCCCCAATCATCCTAGGCAGAAGTATAGAGCAAAGCAAAAAGACTAAGCATGAAATTCAAATTCAAAATACAACAATACCAGACCAATGCCGTGGAAAGCAGTGTAAGGTAAGATACGGCTGTGTGGATTCATACAGCCGTTTGCCGGAAATGATGAGCTCTATTTGTTAATCTTCAATGGCAAATATATTGTGAACGTGCTGCCCTTGCCCTCCTCGCTCTGCACATCGATGCGACCATGGTGCAGGTGAACGATTTTCTTCACATAGCCCAATCCCAATCCGTAGCCCTTGACATTGTGGATGTTGCCATGCGGTACCCGGTAGAAGTTGTCGAAAATCTTGGTGATGGCTTTCTGCGGGATTCCGACACCTTTGTCAGTGACGGAGAAGATGAAATTCTTGTTGTCCGACAGAGTGTTGATCAGAATTTCCGGACTGTTGGTGGAGTATTTGATGGCATTTTCGATCAGGTTGGTGATGGAGTTGGTCAGATGGGTGCGGTCGCCGAACAGTTGGTGGTTGTCCGCATTAAGGGCCACGTTCAGAGTTCCGTTGGAGGAGTTTACCATCAAGGCAAAACTGTCCGTGATTTTTTGGATGAGTTCGTGCATGTCAATTAGTTCGAAGTTCATCTTGATCTGACCTTTGCGCAGCTGTGCCGTCTCCAACACGGTGGTAACCATGTCTTTAAGACGGTTGTTCTCATCGTTGATGATTTCCACGTAGGAGGCCCGGATGTCTTGGTCCCCGAGCATGGACGGGTCGGCGAGCACCTCGCAGGCTAACGAAATGGTCGCGATGGGGGTCTTGAATTCGTGGGTGACATTGTTGATGAACTCGTTGGTTACCTCTGCCGTTTTTTTCTGGCGATAAAGGGAGTAGAGCGCCACAAATGCGACTGTGAATGTGATGATGAAAAACACCAGGATCAGGATGATGATGTTGCTCATTCGTTTGAGGACAATGCCGCGCACGGTAGGGAAATAGATAATCAGGTAGTGCGGCGAGCTCACTTTCTCGTTGTATTTCAGCAGGAAGACGAATTCGCTGTTGAGCACTTTGTCGGGTTGGGTGTATTGCGGTTCCACAACGAATTGCGAGGTGAAGGCGTTGAAGAGGGCGAAGTCGAAGCGCGAATCGACATTTTCATTTTTTAACGATTCTGTAATCATCAGCCGCAGTCGGCCTGCACTCAACAAATCGGTGGTCGCGCTGTCAAGTTGGATCAGGTTCTTGTCCTTGATGTTGAATGCGTTGGAGATGTCGTTTTGCAAGTTCTTCGGATCCCATGGCTCGTTGTAGAGCGGGAACAATCGCCGGAACGCCGCAGTAAAATACTCCGTGTCGTTTGCGATGATACGGGAGTCATTCTCTTGGAAATAGATGGTCGATTTGATTACCCCGATGGGCTGATTGTTGACACTGTCGATCAAGAATTTGCGGCTTTGCTGAATGGAAATCACGTTTGTGGTATCAATCTCATTCTGGTCAAGGCTGGCCGCCTCAATGCCGTCAAGGGCTGTAGTGTCGTTCTTGATGGTGGCGTCGATACGGTTCACCACCTCGTTGCCCGCCGTCAGCACTTCGTTCACAAAGATGCTGCGTTGTACTTTCTCAGCTTCCGTATAGAGGTAGAAGATACCGATAATCAGCGGAATAGCTGACAATCCGACCAAGATGAACAAAGTGACGATGATGCGTTTTTTCATTCCTGTGTGAACAGTGATAAGTGAATTGTGAATTATGAATTATGAATTATGAATTGAAAGATGTCGATGCCGTCGGGGTAGTCGGAGAGGGTGGGGGACTGGGCACTGCCGAAGGGCTCCGCGCGGGTGATGTGCGGGTCATGGCTGACGATGCATTGCAAAAGTTCGGAGTCCGCTTCCAAGCGGCGGTTGACAACTTCAATGTCATCGTAGAACTCGTAGTATATCATCCCAATAGGGGACGCATAATTCTGATTCTCAACGAGAAGGAAGGTTCCTGCATCCATGTAGGGAATCTGGTTCATCAGATGGACGGCCTTTTGGTATTCCAGGTTGTTGTTGAACTGGTGATGCAGCGCGATGGGTTGGCTTTCTTGTGTTAAAATTTGCAAAAACGGCGTGAAATCGTATTTCCTCGGCACAAACAGCTTGGAAACGGAGCGGCAGCCTAACCCGAAGTAGAGGTAGATGTCGTTGGCGAGAGCGCGTAGCTCGTCGTCGCTTTCCTTTTCGTTGAGGACGGCCACGCTGTTGCGGTCCTTTCGCAGGATATGCGGGTATTTGCTGAAGTAGTAGTCGAAGTAACGGGAATTGTTGTTGCTTTCCGTGGCGATGATTGCGTCGAAATCGGCAACTTTTTCCACGAACGAGATGCGCTCTTCAAAGGCAGGCTCGATGCGGATTAGCTCTTGTGCGAGAACGGGCAGTAGGTGCTTGTCTTGTGCGGAGAGTTTCCCTTGATAGTCGTTGCCGCTCACGAGGATGCAGAAGAAATCGTGGAAAGCCGCCAGGGGAATATTGCCGGCGGAAATCACCGCGACGCGCTTGCGTGGAGCGGTGGTGGGAACAATGTCTTGGTATCGAGCGAGATATGTGTCTAAAGCATCAGGCGCGAGCATCCACGCAATGGCAGACAGCGCATATCGGCAGAACTCTGGTGTGAACCAGCTGTTCTCGCGGTACTGCCGCTCGATAGCTTCCCCGAAAGTGTTCTCCACCCACTGATAATCTGTCAAGTGTAGTCCTAACTGCTTGAATGCTAAAATGTTGTCTTTAAACATCTCTATAATCCTCTCATTCGTTCATTGTCTCATCGTCTCATCCTCGTGTCATCGTCGCTACCACCTCGTCGAAAATCCTCTTCACTTCCGTTTCGGGGAATTGCTCGATGATTCCTTGTCCGACAAGCAGATCCATCACACGATGGGTTTCGTCGATATCGTGTTTGGCCAGTTTGTGGATTTCCTTGCGGGTGAGTGGGTTGCGGGCGAGGCCGGCTTTCACGGCGCATTCGCCAACAGCGGCGGCAACCTCGGGGAAGAGGTCGCTGTCCATCATGGTGGGCATGATGCGGTCGGGACTGATGCCCTGTCGCTCGGCGAAGTCGGCGATGGCATGAGCGGCGCAGACGGCCATCTCGTCGGTGATCTTGCGGGCAGCGACGAGCAGCGTGCCTTTCAGGATGGAGGGGAAGCAGACGGAGTTGTTGACCTGGTTGGGGAAGTCGCCGCGACCGGTGGCCACGATGTAGGCTCCGGCGGCCTTGGCGGCATGCGGATAGATTTCCGGCACGGGGTTGGCGCAGGCGAACACGATGGCTTTCTCCGCCATCAGTGAAACCCACTCCGGCTTGATGGTGTCAGGGCCCGGCTTGGAGAGTGCCACTAAGACATCCGCACCCTTGAATGCTTCCTCTTCAGTGTCAATACATTGCGGGTTGGTTGTTTGGCAGAGTTTCCATTGCGGGTAGTAGCGGGGGTCATTAGCATAACGTTCGCGGTTTTTATGCAAAGCTCCTTTACTGTCAAATAAGATGATGTTTTCGGGTTTCGCGCCGTCCTCCATCATCAGTCGGGCGATGCTGCAGTTTGCCGCGCCTGATCCGTAGAGCACAATCTTCACATCCTCAAGGCGTTTGCCTACAATCTTGAGAGCGTTCAGCACACCTGCAAGCGTAACGCAGGCCGTGCCTTGCGCGTCGTCATGCCAGACGGGAATATCGCACTCCTCGCGCAGCACGTCCAAGACGCGGAAGCAGTTGGGTTGCGAGATGTCTTCGAGGTTGATGGCCCCGAAGCTGGGCTGCACCATCTTCACGAAGTCGATGATCTTGTCGGGCTGGTGTTCGCCGTTTTCATCGCGGCTGTCGATACAGAGCGCACTGGCATCAATGCCACCTAAGTATTTCATGATGAGTGCCTTGCCCTCCATCACGCCCAGTCCGCCGGGAGGCGTGCAGTCGCCGTCGCCGAGCACACGGGTGCTGTCGCTGACCACCGCCACCATGTTCGAACGGTTGCTGAGCTGGAACGAACGGTCGTTATTGTCGCGGATGGTGGTGGAAATGGCCGAAACGCCCGGCGTGTACCAGGCATTGAACCAGTTCAGACTCTCGATGGGAACCTTGGGGAGCGTACCCATCTTGCCCCGGTAATATTCGTGTGCAAATAAAGACAACTGTTTGTAAAATAAAGTTTTAGCTTTCGCTTTCTGCGCCTCGTCAAAGGACTTCGGGAAAAGCTCGTCAAGGTGTTCGATACTGTTACTCATACAATATATTTTTTATGCGGCAAAGATAGCATTTTTTAATGTAGAATGAAGAACGAAGAATGCTGAATGCTGAATACTGAATAAGGAGATGGCACCTTAGTATGAAGTTTCATGTATCTTAAGTCATAAGTCTCAAGTCTTAGTTATACTAAAAAAGTGTATCTTTGCAGCCATTTAAAAAAATTATGAAAAGACATTGTTTTGTGCTTATGTTAGGGGCTTTGTTGGTGAATGCACTGTTCGCCCAGTCACCCACAAAATTGCAGGTTTCCCTGTTGAACAATCATTTCGACCATGTGAATCTGTCCAGTGCGTACGGCAGTTCTCAGACGAACTATGGCTATGCGGACATCAAGAACGACAAATTCAATATGACGGTGAATCTCCCCAACGACATTTACCGGTTGGATTTCGGCAATGGTTCGTCAATGTTGATGGTTATCACCCCAGGTGAAACCGTGAACATGACTTTGGATGCTGAAAACCTTCAACAGGTTGTTGCTGTGACTGGTTCGGAAACCATGAACAAGGTGAAGGAGATGTCCTATCTCGCCTTGCATCGGAAAGAGGCAGTGGACAGCATCAATGAGGCACTTCAGAACGACAAAGACAAGCAGTATTGGTCAGATTTCGCCCAGAAAATCAGCATGTATCGTCAGACGAACGATGACGTGGACAACTACCTTCTGTCTGCGTTCGATAATTTGGATACCCTTTATCGTACTTATTCAAGAGAGTTGTCCAACGGGAAACTGAAGGGCAATGCGGTGTTCGAATGCGCGGATGCTGCCAACAGGATGATGAAGAAAACAGAGATAGATTACACGCCGTTCGCCAATTATCAGGAAAATGTCTCCCGCTATTACTCGTTTTCAGGGCAGAGAGTGGCAGATGCGCAGGATTATTACCGTGTTTTTGACCAGTATCAGTCGGATTTGCACAACAGGCATCAGATTGCGCAAGAAGCCATAGGCAAGTTGATGCCGAAAATCCATCAGCTGTTGGCGGAGAAAGATTCGTTGACATATAATAATCTATGGGACAAAAAGGGAAATCAGTCCAAGTGGGTGAATCGTGTTCTGGAGGAGTTATATCCTTCTTTGCCGCAGGCTGTTGGCCAGAAGGCGGCATACGAGGCGTTGATGAAAAACGACAAGCAGAATGCGGACATGCTCGTCAGAGAGTCGCAGGGCAAGGTGAGCAAGGTGGTGCAGAAATACCAAGAAGCGTATAACGAGCTTGATGCCTATTTGACCTCCCGACTGAAGGATGCCATCAGGGCGAACAAGCGGGATATCTGCGTGCTTATGTTTTTGGACATCTTCCCGAGGGAGCAGAATGCCGCGTTGCACAATGAGGTTATAACGGCACTGCATGAAAAGTATCCAGAGCATTTGATTGTGAAGGATCGTTGGAGCTATATGAATTCGCCTGCCTCAAAAGTGGCTGTCGGAGCCATAGCTCCCGATTTGGAGTTTCCGGATCCTGACGGCAAGATGCGCAAATTGTCTGATTTGCGCGGCAAGGTGGTGCTGTTGGATTTCTGGGCTTCCTGGTGTGGGCCTTGCCGTCGTGAGAATCCCAATGTGACGCGCATCTACAGCCAATACCACGACAAGGGCTTTGAGGTGTTCAGCGTTTCGCTGGACAGTGATGCCGCCTCCTGGAAGCGTGCGATCGAGGCTGACAAGTTAGTGTGGCCCAACCACGTGAGCGATCTCAAGAAGTGGCAGTCAAGGGCTGCCGCCATCTACGGGGTGCGCTCCATCCCTTCCACCTTCCTACTGGACAAGGAGGGTCGCATTGTGCAACGCGATTTACGCGGTGCCGACCTAGAACGCGCTGTCAAACAGATGGTTGAACAGTAAAGAAGATAGTTTGAATGGATTCTAAAGCGTAAGATTTTCTTACGCTTTTTTTTGTGTTATGGAAAACACAAGACAAAAAAAAACAACAAAATAATTATTTTGTTGTTTTAAAATCACCTAATGTTATGAAAAAAACAAATTTTGGAGCGGAAAACGGGACTCGAACCCGCCACCTACAGCTTGGAAGGCTGTCGCTCTACCGGATGAGCTACTTCCGCATAAAAAAACAAGTGGGAGAGGAAGGATTCGAACCTCCGAAGGCTTAGCCAGCAGATTTACAGTCTGTCCCATTTGACCGCTCTGGAACTCTCCCATCGTTGTTTCACTTATGCCTGGAGCCGATAGTCGGACTTGAACCAACGACCGGCTGATTACAAATCAGCTGCTCTACCAACTGAGCTATATCGGCATAATTTTCAATGAACGCCTCATCGTTTTGCGGTGGCAAAGATACTATTTTTTTTATATGATGACATACTTGTATGAAATTTTTTTTCAATTAAACGCAAATGGCTGGAAATCAGAATTATGAAATGCGATAAAGCATCGATCAATGATGTCTTGGACAAGAGAAGTACTCTTTCGGAAGAGGTTTCTTGATGTCGTTTTGGAAGAAAAACGCGCTGATGGTGCAAAAAATGTCAAATCATTTCCGAATATTCCCGGGCAGAAAATGATGTGGATAAGGTGTTCATTCTTTAAAAAAGGAATGGGTTTGCCATATCAAAAAAAAATGTATTTTTGCCGCCTATTTCAAAATCAAATGCTATGTCAGAAATTTTACAAAAAGTACAATCAATCATTGCCGACAAATTAAGTGTCGATGTGGCAGACGTGACACCCGAAAAGAGTTTCACCAATGACTTGGGTGCTGATTCGTTGGACACCGTCGAATTGATCATGGAATTTGAGAATGCATTTGGCATTAAATTTCCTGAGGAAGATGCTGAGAAAATCGCCACAGTAGGTGATGCAGTAGCTTACATCGAAAATCTTCTTGCAAGCAAGTAGAATATTGCAGTTTACAAAATACGTTTGTGATGAACCTCAAACGCGTTGTTGTAACAGGCATTGGTGCCTTAACGCCAATAGGAAATAATGTGGCTGAGTACTGGGAGAGCCTCCTGAAAGGTAAGTCCGGTGCCGGCCACATTACTTATTTTGACACAGCGAAGTTTAAAACGAAATTCGCCTGTCAGTTAAAGAATTACAACCCATCTGACCATTTCACGCCGAAAGAGCTTTCCAAGCTTGACCGTTGTGCACAGTATGCGTTAATCACTACGGAAGAAGCCGTCCGCGATGCTCACATAGATTGGGCTCGAGTGGATAAAGAGAGGGTAGGGGTGGTCTTTGGAACCGGAATTGGCGGTTTGACTTCCTCCGAAGAAGCTGTGCAGCAGTTTATGCTTCAGGAAAGAGAACCTCGCTTCAGCCCGTTCCACCTTTTGCGGGTGCTTGCCAATACCGTCTCCGGGAACATTGCCTTGAAATATGGGCTGGAAGGACCTTGTTACATCACGACTTCCGCTTGCGCCTCTTCGGCCAACGCCATTGGCGACGCCTGTTACGCGATTGCGTTGGGCAAGTCGGACATGATTGTCACTGGCGGTACGGAGTCGGCCATCATCGAGCTGGCCGTGGGCGGATTCAATGCCATGCGGGCGCTCTCCACGCGGAATGACGACCCCGAACATGCCAGCCGTCCCTTTGACAAAGACCGTGATGGATTTGTCATGGGTGAAGGTGCGGCCACGCTGATTCTGGAGAGCGAGGAACACGCCAAAGCGCGTGGCGCACGTATTTACGCCGAAGTGGTCGGGGTGGGCATGACCGCCGACAATTACCATATCGCAGCTCCTAACCCCTCGGGAAGAGCTGCCATGCTTTCCATGCGTAACGCCTTGAAAAGCGCAGACTTGAAACCCGAGGATGTCGATTATATTAACACGCATGGGACATCCACTCCGTTAGGCGACCTTTCTGAATGCCGCGCTATTGAACAGCTTTTCGGGGATCATGCCCCTAAAATCGCCATCAATTCCACCAAATCCATGATTGGTCACCTTTTAGGTGCGGGACCTGCTGTCGAGAGTGTGGCTATCCTCTGTTCTATGCGCGACAACCTCATTCACCCGACCATCAATCTGCAGCATCTGGACCCGCTTTTGCCTGCAAACTGGAATTTTGTGCCTAACGAGGCTATTTCCAAGGAGGTGAATGTGGCAATGTCAAACTCTTTTGGGTTCGGAGGTCATAATGTCTCTTTGTTGTATGTGAAATACAAGGAGTGAGTTATGAACCTGACGGACAAGCAGATTCGGTCATATTTTAAAAACATTTTCGGATTCAGGGTCCGTCACGTTAATTTATTCCGTAAAGCTTTGCTTCACAAATCCGCCACCGAGGTTTCGCCCATCGGCGGGCGGGAGAACAACGAACGCCTTGAATTTCTCGGCGATGCGGTGCTGGGCTTGATAATCGCTGATTTTCTTTGTCATAAGTACCCTTCCGAACCAGAAGGTGTGCTTACCCAGATGCGTTCCAAGTTGGTGAACCGGCAGCGGTTGAGCGAGTTGGCCCTCAAGTTGGGCTTGCATGACATCACCACAATGGCGGGCCATATTTCCTCCAAAACACTCCCTGGCAACACTTTTGAAGCTGTTGTTGGAGCCATTTATCGAGACCAGGGTTATAAAAAAACCGCTCATATCGTATTGGACAATATTTTTTTGGTTCACGTGGATATCGATGCGGTGTATGCGGAGAACACCGATTATAAAAGCAGCCTCCTGATCTGGGCGCAGCGTCACAAACACAAGTTGACATTCACCCATGTCTCAGAACCGGACAAGGAGCGGGATCTGTTCCGCGCCTATATCGACCTTGACGATCAGCGGATTTCCGAGGCGGTCGGCAGTTCCGTGAAATCAGCGGAGCAGCGTGCTGCGGAACTCGCGTTCGCCGTCCTCGAACAGTAGTGACGTTTCCTGAAACGTCTCTACTGCGGTAAATTCATCCATCTGTGTGTATTCGTAATTTATGTACCTTTGCGCGTTTTTTGAATTCGTGTTATGAGAAAGATAATTCTTACCCTATTATTATATATTGTATGCCTGCTGGCTCCGGCGCAACAGATTGCATTGCTGAAATATAACGGTGGCGGCGATTGGTATGCAAACCCGACTTCTCTTCCGAACCTCATCAAGTTCTGCAACCAGCAGTTAGGAATGTCGCTTGAAGCGAAGCCTGCGACCGTGGAGGTGGGCAGCGCGGACATTTACCGTTACCCTTTCATCCACATGACAGGGCACGGCAATGTGGCGTTTACGGATGCCGAGGCCGAAAACCTTCGTAACTACCTGATTGCCGGCGGCTTTCTGCATGCGGATGACAACTACGGTATGTCTCCTTACATACGGGCGCAGATGAAGAAAGTTTTTCCCGAACTGGAACTCGTGGAATTGCCATACAATCATCCGATCTTCCACCAGAAGTACAACTTCCCGAACGGTCTGCCCAAAATCCACGAGCACGACAACAAACCGCCGCAAGCTTTCGCCCTCTTCTGGGAGGGGCGCATGGTATTCCTCTTCACCTACGAGTGCGACCTCGGCGACGGCTGGGAGGACTTCGTCGTCCACAAGGACTCCGAAGCTACCCGCACGAAAGCGTTGCAGATGGGAGCGAACATCTTGCAGTATGTCTTTTCCAATTAAGAATGAAGAATGCAAAATGAAGAATATTCCCTGAGCAGTCCCGTCAGGGACAAGAGCTTGGTAGCGCATAGATAACCGATGAAAGAATGATGAATATGAGAAGAATATTTGTTGCAATATTTTGTTTTTTAGGATGTTGTGGCATGATAAATGCCCAAAAGGACACCACAACGGTCATTTCCTACAACATCCGTTATAACAACCCTAACGATGGCGACAATATTTGGGACAACCGAAAGGATTGCTCTGTCACTATGGTGAAAATGGAGCGGCCCGATTTCCTCTGCGTGCAAGAGGCCTATTTCGTGCAGTTGGACTATTTGCTGAAAAATCTGCCTAATTATGAGTATATTGGCGTTGGCCGTGACGATGGCAAGAAGGGTGGGGAGCACATGGCCATCCTCTACCGCAAGGATCGCTTTGAGGTTGTGGAACATGGCGATTTCTGGCTGAGCGAGACACCGGATGTCTGTTCGCGGGGCTGGGATGCCGCCTGTCACCGTATTGTGACTTGGGGTTACTTCCGCAACAAGCAGACAGGCAAGCACTTATACTGTTTCAATACGCATCTGGATCACGTGGGTGAGGTCGCCCGCCGCGAGTCGGTGAAACTTATCACCGAACGTATCAAGAGCATCGTCAAAGACAAGAAAGCCCCAATTTTCCTGACCGGCGACTTCAACTCCGATATCAGCAGCGACATTTTCGTTCCGCTGAAAAAGGTGCTGAAGCAGGCCCGCAAGGACGCGCCCATCACCGACAACAAGGGCACCTACAACGGATGGGGCTCCGCCGCCAACATCTTCGTCATCGACCATATCTTCTACAAAAACGCCAAACCGATGATTTTCAAGACTTTGGACAGCGACAAGTACGGACGTTCGCTGATTTCGGACCATTATCCGATTAAGGGAGTCTTTTCTAATTAAGAATGCTGAATGTTGAATGCTGAATGCTGAATGCTGAATGTTGAATGCTGAATGCTGAATGCTAAATGCGCTGAATGTTGAATGTTGAATGTTGAATGCTGAAATAATATAGTGTAGTTTTTTCAAAATTATAGCGTCTAACTATAAAAACAAACCCTTTGAACCTTGAACCTTGAACTTTGAACCTTAAACCTTATACCGATATGGAACGAAACATCAACAATCAGTCGGCCGGAAAGACGGCTCTCAAATGGACCTTGCGGAGCATTGCCATCTTCTTTGCTCTTCTGGTCGTTTTTTCTTCTTTTTATACGGTGAAATCGACCGAGCGGGGAGTGCTCTCCACTTTCGGGCGGATTCAGGACCGCGTGATCGGCGACGGTCTGCATTTCAAGATACCGTTTGTGCAAACGGTGAAGCACGTGAACATCCAGCAGAAGAAGTTCGACGGCAAGGAGAACAGTTACACCCGCGATGTGCAGACTTCAGAGGTGGACTACACCATCAACTACGACTTGGTGAAGGATAATGTTGCCAAGTTGATGAAGAACGTGGGTGAGGATTACCATAACCGCATCGTGGTGCCTTATGTCCGCAGTGCGCTGAAGGAGAGCTTCGGCAATTTCGCTGCCACGCATATTGTGGAGAATCGCGACAAGGTGCGCCGCCAGATCGAGGACAAACTCCGTACAACGTTAAGCAAGGAGTATTTCACGAACATCCATTTCCAGCTGGTGAACATCGATTTTGACGATCAGTTCGAGACGGCCATCAAAGAGAAGCAGGTGGCTGAACAGAACGCGTTGAAAGCCAAGAATGTAACCGTCCAGATTGAGGAGCAAGCCAAGCAGACCCGCATCAAGGCGGAAGCAGAGGCCGAGGCCATGCGCATCAAGGCCACCGCTTTGGAACGCAACCAGAAACTCGTGGAATACGAGGCCGTGCAGAAATGGAACGGCGAGCTGCCGCAATATGTGGGCAGCGGCTCGATTCCGTTCATCAATATCAAATAAAAAGGATTTTACGAGGCTTCGGCGAGGACAACCGTTCCTTTGCCTGCATCCATCCTGATGCGGTCGCCGTTTTTCAGCAGTTTGGTGGCCCCTTTCATGTTGACAATCGCGGGCAACCCATACTCACGCGCCACGACCGCCCCGTGAGACAACGACGATCCGATTTCGGTAATCATCCCGTTTACGATGGAATAGTACGGCGTCCAGCCGATATCCGTGAACCGCGCCACCATGATTTCCCCTTTTTGTAGTTTGTTGGCGTCGTCGATGGAATAAACGACGCGCACAATTCCCTCGCATTCCCCGTTAGAAACGGGAACACCCTTCATCACACCGTCATTCTGCCCCACATCGAAGACATCCGCTGTGGGCTTTCCAATATAAATATCGTCAAACGAGAGATTTTCCTGAATGGCGTATGCTTTTCGTCTTCTCTCGGCAACAGCGAGTAGGGTAGTGTCGCCGTCAATGAGCTTGCCGATCTCCGTATGCGTCAGAAAGTAGATCAAATCTGTGTCAGTCAAGACATTGGCAGTCATCATCAGCTCGGCCAGGCGTGCGTACTGCTGTTTGAAAAGGTCGATGATTTGGATCAACTGCGATTTTGTGTATTCGCGATCCACCACCGCTTGTCTGGCCCTCTTGGCAAAAATGATGGAAGCCCGTTTTAACAGAGGGTTCCGGATAAAGGCAAATTCTTTACGAAGGTCTATCTTTTCTTCGCTTTGAACGAGTTTCATAGGGGAATTGATGATGCTCTGCAGGTAATTCATCAGCGGGAGCTCGTCTTCTCTCCACGGCTTGTTCCTCATTTCCGCCTCCTTGATGCAGCGGTGACCGTGACGCGCCAGAAAATCCTGATATTTGGCGTTGGCCTCCGCGTCGTTTTTAATGAATTCCAGCAATTCGCCTGCACTGAAGTCCACGGCTTTGGGTTCGCGCTTTTTGATTAACGCTGCCATCTCCTGCAAACACGAGAGAATGTCGGCGCTCTCGATGTTGGGGATGTTGGTCAGCAGATGCGACAGGAAGGACTGGTACCTCTTTTTGTCCGGGAAATACTTGTCAAGCATCATGTACAGGGTGCTGGTGGCGCTTCCGGAAGACGAGGACGAAGCATAATGGTAGATGAGGCTCTCGTCCAAGTAGGCGAGATTATGGTCTATGCTCAGATAAAGTTCTTGATATGAGGTGGTTTCCGTGAAGTGGACTTTGGTCAGCATCGTGTCAAAACGCTTCATCGCGCGCCTGCCAGACATCACATAACGCAGGAATTTCACGGAATTGATGCCGCGGACTATCGGATTGGAAAACTTGGCGGTGATGGGAGGGTAGTCGTGGTATTCGCCCATGATGGACAGATTCATCGACTGCGGGTTGGCGATTCCGACCTTAGCATACATGTTGTAAAGCAGATTCATGTCGAAGAACAGATGTCCCGATATGGAGGAAATCAGCCGCAGCGGTTTTTCTTCGTAGGGCGAGCGATACACTCCGGCCTTGTAGAGCATATAACGCATGCCGTAGTCGATGGCTTTCGCGGAGGTGGACAGCGTTAGCGGTGTGACGGCTCCCGGCATCATCTCGCCCACATTTCGTTTGGTAAAGAGATGTCCTCTTAGGTCATCGTCGCGGTCAAATTCTTCAATGTCAATGATTTCTGTCGTGATGGGACGCATTTGCAACAGGTAGAGCTGTCCGTTGTGGATAGCCCATTCCAAGTCCTTTTCTTCCGCAAAAACAGTCCGGACTTTCTTTCCTGTCTCGTAGAGCCGTTTGATCTCGTCTTCGTTGAGCAAGTCGTCGCTGCAAGGACGGTAGTATTTGCGGGATATCTCGTAGCGGTGGGCGGTGACCTGACCGGAAACCAGATTCTCGCCTTGCCCACTGACCGCTTCAATGAGGATGGCTGACCCGTTGTTCGGACCGGCGGTGAAAAGCACCCCCGCCTTGTCGCTGTCAATCATCTCCTGGACGACGATGTTCATCGTGCCCTGTTTCAACTCGAAGTGGCGGGCGTAGTCCTCCACGCGGCGGGAATTCAGGGACTCCAAGCATTTCTTGACGCTTCCCATCAGATGGGAACGGTCCACGAACAGGCAAGTCTCATATTGCCCGGCATTCGAAGCCGATGATTGATCCTCGTTGGAGGCGGACGAGCGCACTGACACTTTCTCCGCATTCATGGCATCAAAAGCTTGATAAACAGCCTCTTCGTCAATCTGTTCTGTGTCGGTGATGACGAACCCTTTCGGAACGATGAATCCGTGCCGAACCAACATGTCCAGACCTTTCGCTTTTCCTCCAACGGACGGATAAATCTCTTCCGGTAATTGTCCTAACTGGTAAATTTTCATCTTCTTATCTTCTTTAGTTCTCTTTGATTGAAATAACGGTTTTTGTCAGCGTTGAAGCCGATTTCCAGAATGCCGCGGCAGGTTTTGCCGTCAATCCTGAATTCCGCGATATTCTCGTGCAGAATATATTGGCCTTCCTGAAAATGGTATGTGACTCCCGTCAAGAACTTTGCCTCAACGGGAATCGTTCTGGAATCGTCCAGTTTCATGCGAAAAGCTAGTTCGTGGGGAATAGTCCCTTGGTTAATTCGCTGAAAATCCAGATCTGCCTGCAACATGAAATGCAGCCCTGTTTCGTCTCGGTAATGACCTACCTCCAGGACGCTCATCACGGGATAAGATACTAAGGAGTAGTTGAGCTGCTGATTTTGGGAAACGGCCATCAGCCAGAGGTGGTTGTTCATATAGTTCCAGTCTCGCTTTCCGAAGGAATGGTCGCGCACGCACGGCAGACGGAAATCTGTGGTATTGCCGTTCAGCGTCAGTTGGCCTTCCAGCATGCCTTCCTGCTCATAGTGGCATTGTCCGCTGACGTTTTGCAGCTGACCGAAAAACGCTTTGCTCCATTTTTCGTTGGCGATTCCTGCCGCCATCCTCTCCGCCGGGATATCGCTCGTGAAATCAATGGGCTTCTGCTTGCCAACAAAGGTTGCGCAAAGGCAGGCCTCGTCGGTTTCATTCAGTTTGCCTTGATAGGATATTGTCCAGTTGTCTCCGTTTTTTTCCACCTGTATAGGGGATGCACCGACAGGGAAATATTCCTGTTGCAAGGAGTAAACCTTTCCGCCTAAATAGATAACAAACCATGTCTCCTCCGAATGAACTCTCTTTCCCAGGCGTGCAAAGACGGACATTTTCTCGTCGTGGGCTGAAAAATAGTAGGAATTGTTCAGCATCGTGTCCGTTTCGCCTTCGAGGGAGAAATTTTCTGCATACTGGTAGTCAAACGGGTTTTGTCTGTTCCGTTTGGCCAGTGCCTGGCACATCATTCGCTTTTTGAAGCCGTAAAACATAATCTAAAATTAAGACGGTGCAAAACTAAAAAAAATTCCTTTTGGATTTTAAGTTTTTTTAAGAATTGTACTTGGTTAAAAATCAAATTGTTATTTGTCTTAATTTAATTTTGGACGAAAAAAATGTGTTCGTTTAGATCTCATTTTTCGCAACCGATGAAGCGGATGCGAAAAAAGACCTATGAATTAAAAGACCAAGGAAATCCTGAGCCACAACGAATATTTCGGCGATGACAATCCATAATAAATTGTATATTTGCCACGTTATATCTTCAGATTCAGTTTGACGAATTTTGCAGGGACCGGAGGTGTGGCGTGAAAAAATATAAGAATAGTATCATCCAATAATTCAAATAATTATGAAAAAGAGTATTTTAATCATCATGACCATAGTCGCCCTTTTGATGTGCGGTTGCGAGCGAGAGCCCAACAACCCTGGCGGCAACACCAACCCCGACGAACCCTCCATCGACATCACGCCCTATTTGGGCAAATACTTGATGTCCCGCCATACAGAGCTCTCCATCAATGTTCTCGGCATGTTCTCCTTCCCACTCGACAAAGACCTTGATGTTGAATTGGTCACTGTCAAAAGTGATCCCGCTGTCGCTCACGGCATCATCATCAGCAATAACGACGCTCTGTATCTGCGCGGTATTGTCGATACCGACGGTCTCCATCTTCAAAACGACACGGTCAATCTCGTGATTGACACCACCATCGCAAACACCCCTCTCAACTTCGGTGTCAGTGTCTGTATGACCCATCCCACCATCCAACCACCTGTAAACGGCGTTATGGAATGGACCAGTATTGCAACCGGCAGTGCCTCCACCACCGTCCTGGGCATTCCCATCAACGCAACCCTTACTGGTGACATGCGCTATAGAACCATCTTGAGCAACTAACAGCTGTTTTATAGCCCTACGGGACCTGTTGAGATTTTTGTAGATAGTCAAAAGTATCTAAGAAAAACAAAAACCGCCGTGAGTTACATGTAACTTACGGCGGTTTTTTTGCGGAAAGTACAGGATTCGAACCTGTGAGAGCTTTTACACCCTGGCGGTTTTCGAAACCGCTGCCTTCAGCCGCTCGGCCAACTTTCCTTTCTCAAATGAGCGCGCAAAAATACAATTTTTTTCGGTATCTCTGAGGATACATGGTTCTTTTTTTCTTTTTCGTTTTTAAGGCAACAGGCAAAAGGCAACAGGCAACAGTGAACAGTGAATGGAGAATAGTCTAAGTCTAAGTCATTTGTCTATGTTTAAAAGCCAAAAGCTAACAGCTAACAGCAAAAACGCAGTCCCGGAAAAGTCCGGAACTGCGTTTTTAGTTAATGATTCCGAAAAACGGACTACTTCACGTTCTTCAGCACTTCCACGAGGAAGTCGTAGAATTTGCCGACGCTCTCGATGTTGACGCGCTCGACGGGGGAGTGCGGGTGCTCGATGGTCGGGCCGAAGGAGACCATGTCCCAGTCGGGATAGCAGACGCCGAAGAGGCCGCATTCCAGACCGGCGTGGATGGCCATCACTTTGGGCTCGTTGCCGTATTTCTCCTTATAGACCTTCATGCAGGTGTTCATAATGGGGCTCTTCATGTTGGGGTTCCAGCCGGGATAGCCGCCGGTGAGCTCGATGCCGCATTCGGCCAGTTCGGCGATGGCGACCATCTTCTCGCCTAAGGCCTCTTTCGCGCTGTTCACGCTGCTGCGCAACAGGCACTTGGCACTCATCTCACCGTTCTCGGCGACGAAGTTGGCTAAGTTGTTGGAGGTCTCCACCAGACCGGGCATGGAGTCACTCATGCGCTGCACGCCGTTCGGGATAGCGAAAATCATGTTCAGGAACTGGCAAAGGGCTTTGGGCTCGATGACCTGTGCGGGAGCATCGACAGCCGTCACGGTAAGGCTGAGACCTTCCTCGGTGAGGGCGAACTCTTTCTTCACGACCGTTTCGAACTCTTTGGCAAAGGCCTCGAACTCAGCGGCTTTCGCGGCGGGAACGGTCAGGATGGCCGAGGCCTCGCGCGGGATGGCGTTGCGCAGACCGCCGCCGTTGATGCAGGCGACGCAGCCGCCGAAATCGCGGACCACCTTCTGCAGGAAGCGCGTGGCGATCTTGTTGGCGTTGGCGCGGCCGAGGTTGATGTCCATGCCGGAGTGACCGCCGTGCAGACCCGTGATGAAGAGTTTGTAGCCCTTCATGCCGGCGGGCGTGGCCACGGTGGTGTAGGTGCGGTGGAAGTTGGCATCCATACCGCCGGCGCAGCCCACGTAAAGCTCGCCTTCCGTCTCGGAGTCAAGGTTGATGAGGATCTTGCCCTTCACGAAACCGGGTTTCAGACCGAATGCGCCGGTCATGCCGGTCTCCTCGTCGATGGTGACGAGCACCTCGATGGGTCCGTGCTGGCAGTTGGGGTCGGTGATGGCGGCCAAAGCTGCAGCCACACCGATGCCGTCGTCAGCACCCAGAGTGGTCTTGTTGGCGCGCACCCAGCCGTTGTCGATAATCGGCTCGATGGGGTCGGTCAGGAAGTCGTGCGCCTTATCGCTGTCGGCTTGCGGCACCATGTCGCAGTGGGCCTGCAGCACGACGGGCGTGCGGTTTTCGAAGCCAGGAGTGGCGGGGACGGTGAACAGCAGGTTGCCGGTCTCGTCTTGCACCACGGGGATGTTGTTCTCTTTAGCCCATTCCTTGTACCATTTAATCACGGCAGTTTCGTGCTTGGAAGGGTGGGGGGCGTCACAAATGTGTCCGAAGATGTCCCATAATCCTTTGGGATACAAATTCAAAAGTTCTTGATTCATTGTAATATTGTTTAAGTTTACAAATATTGATTGTCCATTTTCAAAAGAACCCGCAAAGGTAATAATTTTTTTGATGCTGAGTATTGCTGTTGATATGATAATTATTGAAATATTCTTGTAATTAGACAACCTTTTCTACTCTAACTCCATAAGACGAAGGTCTTTGTTTTTTTTTGATGGACGTTTTTGGGAATGGACAATCTTCATTTGATGATGATTTTTACATCGCTTAATGTTATACTACTAGTATGCACTTTGTCTTTCAATTCCTGTGGCAGGTCAAGTTTACGGAAATCACTCTTCGCTTCGCGATGTATGGGGATAATGGCCAACATAGGATTGACTTTTTTGCATACCTCCGTAAGCGTCTCTCTCGAAGCATGTCCAGAAGTATGGAGATACTCAATAGTCCAATCATGAGCGTGAACAAAGTCGTATGTCAGCTGCTGGAATGCAGAATGCCCCTTCTCGATGTATCCCTGAAATTGGGAATAAATGAAGCGAGTCATTGCGGAGTCAAGTTCGGGATAGATGGTATCAATAAAATTTCGGATTCTATAATTGTTTCTTACCATCATTAAAAAGCCATTTGTCTTTGATGCCGCGCGGATTTCCTCCATGTGTTTCGCGAAATATCTCCGTTTGGGAAAGCGGTATAGGCAACTCTTTTTCCCGAGGGTGTTTTCTATTTTCTCCAGCACTTTCCATTGATAGCCATCTACCACAAACATCATTCCTTTGTTCATTGCCGCCTGATAAAACGAAGCCATCCGGTCTGCATCCATAGAGGAGCACATCACAAAAATGCTTTTAAACCCATCTATCATTGCCACTGCCTTATTCTTCAATTCATTCTCGGACATCAGTCGGGCATCCTCCCGACTAAGCATTGTGCCTTCAGTGACAAGGATATCAATTTTGAGACGTGCAACAAAGGAGTCTATTACCGGCATTAAACCCTTGCCTCGGTACCCATGCTCACGGAAGTCCCCAGTATGCAGAATCAATCTGTTGTCGCATTCAATTAAAAACATATAGGCATCAGGGGCCGAGTGACTGACAAAGTAAGGTGTTACAACTATTTTATCGCCGATTGGAACGGGCTTTGCGGCTTGAAAGGTGAGGAATTTCTCGAAGGCCTCTTTTTCTGCCATTGGTTGAGGTTTGCCTAAATAAGCTATATGACCTTTAAGCAGAAGCATCAATTCTTTGCTAGTTTCTCCGAGATATTGTGGTATTCCTCGCTGTGCCACTTGAACCTCAAATCCAATGTGGTCGCCATGCGGGTGGGTATAGAAAATAGCACTCACACCATCCAACAGCTTGTCCAATTCGTCACTGTTGTCGTATTTATCGTATGCAACATTGTCACCTTCAGGCAAGTTATGCCCTAGATCAATCAATATTTTTGTGCCGGATTCGGACGCAATCTCGGTAATGCACCCGCCAATTTGGTCGATTCCGCGATGAATGGTGATGGTCATAGTCCTTTATTTGCTAATGAATCCTTCAGTGTGCCGCTAAAACTTATCGGGTTGCCATCAGCCCCTCGATTAAAGTAAAGTGTATGAGGATGAAGTATTACATTTAGCTTATTGATTGATATTTCGTTAAGGCAGCCCTCTTCCGATGCCCCTTCGTCTGGCATTAATGTTACAGCATCAATGTGTAATATTTCTGGAACTTCCCTACTTCTGCCGAAGATGTGCCACCAATTGGTTCCGCTATTACTTCGAAGGAGATATGCTAAAAATGTTGCGTAAGCCAATGACTGCTGCAAAGTCATTGCTTGTGATTCGGTTGGATTGTTGTCATCCTTTAGCTCTATAACAGCCAGTCTGTTGTCTCTTGTGTTTGTAGTGTGATTAACTCTGGCCAATATATCGATACCACCGCCTTTTTCATTTGAATATTTTGGGGGATTTCCATGTTTGCTTGCTGACAGAGGAGTTGCTAATTGGAAAAATTTGCCACCTAATCTTACCGGTTGAATATCACAAAGCAACTTACCTTCCGATCGGGTTTTCTTACTAAATTCAGCTAACATCCAATTCTCTATTCGATGTTCTTGACTGTGGACCTTTGTTGATTTTGTAGATGATTGATTCATAAATAATTGTCTAAACTCTGTAGCAATAGGGCTTTTCCATTCTTTTGAGAATCCTTTAAGAAAAGTAGAACCAAAGTGCTCGTGTACATATTTCGCTTGTTCATCATCTACGTTCAACAATATACAACCATTCCTATCAACTTTTATTTCACCAACACTTTGTCCTGCAAATCGCAGGTCAAAAGTACACGTTGAACTATTGCTTTTTACCTTTGTAATGCTGCTGTAAACATATAAAGGGCTGTTTATTTTAAACTTCCGAGACCTCATGCCGTATTTATCCTTATTTTTTAGTATTGCACTGGCATATCCATTATATCGATCTGCCCATTCATTATTATTTTCCAGCAGTCTTATAGTTTCGTTGACTACTTCTTCATTGGATAGTGTTTTTAATTTCATATTAATAAGAGATTTAATTCAAAAGTGCAAAAATACAAAAATTCACAGCTTTTATGTATTTTTGCACTTTCAATATGAGTTGACAATCAAATTGTGAGCAGTTATGTATTATAAAGAGTTCAGACAGTTTCTCATCGAAAATCACGGTGATTTATTCGCATCCATGCAAACGGCTTTTTTCCAAAAAGCGGTGGAGGCCGCTCAAAATGGTTTTTATGATGATGCCTTGATTTTGGGAGAAGATGCAATGACACTAGCAAAGTATTCCAACATTGGCTATGCGAACATCTATATGGCTGGGATGTTGTGCCAATGTTATTTGGATAATGGTATGCCAGAAAAAGCCAATGCTATTTTTGAACGTGTAATGCCTTATCTTGATGAAAGAGACGATTCATATAAAGAGGATGTGGATCGATTTCTTGACCTGAAGATTGAAATAGAAAACGCATTAGAAAAGGTAAAAAACAAAAAAATGTAGAATAATACAGTTGTGAAAAAAAACGGAAACGTTAGGGTAGAAAAGTGCATCGAAGAATAAAGAAAGGCTTCAAATTGTACTGTCTGTTTTTCTGTTTCAATTCAGCAACCGCCTCTTGTAGTTTCCTTACCTCTTCGTCGTTCTCTCGTTTCACCTAATGCATGAACTTGGGCATACTGGAAAGAGGTTTAAACAGTCGCCACTTCAGCTTTCTTTTTTGGAGAAAACCAAGTGGTCATATTTCTTATGGAATTGAACCGGGAGATGACCGTCTCTTTTCTCCTCGCTGTCTGCAGGTTGTATCGTGCCTGCATGTTCAGCCAATGTTCCGCAGGGGTGCCTAACGCGGCCTCTATCAAAATGGCGAAATCTGCAGTTATGGATCTCTTTCCGTTCAAAATCTCGTTCAACATAGTATATGATACCTCAATGGCTTTTGCGAATTCCTTTTGCGTGATTCCTCTTGACTCCAGTTCCTCCTTTAACATCTCTCCAGGATGAATGGCTATGTATGAAAAACCTAAATTACTCATAAATCCCTTCCACTTTTGGTTGAAAACGATGTTTTTTGTCCGAGCACTTTCCGTTGTAATAGAGTTCTGATAGATAATCTTTGTCAAAATGAATTTCCATGACTTCTTCGCGGCAAAAATACAATTTTATTTTGAAATTCACTAAAATAGTGAATTTTTTTTGGTTTTATGGGTTAACTGACTGATTGATTGAAATAAAGATTCTCTTCTTCGGGGAACAATTTTGTTTTTCAACTTCTAATATGCATATCATAATTTTTATGTTTTAATGATTTAAATGATATGGCAAATATACAACACAAGAAGGCGTTTGTCAAGGGTTTCGCGAAATAATTTTTGATGTTCAAAACCAGAATGATACAAAATATTTTAACAATTAAAATTTTAATTGTTAAGTTTTTGGCGTGGTTTTTCGCAGGATTACGCAAGTTGCTACCGCAAATCGAGCATGCGCACCACTGTGTTTTTCTTCCCCAACTCGTGTTTCACGAATATTATGTATCTTTGCAGTCTCAAATTTTACCCTATGACTCCAGAAGAACGAAACCGCATAATTGCCTTGGTGAAACGGGAGGTGGTGCCCGCTATTGGCTGTACCGAGCCGATGGCCGTGGCGCTGGCCGTCGCCAAAGTCAAGGAAACCCTGGGCGGGATGCCCAAGCAGATTGTCGTGTCACTCAGCGCGAATATGCTGAAAAACGCCATGGGCGTGGGAATCCCCGGCACCGGCATGGTCGGACTGCCCATCGCCATCGCCCTCGGCGCATTGGCTGGCAAATCCGAGTATCAGCTTGAGGTACTGAAAGATATCACTCCCGAAATGGTGGAGAAGGGCAAAGAGTTCATCGCCCAAAACCGCATCAAAATCCTCCAGAAGAAGGAGGTCGAGGAGAAACTCTACATCGAGGTGGAATGCCACAACGGCGACGACAACGTGACCGTGATTATCAGCGGTATGCACACCCATTTCAGTTACATCGCCAAAAACGGTCAGGTGCTGCTCGACGACCGCGTGAAGACCGAGGCGAAAGACGAACCCGAGGATCCGAAGCTGACCATGCGCATGGTGTATGATTTCGCGACTACAGCCCCGATTTCGGAAATTCATTTCATCCTCGAAACCGCCGAGCTGAACAAGCGCGCGGCGGAGATGTCGCTGAGCAAACATTACGGCCACGGGTTGGGCCGCACCATCTTCATGGAGCCGCGGACCCAGTTCTTCGGCAACGGCATCTACTCCAAAATCCTCTCTTACACGTCCGCGGCGTGCGACGCGCGTATGGCGGGCGTGAAGGTGCCCGTGATGAGCAACTCAGGCAGCGGCAATCAGGGCATCGCGGCCACACTACCCGTCTGGGTGTTCGCCAAAGAACGCCTCAAAAGCGAGGAAGAACTCACCAGGGCGTTGATGCTCAGTCATTTGACGGTGATTTACATCAAGCAGAGCTTCGGACGATTGTCGCCGTTGTGCGGCTGCGTGGTAGCGGCCACGGGCTCCGCGTGCGGCCTCACCTACCTGCTTAACGGCAGCTATGAGCAGATTGTCTATGCCGTGAAGAACATGATCGCCAACATCACAGGCATGATCTGTGACGGCGCGAAGCCGAGCTGCTCGCTGAAGGTCGCCACGGGTGTCTCCACAGCGGTTCTCTCCTCCATGTTGGCCATTGAAAACGAGGTGGTTACGCCGGAAGAGGGCATCATCGACGCAGATGTCGATAAGTGTGTGCAGAACATGGCCAACATCGGCAACCACGGCATGGCGGCCACCGACAGTCTGGTGTTGGACATCATGACGCAGAAGTAAGACAGAACGTTAATTAAAATATAAGGATATGAATGTAAAATTTTCATCACAAGATGCTTTGTTTTTTGTAGAAAAATTAATAACGGACCCCCGCAAGGCCGACGCTGAGGCCGCGCTCCAGACCGCGCTCAACCGTACTGGCCGCGGCAACGATTTTCTCGGGTGGATCACCCTTCCGAACGATGTGACGGAGGCCGACATTACCCGCATTGAGGAGTGCGCCGCCCGCATGGCCGCCAAATCGCAGGTGGTCGTGGTGGTCGGCATCGGCGGCTCCTACCTCGGGGCACGCGCTGTCATCGAGGCTCTGCAACACTCCTTCGCTCCCTACGTCGATGGCAAGTTCCCGCACATCCTCTACGCCGGCAACAACATCAACGAGGACTATCTCCATGATCTATTGGACGTTCTCGACACCCGCGACTACTCCGTGGTGGTGATCTCCAAGTCGGGCACAACTACCGAACCCGCCCTGGCTTTCCGCATCCTGAAACAGCACTGCGAGAAGAAATACGGCGTGGAAGCTGCCAAGGAGCGTATCGTGGCCATCACCGACAAGGCCCGCGGCGCCCTGAAGACCCTCGCCGACAAGGAGGGCTATCCCACCTTCGTGATTCCCGACGATGTGGGCGGCCGCTATTCCGTGCTCACCCCCGTGGGCCTGCTGCCCATCGCCATGGCCGGCTTCAACATCCGCCAGCTGCTGCAAGGTGCGAAAGACATGCAGAAGTTCGTGGCCGAGAACCCGAAATACGAGCAGAACCCGATTCTGCAATATGCCCTCATCCGTAACCTGCTTTATGAGAGTGGATTGAAGGTCGAGTTACTCGCCTCCTTCGAGCCGCAGCTGTTCTACTTCATCGAATGGTTCAAGCAGCTCTTCGGTGAGAGCGAGGGCAAGGAGCACAAGGGCATCTTCCCTGCCGGCGCCATCTTCTCCACCGATCTGCACTCCCTCGGGCAGTACATCCAGGAAGGCACGCGCCAGATGTTCGAGACCGTCCTCGCCATCGATGCGGTCCACCACCGCGTCAACATCCCCGAGGATGCCGAGAACCTCGACAATCTGAACTATCTGCAACATCGCACCATCCACGAAATCAACCAGATCGCGCGCAAGGGCACGTGCCTCGCGCACGTCGATGGTCAGGTGCCGAACCTCTGCATCTCCGTCCCGGAAATCAACGAGTACCACCTCGGAGAACTCATCTACTTCTTCGAAATGAGCTGTGCGGTAAGCGGTTACATGCTCGGCGTGAACCCGTTCGACCAACCCGGCGTGGAAGCGTACAAGAAGAATATGTTCCGTCTGCTCGGAAAACCCGGCGTTTGATAATTCATAATTCATAATTCATAATTAGTGCAGACCTTCATCTTCACTTTCTTCGCCCTTTATGTGGTGATGCTGTTCGTCATAACCGGCTTTACCTCGCGCAAGACGGACAAAATGAGTTATTTCACAGGAAACCGTAAGTCACCCTGGTTTGTGGTGGCTTACGGCATGATTGGCAGTTCGTTGTCGGGCGTGACGTTCATGTCGGTGCCCGGCGACGTTTATACCACGCAGTTCACCTACTTGGGAGTGGTTTTCGGCTACATCCTCGGCTACATCGTCATCGGGTTGCTGCTGCTGCCGCTCTATTACCGGCTCAACGTGACCTCCATCTACGAGTATCTCGGCAAGCGCATCGGCAACGAGGCGCACAAGACGGGCGCACTGTTCTTCTTCCTGTCGCGATTGCTGGGTTCGGCGTTGCGTATGTATTTGGTAATCTTTGTGTTGCAGATTTTTGTCTTCGATGGCTGGAACATCCCAATCTGGGCCACGGCCATCGTGATGATTGCCATCATCCTGCTCTACACGTTCCGAGGCGGCATCAAGACCGTGGTGTGGACGGACATGCTGCAGACCACCTTTCTGATTGGCGCACTGATTATTACGATTGTGGTGATCATGCGCAACATGGGCGGCTCGTTCAGCGACATCTGGGCGCAGATGGCCATCGTGGGCAAAGACGGCACCGATTGCCGCACCGTCTTCAACACCGACTGGCGCAACAACAGCTACTTCCTGAAGCAGGTCATCGGCGGTATGTTCATCACCATCTCCATGACGGGCTTGGATCAGGATATGATGCAGAAGAACCTCTCTTGCAAGTCGTTGCGGGAGTCGCAACGCAACATGTTCTCGTTCACCTGCATCTTGGTGGTCGTCAACATCCTCTTCCTGCTGTTGGGCGGCATGTTACTGGTCTTTGCGCAGCACAACGGTGTGGATGTCAGCCAGTTCCCCACCGACCGCATCTATCCGGAGATTGCGTTCAACTACTTGGGCAAGGTGGGGGCGTTAGTCTTCGTCTTCGGACTCATCTCCGCCGGTTTCTCCAGCGCGGACGGCACCTTTACGGCCCTCACGACCACGGTCTGCTACGACCTGCTCGACATCGAGAAGCGTTTCCCCACGGAGAAGCAGCAGATCAACGTGCGCAGAATCGTTCACCTGGTCATTTCCATGCTCTTCCTGACGGTGATTCTCATCGTCTCGCAGCACCACAATGACGCGCTCATCCGCATCATCTTCATGGTGGCTTCCTACACCTACGGCCCGATTTTGGGCTTGTTCACGTTCGGCATGTTCACCAAGCGGGAGATCCCGCAATCGCGCCGCTGGCTCGTTCCGGTCATCGCCATCGGCATCCCGGTCTTCTGTTACATCCTCGCCACGCACTCCCAGCAGTGGCTCTTCGGCTATAAGTTCGGCTACGAGTTGCTGATTGTCAACGGGTTGCTGGTGTTCGGGGCGTTGGTTGCGGCGAGCCGGAAACAATGTATAATGCAGAATGATGAATGATGAATGATGAATGATGAATGATGAATGGGCTGGGGTGGGATTCGAAGCCTTGAGCCTCGAGAGAATTTCTCATTTGCGGAGGTGTTCCGTGACTGCCATTAATCATGTTAGCAGTCGTTTTAACCGCGTCAGCGGTTTCTTATTTGTAGCCGAATGCTGAAAATTTTTGATGGTTAAGAATAATCCGAAACATAAAACCACAGTTATGAAGAGAATAGCATTTGTCGTCTTTGCTCTGCTGTTGCTACGAGGTGTGAGTGCGCAGCAGACACCTACTTGTTCCAAAGTGTCGAGGCATTTGGCGACGATGGTGGCCAACTGTTCCGACGGGACGGCAACGGAGGCCAAATCCTCGCGTTCCGTCAATGCGCTCGTGTCGCTGACGGTTCCTTGCGATGCTCCCGCCTTCTTTGACCGGCACGGTTGCCGTCTCATCGACAGGGTAGGGCGCATCTATATCGTGGACGTTCCGTTAGCCAGAGTCGCAGAATTGTCGCAAAACGACACCATTGAGCGTGTCGAGGCCGAGCGGATGCCGCGCCCCGCGATGGAGGTGACCCCGCAACAGGTCAATGCCACGGGCATCTATGCGGGCGACAACTTGCCGCAGGCATATACGGGCGATGGCGTGGTGGCGGGTGTTTTCGACTGTTACTACGACTTCACGCACCCGGCGTTTCAGGACGCTGACGGCGACCTGCGGGTGCAATACTACTACGATTTCCACTGGCCGAACGCCGACGGCACGTTGGGTCACGCCTTGGAAACGGCTGCCGAGATAGCAGCGCTGGAGCACTCGCAGAATACCCGCAACGGTATCCACGGCACCCATGTGATGGGCATCATGGCGGGCTCGGCGGTGAACGGCCAGCTTCAGGGTATGGCTCCCGAGGCGGATATATATGCGGTCGATTTCAACTCCGACCGCGAGGAGTTTGAGGGCGAATCCGGTCCCACTTCTGCGACCGCCGTGTTGGGATTCAAATACATCTTCGACAAGGCGGCGGAAGCCAACAAACCTTGCGTCATCAACTTCAGCAGCTGCGAAACCGTCACGCTCACCTCGCAGCGCATTCTGGAGGGCGAGGCTTTGCAGGCGTTGGTCGGACCGGGGCGCATCATCGTGTCAGCTTGCGGCAATGACGGCACTCGTGCGTGCTACTTGGAGAAGGGACCGTCTGACTACCAGGCTGGTACGGGCATCAAAAATGGTATCGCCGGCGGGCATCTCATCGATATGGATCTCGTGACTCCTGTCAACCAATTGGTGCGTTTCGACTTCCTCGGGATGCAGCTGGTAGGCGGCGGCATTGAGGGCACCATCATGTTCAACACCGACAGCATCAGCCAGGTGAACAGCGCCACGTTCACGACCATGGTGAGCATGGGGCAAGTGCAGCTAACGGTGGAAGTCAGTCCCTATCAGGACCCGCGTGGCACGGTCTATCACATCCATGGCACGCTGCCGCATATCACCTATTTGCTGCTTTGTGGCGCGACAGTGCTGCTCACGGGCGATGGTCCCGCCTGGATGTATAGTGACATCGGTTTCAACTCCCTCACGAACGTTACAGGCGTTCCGCAGTACTGTTTCGCGCAGCCGGGACACTCTGTCTCCTGGCCGGCGAACCTTCCCGACATCATCGCAGTCGGGGCCAATGGTTACAAAAACACCTTCACGAACATCGCAGGGCAGACCAACACCGATATGCTGGATTTCGCGCCCGATCAGCCGGGCCACATAGCCAAATTTTCCTCATGCGGCCCCACCTTCGACGAACGCATAAAGCCCGACGTGGTGGCACCGGGTCTCAATATCAATGCCGCATACAACAGCTTTTACGCAGATTATGACTATATTGCGAAAAATCTGACCAGTACGGTGCAGTACAACGGCAAAACCTACCACTATTTGGCGGAATCAGGAACTTCCATGGCGTCTCCGGTGGTGGCGGGCATTATCGCGTTGTGGCTACAGGCCAAGCCAGACCTGACTCCCGCCGAGGCACTGGAAGCTATTCGTGAAACTGCCACCCATCCGGACAACACGTTGGCGTATCCGAACAACACCTACGGCTACGGACAGATTGACGCTTACCAAGGTTTGCTGTACGTGCTGGATCTGCCGTCCCGCATTCCGGATTTGAGTCAGGAACAGCCGCAGGGCGTGCAGTTCCGGGTGGAGAACCGCATGTTGTATGTGGATTTCGGCGATGAACATCCTAAGCGGATAACCCTTAACGTTTATGCGTTGGATGGTCGTTTGTTGCTCACCCGCACCGGTCGGAACCACATCAACCTTTCCTCGCTGAAGGATGGCGTTTATGCCGTGCAGGTCGTTACCGACCAGCGGAAAACCACGGGTTCCACTCTGATTAGATTGTGATATTTGCGATGCTTGAAAGAGTTGCCTCCTGCGGAACACAGAAACTTCCACAAAAAAATATCCCGATTGTTACACCAAAACAAAAAAATTCTACTTTTGCCAATTCAAACTCTAATTATCAAACTCTCTACGAACTTTCAACTTCTATAACCAATAACCAATAACCGATAACCTTTAATTTCTCACCAAAATAAAAGCATTATGACAAAAAAATTATTCGCTGAACTGATTGGAACGTTTGTTCTCACCCTGCTGGGCTGCGGAACGGCTATGTTCTTGGGTTGTGCCACTCCTGCTGGCGTGGTGGGTACGGCAATCGCTTTCGGTCTCACCGTGGTCGCCATGGCCTACACCATCGGCGGCATCACCGGTTGCCACATCAACCCGGCCATCACCTTCGCGGTGGCGCTTTCCGGTCGCATGACCTGGAAAGAGGCCTGCATCTATTGGATTGGCCAGTTCATCGGCGGTATCCTCGCTGGTGCTTGCTTGTTGGCTCTCGTCAACATCGTGACGCCCAGTGCTGAAGGCATCGCTGAAGGCATGATGGGTCTCGGCTGCAACGGCGTGGCCAACGCTGGCGGTGCAATGGGTGCTTGCCTCGTGGAGATCATCGCCACCTTCATCTTCGTGCTCGTGGTTCTCGGCACCACCGACAGCAAGCTTGGCGCAGGCAACCTCGCCGGCTTGGCCATCGGTCTGACCCTGATCCTCGTCCACCTCGTCTGCATTAACCTCACCGGCACCTCCGTCAACCCGGCTCGTTCCTTCGGACCCGCAATCTTCGCTGGTGGTCAGGCTCTTGCTGATGTGTGGGTGTTCATCGTGGCCCCGATGATCGGTGCTGCCCTCTCCGCATTGGTGTGGAAAGGCCTCGCCTGCAACAAGGAGTAGTTTCCAATTAGTAATTAGAAATTAGTAAGTAGTAATTGCTTGAAAGAAAGACGGACGATCTCGTTGGAGGTCGTCCGTCGGTGTTTTTGTCAGAACCGGTGTTCGTAGCCGAGTTTGAGGACAGCACCGAAACGCGGTGGATTCGTTGAAAACCCAGGGTGGGCAACGCCATCAAAATAGACCTTTGTGAAGCCAACCGAGATGTTGGTGTTGATCCCGATTGTGAGGATGTCACTGGTGGTCAACGGAATACGTCCTCCGAGTTCCAGCACCGTCTCGCCTATGTTGAAGCACTCTTTAGCATTTGCTGCCGTCCAAGCATTTAACCCGATGCCGAAGGAGAGGCCGCCGCGGGCGTAAAAGTGCCGTGTGTGGAATTCCATCTCAATCGGGATTCTCAGGTAATGGTAATCCTCGTGGTTGGCCGGTTTGAAAACGCTTTCATAATCCAGACTGGTGTATATTCCCCAAAATCGACTGAAGTCGTATCGGAAGCCCACTCCGCCGCCAGCTTGTATGAAAGTGTCGGACCAAAACAGGTAACTGCATATCCCGCCAGAGGCGTTGGCGGTGATACTGAACCCTTTGTAGGTGCTTTCAGATGTTGTCGTTTGTGCATTCGACTGTATGGAAAGTGCGAGCATTGCGACGAGTATGATGTAATTCAGTCTCTTTATCATAACTATAATAACTTGATGAATAACGATGATGCAAAGATAGAAAATCCATCTTTATAAAGATGATGCAAAATTTTCAAAAGGTTACAAATTTCAATAGGATAATTCTTTGTTTTGTTTTTTGCAGAAACACTTTTTTTCACCAGTTGAATCCCCGAAATTTACGTACCTTTGCCGCGAAAAAGAGACACCGATTTTGTAGAAGGAAATTCAGTGAATTTAGTAACCAATCAAATATAATGCAATGATCAAATACAGCCAAGACATCCGCGTTGAAACCGTGGAAAACAGCGGCAACATTGAAGGCCGTATCAGCAAGAACATCGTCCTCACGCCTGCGGAGATGCTGGAGCGCGCCTCGATGTTCAACATTATCACCCTGCCATCGGGCAGCCGGATCAAGGAGCATCCGCACATTGAGGATGCCGAAATCTACTACATCTTGGAGGGCGAAGCCGAGGTCACCGACAACGACAAGACCGCCGTCATGCGTGCCGGCGACGTGATGTTCACCGGCAACGGCGACCGCCACAGTATCGCCAACCACAGCGGGAAAGACGTGCGGTTCTTAGCGTGCATCTTGAAATAGAATTCCGGCATAGTCATTTTACCGTATTTCAAACTGTCCGATTTTTTATTTTATCGGAATTCACAAGTGTATATTTTGCATTTTATCGGATTTTGTTTTTTTCGTATCTTTGCGCCCGAATTTCAAATGCTATGATAGACGAAAAAATAATACTTCAGGTACTGGCTGAGCAACAGGAGGAAATAAAGGGCTACAAGCCCCAGGAGTGGGTGTCTCGTAGGGAAGAGTCACTTTTTGAGTTTGACACTAAGATGGCACAGGTAGTTATCGGTGTTCGTCGAAGCGGGAAATCCACACTATGTCATAAAGTGTTGCTGGAGCGCGGTATTAGATATGGATATGTCAACCTTGACGATGATCGTCTGGCGGATATAAAGACGGAAGACCTCAACACGGTGCTCTCTTGTGTCTATCAACTGTATGGCACCGACATTCCATATCTGGTGCTTGACGAGATACAGGATGTGGACGGGTGGTATCTGTTTGTGAACCGCTTGCTGCGCACAAGCTTGCGTGTTTTCGTCACAGGCAGTAATGCCAAACTGCTTAGCGGCGAACTGGCTACGCATCTTACGGGGCGTTACAATGAGATACATCTTTATCCGTTCTCTTTTTCGGAGTATTGCCGATACCATCAAGTTGATACCCGCAGCATCACCACCAAGGCTGATGCCGACCGCAAACGGGCCTTCATGGACTACATTCACGATGGCGGATTTCCTGAGATGCAGGGTCATCGCAACAAGCGTGCATACGTGCAAAGCCTGATGGAGGCTATTTTGCGAAAAGATATTCAGAAACGTTTCAAGATACGTAATATAGAGGCGCTGCGCAAGCTCGCCCACCATCTTGTCAACAATGCCTGCCAAGAAGTCAACTATGATGAGTTATCGAATATATTGGGTATCACCGACAAGACGGCAAAGAAGTATGTGGATTATCTCTGTCAGGCCTTTTTGATACAGCTACTTACGCGTCACTCCTTCAAGAGCAAAGAGCGCATACGCAATCAGAAGGCCTACATCGTCGATACCGGCATGCAAGGAAACCGCGAGAATGCACTGGCTCCTGAAAATCTCGGCTGGAGACTGGAGAATGTCATTTATGTAGAATTGTTGAGACGTTGCGCCCATGACTTTTTGGATGTGTACTACCATAAGCCTGCTCCTAGGGCTAAAGAGATTGACTTCGTCCTCTGCGACCAGCGTAAAACTGTGGAACTGATACAAGTGGCTTATGATATTGACAGCCCTAAGGCGTATAACCGAGAGACATCATCGCTAGTTAAGGCATCTGATACGCTTTCCTGCAACTGTCTGACTCTTATTGCATTTACCCCGACACGTGACGTTGAAATTGACGGGAAGACTGTCCATATTGTCTCGGCATTAGATTGGCTGTTGCTTCAGTGAATAATCATAATCCTGCCATAATTGCAGATTAATTTGTAAAAAAATACAATATGAAAAAACTAACCACCCTAATACTCCTCCTTGCCGCAGCCCTCTTTCCAGCCGCGGCCTGCACCAACCTGATCGTCGGCAAGAAAGCTTCTGCTGACGGCAGCGTGATGTGTACCTACAACTGCGACGGCTTCGGATTCTCCGGGTCGCTGTTCCACAGTCCCGCAGGACGCCACGCCCCGGGCGAGCAAATCGCCATCCACGGGTGGGGACCTGCGCACGAGGGCCAATTCGTGAAACAGGTGGAATATACTTACAACGTGGTCGGTCTGATGAACGAGAAGCAGCTGACCATCGTGGAGACCACCTTCGACGGACGGTTGGAACTCCAGAACCGCGAGGGGCTACTCGACTACTTCTCGCTGATGCGGCTCACCTTGCAGCGCGCCGCCAACGCCCGCGAGGCCATCAAGTGCATGGCCGAGCTGGTGGAGGAGTACGGTTACAACAGCAGTGGCGAGAGCATCACCATCTGCGATCCCAACGAGGCGTGGATCATGGAGATCATCGGCAAGGGGAAGGATAGGAAAGGCGCCGTCTGGGTCGCCCTGCGCATCCCCGACGACTGCATCTGCGCCCATGCCAACCTCAGCCGCATCCGCCAGTTCCCGCAAGAACCCGTAGGGGCGAAAAATTTTTCGCCCAAAACACCCCACAAATCTCTTAGCAGCAAACACCTCCAATACATCACCCGTCCCGAGGTTGAGTGCGTCTATGCCGCCGATGTGATCGAGTTCGCCCGTGAGAAGGGCTACTTCAGCGGCAAGGATGCGGACTTCTCTTTCCGCGACGCTTACTGTCCCATCGATTTCGAGAACGTGCGCTACGCCGACGCCCGCGTGTGGAGCTTCTTCCGCCACCACTACGACGAAGCCGAAATGGACAAGTACCTGCCGTATCTCAACGGCGAGTTCGACAAGTGCGACCATCTACCGCTGTGGATCAAGCCCGATGCACCGCTGTCGCTCCGGGACTTGCAGGAAGACATGCGCGACCATTTCGAGAACACCCCGTTGGACATGACCGCCGATATGACTGCCGGTCCGTGGGGGATGCCGATCCGTCCGCTGCCGATGCACTTCCGTGATACCGCCGGCGTGAGCTACTTCCGAGAGAGGCCCATCGCCACGCAGCAGAGCGGCTTCACGATGACTTGCCAGATGCGTTCGTGGCTCCCCGACGACGTGGGCGGTGTCACTTGGTTCAACTGCGACGATGCTGACATGGTGGCCTACGTGCCGCTCTACTGCTGCATCACGCAGGTGCCCGACTGTTTCCGTCCCGAGAACAACCCCCGCACGGAATTCAGCTTCGAGTCGGCCTTCTGGATGAACAACTGGGTGGCCAACATGGTCTATCCGCGCTACTCGATGATGATTGATGATCTCCGCGAGGCCCAGCGCGAGTTGGAGGACTACTACTTCGCTGACCAGGACAGTGTGCTGAAGGCGGTGGAGAAGATGACTCCCGCCGACCGCCGCGACTATCTCAATAAAAGGAGCATCGCCTATGCCGACAAGATGATGAAGCGCTGGGACGAGCTGGCCAAATACCTGATTGTCAGATATAACGACCAAGTGGTGAAGAAGGTTGACAAAGACGGAAACTTCCAGCGTTGGGGTTATGATACCCCGGGTTACGACCTTCAGTTCATCAATTCCATTGGCACCGCCACGGGCGACCGCTATCGGCTTAAAGAGGTGATTGAGCGTAGGGAGCGATGATTTCGCGCCCGAAGAGCCGTTTCAGAGGAAGGACTCTATAACATTCCCTCTTCCACAAAGCTGAAATATCGTTCCCGATGGATGATGATGTGATCCACCAGCACGACATCAAGCAAATTTGCAGCTTTACGGGTCTTTTCTGTGAGCTGTATGTCGGCTTTGCTCGGACGAATTGATCCGGAAGGATGGTTATGGCATAGAATGATTTGGGTGGATTTTTTTACCACTGCTTGTTGTAACACGATGCGGACATCTACCTCTGTGCTGGCGATTCCGCCCTTGTTTATCTGTGCAACTCCCAAGATTCGGCTGGATTGGTTCAAGTAGATCACCCAAAGTTCTTCGTGGTCCAGATAGGCGATTTTGTTTTGCATAAGGTTTACGACATCCAAGCTGCTTTTAATTACCGGCTTCTCTTCCACTTTTTCAGCGCGGATCCGTCTCCCAATTTCAAATGCGGTGAGCAGGGCCATTGCTTTTGCTTGTCCGATGCCCTTGGTTTCGGATAACTCAAGTAATGTCTTTTCAGATAATTCATTGAGGCTGTTGTTTGACGATGAGAGCAGGCGTTTGGCCAATTCCACGGCAGATTCTGAAGCATTTCCTGTCCGGAACAGGATCGCGATTAGCTCGGCATCGGATAGAGAAGCAGCACCATTTCGGGCGTACTTTTCCCGAGGACGGTCTTGTACGCTCCATTCTTTGATGGTCAATCTTTTGTTTTCGTAGTTGGTGGTTGTTTTGTTCATTTGGTTTAAGGTTAGTACATTTGCGATCGTTTAAGCAGGTAGGGGAGTAGTATTTGTTCAAATCCTTGGGTTATATCTGCAGGAATCACGTCAATCTGGTATTGTCCGCATTTGACTTTGATTTCCTGGAAATAATCGCGGACAGTCTGTTGGTAGAACTCTCGGATGTTGTTGGCGTGTACTTTCACTTCATTGCCTGTTTCCATATCGACGAACTTGTAGAGTCGGTTTTCGAATGCGAAATCGTATTCCAATTGCTTGTCGAAGGTGTGGAAAAGGACCACCTCATGCTTGTTGTGTCGGAGGTGTCCCAATGCCAGCAATAATTCGTCGAGGTTGCTGCTCGTTTCCAACATGTCGCTGAAGATGATGACCAGGGAGCGGCGGTGAATCTGCTCGGCGATTTGGTGCAAGGTGTCGGTGACCATGGATTGCCGTTGCACGTCGTCGCCGATGGGTTGCAGCACCTTCTCGAGTTCGCGGTAAATCATCTTGTGGTGTGCGTCCCCGCCACGTGCGCGGGTTTGCAGCTCCAATTTGTCGGAGAATAGGCTCAATCCCACCGCGTCGCGTTGGCTTTTGAACACCTGCATCAGTACGGCGGCTGCATATACGGCGAAGAATATTTTGTTCGGTTGCGCAAGAGTGTATTTCTGCCGTTTTGGGAAATACATGGATGATGAGTTGTCAAGCACCAAATGACAGCGCAGGTTGGTTTCCTCTTCATACTGCTTGATGAACAGTTTGTCAGTTCTGGCGTAGAGTTTCCAATCGATATGGCGTATGGGTTCGCCAGTGTTGTAGGGACGGTGTTCGGCGAATTCCACAGAAAAGCCGTGCATCGGGCTTTTATGGATGCCTGTGATAAAACCTTCCACCACCTGTTTAGCCACAAATTCCACATGGTCGAACTGGGTGATTTTCGTCAAGTCAATCGTATATGCCATAGCTAATTTTTTGAGGTGCAAAAGTACAATTTTTTCAGACTGAAGGGAACCTCACTTTCCTGAAATGAATGCTTTCCAGGACTCCAGAAAAGCAGGATTGAATTCTGCTGTGTTCAAGTCTGATGAGAATATGTCAGACAAGGTGAACCATTTTCGGATTATATTATTGTCGCATAAAATGATACATGGGAAGTCTGACTCTTGAAAATGACGGTTATGGTTCAAATCAGAGAAGTTATCGGAATTGTTGTACAATAGTTCAGAGGGGCGGTGAAGATGTTGCCCTATTCGGCATTTGAGTTCGTAAGAGGCTAAACCGTCTATTGGGTGCGGATACACGTGCCCAATGTACAACTCTGTGCTTTCAGTTTGGTTTAGCAGCTGGTAAATTGCGTTTACACAGCCGGAACATTCAATGTCTTGGTGTAGAATCAGGATATTCTTTTTCGTTGGTAAATTCTCCAGCCTAACGGTGTCTTGTGTGACAGATAGAAGTATAGGCACTTTGGAGTTTACGGATGGGGTGTAGCGCATGATTTTGTAAGCCAGAGTAGGAGTGCCGGATAGATAAAAATGGTTTACATCCTGTTGATATTCCTTTTCACTTTTTCCTTGCCAGGGTACATCTGTTTTTAAGGTGAGTTGCACGATTACATTGTTCTCGGAAGCATTCGTTTTGTCTAAACCGTCTTTGAACAGGGTAAATGGGAACTGTGCCGCAACATAGACGCTGTCTTCATGGTTGGAAGTAACATAGCGGACGGTGTTTCCGTCAGTTTTTCGTATGGCATATTGCAGCACAGAATTCCCAGAGACGGTGTCATAATTGGTGAAGAGTAGCAAGAGATCCCCGTTTAGCGGCATTATCACTTTGGGATAGGAGTATTTGTACAAATCATCCTTGATTGCGAAAATGCGTTCTACCCCGTATGGTATTGATAATGTCTTTTGGATATAATCGTCTTCAAAGGCTTTCCAGGAAGGAAGGTCAAAGAGAATCGTGTCCTGAAGTTGCCCGTCCAGCGAATACACCTCCAAACGGGGGAATCTCGTGCTTAGGAAGAATACAGATTGTTGGTTGTGGGAAATGTAGCGATTGGGTTGGATCTGGACGATGTGAGGTGCCTCGTAGGGCAGCTCACGGACCAGTGTCGCCTTATCGCTGTCAAGATTCTGTTGAAACCACTTAAACCCCCTGTCATGGTCTTCTTCGAAGAAATTGAGCTTCCCGTGATGAAGGAATCCCATGTACAAGTTGTGATGACGGTATGTGGAAACCACCTGGTAGTTTTGATTATTGATTTGTTTATAAAGGATTAGTGCTTCCTGTGTGGTGACCAGCAAATATTCTCCGTCAAAACAGAAATCATAGATCCAAAGATTGCGGATGTTGTGCTCCGGTTTCCTCAGGCTTTCCGGGAGGGGAAGCATGATTTCGGTTTGCTCATAATTGTCCAGCGACAGCTTGTGGATAACTGCGTTATAGCCGTTTTCCTTGTATTGGTAACTCTGCTGTTCAACGAAATAGAATGCGTTGCCCTGTATTCTGCTTTTGAGCAGATTGAGGTTTTTGGGTTGGTGCAAGCATTTCGTATTGACGATTGTGTCCATCGTGAACTGTTTGCCAATCCATTCTTGTCCAGTTGCGCTCAGAGAGACCAATAGCATACCGAAGAGGGCAATGTTGCGTGTTTTCATAGGATCTTTCGTTTTTTAGGAGTGGGTATTAGTGGTTGCTTGCAACGGAGAGAAGGTTTGTCTTCTCAATGTATATCGTCATCGTGGACGTGTTGTTTGTGGGATTCTTTACAACACCTCGTACAACGTATGTTTCCGTTTTCGTTTTTCCGTGTTTGCAAATCCCTTTGTTTGTGAAAGCAAGGGTTTTGGTGTATGTCATCGGAATAGCTTTGACGGGTGCACCCGAGGCAATAGCGGCAGCATTGTTTTCCAATGCAGTTTCGTATTGCTGGATGACATCGTTCATGGCGATTACGAAGGCGTTTATCTTGCTGGATTCCCTAACAATGAAGGTTGAATTGCCATCGTTGACATTCAGCGCATTGCAATTGGGAATTCTGCATGCCGAAAAACCAGACCCTGAACAGTCCAGATGGCCAATACCATTTGCACTGACATCTGCAGGCGTGTAGCTCACATAGTTGTAGAGGTTAAAAATAGCAGTGAATCCGCCTTGTGATTTGTTGACGATGACAGTCGGGACTTTTTCGGCAAATGCACCAAAAGTTAAAATACTCAATCCGATTAAAAATAAAATCTTTTTCATAGTTTTTTGTTTTTTTGATTTGTAAAATGTTTTTAAGTTTGTTTTGTTTTGTTTTGTTTTGTTTTGTTTGCCTCCCTTTCGCAGAGGCGACAGTTTCCTGTCTTCGTTAATCTTCCTTGTCGGTTGATTAATGGTTCTGTTTGTTTTCGGCCTTCTCTTGTTTTTGGTGATTGATCTGACAGTTTTCACGGTCAAATTCAGTAGGGGGTGCCAGCCCTTATTGAACACGACAAAGATACATCATTGACAAGCGTTTGTCAAGAGTTTTTAAAAATTTTTTTAGTGCTGATTATTAGTGAGTTGTCAAAATTTTATTTACTAATCGGATATGATTAGTAAAAATGGGGGCTGAAATTTCGCAGATTTTTGGCAAAGTGCTGCAAAAACCGATTTAGAGGCTATTCCAAAACAACATTGTTTTTCGCCATGATTTTCCTGAGATTGATGAGGGCGTAACGCATACGTCCCAAGGCAGTGTTGATGCTGACATTGGTCAGCTCTGCGATTTCCTTGAAGCTGTAATCCATGTATATTCTCATCTTCAAAACTTCCTTTTGTTCATCAGGGAGGTATTCGACATAATGATTGATGTCTTGATAGGTCTGTTCGCGGATCAGTTTGTCCTCCACGGATTCGTCCCTTGAGCCTATGATGGAGAATATGTCGAACTCCTCGCCGCCGTCAACTACAGGCATTCGCTGCAGTTTCCGGTAATAGTCGATCTTCAGGTTGTTGGCAATCCGCATTGTCCATTGGAAAAACTTTCCTTCCTCTTGATAGTTGCCGGAACGGATGGTGTTGATAACCTTGATGAAAGTGTCCTGGAAAATGTCTTCCGCCAACTCTTTGTTCTTAACGGAAACCATAATATATGAAAACAACCGCCGTTCGTAACGGAGTATAATAGTCTTCAATGCAATTTCATCACCAGCTTGATAACGTGCTATCAGTTCGTTATCTGACAAGGCATTCCAATTCATGATATGCTCCTTTCTTAATAGGGTTAATAAATTCAGAAAGTAGATTTTTTTTCGATAGCAGGTCTCCTTTAATGTTTAAAAATTGATAATGCCTTTTTGATTGTCTCAAATAATTGGAATGGCAAAAATACAATTTTTTTCGATTCGTTAAACATTCGGGAATTTTTTTTCTCTTGTGATTAGAATATTGAAAAAGATTATCTTTGCAACCGATTCAAATTTTTTTGTTTTCATGAGAAGGATTAGTCTCTTTTTTCTTTTAGCAGTTTGTTCCATAGTCGCTTTTGGGCAGATGGAATTGTATGATATTCAATTAGATAATAAAATTTATGCTGACGGAATCAGTAGTGTGCAATTGACGGTGGGGACTGAAAAACTTTCGAGCCCTGTTGGCAGTTTGGATACGGATACCTTCCATATTGCATTTGATGACCTGGAATTGGAGAACCGTCACCTGAAATATACATTCATACACTGCACGCATGACTGGAAGTGGTCGCAGATGAACCCCATCGAGTATATTGAAGGTTTCATGGAGGATGATATTACAACATACGACCACTCGTTCAACACAATCGAGCCCTATATCCATTACCAGGCTTATTTCCCAAATGAGAACATATCGTTCACGAAATCAGGAAACTATGTTCTGTTTGTGTATGATGATACTCCAGACAATCCCATTCTGACCCACAGGTTCATGGTGCTGGAGCCTGTACCGGCAAAAATCGCCTGCAATGTGCATTCTGCCATTGATGTCAACAAAAAATACACCCACCAAGATATTGACTTTCTCGTTTTTCCGGGAGCTTATCGTGTCAGGAATCCCCAGCGGACAATTCATGCCACCATTCAGCAGAACGACAGATGGGATAACGCGAAATACGGGTTGACATATTACTCCGGGGATGTCGAGGAGTTGCATTTTGACTACACTGACGGCCGTAACACCTTCCCGGGAGGTGCCGAGTTCCGTACTTTTGACCTCACAACGCTGCGCTCCAATGCCGATCATATTGTGGGAATCTCCTATGTGAACCGCCATACCCATGCTTACGTGTTGCAGGATGAGGCGCGTCCGTTTGCGGCGTATGAAAGCCGGGGGAATATGAACGGCAAGTGCTTATACTACAACCGAGACTTGCGGAATGATTTTTCGGAGGATTATGTGTTCACGCACTTTACCCTCAAAAGTAGCTTTCCGTTCACAGAAGGCGATGTCTATGTTTTTGGAGAGCTGACGGATTGGCAACTTCAAGAGGATGCCAAACTGCGCTATAACAAGGAGTTTGATTTTTGGGAGACTGAGCTTTTCTTGAAACAGGGAGTATATAACTATCAGTACGTGTATGTTCCACATGGTAGCGACGTGATTGACGCCACCTATATAGAGGGCTCACACTTCCAAACTAATAATATATACAATATTTATGTTTATTTCCAGGAAGAGGGAACCTCGTATGACAGGCTCATTGGATTCCAGTCATGCTCAATTGCGGACAGAAGGTGATTCTACCTGTTTTTGATGCATCGTACTGAATAGAAAGCCTCCTTCGGGGTGCAGTTTATCTCCACTGTCGCATTGGTGTAATAGAATCGATGAATGGGAGAGGTGTCGGGACTGCCGTCAGAACATGTCCAAAATCCGGTGTCTGTTCCAAAACCTTCTGCCAGACCATTCCAGATACTGCCTGCGGGCAATACCGAAAAGCCTGTGCTGTTGTTAGTCGTAACATTCTCTATGATGCAGCAAGCGGCCCCTTTGGTCAGAAAGTCGAACTGCCAACCTTCGGTAGAAGCCATGGATTTCGCCACGTTGTTGACATCAGTGCCGCAACGGTAATAGTCCTTGTAGCCTACAAAATCTTCCACACCCATCCATTCGAAGTTGGCGGGTACGTGCCAACCATCGGGACACGGACCTTGCACACGACCATCGGTTTCCTCTGTGGGTTCTGCTCCGTTAAGTGTTGAGAACCAGGTATATAGTCTTCCATAACGGGTGACGTTCTGTGGGTCGTTGTTCGGCATTTCGGGAATTGGGGTGATGGTGCTGCCATCAGCATATCTTAAAGTGCGAAGATTCTCGCGCATCCAACAATCTTCCCCCATCATAACGGTCTGATACACATTTTCATCGATGTCGGTCACGGTGCCGCAATGGGCAATCTCTTGTGCTGACAGGTGAGATAAAAGAATGAATAATACGAAGAAGAGTATGTTAACTTGTGAAAAATTCATCTCAAAAAACAAATAGGTCTAAAAGGTGTATCTTACCCCCGCACACAAATTCCAGTCAAAAAAATTCAAAGTATTATATTCGTCAAATATAAGCCCATATCCTGGTCGGAAATCGAATTGCAACGTAAGCGGGATATTGAATTTGTACTCAAGTCCAACAATGGCATTTGTGCCAAATTTCCCAAGGCTGACTGCATCCAAAACGAAACGAGGATTTATCCATAGGTATCCTAAGCTGACTCCGCCGCCGACAAAACCGTAAAGTCCTTTGGTGAGACTCCCCTCATACATGAAATTGGGATTGAGGTTTAATGCTTGTAATTCGCGACTTTTTCCCCAATATTGCACATCGGTGACGATGTATTGGTATCCGAGGTCAGCTTGGAATGCAAAATGATTGGTGATGAATGTTTTATAGGAAACCGCTTCCAGTGTTCCCGCCGTGACACCGATGCTATGTTTGTAAGGCGCTTGCGCTTGTGCTGAAAGTGCTGCGATCATAAGGAAAGCCAAGACAAAGGTGTTTATTGTTTTTTTCATAATATTGGGATTTAAGGTGAAAATGATTCTGAAATAGATGGCTATTCAATTCTGTCGGAAATCAGATATTTGTTGCGGTCGGAGCCGTTGCGGGCAATGAGTTCGGCGAGGAATCCGGCGAGAAAAAGCATCAGACCGAACACCATGGCAAGAAGCGCAAGGTAGAACAACGGTTGGTCGGTGACTTGGCGGAATCCGGACACATGATGCGACATCCGGTAGAGTTTCTGCGCAATCAGAATGATGGTGATGACAATACCGATGAGAAATGACAGCGTTCCCAGACTTCCGAAGAGGTGCATCGGCTTCTTGCCGAACTTCGACATGAAATTGACGGTGAGCAAGTCCAGATAGCCGTTGATGAAGCGGTTCCACCCGAATTTGGAAACACCGTGCTTGCGTTTTTGGTGGATGACCACCTTTTCGCCTATGTTGCCGAATCCCGCCCACTTGGCAATGACTGGAATGTAACGGTGCATCTCGCTATAGACCTCAATGGATTTCACCACATCCTTTTTGTATGCCTTGAGTCCGCAGTTGAAGTCGTGGAGCATAATGCCCGACATCCGGCGCGTTGTCCAGTTGAAGAATTTTGACGGGATGTTTTTGGCTAGTTTAGAGTCGTAACGCACTTTTTTCCAGCCAGATACCAAATCGTAACCATCCTCCTTGACCATGCGGTAGAGCTCGGGGATTTCGTCGGGGCTGTCCTGCAGGTCGGCATCCATGGTGATGACCACGTCTCCTTGGCAAGCTTCAAAAGCGGTGTTTAAGGCCGCCGATTTGCCGTAGTTGCGGCGGAACCGGATGCCTTTGATGGCGCTGTTCTTGGCGTGTAATCCCTGAATTATCGACCATGACTCGTCAGTGGAGCCATCATCCACCATGATGACTTCGTAGGAAAATTGGTTCTCTGCCATCACGCGCTCGATCCACGCGATCAGTTCCGGCAGCGATTCTGCCTCGTTCAGCAGGGGTACTATAACGGATATGTCCATTTCTAATGGTTATTGGTTATGGGTTATTGGTTATTGAAGTTCAAGGTTCAAGTTATTTGGTCTCTTCGTTCTCGGATGGGACAAATTCTTCAATCGGTTTCTTCGAGGTGTAGTGGAACATGGCGACGAAGAGACCGAAAAACATGCCGTAGAGCAGGTACATCATCGCGCTCACGCCGGCATACTGGCCGTTGCGGTCGTAGCGGGGCACGCGGGATTTCGTCTCCTCGAAACGTTTCTCCAAGGGGTCGATGCTTGCGAGCGTGTCGTTGGTCTTTTGGACGATGCCTTGCACAAACGGTGTGGAAGCTTTCCCGTCGTTCTGTTCTATGTAGCTGACCAGCGTCTCCATCATCACACGTTTTGCGTAAGGAGTGAATTTGCCGAGTTGGTACTGCTCTTTGTCCGTCGCGGGCTTGGAACGCAGTTTGTCTGTATAAAATTTCTGGAAGAGCAAGATGCCATTGTTGATTTCGTCGCGGATCTGACTCTGTTCTGCCTCGTTTGTCAGACAATGATCCACGTTGAGGGCAACGGTGTCGTTGCAGAGGTTGTCCTTCTTGTCGTTCATTATCTCGGTCGCCGCATCGCAGAACGCGGTCAGTTCGTCAGCTGTCAGCGTGTCTTTTGCCAGATTCTGCTTGTATTTTTCCAGTGCAACGGTGTATTTCTGCTGCAGCCCGTCCTTTTCGATGAAGGAGTAGTGCACTAAATCGTACCCGAAAAGGATCAATGAGCCGATGGTGGAGAGTACAATGCAGCTCCAGAAGGCCTTGGCGAAGGAGAGCCGTTCGGGATAGTAATCCTTGAACTCCTTCACCCCTTGGTGAAGCATCAGTATGAATCCGACAATCATTGCCAGATCAAGCATTTGCGCGGCTTGATAATCAACCTTGCGGGCAAACATTTTCAGCAATTCAACGCCGATAAGCAAGATGCCCAGGATGCCCCCCCATTTGAGGTGGATTTTCCAGAAAGTTTTGTCTTTCAACATGTCTTTAGCTATTGGCTATTAGCTTTTGGCCAGTGGCTAATAGCCAACAGCCAAAAACCAATAGCTAGATATTATTTCGGGCAGCAGAACTCGGTGAGGACGCTGCAGGTGGACTTCGGATGGGCGAAGCCAATCATGAGGCCTTCAGCGCCGGGACGGGCGCACTTGTCGATAAGGCGCACTTCCTTGGAAGCAAGTTCGTTAAGTGCTTCGTTGGTGTCGGGCACTGCGAAGGCGATGTGGTGGATGCCCTCGCCGCGGTTCTCGATGAACTTCGCAATGGTGCTCTCCGGGCTCGTCGGCTCCAAGAGTTCGATTTTAGTCTGTCCGACCTTGAAAAAGGCGGTTTTGACCTTCTGGTCTGCGACCTCTTCGATGTTGTAGCATTTCATCCCCAGGATGTTCTCATAATAGGGGATAGCGGTTTCCAAGCTTTTCACGGCAATGCCGAGATGTTCGATGTGGGTAATGTTCATATTTGCGGTTTTATTTGTTTGTTACTTCGTGTTGATGCGCTTCGCTGTTGCCCCCACACTGCGCTTCGCTTATGTGGGGTTATTAGCGCTTCGCGCGTCTTGCCCCTCCGGGGCTGCTCAAGGAAGATGTTTTAATAATATTGGACTTTTAACATACATACTATCTCATAAGAGTTCTTTATTCTTTATTCTTCATTCAGCATTATGCATTATGCATTATGCATTATGAATTAGTCAATCTCGGTCGGGGGTGGCGTCGAGCCAGGTGGTCTTGTGTTTGATGAGTTTGATGAGCAGGGCAAGGATGGTGTAGGCGAGGGTGATCCAGAGCATGGGGCGGGTCCAGCCGAGGCAGACGTTGTCGGGGCAGTTGCGGACGCAGATCAAGTGGAAGAGGAGGTAGTCCACGACGGTGTAGGAGACGAGTACGGACATGATGGTGGCGTATTCGCGGCGGATGAAGGTTTTCCAGGAGAACTGGAGCATGCCGCCTTCGTAGTGAGACCATTTCGGGAGGAATGCGGGCACCCGGGCGGCCCATTCTTCGAATTCGTCGCCGTATTTGGAGCGCAGGAACGCCTCTTCGGCCATCATGATGCGCTCGTAGTAGATCCAATAGACGAGGGAGACGACGAGGAAGACGCAGATGTTCATCGTGAAGACGAGCAGACCGGCCCAGATGAGGTAGTTGGCGAGGTAGAGAGGGTGGCGCACCACGGAATAGATGCCTTTGGTGTTGAGGTGGTCGGCGACCTGTCGGGCGGTGTTGCGGCCGGAGGTGCCCTTCGGGGTGGTGCAGACGGTGTAGGCGCGCAGGGCGAGGCCGGCAAAGGTGAGCACGGCGGCGCAGATAGTGCAGACGATCATCAAGGGGGAACCCCAAGTATTCCAGACGTAGATGTTGCTGTTGGTGAGCCATAATAGCGGCAGGGCGAGCACGAAAATGAGCACGGGAATCTGTCCCCGGTACTTGAAGAGCTTTGCTCCGCTCTGCTCCATGGATTGGATTAACGCCATATTCTCAGCTGTTTTTTTTCAGGGTGCAAAGATACACAAATTACGAACACGCACAAAAAAAGGATGACCAAAGCCATCC
>JAEEGJ010004314.1_pt1 | contig 48739 bp, 45 predicted proteins | sample 8958761 | NCBI WGS metagenome assembly JAEEGJ01 (sample SAMN16246546, study PRJNA631951) | gut metagenome | biome: gut microbiome; feature: rumen; material: RS-attached | host: Bos | place: Iran: Karaj | collected 2018-10
CACGTCCACTTCTACTGCGAACGCTGCCACCGCACCTTCTGCCTTGAAGACGTCCCCGTCCCCTCCGTCCCCATCCCCTCCGGCTTCACCCTCCACACCTCCTCCCACCTCCTCCGCGGCCTCTGCCCTGATTGCAGATAAAAGGTTTTTTTGTTATCTTTGTGGGATAAAAGTAACCTAAGCCACAATGATCAATAACGAAGCCCTGCGCTGCCTGTTATGCAAGAAGCCCAAGTGTTCACTACAGGGCTGCCCAGTGCATACTCCCGTACCTGAGGCCATGCAACTGTACCGCGAAGGCAAGCTGGACGAGGCCGGAAGGCTGCTGTTCGACTATAACCCCTTGTCGGCCATTACATCACGAGTGTGCGACTGGAGGCAGTTCTGCTATGGAAACTGCGTCCTTAACATTAAGCAGGCCCCGGTGAGATGGTACGAAATCGAGCAGGAGATTTCGGGCCGATATCTCCTCCGCAAGCCCGCCCTCAGGCGCGTATCGGACGAACTCAAGAACAAACATATAACCCTCATAGGAGCGGGCCCCGTGGGCCTTTCCGCCGCAATCTGGCTGTACAGGGCCGGGGCGCTGGTAACCATTATCGACGCAGCCCCAAGGATGGGCGGCGTGCTCCGCTACGGCATCCCTTCGTTCCGCCTGGAGCGGAAGTGGATCGACGCCCTTGAGTCCATGCTCATCAAGGCCGGCATCATGTTCGTGCCGGACACCAAGGTAACCAACCTCCTGGACTACGCCAAGAGGGCGGATGCGGTTCTCATCGGCACAGGAGCCGAAAGGCCCGCCACCCTGAACATCCCCGGGGAAGACAATCCCCTGGTGTTACAGGCCCTCCCCTTCCTGAAGAATCCGGAAAATTTCAAGCTTGGCAAAAAAGTAATAGTCATAGGCGGCGGCAACGTGGCGATGGACGCCTGCCGCACCGCGGCCCGCAGCGGCTGCGACACCTGGGTATACTACCGCAAAACCTTCGAAAACATGCCCGCCAACCCCCTGGAAGTGGAAGAAGCCCGCAAAGACGGCGTGCAGTTCTGCACCTTCCAGGCCCCCGTGGCGGTCATAGACGGCGGCGTCCTGTTCTGCGACTGCGAGAACGTCACGGGCCCGGACGGCAAAATCGTCACCCGCATAATCGACGGCACGGAGCACCTGGTGGAATGCGACAATCTTATACTCGCAATAAGCGAGAAACCGGACTTCAGCATCCTTGAAGGCAGCGGCGCCACGTTCAACATCCACGGCTGGCCGGAAGCCGGCCCCGATTACAAGATTAACGGCCTTTCCAACGTGTACATCGCCGGCGACTTCGCCCTCGGCCCCAGAACCGTGGTGGAAGCCGTCGCAACGTCCCGAACAGTTACCGAAGCCCTTAAAAACAGTCTCAGATGAAAGCAGTGCTGATTTATTCCGGAGGCCTGGACAGCACCACCCTCCTGCACGAATACCGAAGTGAAATCTCCCTGGCGGTGAGCTTCGACTACGGCTCCAGGCACAACGCCCGCGAAATCGGATATGCCCGCCACAACTGCAACAAGCTGGGCATCCGCCACCTTATCATTCCGCTCGACTTCATCGGCCAGTACTTCAAAAGCAGCCTCCTGGAAGGCGGAGCCCCCATTCCCGAAGGCAATTATGCCGATGAAAACATGCGCTCCACCGTGGTCCCCTTCCGGAACGGAATAATGCTTTCCGTCGCCGTGGGCCTAGCGGAAAGCCTGGAACTGGACACTGTGCTTATCGCAAACCATAGCGGGGACCACGCTATCTACCCGGACTGCCGCCCTGAATTCATCGACGCCTTTTCCAGTGCCGCAGAGCACGGCACCTACAACGGCGTTAAGGTGGTTTCCCCGTACTGCAACCTCAGCAAGAGGCAAATCGCCCTGAGGGGTAAAGACCTTGGCGTAGACTTTTCCCTCACCTACTCCTGCTACAACGGCGGCGAGAAGCACTGCGGCCGCTGCGGCACCTGCAACGAAAGAAAAGAGGCCCTCGAGGGCTTCGACCCCACAGAATACGAAGAATAATATGTATTACGTTTGCAAGAGACTTGAGATCTCATCGGCCCACTCCCTCATGCTCTCCTACGAGAGCAAGTGCGAGGAACTGCACGGCCACAACTGGATTGTGAAAATCTTCTGCCGGAGCGAAAAGCTCAACCCGGACGGCATGGTGACGGATTTCACCCTCATCAAGAAGAAGATAGCCAGCGCGCTGGACCACAAGAACCTGAACGAAGTGTTCGACTTCAATCCCACCGCGGAAAACATCGCGAAATGGATTTGCGACAACGTGGAAAACGCCTATCGCGTGGAAGTGTGGGAGAGCGAGATGAACATGGCGGCTTATGAAATATAAGGTAAACGAGATATTCTACTCTCTCCAGGGCGAAGGCTACTGGACTGGCACCCCCATGGTGTTCGTGCGCCTGAGCGGCTGCAACCTCAAGTGCCCATGGTGCGACACCAGCCACGAGAGCGGCGAGGAAATGACTGCCGATGAAATCCTGCGCGCAGTCCAGAACGCCTCTGAAGGCCTAGCCAGGCGCGTGTGCCTCACCGGCGGCGAACCCCTCCTTCAGGCCGATGCCCCCCTCCTCGAAGCCCTCCACGCCCATGGCTACCACATCCACGCCGAAACCAACGGCACCCTTCCCCGCCCCGAAGGCCTGGACTGGGTTACGATGAGCCCCAAGGGCAAAACCGCGCTCTCCAACCCGGACGAAATCAAACTCGTCTACGAAGGCGGCACCCCGGACCTGACAGAATGGGAAGCCCTCTGCGGCAACCTCTTCCTCCAGCCCTGCGACACCGGCAACCCCGAGAGCAACCGCGAAATCCTGCAGCAAACTATACATTATGTTAAGCAAAACGCCAAATGGCGTCTATCCCTGCAAACACATAAATTGATTAACATAAAATAATGAACGAATTTGACGTAATTGTAATCGGTGGAGGCATCACAGGAGCCGGAACGGCGCGGGATTGCGCGCTGCGCGGGCTCAAGGTGCTGCTGGTGGAACGGTTCGACATGTCCACCGGCGCCACCGGGCGAAATCACGGGCTGCTGCACAGCGGTGCGCGCTATGCCGTGACAGACCGCGAATCGGCCGCGGAATGCATCGCGGAGAACAAGATTCTCCGAAAGATCGCGCCCCACTGCATCGACCCCACCGGAGGCCTTTTCCTCACCCTGCCGGACGACGACCTCAACTACCAGGGCACCTTCGTGGAAGCCTGCAAGGGGGCCGGAATCGACGCGGAGATCATCGACCCCAGGGAGGCCCTCGCGATGGAGCCATCGGCAAACAGGGAAATGATCGGAGCGGTGAAGGTGCCGGATGCAAGCGTGGATCCGTTCCGCCTCTGCGCATCCAACGTTCTGGACGCAAAACTCCACGGAGCAACCATCCTGCTGTACACGGAGGTCACCGGCTTCATCATGGAAGGAAGCCGTGTGCTGGGCGTGAAAACCCTCAACCACAAAACCGGCGAGGAAGGCTCATATTACGCCAAAATCACAGTTAACGCAGCCGGAATCTGGGGCATGTCCGTCATGGAAAAGGCGGGCATCACCGTGGGGATGTTCCCCTCCAAGGGAGCCCTCCTCATCTTCGCCCACAGGGTGAACCGCATGGTGCTCAACCGCTGCCGCAAGCCCGCCAATGCCGACATTCTGGTGCCCGGAGGCACGGTGAGCATAATCGGCACAACCTCCACGCGCGTGCCGCTGGAAGAGTGCAACAACCCCCAGGTAACACCGGACGAAGTGAACCTTCTCATCGGCGAGGGCGTGAAACTCTCCCCCACCCTGGCGGAAACACGTATCCTGCGGGCCTTCGCCGGTGTGCGCCCGCTCGTGAGTTCGGACAACGACCCTTCCGGGCGCAGCATTTCCCGCGGCGCCGTTTGCCTGGACCACGCCTCCCGTGACGGCATGGAAGGCCTCGTGACAATTACCGGCGGAAAGCTCACCACGTACCGCCTCATGGCCGAAATGGCCACGGATATGGTTTGCCGCAAACTCGGCATGCATGTCCGCTGCCAAACCGCATGGACTCCCCTGCCCGGCGCGGAAGGCCACAGCTTTAAGGAAACCGCAGATACCATCTGGCGCACTCCCGCCAATAAACCCGAGGAGCCGGACATCTACGGCGACGCCCTCGTATGCGAGTGCGAAAACATCAGCGTAGGCGAGCTGGAGGCTGCGATCAAGCACCTGGGAGCAGGCAGTCTGGTAGACCTTAGACGCCGCACACGCATGGGCATGGGCACCTGCCAGGGCGAACTCTGCGGCTGCCGCGCAGCCCGCATCCTCGCCCGCGAGGGCCTCGGCGACAAAGCCTTGAGCGACCTTCGCTCCTTCATGGCGGAACGCTGGAAAGGCATCTACCCCATCGCATGGGGAGACGCCCTGCGCGAAGCAGAATACACTCAGTGGGTTTATAAACACGTGCTTGGAATATGAGGTTCGATACTATAATAATAGGTGGCGGCCTTGCGGGGCTCACCGCAGGCATCAGGCTCCAGGAAGAGGGGCGCCGCACCGCGATAGTGAGCAGCGGACAAAGCGCGCTGCACTTCTTCTCCGGCTCCTTCGAGAGCCTCAAGGACTGCCCGGAGGCTGAAGAACTCTTCGACAGGGCCGGAGTGAGACTCCATAACTTACCCGGCAGCCGCAGGCTTCTTCCCGGCGGAGCGTTCCGCGAGGCGGTTCTCTCGCTTGGAGATGTATCTCTTCTTCCCGGAGAAGGTTCCATCGGCAAAAAAGCCCTCATCGTCAGTTTCAACGGATATCACGACTTCTTCCCGGAACTGCTCGCCGGCGCCCTTGAAAAGGACGGCACCCCCAGCATCCAAGGCATAGTGGAGATGGAAGAGCTCGCTGCCCTTCGCAAGAGCCCCACTGAAATGCGCTCCGTGAATATCGCCCGCGTTTTGGACAAATGCCCGGACAAGTTCGTCCAGAAAGTGAAAGAGCTCCTGGCCGATGGCGTAGACACGGTGATTCTCCCCCAGGTATTCGGCCTGGACGGCGACGAAGTTCCCCGCGCCATAAGCGAAGGCCTCGCGCCCCTGAAGGTGATCTTCGTGGGCACCCTTCCCCCGTCGGTTCCCGGAATCCGCACCCAGAACATGCTCCGGAGGCGTTACGAGCGCCTTGGCGGCACATTCATCATCGGCGACAGCGTGGTTTCCGGCGCGGTTCACGAGGGCATTGTGAGTTCCGTTGCATCGCACAATCTGGACACCTATCGCCTCTTTGCCGATAATTTCATCCTCTGCAGCGGCAGCTTTTTCTCCAAAGGCCTCCATTCCAGCCCCACGGCAATCGAAGAGCCGGTATTCGGCCTGGACGTGGAATTCCCCGAGGACCGCTCCCTCTGGTACGAGGCGGATTTCTTCGAGCCCCAGCCCTACATGGGAATAGGAGTCAAGGCCGATAAAGACCTGCACCCCAGCATCGGCGGTGAGAAGGTTACAAACCTCTATGTGGCAGGAGCAATCCTCGGAGCATCAAAAGACGGAAAATACGGTACCGGCGCCGGCAAGGCCATCAAATCGGCCCTTGCCGCGGCAAACAAAATCTTGAGCCTATGACATTCCAGGAATATACCTCCAGCGTGCACAACTTCGAGGAGTGCATGAAATGTACGATATGCACCGCATATTGCCCCGTCGTACCCGTGAACCCGGACTATCCCGGCCCCAAGCAGGCCGGCCCGGACGGAGAGAGACTCCGCCTGAGCGATCCCCTGTTCTTCAACCGGGCCCTCAAATACTGCCTCAACTGCAAGCGCTGCGAAGTGGTTTGCCCCTCCGGCGTGAAGGTGGGCGACCTCATTCAGGAAGCGCGCCTGCGCTTCGACAATTCGAAACCGAAGCTGCGCGACCGCATCCTTGCAAGCACCGACTTCATGGGCTCCATGGCGCGCCCCTTCGCCCCCATCGTGAACGCGGTAACGGGCATGGGCATCGCCAAAGCGGTGATGGACGGCGTCCTGGCCGTGGACAAGCACCGCACCTTCCCCAAGTACAGCTCTTCCAGTTTCGAGAAATGGCTGCGCAAACAGGAGTCAAAACAGGGCTCCTATCCCCGCCAGGTGGCATATTTCCATGGCTGCTACGTGGAGTACAACAACCCCCAGCAGGGCAAGGACCTGGTGAAGGTCCTCAACGCCCTGGGCGTTGGCGTACAGCTTCTCGAAGGCGAGAAATGCTGCGGAGTGGCCGCCATCTCCAACAGGCTTGAGAAACAGGCCTGCAAGAATGCCCAGGCCAACCTGGAGGCCATCGGCAAGGCCGTGGCCCAGGGGCTCACGGTGGTGAATCTCTCATCGTCCTGCACATTCGCGATAAGAGACGAATATCCCTCGATACTGAAGCTGGACAACTCTGCGGTGAAGGATTCGGTGGTTCTGGCAACCCGATACATCTGGCAGCTGCTGGAAAGCGGTACGGTGGAACTCCGCTTCAAGAAGGACCTTAAGCCTCTGAGGGTTGTATACCACACTCCCTGCCATTTGCAGAAACTCGGCTGGAGTATGTTCAGCAAGGAACTGCTCAAGCTCATCCCCAACATAGAACTAATCCCGCTCGAACAGAACTGCTGCGGAATCGCGGGAACCTACGGATTCAAGAAGGAGAACTATGAGACTTCGATGGCCATCGGCGAAAAGCTCTTCGAACAGATCCGCAAGGCCAATCCGGATATTGTCGCCACCGACTGCGAAACCTGCCGCTGGCAGATAGAAATGGGAACGGATTACCCCGTCCTCCACCCCGTCTCCCTATTTGCCCAGGCGCTGGAAGACGAAGACTGATTGTCCCTTATTATTCCACTTTAAAGTGTTGTTATAGCTAATTATTGCACTTTATTTTGCATTTTCGTTTGCTTTTCGTATCTTTGCAAATACGAGAACGATATTACGAATATGATTAAGAGTGAAGGTGAAGTACGGGTGTTTTTGAATCAGTTTTTTCCGAAGTTTGATGTATGGGGAATACTGTACATCAATAGGGAGAAGAACTTGGAAGCACTTAAGATGTTGGGCATTACCTCCTCCATGAGGGACTCTGTGATAAGAAGCCTTGACGTGCCGGACTATGTTGAAACAATCCAGTCCCTCATGCTTAGCGGGAACGACGACTTGTGGGTATTTGGCAAAGACTATGACGGCACCCCGTTATACATCAAGATTGCCATGGGAAATCCCAACGATAAAACCGTATGTATATCTTTTCATCTGGCTGAACACCCTGTTAATTACGCATTCAAATGAATCCGAAAGTAGTCAAAAGTCCTTTCACCGGCGGAAAAGCGGAAGAGGTTTTCACTCTGGAAAAAATGGAGTTCCGGGGCGAAGAGTTCCTTGTGCATTCACGTTATTATAAATGTGAAGATACAGGACAGACATTTACGGACAGCGAGCAGGACGACTCCACCCTCAACGACCTGTATTCCCAGTACAGGATAAAGCACGGTATCCCCTTCCCGGATGAGATTAAAGCCATTCGGACTAGATACAACATGAACTACTCCCAGATCAGCAAACTTCTCGGGTTCGGAGTGAACCAGTGGGCGAAATACGAAAGCGGCCAGGTGCCATCAGAATCGAACGGGAGGCTGATATCGGCACTCAGAAGAAAATCCGTCGCCCTTCAGGTTCTGAAAGACATCCGTATTCTCTATGACGATGACGAATACACAAAAACATACAACATGATTGTCGTCAGCAGGGACGAGGACACATCCCCATCGGCAAATTCAATCATCTATGAAGGGACGACAAGGTCGATCGACAATGGATTCGCCGAATTCAATCACAGAAAAGTGGAGGAGATGGTGAAGTATCTCGCCGGGAACGGCATATTACCTACAAAACTGAACAAGATGATGTTCTATGCCGATTTCCTGCACTTCAAACGCCACGGCATTTCTATCAGTGGATTACGATACCAGGCCATCCACTACGGTCCGGTCCCGGTGCACTACAATACAATCTACGATCATATTCCCGGAATTCATCGCAATACAGAATTCTTCGGCAACCACGCATGTTCAGTATTGAGCAGGGATGTCGAGCCGGACACATCGGTATTCAACGAAAACGAGATGGCAACGCTCCGAGAAATAAACGAGAGAATTTCTCCCTTGTCCACCAGTGAAATAATTGAACTGAGTCATAAGGAATCCGCCTGGTTGTCGCACTACTCCGATATGGGAATCATCCCATACTCGGACGCCTACAGGATTACCCTATAATTATTATTTGCCGATGCGCTCGAGGATCCTCTTGCGTAGAACGGGGCTTTGATCCAGGCCGGAGTCCATCTTGTCGGCCTGGTCCAGCCACTTCAGGGCGAGTTCATAATCGCCCAGCATATAGAAGGCCGTCGCTATGTTGAAACTTGCGCAGGCCTTCTTTTGGTAGTCCCTGGACTTGAGGAAAGGCGTCCACAGGTCCACCGCCTTGATCCAGTTGAACTTCTGGGCCTGTATGATGGGAGCGCCCCAGTCCTGGTTGGAGAGATCGTCGAAATAGTAAAGTGCATACTGCTCCAGTTTCCAGGTGGAGATAAAGGAACTGCCAAGCTGGATGCCAACCCTGTCGGCATGGAAAGCGGCCTGGCGCTTTGCCTCCGAAGCAAGGCTCTCCTGGGTGAGCATGCCGCTGTTGTACACTCCGATCTGGATGTTGCTGCCGCCCTTGTAGCTGTGGAAGGTATCCACGCCTTCCATGCTGTCGAACACGTACATCTGCAGGGTGAACGGCACGTTGGAGGTGCTCACATAAGCAGAGTCCACGTTCACTATGCGGCCGCGGTTTGCATTGTTTGCGCCCACGGTGATTGCGCCGAACTGAGGTTTATCCAGCAGGAATAGCACGTCCTGGTCGCTGTCCATGAAGTATTGGTGCATGAGCTCCAGATCCACCTGGGCCGATACGGGCACCTGGAAGATGGGAATCACTTCCTCTCCCCCGAAGTAGTCCTTCTCCAGGGTTCTGGCAAGGCCGGACGCCGCTGTGAGCGAGAACAGCGAATCCGTGGGGGTGCCGTCGCACATGTATGCAATCGCTATGGACTTACGGTTCAGATCCAATCCCGAGCTGGAAGGATGCCGCATCTCCAGCTGCAGCGGATATATCGAAGCGGAACAGCTCCACAGGGCCACTGCCGCCAATGCAAGAAAAACTGCTTTCCTTATCATATAAACCATTCCGTTAAGTCGTCGGGAACAAAACTTTTTTTACCCCACAAGGGGGAGCAAAAAAGATTTTTCCCTCCTCTTATCTACATTATAACACTACGTTTGTCATTTCGAGCCTCACTTATTGTCATTTCGAGCCTCACTTATTGTCATTTCGAGCGAAGTCGAGAAATCTGTTAAATTGCTTCAATAATCTTGCCGCAGGGCACTGCCTCCAGGTCATATTCATACGCTGCGGTGATTTTTACGTCGATAAACTTGCCGATATAGGCCGATGCGTCGGCTTTCGGCGGCAGTTTCACCAGAATCTCGCCGTCCACTTCCGGGCTTTCGTACTCGCTGCGGCACACAAGCGTTCCGTCCACGGCATCGTCCACGAGGACGCGCACCGTGGAGCCCACGCGGGACTGGTTGAACGCGAGCGAAATCTCCCGCTGATGCTGCATAAGGCGCTGCAGGCGGCCCAGCTTTGTGCGGCGTGTAACGCTGTCGCGGAGGTTCTGCGCGCCCCAGGTGCCCTCCTCTTCCGAGTAGGCGAAGGCGCCAAGGCGCTCGAAGCGGGCCTCGCCGAGGAAACGCAGCAGCTCGTTGAACTCCTTTCTGCCCTCCCCCGGATGCCCCACCATCATGGTGGTGCGAAGAACCACGCCCGGCACTTTCTCGCGCATCTTGCGAACAAGCGCCCGGGTGCGGGCCCCGTCCACGCTGCGGTGCATGGCCGAAAGCACCGGATCCGCCACATGCTGAAGCGGAATATCCAGATATCGGCATATCTTGGGATTGGAGGCCATCTCGTCCAGGACATCCTCCGGGAAGGAATCCGGATAGCTGTAGTGGATGCGTATCCACTCTATCCCCGGAACCTCCGAAAGCTTGTGCAGGAGTTCCGCCAGGGCGCGTCTCTTGTAAAGGTCCAGGCCGTACCAGGTGCTGTCCTGGGCAATTACCACGAGTTCCCTGACTCCTTCTGCGGCAAGCTGCTCCGCCTCCTTCACCAGCGTTGCCATGGGCACCGAGCGGTGACGGCCGCGGATAAGCGGGATGGCGCAGTACGAGCAGCGTCGGTCGCAGCCTTCCGAAATCTTCAGGAAGGCATAAGGCAGGCGCTTCGTGGCGCTGGTGCGCATATAGGCCGATGCCTTATCCGGCTCGCATCCCAGCGCCCGCACTACGGGCGCAAGGTCCCTCGCGCCGAACCAGCCGTCCACCTCCGGGATGAGCTTGCGGAGCTCGGAGGGATAGCGCTGCGACAGGCAGCCCATCACCAGAAGGCGCCGGATGCGCCCGTCGGCCTTGAGCTGTGCCTGCTCCAGTATTACGTTTATGGATTCCTCCTTCGCGTCTCCGATAAAGCCGCAGGTGTTCACGATAACGGTGTGGGCGTCCCTTGGATCGTCCTCCGGGAGAATCTCATACGAGGGCTTCACCTGAAAGAGGAGATGTTCGGTGTCCACGCTGTTCTTGGAACAGCCCAGGGTTATGACGCGGAGCGGGAGCATTTATTCTGCCGCGGGTTCTTCCTCCTCGGTCACAAAGTCTAAAGAGGCGTACTTCTTGAGGCAGTTGTACCACTCCACGACTTTCTTCATGTGGGAGAGATAGAAGCGGTCCGGGTCATAGTCCGGGAGGGCCTTCTTGAACACAGCCAGAATATCCTTCTCCGGCGATTTCGCCGTGGGGGCCTCCTTATCGCCAAGGGCCTCGTGCATCTTCTGGAATACCTCTTTGAGCTTCACCTCGCCCTCCATCGTGTAGATGGAAATGTCTTCAAGCGTGGTGATGCCGGCATTGGCGGCGAAATTGGTGCGCTTGCCGCTCTCCAGCGACTCTGCGATGGCGCCGGTGCGCGACTGGGCGATATAGTTGAACAGGCCGTGCTGACCACGGACGGAAAGGATTTTTGCAAGATCTGTTTTCATAGCATTCGTTTTATCATGCAAATATAACACTTTTTCCCCGTAATTGCACCCCCGACCGCCCCATGGCGGCTGGGAAAACGTGCGTAGGGGTGTCATCCGATGGACCTCTACTCGCACCGGAGGACGGAGTAGGCGCTGGCGACGGCTGCGGAGAGGTCTTCCAGGGAGCCGGAATTGTCGATGACGATATCGGCACGGGATTCGGGGACGGGGTCCTGCGAGCCGATGCGGGCGAGAGCCTCCTCGGGCGAGGAGCCGTCGCGCTCCTGAACGCGTGCAAGGCGCACCTGGAGGGAGGCTTTCACCATAACCACGGTGGCGGCATCCGCAAGCGCGGAGAACGCAGGCTTTGAAAGGATAACGGCCGATTCCAGCACTACGAACGGCGCCGCCGGGAAGCTCTCTTTCCAGCGCAGAAAGTCCTGCAACACAAAGGGATACACAATGGCCTCCAGCTTTTCGCGGGCGGCGGGGTCGTTGAAGATGATGGAGGCCAGAAGGCGGCGGTCCAGAGGGGCAGGGCAAGACGGTGAGCCCGGGTGTGCCAATTCCTTCGGTGAGCCCGGGGCGCAGTTGCCATCGGCCCCCTTACGCAAAGAAACCCCAAGTGCCTCCTCGATGGCGGGCACCAGAGAGGGCTCGCTGTCGTATAGGGCTTTTGTCCGGGAATCCGAATCATACACGGGGATGCCGCGCTCCGAGAGCATGGCCGCCACAACGGACTTGCCGCTGCCTATTCCTCCTGTGAGTATGACGGTACGAGGCATTACTCCCCTTCCACTTCAAAGCACTCGAAAACTTCCGGCTCCACCCTGTAGCTGATAACGCCCGCGGGGAGCTGGCCGCTGCGGGGAACGCACCGCCCGTTAATGGAGTTCTTGAAGTCGTTATAGTCGATATAAAGGTCCATATGTTCGCTGGGATCCTTGCTCCCGAGGGGGAAGGAGCAGCGCACGTAAACCATTGCAGTGGAGGGATATACGCTGAAACGGGCGCCTTCCGGAGCCCCGCGCATTTCCATGTTAAGGCGTGTCTGGAGTTCCACGAAACGGGCAACCTCCAGGGAATAGTTCACCTCCTGGACCGACGTGCGCACGCCGCGGACCTGGTTCAGCCGCACAACCCCGTGACGGTCCTTATCCACCTGAAGGAGTTCCAGAGGCACGGTATTGACCTCCGTGATACCCTCCAGACGGGCGACCTCGCCGTAAACGATCACCGAATCCGGGCTTATCTTCACCGGCGAAACCGCCATGTACTGCGGGCTGAACGTAATGCTTTGCACCAGGTTCACCGGAACTTTCTTGCTGTTCTCGGCGGGGAAGGTAAACTCCAAAGTGTCCGTTATGAAGCCCTCCACGGTGGTTTCCTTTCCGAAGAAACGGTCCACGTAGGAGTTCTTGGCCGTTCCGCAGATGTACCACACGTCGCCGCCGGCATGATAGAGGTGGGAGCGGTCGAAGCTCACCTTCACCGGATTGCCCTTTTCCGCCCTTGAGGCCGATACCAGCCTGAAGCCGGAAGCCCTGCAGCGGGCCGATACCATGACGACGTTGGACGACACGTTGCTGTGCCCGTCGATGTTGCATTCCGCAACTACGGGTATGCTTATTATTCCGGGATACTCCTTGGAGAGGTTGGTGACGAACCACGTCAGAAGGGCCAGCAGAAGCGCCGTGAGAAAAAGAATCACGTCCCTTCTGCTGCTCTTGATGCGTTTGCCGATCCGAGTCCCTGCCACGGGAAAACTATCTCTGGTTCTGCTGGAAATCCGAGCTATCGCGCACGAGCCCCTGCTTGTCTACGCGGAGCTTCACGTCGCCATCCACCTTGATGAGGACGGTCTTTTCGTCAACCTCGGCGATTTCGCCGTAGATGCCTCCCACGGTGATGACTTTATCGCCCTTCTTCAGGCTGTTGCGGAACTCCTGCATCTTCTTCTGCTGCTTGCGCTGGGGAAGAATCATGAAAATGTACATGATAGCGAAAACGGCGATAAGCATGATCCACATGCTCATTCCGCCGCCTTTTGGGGGTTCTGCAGGCGCTGCCGCCTGAAGAGCGTAAATAAGGGAAGTTACCATATTGATTTAATTTAAACTGTGAGCTTTTTCAGCCGCCTCGCTCTCGCGGATAAGGCGGTCCAGCAGGCCGTTCACGAAACGGCCGCTCTTGGGGGTGGAATAGTACTTGGCTATTTCCACGTATTCGTTGATGGTGGCCCTCACGGGTATCTCCGGGAAGTGTTCCGCTTCCGCGAGTCCAAGGGCGATGATGACGATGTCCGTGGTGAAGAGACGGTCCCTGTCGAAGCGGGTTACCGAGTTTGCAACCTTGGCGTAATACTCGTCGAACTTGCCGAAGGCGGCGGTAAGGAGGCGGCGGGAGAAGTCCCGGTCGCTGTCCACGTTTTCCTTGCCGCGGGCCTTAAGGGCATCGCTTTGGTACAGGGCGGGAAGTTCCCATCGGCCAGTACGGGAGATATCGTCCAGGCTGTGGAGCACGGCACCCAGGGCATAGGCCAGTTCGTCTCTCCAGAAGATGGAACGGTCTTCCACGGCGGCTTCCACGGCGGGATTGTCTTCAAACTCTTCCGTGAAGATGTTCTTGAACAGCTTCACATCGTCCCTGAGAGTGCGGTTCTGAAGCATCTGATACTCCCGGAACCAGGGCTTGGCCTGGATGGAGGCGTAGAGGCCGTGGATGAGGGAATCTTCCTGATCCCAGTCCAGCTTGCAGCGCTCCAGGAGCTTGCCGAACTCAGGATCCTGCTCCAGAAGGGGCGAAAGGCCGTTCTGCACGAAGTTCATCGCAGGATTCAGATCCTCCTCCGTGGGATTGAACTTGCCGCGGGCTGCCTCCACGAGGCGTGCCGCCTCCTTGGTGAGGGGAACCACGATGGAAAGGAGATACAGATACAGTTCCCTGGTGGATTCGCAGGACGAGTCCAAGGTTTTGAGCGCCTCCTCCAGAGTGAGTGAACGGTTCTCCGCGTAGGAGTATAACACCTTGAAAACCTTTATTCTGAGTATCCTTCTATTGAGCATATACGCCGAAAGTTCAAAAATTTCAACAAAGATAGCTTTTTTCAAAGAATTTTCATTACATTTGTGAGTTAATAATACAAAATTTTGAAACTATGTATAGTGAAGATTACGATAGCCCCCGTTATTCGGGCAGAAGCAGCGAGGATGTATATTCCAACCCTGTAAGGGCCGGAAAGAGGACATACTTCTTCGACGTCAAAGCCACCAAGGGCAACAAGGACTACTACCTCACCATTACCGAAAGCAAGAAGCGCATGGAAGGTGACGGCTCGTTCACATTCGACAAACACAAGATTTTCCTCTACAAGGAAGACTTCGAGAAGTTTGCGGACGGCCTTCGCGACGCCGTGGAATTCATCCGCGCCAAACTGGGAAGCATCCCCCAGGCGGAAGAACCCGCAGCGCAGCAGGAGGAACAGGACAGCTTCTAGGTAACCCAGTTAAAACACGCCGGCCATGCTTGAAGATTTAAGAAAGAACATCGAAAAGCTCATCGCCCTGTATGAGGCAGAGAAAGTGGAGAACCAGCGTCTCCGGGAAGAACTCGCCCAGAGCAAGGAGGCCGGCGCAGCCTGCAAAAAGCAGATATCGGATCTGGAAACCAGGATAGAGACCCAGACGCTCACCCAAGCCTTTACCGCAGGCGGAGCATCGGACCGCGCCGCCGCAAAAGAAACAATCGACAAACTCATCAAGGAGATTGACAAGTGCATCTCCTGGCTGGAAAGTTAGCATGGACCGGAAGATTAGCATAAAAATAGGTGGAAGGGAATTCAAACTCACCGCATCCTCTCCCCAGCAGGAAGAGGCCATAAGGCTGGCAACCCAAACCATCAACAACCGCCTTCAGGACTATACCACTCGCCATCCCGGCAAGAACATCGTGGACATCATGTCCATGGTCGCTCTGAATGAGACCGTATCCCGGATAGTGCTCCAGAAGGAGCTCAAGAGCAGGGATGCGGAAACCGCGAAACTCGGTGAAGATCTGGATCGTTACCTATCCGGAGTTTAATAGATATAGCCGCCGCACCTCCCGCTGAAATCAACAAGTACTCAGTACCGGGTGCACTCAGGCAGCGGATGACAGGCCCGCTTGGACGGGAAGCCAGAACCTGCCGGGCTCCAAATCTTATGCGAATAAGATTTTCTGACAGGACGTAGCGGCGGCTTTTACAGATTACAATTGCTTAGGCAGGCAGCCCTTCAGGGGGGCAGCCTGCCGTTTATGTTGAAAACCAAAACCTACTATATATAAACATTATGGAAATACTTTTCTATATTCTGTGTTTCGTCGGCGGAGCAGTGCTGTCGCTGGCGGCTTATGTGCTTATCCGCAAATCCGTACTCAAAGGAAAGAGCGACAAGATAATCGAGCAGGCGGAACTTGAAGGCGAACGTATCCGCAACGAGAAGATTCTCTCCGCAAAAGAGAAATTCCTCGCCCTCAAGAGCGAACACGAGAAAACCGTGAACGAGCGCAACGCCCAGCTCCGGGATGCGGAATCCCGTATCAAGCAGAAGGAAAACACCGTTAACCAGAGGCTAGGAGAACTGGACCGCAAGTACAAGGATGTCGACAACCAGAAAAGGGCCCTGGGCATCCAGGAAGAGGCCCTTCACCGCAAGGAAGAGGAGTATGAGAACCTCATCTCCCAGGCCAACCGCCAGATTGAATCCATAGCCGGGATGAGCGCCCAGGAGGCCAAGGCCCAGCTGCTGGAGAACATGAAGGCGGAAGCCCGCACGGAGGCTCAGGCCTATATCAACGACTGCATCGACGAAGCCCGTCTGAACGCAGCCAAGGAGGCCAAGCGCATTGTCATCAACACCATCCAGCGCACCGCAACGGAAACGGCCATCGAGAATGCCGTCACCACCTTCCCTATCGACAGCGACGAAATCAAGGGCCGCATCATCGGCCGTGAGGGCCGCAATATCAGGGCCCTGGAAGCCGCAACCGGTGTAGAAATCGTGGTAGACGACACCCCGGACGCCATCCTCCTGAGCGCCTTCGATCCGGTTCGCCGAGAGGTGGCCCGCCTGGCCCTGCACCAGCTGGTCATTGACGGCCGCATCCATCCCGCACGCATCGAGGAAGTAGTTTCCAAGGTGCAGAAGCAGCTGGAGGAAGAGATTCTGGAAACCGGCAAGCGCACCTGCATCGACCTTGGAATCCACGGTCTGTCGATGGAGCTCGTGAGGCTAATCGGACGCATGAAATACCGTTCTTCCTACGGGCAGAACCTGCTGCAGCACTCACGTGAGGTTGCCAACATCTGCGCCATCATGGCGTCGGAACTGGGCCTCAACCCCAAGATTGCAAAGCGCGCGGGCCTGCTGCACGATATCGGCAAGGTCTCTTCCGAAGAACCGGATCTGCCGCACGCCCTCCTGGGCATGAAACTGGCGGAGCAGTACAAGGAGAAACCGGAAATCTGCAACGCCATCGGCGCCCACCACGAAGAAACGGAGATGACCTCTCTCTACGCACCGCTTGTGCTGGTTGGAGACGCCATTTCCGGTGCCCGTCCCGGTGCAAGGCGTGAAATCATCGAATCCTACATCAAGAGGCTCAAGGGAATGGAAGACCTGGCGGAGAACTATCCCGGCGTCACCAAGGCATACGCCATCCAGGCCGGCCGCGAACTGCGCGTAATCGTCGGAGCGTCCGAGGTGAGCGACCAGCAGGCGGAAATCCTTTCCGGCGAGATTGCAAAGAAGATTCAGGACGAAATGACGTATCCCGGCCAGGTGAAGATCACCGTTATCCGGGAAACCCGCTCGGTATCCTATGCGAAGTAAACTCCTGGTCACGGCGCTGGCCCTTGTCACAGGGCTGACGGCACTGGCTGCCCCCCAGAGCGACTGGACAGCCAAATGGGACGTCCAGGCCGTAAAAGCGGATTCCGTATGGGCCGTTACCATCAAGGCGGAAATAGCCCCCGGCATCCATATCTACGGCATCGACAACGAGTGGAATCCCGTAAGCGTGGAATATGCTCCCGGCATTATCGCGGAGCCGCTCCAGCAGGTAACAGCCCCCACGGTTTTCAACGGGGAAAACGTGCTTTTCAAAGAGGCCGTTTTCACCCAGATGGTATCGGCCCCGGAAGGCACCGCCATTTCCGGAACCATCCGCTGGCAGGGATGTGCCGACCAGGCCTGCCGCATGCCGGAGGAGTTCGAATTCAGCATCTCCCCTGTCGCCGGGGAACATTCCACACCCATAGAAGAGGAACCCGCCGAAGGGAGCCGCCGGGGCATCTGGGGGCTCATTCTGGAAGCCATCCTCTGGGGCTTTGCCATGCTGCTCACGCCTTGCGTGTTCCCCATGGTGCCCATGACGGTGTCATTCTTCCTCAAAGGTTCATCCGGTAAGGGTGAAGGCCGCTTCAAGGCCTTCATGTACGGTCTTTTCATCGTCCTGCTGTACACGGTTCCCATCTGCGTTATCATCGGCCTCACAAGGCTCATCGGCGGAGATGCTGTTACAACGAACATCTTCCAGTGGCTTTCCACCCACTGGCTGCCCAACCTTATCTTCTTCGCGGTGTTCATGATTTTCGCAGCTTCGTTCTTCGGGGCTTTCGAGATTGTGCTTCCCTCGGGGTGGCAGAACCGCAGCGACCGGAATTCCGCCAAGAAAGGCCTCGCAGGCATATTCTTCATGGCGCTCACTCTGGTCCTGGTGTCTTTCTCATGCACCGGGCCGGTTGTGGGTTCGGTTCTTATCCGCTCAACCAGCGGCGAGTTCTGGGCCCCCATGGTAACCATGCTGGCCTTCTCCGTGGCCTTCGCCCTCCCCTTCACCCTGCTGGCCCTGTTCCCGCAGATGCTCACAAAGCTAAAGAGCGGCTCCTGGCTTAACTCCGTGAAGGTTGTGATGGGCTTCATCGAACTTGCCCTCGGCCTCAAATTCCTGTCCATGGCAGACCAGAGTTATCACTGGGGCATCCTTGACAGGGAGGTGTATCTGGCCATCTGGATAGTGATCTTCACCCTTCTGGGCTTCTACCTTCTGGGCAAGATCCGCTTCAAGTACGACGACAAAGTGGAGCATATCGGCATAGTGAGGCTCACCCTCGCAATTGCCGTGTTCAGTTTTGTGGTGTACATGGTTCCCGGCATGTTCGGAGCGCCTCTGAAGGCTCTCTCCGGATATCTTCCGCCCATGGAAACCCAGGATTTCGTACTGGGTTCAGAGCCCGGAACCGTGGTGAAGGAAGTGCCTGCGGATGGAGTCAAACCCATCGCCCACAACCTTCCGGCGTACATGACTCTTGAGGAAGGCCTCGCCGCGGCCGCAGAAGAGGGGAAACCGGTCTTTGTAGACGTAACAGGCCTCGGCTGCGTGAACTGCCGTGAGATGGAGGCCCGCGTGTGGAGCGACCCTGAAGTGCTCCGCCGCCTCCGGGAAGATTTCGTCATCGTGGCCCTGTACACGGACGACCACACCCGCGCCCCGCAGTCCCGCTGGATGGAAGTTCCCGGCGGCAAGGTGCTCAAAACCACGGGGCAGATCAACTCCCGCATCGTTCGGGACCGTTTCGGCATCGCATCCCTACCCAATTATATTATAATGTCGGCCGATGGCATCATCCTCGCAGGCCCCCGTGCCTACGACCTGTCCATCCCCGGCTTTATCGGCTTCCTTGACAGCGCCCTGAAGTAATGTCCGAGATCGCCCCGCTCATAGCCGACCTTGCGCTGATTCTCATCTGCGCCGGCGTGATGACCCTGCTGTTCAAACGGCTGGGCCAACCGCTCGTTCTTGGCTATATTGTGGCGGGCTTCCTGGCCAGTCCGCACTTCGGCCTCCTCCCCTCCGTGGTGGACACGGCGAACGTGCACATCTGGTCGGACATCGGCGTCATCTTCCTGCTGTTCGCCCTGGGGCTTGAATTCAGCGTCAAGAAGATAATGAAGGTGGGAGGGCCGGCAATCCTGGCGGCCATGACCATCATCATCGGCATGATATTCACCGGCTTCACGGTGGGCAGTGCGTTCGGATGGAAGAAGATGGACGCCATCTTCCTGGGCGGAATGATCGCGATGTCATCCACCACCATCATCTACAAGGCTTTCGAAGACCTGGGGCTGGCGAAGAAGCAATTCGCCTCGCTGGTGATGTCCATCCTCATCCTGGAGGATATCCTGGCGGTGGTTCTCATGGTCTTGCTGTCCACGATGGCGGTTTCCTCCAGCTTCGAGGGCGGGGAGCTGCTTATGAGCATCGGCAAACTGGTTTTCTTCCTGGTGCTGTGGTTCGTGGTTGGAATATACCTCATTCCGCTGCTGCTGAAGAAGGCCCGCAAGCTTATGAACGACGAAACCCTTCTTGTGGTGTCGCTGGGCCTGTGTTTCGGCATGGTGGTCATCGCGGCGAAGACCGGCTTCTCCGCCGCGTTCGGCGCATTCATCATGGGGTCCATCCTGGCGGAAACGGTGGAAGCGGAGCACATCGAGCATCTGGTAAAACCGGTGAAGGACCTGTTCGGAGCCATATTCTTCGTATCCGTGGGCATGATGGTGGATCCTGCCATGATCGGCAAGTACTGGTTGCCGATACTGGTAATAACCCTGGCCGTCATCTGTGGCCAGGCGCTGTTCGCCACCGTGGGCGTGCTGCTGTCCGGAAAACCGCTTAAGACGGCCATCCAGTGCGGCTTCTCCCTCACGCAAATCGGCGAATTCGCTTTCATCATCGCCACACTGGGCGTATCCCTTAAGGTTACAAGCGACTTCCTGTATCCCATTGTGGTGGCGGTGTCGGTGATTACCATTTTCATCACCCCGTACATGATTAAGCTGGCGGAACCGGCGTACAACGCGTTGTACAAGGTCCTGCCTTCCAAGTGGAAACTCTTCCTGGACAACTACAACACGGGCGGCGCCCCCACTGAAAGCCGCAAGAGCCCCTGGAGGGCGTATGTCACGGCAATTATCAAGGTGACGCTCATCTACGGGATCATCTGCCTTGCCATCGTGCTGCTGTCCTTCAAGTTCCTGGTGCCGCTGCTGGTGAGAGTCATCCCCGGAGTTTGGGGCGACGTTGTTGCCGCGGTGGTAACGCTGGCTCTCATGGCCCCGTTCCTGCGCTCCATAATCATCAAGAAGAATCACTCCCCCGAGTTCAAGCAGCTCTGGGAAGAAAACAGGGCGAACAAAGTGCCCCTCGTGGGAACCATCGTGGTGAGGGTTGCGGTGGTCATGGCCTTTATAATGTACGTTCTGGGGCGGCTCTTCCACATCTCCGTGCTGCTCATCATCCTTCTGGCTTTCGCGGCCGTTGCCCTCATCCTTGTGAGCCGCTTCACCCGTCGCAATTCCCAGAGGCTGGAAAAGACCTTCATGGCAAACCTGAATTCCCGCGAGCGCCAGGCGGAATACCTTGGCGAGAAACAGCCGGAATATGCCGATGAACTTCTGAGCAAGGACCTCCATCTGGCGGATTTCGACATCCCCCAGGACGTGGAATGGGCCGGCGAGCCGCTCTCCTCGCTTAATTTCGGCAAACGCTTCGGAGTGCACGTGGTGTCCATCCTTCGCGGCGGGAGGCGCATCAACATCCCCGGTCCCCGCGACCGCGTCTTCCCCGCCGACAAACTCCAGGTCATCGGCACGGACAAGGCCCTGGAGGCTTTCGGAGCCATCATCGTCCCTTCCCCGGCTGCCGATGAAGACCCGGACACCAAAGCCATGCAGCTGCGCTGCGTGAAGGTGGGCGAAGATTCCCCGTTCCTGGACAAGACCGTCAAGGACAGCGGCCTCCGCAGCCACTACCGCTGCCTTGTCGCCGGTATCGAGAAACCGGACGGCACCCTCCACTCCCCCGAAGCCGCCTCCCTCATCGCCAGTGGCGACACCCTCTGGCTCGTGGGCGAAGACCGCGACCTCGAAGCCGTGGAAAATCTCTAACCACGCCCCACTTTCGCACGTAAATTGTAACTTACTGTAAATCAACATATAACGCAAATCGTCTCCAGCGAAATGCCTGAGACGATTTGTATATCGGCCTATTGCTCAGCTACTTACATTTCACGGTTCAAAAGGCTCGGGCGCATTTCCAATCTCATCCAGGATTAAGACCGTATTTCTGGATGAGACGGCAAATTAAAATAGTTCATCCAGGATTTGGGGGCTTTTCCTGGATAAGATGGGCAATTTGCGCGGTTCATCCAGGATTTGACACCTTTTCCAGGATGAGTAATCGCGATGCGGGGGTGAATGGGTTTTTGCCGGGGTTGAAACACACGGGCCAGCGCACCTGCCGCGCCGCGCAAGGCGGCTTGCCTACTTACACTTTTCCACATTTTGCCGTTCGACACGTCAAACGTCAAAACGCGAAAAAGTGCAAGTTCATAGATGAGCCTTCGGCCACGCAGAAACCTCATAGCAATGATTCCAGACCCTCATCACACGCTCGAAGCAAATGGGGCGGCATATACATATCAGCGACTCTTTTGCCGGGCTGAACGCCCAAGCCCCGGGGAATATGAGAATGAGATCTCTCGACTCCGGCTACGCCTCCGCTTGAGATGACAGAGGATTTGGCGGGCAAAAGAGGGGGTATTTGCCCGTGAGAAGGGGTTTTGGACTGGGGGCGCAACGGGGCGGAAACACGCGCGGGTTGCGAAAGAAAGAGATTTTGTGTATTTTTGTAAGATAATACGAGATTATGACAGCTGAACAGTTTATACAAGAGAAGGCCGCGCAGGCCATTAAGGCCCTTTGGGGGGCGGAGGTGGAGGCGTCCTCGCTGCAGGTGGGGGTAACCCGCAAGGAGTTCGAGGGAGATTACACGCTGGTAACGTTCCCGCTCCTGAAAATCACCCACACGTCCCCGGACGCGTGCGGAAACGCGATCGGCGAGTGGCTAACAGCCAACGTGCCGGAGATATCGGCCTATAACAGTGTTAAGGGATTCCTGAACCTGCTGTTCTCGCAGCTATACTGGAACGAGGTACTCAGGGATATTGCCCAGGCTAAAGAGTTCGGGCGGCTTCCCCTCACCGGAAAGCGCATCATGGTGGAGTTCTCCAGCCCCAACACCAACAAGCCCCTGCACCTTGGCCATATCCGCAACAACCTGCTGGGAGACAGTGTCTCACGCATCCTCAAGGCCTGCGGAAACGAGGTCATAAAGTCCACCATCGTGAACGACCGCGGCGTGCACATCTGCAAGAGCATGTACGCCTGGGAAAAGTGCTTCAACGGAGCAACCCCTCAGAGCACCGGCAAGAAGGGAGACCATCTGGTGGGAGACTGTTATGTAGCCTACGCCAAGATGGAGAAGGAGCATCCGGAGATTATCGACGAGGTGCATAAGATGCTGGTGAAGTGGGAGCAGAATGACCCTCACGTGAGGGAACTCTGGTCCATGATGAACGGCTGGGTATACGCAGGATTCGACGAAACCTACAAAGCCCTTGGCATCACCTTCGACCAGGTGGACCACGAATCGGAAACCTACCTCCTTGGTAAAGAACTCGTTCAGAAAGGCCTGGACATGGGCATTTTCACCCGTGACCCGGACGGCTCCGTGTGGTGCGACCTCACCGCCGACGGCCTGGACCGCAAACTCGTCCTCCGCGGCGACGGCACATCCGTGTACATCACCCAGGACCTGGGCACTGCGGAACGCCGTTTCGCCAAATATAATCTGGACTCACACGTGTACGTGGTGGGCAACGAGCAGAACTATCACTTCCAGGTGCTCAAGCTCATCCTTGGCAAACTGGGCTTCGACTGGGCCTCTCGCATCTACCATCTCTCATACGGAATGGTGGAACTCCCGGAGGGCAAGATGAAATCCCGCGAAGGCACCGTCGTGGATGCGGACGACCTCATCCAGAGCATGTATGAAGAAGCCCGCCGCACCTCGGAAGAGAGCGGCAAGCTGGCGGACATGTCCCCCGAAGAAAAGGACCGCCTGTTCCACATCATCGGCCTTGGAGCTCTCAAGTACTTCATCATCAAGGTGGATCCCAAGAAGACGATGCTCTTCAACCCCAGCGAATCCATCGACTTCAACGGCAACACCGGCCCCTTCATCCAGTATACCCACGCGCGCATCTGCTCTATTTTGAGGAAGGCCGATGCGGACATGGGCCCTGGCGATATCGGCCAGGATGTGCAGGCATCGGCAAAGGAAATCCGTCTGGTGAAGCTGCTGTCGCAATACCCCTCGAAGGTGGCGGAATCCGGAGCATCGCTCAGCCCCGCGGTGATTGCAAACTACGCCTATGAACTGGCGAAAGAGTTCAACCAGTACTATCACGAGACTCCCATCCTCAAAGAAGAAAACCCCGCCCTGCTGCGCTACAGGCTGGTTCTGATAGGCATCATCGCCTCAACGCTCCGCAGCGCCATGGGGCTTCTGGGTATTGAACTTCCGGAAAGAATGTAAGGTATGAAAAGGCTTCTGGTACCCGCGCTTCTTCTTTTGGGAATAAGCCTCGCGGCTCAGAACATCGAGAGCCGAGTGGTGTTCACGATGGCCCCGGGCGAAGAAATCTACACCGGAGAAGACTTCGTTGCGATGTACGCGGAAAAGGACAAATACTGCTGCGTGCTCCGCAACGCCTCCACCTCCCAGTTCACCCTAATCTGGAACGGCAACCGCATTGTCACGGCCCCCTTCGTGAGCGTGTGCTACTACGATCTGGACGATTTCGATAACTGCGTGTACAAATGGGCGGAAAACGTGAGCACAGGCGTATACCGCTGGTATATCAAAACCTGCGAGGGCGTGTTCGGGCCCTACGACGACATCCTTTACGTACCGGACGTATATCCCTTCAACCTGTGCAGCAGGACCGGTCTCCTGCCGTATATGCCGGGCTGGCTGTACCGGGAGTGCTTCATGTTCACCCAGTACGGGCAAACCTTCGTGTACCGTAACGGCGGAATCATCAAACTCGGCTCCAAGACGGTGTGGGAGTACATTTCAGACATATCCCTCTCCTGCATGAGCCCCAGCGGTAAACACTACGCCATGATCAAGGGAGGCATCCTTGGCTACGACGGCAAGGAGTATCCATTTGAACTCCCCGAGGGAGCGAAACAGGTGTTTGCCCAGCCTCTTGACAACGGCCTCGTGTACGTGAGCTACAATCTTGACGGCGAGTCACATATCATCATACTAGAGCCGTCATCGGAAGGTGGTTTCAACGCCATCACGCTCCAGGACGCATACTTCGATTTCCGCACCACGGAAACGGTCGCCAGCCCGTACAACGAGTATCACAGTTTCCTTCGCGGTTCCCTTCCGGCCCAGTACGACATCACCGACAAAACCGGCAATCACGTTATGACGGTGGACACCGAAGAAGGTTTCATCTTTGTCGATGGAGACAGCCTTGGCTCCCACGTGCCCCTTTTCGCCGCATATGAAGAGCGCGCCAACGCCTTCGTATGGGTGGAAGTGGAAGGCAGCGAGGTTATTCGATACGCGTACAAACTCCTGTAAAATAAAGGCCGGGCTTTGAGAACCCCGGCCTTAACGTTTATCCCAGATAACCCTTCAGGAGCTTGCTCCTTGACGGGCTCTTGAGGCGCCGTATTGCCTTTTCCTTAATCTGACGCACGCGCTCGCGGGTGAGGCCGAAGCGCTCGCCGATTTCCTCGAGCGTCATCTCCTGGCATCCGATGCCGAAGAAAGACTTGATTATTTCGCGCTCGCGGTCCGTAAGGGTGGACAGGGCGCGCTCGATTTCGGTGTTCAGGGATTCGTTCACAAGGCCCCGGTCTGCGCTGGGTGAATCGTCGTTGGGGAGCACATCCAGAAGGGAGTTGTCTTCTCCCTCCACGAAAGGCGCGTCCACGGACACGTGTCGCCCGGATACGCGCAGAGTGTCGGAAATCTTGTCCTTGGGGACGTCGATCATCTCCGACAGCTCTTCGTTGGAAGGCTGCCTTTCGTTCTCCTGCTCGAACTTGGAGAGGGCCTTGTTGATCTTGTTCAGCGAACCCACCTGGTTAAGGGGCAGACGCACGATACGGCTCTGCTCCGCGAGGGCCTGGAGGATGCTCTGGCGGATCCACCACACGGCATACGAAATGAATTTGAAGCCGCGGGTTTCATCGAACTTCTGGGCAGCCTTGATCAGGCCGAGGTTTCCTTCGTTGATGAGGTCCGGAAGGCTGAGCCCCTGGTTCTGGTACTGTTTCGCAACAGAAACGACGAACCTTAGGTTTGCCCTTGTGAGTTTCTCCAGCGCCACGGGATCCCCTTTGCGGATGCGCTGCGCAAGTTCCACCTCCTCTTCAGGTGTTACGAGCTCTTCACGGCCGATCTCCTGGAGATACTTGTCCAGAGAAGCGCTCTCCCTGTTGGTGATGGATTTTGTAATCTTTAACTGTCTCATTCTTCTATAATAAACTTACTTTCCAAAAGCGTAGTAGCGGACCTTGCCTTTGGCATCCACCCCGTGGAGATATACTCCGCTGGTGGCCTTCCTGGCCTGTTCCACCACCTGGGCGGGTGTGGAGACCAGCTGGTCGTTCACGTACTGGATGATGAATCCGGACTTCACGCCGCTCTGGGCGAGTTCTCCGTTTCCTGCATCCACCACTTCCACACCTGAGCTGAGGCCAAACTTGCGAAGAGTTTCCGCACTTGCGCTCCGGATTTTTCCTCCGTAGAAGGAAGTAAGTCCCTGAGCATCCACCGCACCGCTGTTGCTTGCCGATGATGCAGCGTCCGCTGCCTGGAAAACCACGGAAACCGTTACCTCCTTGCCGTCACGGATATACGTGAGCGTGGCCCTGTCCCCGGGATGATAATTGTTCACCCGGGCCTGTACGGAAGAGGGATCGGTGATTTGGAAACCATCTATTGCAATCAGCACGTCGCCGGCTTTAAGACCGGCCTCGTCGGCGGAACTCCCGCTTAAAACCTCGTTAATATATACGCCGTTCATGGAAGAAAGTTTCAATTCGCGCTGAGTTTTCTGGTCGATTGCCTTCATCGTGATGCCCAGACGGGGGCGCTGCACGGTGCCGAAGTCCAGCAAATCGGCCACTACTCTCTTGACGATATTCACCGGAATTGCGAAGGAATAACCTTCGTAACTACCTGACTGTGAAACAATAGCGGTGTTAATGCCAACGAGTTTGCCTTCCTTGTTCACCAGGGCGCCGCCGGAATTGCCGGGGTTCACGGCCGCATCGGTCTGGATAAAGGACTCGATTTTGAATTCTCCGGTGCTGCCTGGCATCGAACGGCCCTTTGCGCTCACGATTCCCGCCGTGATGGTGGAACGCAGGTTATACGAAAGCGGACTGCCGATGGCAAGCACCCATTCTCCGAGGCGGAGGGCGTCGCTGTCGCCCATCTCAATGGTGGGAAGGCCGGTTGCATCGACCTTGATGATGGCAACGTCGGTTGCCGGATCCGTGCCCACCACGGTGGCTTCGTATACTTCGTTGTTATTAAGGGTTACGCTTATCTTGGTTGCCCCGTCAACGACATGGTTGTTTGTTACGATGTAGCCGTCTTCGCGAATGATAACTCCGGAGCCGGAGCCTTTCTGCTCACGCGACTGGGGAGCCATGTCGCCGAAGAAATAACGGAAGAACGGGTCGATGTCGTACTGCTGGTTGCGAACCACTGTTACCTCCACATACACAACGGCCTCCACAGCGGTTTCAGCCGCATAAGTGAAGTCCGGATAATCGCTTCCTGACAAATTGACAGTTCTGTATTCCACGGACGGATTGCCCGCGTCAAGCGTCTCCGAATCCTGGGGATTTGCGACTTTGACAACGCCATAAGCGGTGATTCCCGAAGCGAGGACGCAGAGAAGTACAGTTAAGATACCTTTTTTCATATTCACTATAGATTTTAGTTTCAATACCAGAAGGCGAAAAAACACAAATCTTATGCCATTTTGTGAATAAATTTAGTATATTTGTGAGTTGAAGATTGAAGATTATAAAATTTTTGAAATATATGAAACTAAGCATCTCCAGTTCCGACCTTCTGAAAGGACTTCTCGACGTATCCAAGGCCATTCCATCCAAGTCTGCCCTGCCCATCCTTGAAAACTTCCTCTTCGTTTTGGAAGACAATGTTCTCACCGTAACGGCATCGGACCAGGAGCTCACCCTCCGCACCAAGATCGAGGTGAGCGACGCCTCGGAGCCCGGCAGCATCGCCGTTCCCGCACGTCACATGATCGACCTTCTGAAGGAACTCCCGGACCAGCCCATCAAGATCCGCACGATGAGCGAATCCTCCTTCGAGTGCAGCTGGTCCAGCGGTAACTCCGTGCTCCCCTACTTCCCTGCCGACGACTATCCGGACATCAAAACCGCCGGCGAAGACGCCCTTGAGGTGGACTTCCCTGCCGCGAGCCTCGTGGAAGGCATCCAGAGCACCGTATACGCCACTGCCGACGACGAAATCCGTCCCATCATGAACGGTATCTTCTTCGACATCGAACCGGAATCCACCACCCTCGTGGCATCGGACTCCCACAAACTCATCTGCTACACCACCGGTGGCGTGAAGGCCGCGGAGAAGGCATCGTTCATCCTCCACAAGAAGCCGGCATCCGTGCTCCGCTCCATCGTGGACAAGGAAGACGAAAACGTGCACATCAGCTTCGACGCCGGCACCGCCCAGTTCACCTTCGGCAACACCACCATGATCTGCCGTCTGGTCGTGGGCAAGTATCCCAGGTACCGCGATGTCATCCCCCAGAACAACTCCAACATCCTCAAGATAGACAGGGCACTGCTCCTTAACACCGTGCGCCGCGTGGCCGTGTGCTCCAACAAGGCATCCAACCACATCAAGTTCACCCTCAAGGCAGGCAGCCTGGAAATCACCGCCCAGGATCTCGGATTCGCACTGGCGGCCTATGAAAAGATCAACTGCGACTATGCGGGAGAAGACCTTTCCATCGGCTTCAAATCCACTTTCCTCTGCGAAATTCTCGCAAACATGGGCTGCAACGGCATCGTGATCAAGTTCGCGTCCACCAGCCGCGGCGCCGCCCTCATCCTCCCCTCGGAGGAAGAAGCGGAAACGGAGAAAGTGTGCGGTATCCTCATGCCCAGCATGGTTTCATAAATCGTTTTTATCGTGGAACTCAATCTGCAAAAGCCCCTGCTCTTTTTCGACATAGAGAGTACGGGGCTTAATATTGCCTCCGACGGCATCATCGAACTCAGTTTCGTAAAGGTTTTCCCCGGCGGAAAAACCGAGGTTAAAACCTGGAAAATCAAGCCCTGGGACTATGTGAACCACAGGGTTATCAAGATTAATCCGGAAGCGTCGGCCGTGAACGGCGTGAAAGACGAAGACCTGGTGAACTGCCCCAAGTTCATCGCGGTTCTCCCGGAAGTGGCCCAGTGGCTTTCCGGCAGCGACCTTGCAGGCTTCAACTCCATAAAGTTCGACCTTCCCATGCTCGCGGAAGAGATAGAACGCGTGCGGCACTACTGCAACCAGCGCCTCTCCGAACTCGCCCCGGACAGCCCGGAGGCCGATAAGGCCCGCGAAACCTTGAAGATCGTGGAATCCATAGACCTGCACTCCGCCCGCATGGTGGACGTGCAGAACATCTTCCACCACTTCGAGCCCCGCAACCTACGCGCGGCATACCGCTTCTACTGCGGCGGCAAGGATTTCGAAAACGCCCACACGGCGGAAGCGGACACGGTTGCCACAATGGAAGTGCTCAAAAGCCAGCTGGACAGGTATGCCCAGCCGGACGACTTCCGCGAAGAGGTTCTCAAGAACGACGTGGAGTATCTTTCCGGCATCGGCGGTCCCCGCAACAAGGCCCTGGACTTTGCCGGGCGCCTTATCGAAGGCCCGGACGGCGAGGCAGTAATCTCCTTCGGCAAGCACCGCGGCCGCAAAGCGCGCGAAATCTGGGAGGAAGAACCGTCATACTTCTCCTGGATCGAAAACGGAGACTTCACGCTAGACACCAAGGAAGTGTTCTCCCGCCTGAAAGAGAAGTACATCCGCGAGAAAAAGCAGGCCCTCAACCGTCCCGCCACCCCCGGCGAACTCGCCTCCCTGGCAGAAAAGTTCAAGCCCGGCAAGCTGTTTTAGGCGTGAGAAAAGTAGATTGCGCAGCCGGATATCCACAAAATATGCATTCTACGGCGGTCGGCGTGGATATCTGGACACGATTTTTGGCAAAACTGCGGTTTTTGTTGCCGGATATCCATAGAATCGGCTTTCTACGGCGGTCTGCGTGGATATCCGGTTGGGGTTGTTTTGCCGCCATATGTAGCTTTCTCCTTTTCTCTTCTTCGTGCTCCAGGAACATGGGGGTTCCGGAGGGAGGGATGGAGTATGCGCGGTGGTTTGAGCTGAGCGGGGATACGCTGGTTGTCACGTCGCCGTACGATGGGGCGCGGGATACTACGGTGCTGCATGAGTGCAGGAGGCTGGTTTGTATGTCGTCGTCGCATGTGGGGTATTTGGAGGCCATTTGGGCGGACAGTCTGGTTGCGGCGGTTTCCGGGCTTGAGTTCCTCTCCAACGAGGCGGTTCGGAGCCGCGCGGCGGAGGCGGGGTACGATTCCGCACCGGATTACGAGACCATAGTGTCTCTGGAACCTGATTACGTGCTTATGTACGCCATTTCATCGGCCCCTACCCAGGCGCTGATGAAGCTGCGGGACCTGGGGATTCCGGTGCTTGTCCTGCACGAGCATCTGGAGCCGCATCCGCTCGGACGGGCGGAGTACGTAAAACTCTTCGGCGCGCTGGCAGGATGCCCCCAGAAGGCGGATAGCGTGTTCGCCGCGGTTCGTGACGCATACCTGTCCATGACGGTGCAGGAGCAGTCGGTGAACGTGCTGGTGAACATCCCATACGGCGACCAGTGGTACATCCCCGGCAGCAACAACTACCTGTTCCGGCTCATTGCCGATGCCGGCGGCACCGTCCTTGGCGCAGCAGACGGCGTGCAATCTTCCGTGATAAGCCTGGAGCAGGCCTATTCGCTCTCACTGGAGGCCGATTTCTGGCTCCACCCCGGCTGGTGCACCACCAAGGCGGAACTCGCCTCTGTGCATCCGCTCTTCTCCAGCTTCCCCGCCTTCAGAGGCGAAATCTGGAACAACACCGCCAAGGCCACTCCCGGCGGCGGCAACGCCTTCTGGGAAACAGGCCCCGCCCGCCCCGACCTCATCCTCCGCGACCTCCGCACCATCTTCTCCGGCACCCCTTCCACCGATTCCCTCACCTACTACATCCCCGTCCGCTAAATCTCCGCAAAAACATATAGGGATAATGATAAAAAATCATTATCTTTGTATGATTTATGGGAGATATTGCAAAAGTGAAGTTAATGGATAGCGGAACGGCGAGGTTCCGGGCGGCCGGGATGGAGGACGCCATGCGGAAAGTCCGTGCTGTTCTTTCCATTTACGGAACAGTGAGCGGAGAAGGCGGAGAGATGGTCCTGGACTGCAGCGACAGCCTGTACCACCAGTTCGTGACCGCCGTGATTGAGCCCGCCGCCACTGAGGGCGAATGGGCAGCCAGTTTCCGTGAAGGCAATTCCGCCACAACCCTGGGCTACGTTCTCCTGAGGCTGGGAGCGCTTTCAAAGTGCCACCGCAGGATGGAGGCCATCATCAAGGCCCTGGACACAAGTGATAACTTATGATAAATACTATATGAGCATTCAAACAGAAAACATTCAGAAGCTGGTAGACCGCAGGGCAAAGGCCCGCCTGGGCGGCGGCCAGAAGCGCATCGAGGCGCAGCACGCCAAGGGCAAGCTCACGGCCCGCGAACGCCTGGAGCTCCTTCTGGACCCCGGCAGCTTTGAAGAGTACGACATGTTTATGCACCACCGCTGCACCAACTTCGGCATGGAAAACGATCATCCGGACGGAGACGGCGTGGTCACTGGCTGCGGAACCATCGACGGCCGCCTGGTTTATGTGTTCGCACAGGATTTCACCGTAAGCGGCGGCTCCCTGTCCAAGACCATGAGCGAGAAGATCTGCAAGATCATGGACATGGCAGTGCGTAACGGCGCCCCCGTCATCGGCCTGAACGACTCCGGCGGAGCACGCATCCAGGAGGGAATCGACGCCCTGGCAGGATTTGCCGATATTTTCGAGCGCAACATCCTCGCTTCCGGCGTGGTGCCCCAGATCAGCGGTATTTTCGGTCCCTGCGCAGGCGGCGCGGTGTACTCCCCCGCCCTCACGGACTTCACCCTGATGGTGAAAAACACCTCCTACATGTTTCTCACCGGCCCGGCCGTAGTGAAGAGCGTAACCGGCGAGGTGGTGGACAGCGAGCAGCTTGGCGGCGCCTCCGTGCATGCAGCCAAGAGCGGCGTTGCACATTTCGCGGCGGACACCGAGGAGGAAGGCATCGCCACCATCAAGAAACTCCTGAGCTTCCTGCCCCAGAACAATATGGAAACCGCTCCGGAGAGGCCCACGCAGGACCCTGTGTCCCGTGTGGAAGACAGTCTCAACGCCATAATCCCGGACAATCCCAACACGGCCTACGACATGTACGGCGTAATTAGCGCCATTGCCGATGACGGCGAATTCTTCGAGATTCACCGCGAATGGGCCAAGAACATCATCGTGGGATTCGCCCACATGGGCGGCCGCAGCGTGGGTATCGTGGCCAACCAGCCCAAGGTGCTCGCCGGTGTGCTGGACATCAACGCCTCCCGCAAGGCCGGCCGTTTCGTACGCTTCTGCGATGCTTTCAATATTCCCATCGTAACTCTGGTCGATGTTCCCGGCTTCCTCTGCGGCACGCAGCAGGAATACGGCGGCATCATCACCAACGGCGCAAAACTCCTTTACGCCTACGGTGAAGCCACCGTGCCCAAGGTAACCGTAACCCTTCGCAAGAGCTACGGCGGCGCCCACATCGTGATGAGCTGCAAACAGCTCCGCGGCGACGTGAACTACGCCTGGCCCAGCGCCCAGATCGCAGTGATGGGGGCAGACGGTGCAGTGAACATCCTCTTCGCCAAGGACATCAAGGCGGATCCGGAGCATGCAACCGAAATCTTCGACACCAGGAAGGCGGAATACGAGGAACTCTTCTCCAACCCCTACCAGGCGGCACAGAAGGGCTACATCGAGGACGTAATCGAACCCCGCAACACCCGCTTCCGCGTTATCCGCGCCCTGGAGCAGCTTGAAGGCAAGCGCCTGGACGTTCCCGCCAAGAAACACGACAACCTGCCTCTATGATCAGGAAAACGATAATACTCTCGCTTGCAACCCTGGTGTCCGCAGTTATGCTGCGGGCCCAGAACGTGAGCGACCTCATAATTTCCGAAGCCCTCGCGGAGCCGGACTCCACGGGGATACTCGACGGCTACGGCAGGCGCGGCGGCTGGATAGAGCTGTACAACACCTCCACCGGAACCGTGAACTTCGGCGGCTGCTTCCTCACGGACGACCGCAACGACCTTAAGAAGAGCATAATCCCCAAAAGCGACAATCGCACAAAACTGGGCCCCCGTCAGGTAGTGCTCTTCTATGCCTCCGGCAGGAGTGAAGACGGAACGTTCTACGCCGGCTTCACTCTTGCCCCGGGCTCCTGCGTATACCTCGTTTCCAACGACGGCCGCACTATCATCGACTCCCTTCAGATTCCCGCGGGCCTGCCCGCAGGTAAATCCGTCGAGAAACTTGCCGATGACCTCCGCCAGAAGCACTTCGTACCGGTGGAAACCCCGGCGGAGCCTTCTCCCGCAATCCTCAACGGCTCACAGACCGGCGGCAGCAAGTCCCAGCGCATGGCGGAAACAGACCCTCACGGCTTCACCCTGTCGATCGTGTCGGTGAGCGTGGTGTTCACCGCCCTGGCCATCCTGTGGTTCCTCTTCTGGCTGTTCTTCGAGCGCCCTGCAAAGCGCAAGGCCGCTCCCGCAAAGCCCAAGAAGCAGCCCAAGAGCAAGGCCCAGCCCGATGAAGAAGTTGCAGCGGCAATCGCCGCAGCCCTGGACATGGAATCCTGCGGTGAAGATTATGCAGCTATCGCCGCAGCCCTCCACCTGCACCTGAGCACCAGCGTGCACGACATCGAGCCCGGCTTTATCACAATCAGGCGCACCGCATCGGCCTGGAATAACAAACAGTTGAATTTTAGAAAAAAACCAGAATAATGAAAGAGTATAAGTTCAAGATCAACGGCAAGCAGTACAACGTGGCCGTTGGTGAAGCTGATGGGAAATTGCTTCCCGTAAACGTGAACGGAAAAGACTACAGCGTGGAACTCGAAGGAGATCTCTCGACTTCGCTCGAGATGACAAAAGCAGCAGCCGCACCTGCAGCAGCCCCCGCACCGGCAGCCGCACCCGCGGCAAAGCCCGCGGCCGGCGGCGCCGAGGAAAAGGTGGTCTCTCCCCTTCCCGGCGTTATCATCGAGGTGAGCGTGAAGGAAGGCCAGGCCGTGAAAGCCGGTCAGAAAGTGGCCGTTCTGGAAGCAATGAAAATGGAGAACGAGATTTCTGCACCCAAGGACGGCACCATCACCGCCATCCACGTTCACAAAGGAGACTCCATCCTTGAGGGTGCGCCTATCGTAAGCCTCGGATAATGGAACATATTTTCCAGTCATTAGCCCAATTCTGGGAATACACCGGTTTCGCCAACTGCAGCTGGCAGAATCTGGTGATGATAGGCATCGGCATAGTTTTCATCACCCTTGCAATCGTCAAGGAATGGGAGCCCATGCTGCTGGTGCCCATCGGCTTCGGTATGATTGTGGGCAACATACCCATGTTCCCCGGACTGAACATCGGCATTTATGAAGACGGCTCGGTACTGAACATCCTGTACCAGGGCGTGCGGCAGGGTTGGTATCCCCCGCTCATCTTCCTTGGCATAGGCGCCATGACCGACTTCAGCGCCCTCATATCCCAGCCCCGGCTTATCCTCATCGGCGCCGCAGCCCAGATGGGTATCTTCGGCGCGTACCTGCTGGCCATGTTGTTCGGATTCGCTCCCAACGAGGCCGGTGCAATCGGCATCATCGGCGGAGCCGACGGCCCCACAGCCATCTTCCTCAGCTCCAAGCTGGCGCCCGACCTGATGGGCGCCATAGCGGTATCGGCCTACTCTTATATGGCACTGGTGCCGGTTATCCAGAAGCCCATCATGCTCATGCTCACCACCAAGAAGGAAAGGCTCATCCACATGCCTGCTCCTCGCGTGGTGTCGCAGAAGGAGAAGATCATCTTCCCCATCATCGGCTTCCTTATCACCGCGTTCATCGTGCCCAGCGGCCTGCCTCTTCTGGGAATGCTGTTCTTCGGTAACCTGCTGAAGGAAAGCGGCGTAACCCGCCGTCTGGCGGAAACCGCCCGCGGACCGCTCATCGACGTTGTCACAACCCTTATCGGCCTCACCGTTGGCGCATCCACCCAGGCCGACAAATTCATCTCCGTGAAATCCCTCCTCATCTTCGGACTCGGCCTTCTGAGCTTCGTGATTGCCACAACCTGCGGCGTTCTGTTCGTGAAACTGATGAACGTATTCATCAAGAACCCCGCGAAGAAGATCAATCCGCTCATCGGCAACGCAGGCGTGTCGGCAGTGCCGGACAGCGCCCGTGTGAGTGAAGTCGTGGGTAGGGAGCAGGATCCCACCAACCACCTGCTCATGCATGCAATGGGTCCCAACGTGGCCGGTGTTATCGGTTCAGCGGTGGCCGCAGGTATTCTGCTTAGCTTCTTAGGATAGGGATATGGCACTTCTTCTGGCATTCCTCTTCGGCGCAATGCTGATATCGTTCCTGTGTTCGATATTGGAAGCCACCCTCATGTCCACCCCCATCTCCTACATCACCATGCGTGAGGAGGAGGGCGACAAATGGGCCGGCCAGATGAAAGCCTACAAGATGGATACCTCCAAGCCCCTTGCGGCCATCCTGTCGCTGAACACCATAGCCAACACCATCGGCGCGGCAGGCGTGGGCATGCAGGCGACGGAAGTCTTCGGCTCCGCATGGTTCGGCCTGGTGAGCGCCATCGTGACGATACTCATCCTGGTGTTCGGGGAAATCATCCCCAAAAACCTTGGCACGGCACGCTGGAAGAGCCTCATGCATTTCGCCACCATCGGCATACGGGTTCTCATATTCTGCCTCTACCCCATCGTCCTCTGCATCGTATGGTTCCAGAAGCGCATCACTCCGGACGAAGTGGACGCCACCGTATCGAAGGAAGAGGTCGGCGCCCTTGCCGATGTGGCCGAGGAATCCGGCGAACTGGACGAAGACGAGAACGAGGTTATCCAAAACATCATCTCCATGGACGAGATGCCGGCCTACGACGTGATGACTCCCCGCGTGGTATGCGCCATCGCCCCGGAAAACATGACTCTCAAGCGCTTCTACAAAGACAAGCGCTTCCTCCACCACAGCCGCATCCCCGTTTATGCCGATAACGACGAATACATCACCGGCTACATCCTCCGCATGGAGGCCCTCCAGCTTCTTGCCGATGACAAGGAGGACGTAACCCTCCGCGAAATACGCCGTGACATCGCCTCCTTCCCGGAAGACACCACCCTGGACGTTATCTGGGACGAGATGATTTCCAAGGACGAGCAGATTTCCGTGGTCATCGACGAATACGGCTCCTTCCAGGGCATCCTAACCCTTGAAGACGTTATCGAAACCATCATGGGCAACGAAATCGTGGACGAGAGAGACGAAGTGCGCGACATGCAGAAACTCGCCCTCGAGCGCTGGCGCAAACGCTCCAAAGGCAAGAAGGCATAGATAATGAGACGTATTATCGGCATACTGTCTCTGGTGCTGATGGCATCCTGCTGCGCCCAGCACAAGTTGCCCCACAGCGAAGTGCCCGGGCCCGCCACCGAAAAGGTCTTTACACTTGTCAGCTACAATACCGGCAACTTCGCCAAGTACATGGACGACAGCAGCCCTCTGGCGGCCACCGCGCTGAAAAACCTGAAGGCCGATGCCGTGGGCCTCAACGAGCTGGACAGCTGCAACCGCAGGCACAATGTGTATCAGCTAAAAGAGTTCGCCTCGGCGATGGGCGGGATGGAGTACGCGTTCGCATCGGCCTTTGATTATGCCGACGGCGCATACGGAAACGGAATCATGACCTGGGACCACATTATCACCAGCAATGCCCTCACGCTCCCCAAAGGAGAAGGCAGCGAGCAGCGGAGCGTTGTGGTTGTGGAAACGAAGGATTATGTCCTGGCATGCACGCACCTGGACCACAAGAGCGCGGCAGCCCAGCTGGAGCAGGCAAGGATAATCAACGAATGGTTCACCCTAGCTTATTCCGGCAGTAAGAAGCCGGTGTTTCTGTGCGGCGATATGAACGCACTTCCGGAAAGCAATACGATCAAACGCCTGGAAGAGTGCTGGACGCGGATATCATCCACGGAGTTCACTCATTCCACGAGGAACCCTTCCAAGTGCATAGACTATATTTTTTTCCTGACCGCAGCAAAGAGTGTCACGGTCAGGAAAGCAATGGTTCTTAATGGGGCAGACATGGCCGATGTCTCGGACCACTTCCCCACTATGGTTGAAGTGAGTTGGCTCTAGGCCTCCTCAGCCTGGGGTTTCTCGCCGGTGAGGCGATCGAAATCATCGTCACCGATCATTGAGCAGTTCCCGTTGAACTTGGCGTCCAGTTCCACCTGGAGGCGCTTGATGTGGAGGTCTCCGTCCACGGAGCAGCCGCCCTTCAGGGAAAGCGTATCCTTTACGAAGAAATTCCCCTTCATGGAGCCGGAGAAATCCGCGTTCTGGCAGATTACATCGCCCTTGATGTTGGCTTGGGCGCCAACCACCACGCGGCCCTTGGAGATGAGTTTACCCTCGAAAGTGCCGTCCACGCGGACATCGGCGGGAGATGAAAGCTCTCCCTTGAAAACTGTTCCTGCCGATATACGGCTTACATCATTAAGATTCAAATCCATTATCTTTTAATTATACTAATCCTTTACCGTGGCAATTCTTGTACTTGAGGCCGCTGCCGCAGGGGCAGGGGTCGTTGCGGCCGACCTTTTTCTCCACGTGCACCGGGCCGCGGGATTTGGGATCCCCGTTGGTGGTGAGCTGGGAAGGATCGTTGGTGCGCATCTGCTGCATGTCGCGGCGGGGCTGAGGGGCGCGTGCCTGGCGGGCATCGGCCGCATCGCGGAGCGGAATGAAGCTGCGGAGCAGGAAGGTGAGAACCGCCTCGTTCAGTTTCTCAAGCATGTCGGAGAAGAGGTTGTAGCTCTCCAGCTTGTACTGCACAAGCGGGTCTTTCTGCTCGTAAACGGCGTTCTGCACGCTCTGGCGAAGGTCGTCCATGTCGCGCAGGTGCTGCTTCCAGTATTCGTCGATATTCCACAGGATGATGGTGCGGCTGAGGGCCTTGGCAATCTCGCGGCTTTCCGTCTCATACGCCTTCTTCAGGTTCACGGAAAGGTTGAGCATGCGTTTGCCGTCTGAGACGGGGATGGCGATGTTCTCGTACATCTGCCCCTGTTTCTCGTACACCTGCTTGATTACCGGATTTACCTTCTGGATCATGGTTTCCATACGGCGGTTGTACACCTCCTGCATGTGCTCGCAGAGTTTATCGGCAATCTCCTGGGGACGGGCCTGCTTGTAGAACTCGTCGTCGAAGCCAAGGTCGATGGAGAGGCTCGCGATCACGAACTCCTCGAACTCCTCGTACGACATTCCTTCCGCCTTCTCCACAAGGATGTTGGCGGTGTCCGACATCATGTTCTGCACGTCGATCTCTATCCTTTCACCGGAAAGGGCGTTGCGCCTGCGGGCGTAGATGGCTTCCCTCTGGTAGTTCATCACGTCGTCGTATTCCAGGGTGCGCTTGCGGTAGCCGAAGTGGTTCTCCTCCACCTTCTTTTGCGCGGTCTCGATTGCCGATGACAGCATCTTGGATTCAAGCGCCTCGTTATCCTTCATGCCCATCTTGTCCACCACGCTGGCTATACGCTCCGAACCGAACTTACGCATGAGGTCGTCTTCCAGCGAGATGTAGAATGTGGATGAACCGGGGTCTCCCTGACGTCCGGCACGGCCTCGGAGCTGACGGTCCACGCGGCGGCTGTCGTGACGGGACGTGCCGATGATGGCAAGGCCGCCGGCGGCCTTCACTTCGGGGCTCAGCTTGATATCGGTACCACGGCCGGCCATGTTGGTGGCGATGGTGATCTTCCCGCTGTTACCGGCCTGGGCGACGATTTCCGCCTCGCGGGCGTGCTCTTTCGCGTTCAGCACGTTGGGATGCAGGCCGCGGAGGCGCATCATCCTGGCAAGGAGCTCGGAGGTTTCAACGTCCGTGGTACCCACAAGGACGGGGCGTCCGGCGTTCGAAAGGTCCACAACCCTGTCTATCACGGCCGCGTATTTGCCTTTCTTGGTTTTGTAGATGATGTCGTTCTGGTCGTCACGAATGACCGGGCGGTTGGTGGGAATCACCACCACGTCCAGTTTGTAGATGCTCCAGAATTCACCAGCTTCCGTTTCCGCGGTACCGGTCATACCCGAAAGTTTGTGGTACATACGGAAGTAGTTCTGCAGGGTAACGGTTGCGAAAGTCTGGGTTGCAGCCTCCACCTTCACGTTTTCCTTGGCCTCCACCGCCTGGTGCAGACCGTCGCTCCAGCGCCTGCCTTCCATGATACGGCCGGTGCTTTCGTCCACGATCTTCACCTTGTTGTCCACGATAACGTAGTCGATATCCTTGGTGAACATGGCATAGGCCTTGAGCAGCTGGATCACGGTGTGCACCCGCTCGCTCTTGAGGGAGAATTCCTCCATCAGGGCGTCTTTCTTCTCCGCCTTCTGGGCCGGGGTGAGGGATGCGTCGTGGGTGATTTCAGCGATGGAGCTGCCCATGTCCGGCAGAACGAAGAAGTTGGGCTCGGACACGAACTCCGCAAGGGCGTCGTGGCCCTTGTCGGTCATGTCCACGGTATTCTGGATTTCCGAAATCACGAAGTACAGGGGATCCGTAACAACCGGCATTTCCTTCTCGTTGTCCTGCATGTAGTAGTTCTCCGCTTTCTGGAGGATCTGCTTCATGCCCTGCTCGGAGAGGAACTTGATGAGCGGCTGATACTTGGGAAGGCCCTTGTGGCAGCGAAGGAGCAGTTTTCCGCCCTCTGCCTCGTCGCCCGCGGCGATAGCCTTCTTGGCCTCGTTCAGAGTCTGGGTTACAAGCTGGCGCTGCAGGGAATAGAGTTTCTCCACATAGGGGCGGTACTCCATGAACTGCTCGTCGCCCGCGGTTTTCCCGGTGGGACCGGAAATGATGAGAGGGGTACGGGCATCGTCGATGAGAACCGAGTCCACCTCGTCCACGATGGCGAAATGGTGCTTGCGCTGCACAAGGTCGCTCATTCGGGTGGCCATGTTGTCACGCAGATAGTCGAAACCAAACTCATTGTTGGTACCGAAGGTGATGTCGCAGTTGTATGCCTTTTTTCGGGCATCCGAGTTGGGCTCATGCTTGTCGATGCAGTCTACGCTGAGGCCGTGGAACTGATACAGGGGGCCCATCCACTCGCTGTCTCGTTTGGACAGATAGTCGTTCACCGTAACAACGTGAACGCCTTTTCCGGCCAGGGCGTTAAGGAACACCGGCAGAGTTGCAACCAGGGTTTTACCCTCACCGGTTGCCATCTCCGCGATGCTTCCCCTCTGCTCCTTGTTGCCCTTAACGGCACCGTGAAGGACGATACCGCCGATGAGCTGCACATCGTAGTGCACCATGTCCCAGGTTATCTCGTTGCCGCCGGCCACCCAGTGGTTCTGCCACACGGCTTTGTCTCCCTCGATGTGTACGAAATCCTTGCCGGCTGCCGCCAGGGAGCGGTCGAACTCGCTTGCCGTAACCTCGATGGTGGGGTTCTGGGCAAAGCGGCGGGCAGTGGACTTCACGATGGCGAAGGCCTCCGGAAGAAGTTCCAGGAGGATGGCCTCGATGGCATCGTCCTCGTCCTTGACGAGTTTATCGCTCTCCGATGCGAGGGCTTCCTTTTCCGATACGGGGATATCTTTTTCCAGTTCTTCCTTGATTTCCGCAATACGCTTCTCAAAGGGCTCCTCCACATCGGCAATGCGCTTTTTGAGCGCCTCGCTATGGGCGCGGAGATCGTCGTTGGACAGAGCGTCTATTGCGGGATAAGCTGCCAGAACCTGGTCCAGAATGGGACGGATGGTTCTCATGTCACGGTCGCTCTTGGACCCGAACAGCTTTTTGAGTATATCTGATAATGCCATATTTCCTTATATATAAAATATCCCACAAATATAACCATAATTGCGGGATAAACAAAATCTTGTTGGGGGCTCTACTCGGGCAGGAATGCGTGTCTTTCGGCCGATTCCTTACGGATGCGCATAACCTCCGGAAGCTGCTTCATAAGCGAAACGAAACCCTTCCAGGGCTCAATCGACTTAAAGCGGATGGACTTCACAACCGTGTAGATGAATACGTATGGAACACACAGTGCGATATGCAGATTCACATTGCACAGATGCCGAAGCGATGCCATGTAATAGTCCCTGTGGATACGCTTTTGGAGCGGATCCTCCCTTTGGGCCCTGTCATGCACAGCCTTAACAGAGGGGACGATGGCAACGTTCATGCGCATGTGCTTTGCCCTGTCGCAATAGTTCTCGTCCTCCCCGTACATGGGGAAAATGGGCGCGAACCCGCCCACGGTCTCGATCGTGCGGCGCGGCAGCAGCCAGTGCGCGGCCATTACATAAGGCACGATCGACACCTCACTGTCGCTGGTGGAAACCCGGCGCGCCACATTCTTTTCGAAGCGGGGGTCGTAGCCGCTCATATCGGCCTTCATCTGCAAAGGGCTGAAAATGGCCACCCCGGGATGCCTGATTGCCACACCCGTCATCACCGTGAGCGCATCCTCCGGAATCCACGCATCCTGATTGAGCAGGTACACATAGGAATACCCGTGCTCCAGGGCATACTCCATTCCCATATTGTTCGCCTTCGCAAAGCCGATATTCTCCTGATTGCACACCAGATGGGCCGATGGGAACTGCTCCTTCACATACTCCCCGGAACCGTCCTCCGACGCATTGTCCACCACATACAGGTCTCCCCCCGCCCGGAGTGCACTGCCCAGGCACCGGTCCACATACTCGCGACCGTTGTACAGCACCACTATTACCAGAACCTTATGCATCGGGCGCAAAGATAAGAAAAAAACTCGACACTACTTTGAGCAGCGGATGAAGACTTCCTTGGGAGTTTCTGCGGTGAATACGCAGGACATCACGTTGCGGGCCGTGCGGTAGTTCACGCTGCCCTTCTTGCCGATGTACTTCAGCGCGCGGAGAGCCTCGTAGCACCAGATGAAAGTGCCAAGGAGGAGGCGGTGGCCGTAGAAGTGCAGGGCGCCCTTGACGCGCGCAGGCTTGATGGCGGGTTCCGATTCGGAAACCGTGCCGCCTGCGATGTGCGTGATGGTCACATCGGCATCCGCCCACACCTCGTAGCCCATGTCGTTGAACTTGTGGCCCAGCGCAATGTCCTCCGGCGTGAAGAAATAGTATTCGTCGAACCAGCCCGCCTCGCGGAACACATCCGTCCGCGCCAGGAAGCACGCCCCGTTGAGGGTATAGGTGCGAAAAAGAGATTTCTCGACTTCGCTCGAAATGACAAAAGCGGGATTCCACTTCGAGGGCTTCGTTTCGTCTACCAGATGGAGGTAGTGCCGAACGTAGCGCCAGGGGGTCCAGGGGGCGCGGCCGCAGGTTTGGAGGCTGCCGTCGGGGAAGACGATGCGGGGGCTTACGGCCGCGACGCGGGGGCCGAGGCGCTCCATGTCGGCAACCAGACGGTCTACAACCGGCATGGACATAAGAGTGTCGTCGTTCACGACGAAGCAGTATTTGCCCTGAGCCTGCCGAAGTGCCAGATTGTTGTTCTCCGAAAAGCCGCGAACACCCTCGCTCTCCACCACCGTAACCCAGGGAAAACGCTCATGGAGATCCGCAAGATTCTCCGCCGAAAAGCGGTACGCCACAACCAGCACCTCCATGGATACGGAGTTGCAACTGCGCAGACTCTCAAGGCACGGATACAGGATATCCGGCCGGTTCATGCAAACTATTACAACGCTTACTTCGGGCATACCAGCACAAAGATAAGGAATTATTTGCTAAATTTGTACGATTATGGCCGACAGCCCCAACATACGGATAGCCAAAAACACGGTAATCATCTACATCAGGATGGCCGTGACCATCCTCGTGGGCCTGGTAACCAGTTCTCTGGTGCTAAGGGCAATCGGCGCGTCGGACGTTGGCATCTACAGCACCGTGGGCAGTACCGTGGCGCTCATCTCGGTTATAACCGGCGCCCTCTCCGCAACCACGGTTCGTTTCATGAACATTGAGCTGGGAAAGCCCGGAGGCAATCCCAACCGCATGTTCAACATCTGCCACGTGGTGCATCTTGGCGGCGCCGTGCTCCTTCTCGCACTCCTGGAAACCATCGGCCTGTGGTATATCCACGCCAAGCTCAACGTCCCGCCCGGCAAGGAGGCCGATGCCATGTTCGTGTTCCAGGTGTCCACGGTGGTAGCCTGCCTGGGCATAGCCAACGTGCCTTTCCAGAGCCTTTTCACCATACACGAAAGGTTCAAGACCGTTGCCCTGGTGGACATCACGAACGCCGTGGTGAAACTGCTGCTTGTGATAGGCCTCTGGCTCATGAAGGGCCGTGAGGACGGTCTCAGAATCTACGCCGTGATGATGAGCGTAACCACCTTCATCGCCTTCATCGCATACCACGCTCTGAGCAGCCGCCGCTGGCCGGAGATAATTAAGTGGAACCCCGTTAAGGGCTGGAAACCGTACAGAGAGGTGCTCACGTTCAGCAATTACAACCTCCTCTCGTCCACTGCCCTCATAGCCCGTTCCCAGGGCTCCAACATGCTCATAAACGCATTCTTCGGCACCACGGTGAACGCCGCGTACTACTACGCTGCCACGGTGCAGAACTATGTGAACCAGTTCATCTCCAACTTCGACACCGCAGCGGCCCCGCAGATAACCCAGGGCATCGGCGCCGGAAAAGAGGAAAAGTCCGTGGCTCTCTCCCAGAGGGTATGCCGGATCTGCATCCTCCTGTTCCTGCTGCTGTTCTTCCCGCTCTGGAGCGAACTGGATTTCATCATGAGCCTGTGGCTCGGCAGCAAGATGCCTGAAGGCACTGTTCTCATGTGCCGATGGACCCTCCTCGTGGCGGCCGCATCGGCCACATCGGCAGGGCTGGGGCAGCTTATCAACGCATACGGGCGCATCAAGTGGTATAAGATAAGTTTCAGCATCTTCTACCTGAGCTGCCTCCTGGCGGGGTATCTGCTTTTCCGCTCGGGCTATCCCGCATACAGCATCATAATCTGCTTCGTTGCGGCAGATATCCTCAGCCGCATCGTGCAGCTTATCCTGCTGCATTACCAGTTCGGGTTCAACGTGGGCCGCTTCCTCCGCAAGGCATATCTTCGCCCCGCAATCGTTGCGGTTGCGATGTTCGGGTATCTGTGGCTGTATGGGCTCATCGGCCTAAATGGCATCCCGGGAATCCTCATCACCCTCATAGCTACAGCGCTGGTAATTTTCTTCATCGGCCTGGACGGGAATGAACGCGGCAAAATCCTCAGTTTCATCGTTTTAAAGGCCGATAATCCCCGCTTCCCCCGCCTATTCAGCGACAGCGCCATCCTCCGGGCGAAATACTTCAAGGCATTTGGGAGGAAACTGAACTTAAGGAATCCCAAATCATTCAACGAGAAACTCCAGTGGATGAAAATCCACGACAGGGATCCCCGCTACACGTCCCTTTCGGATAAGCTGAAGGCGAAGGAAATCGTGGGCGGGCTCATCGGGGAGCAGTACATCATCCCCACCCTGGGAGTGTGGGAGCGCTTCGACGACATCGACCTTAACAGCCTCCCCGCACAGTTCGTCCTCAAATGCACTCACGATTCCGGCGGGCTTGTGATCTGCCGAGACAAAAAGGCATTTGACGCCCCGGAGGCCAAAGCGAAGATAGACGCTGCGATGAAGCGGAATTTCTACACCCACAGCAGGGAATGGCAGTACCGAGACATAAAGCCTCAGATCATCGCGGAGCAGTACATGCAGGACGGCGAAAACCGCGAGCTCAAGGACTACAAGTTCTACTGCTTCGACGGCGTTCCCCAGTTCCTTTACATATCGGAAGGCCTTGAGAATCACAGCACTGCGCACATCAGTTTCGTTACGATGGACTGGGAGAAGGCACCTTTCCTGAGGGCGGATTACCCCGGCTTCGACACCCTTCCTCCGAAACCTCAGCGCTTCGACGAAATGGTGGTCATCGCCCGCAAACTCTCGGAAGGCTTCCGCTTCGTGCGCGTTGATCTATACGAAATCAACGGCAAGGTATACTTCGGCGAACTCACATTCACCCCCACCGGCGGCTTCGTGCCCTTTGAGCCGGACAGTGCCGATTACGAGATTGGCAAACTCCTCCGCCTATGAGAAAAGTAATCTACACCTGCCTCACGGGCGGATACGACGTTTTGAAGCAGCCCGCCGTCACAGACCCTTCCTTCGACTACGTGTGCTTCACAGACGATGCCTCCCGGGGCCACGACGGCATCTGGGAACTGCGCCCCATCCCTTTTGAGGCCGATTCCGTCACGCGCGCCCGCTACGCCAAGCTGCACCCCCACACGCTCCTTCCGGAGTACGAGGTGAGCGTGTTCATGGACGCAAACCTCTGCATCAGCGGGGAGGAGTTCTACGCCCAGGTGGAGTATGCCATTTCGGCCGGCCATCTTGTAGCCGGCCTCCCCCACCCCCAGCGCGACTGCGTGTGGAACGAACTGCGCTACTGCTATCTCAAGGATAAACTCACAACGGCCCAGGCCTTCCGGCACCACCGCTTCCTGGGGCGTATTTCCATGCCGCGCCACGCCGGGCTCTATGAGACGAACATCCTGCTGCGTTTCCACAACGAGCCCACGGTAGTAGCCCTTGACAACAAGTGGTGGGAACTGTTCAGCGCCTGCTGCTCCCGCGACCAGCTCACCTTCACCCCGGCCCTCCTGCTTCAGGGCTTCAAGATGCCCCCGCACCTTTTCAGCAAAGCCCGCTGCGCCCGCAACGTCCCCTTCGTGCAGTACACGCTGCACCCCACCGCCGGCAACATCGCAAAAAATACCCCGGGCTGCCTGACCTGGGGTAATATCCGTTACCGGCTTCGCCTCTCCTGGCGCCAGCTCTGCCTAATCTTCCTTCGCTAAGCGCACTACTCCGGTTTATAGGAATCTTTGAGTGCTGTGGTTTTGTTGAAGACGGGGTGCTCTGCTGTGGAGTCCTTATCCTTCACGTAATAGCCTGTGCGCTCGAACTGGACGGCGAGGCCGCTGGCATCTTCCAGGAGCGCGGGCTCCGCGTAGCCCTTCACCAGCACGAGGGATTCCGGATTCAGGAAATCCTTGTAGTCCTTATCCTCCGGCACCTGCGACATGTCTGCCAGGGTGAACAGACGGTCGTAGTTGCGCAGTTCCAGTTCCTTTGCATACGCGGTGCTCACCCAGTGGATGGTGCCCTTGACGCTGCGCCATTCGCCGGTCTGGGGATGTGTGGAAGGATCATAAGTGCACTTCAGCTCCACAATGTTGCCAGAGGCATCCTTGACCACCTCGTTACATTTAATAATATAGGTATATTTCAGGCGCACCTCGCCGCCGGGTTTCAGGCGGAAGAACTTGTTGGGGGCGTCTTCCATGAAATCTGCCCTGTCGATGAGGAGTTCCCCGGTGAAGGGAACGCTGCGCTTGGCACCCTCCGGATCTGCCGGGTTCAGGGGGCAATCGAACCATTCCACCTTGCCCGAAGGCCAGTTGGTGATGGTGAGTTTCACAGGATCCTGCACCACCATGTAGCGATTGGAGCGCTCGTTCAGATCCTGCCTTACGCACCACTCCAGAAGCTGGATGTCCATGAGCTGGTCCCTCTTGGAAACGCCGATCCTGTCGCAGAACATGCGGAGGGCCTCCGGCGTGTAGCCACGGCGGCGAACGCCGCAGAGCGTGGGCATGCGGGGATCGTCCCAGCCGCTCACCAGACCCTTCTGCACAAGTTCCAGGAGCTTGCGCTTGGACATGAGGGTGTATGTGAGGTTCAGACGGGCGAACTCATACTGATGCGAGGGATAGATGCCCAGGGTTTCGATGAACCAGTCGTACAGAGGACGGTGGACGTCGAATTCCAGGGTGCATATTGAATGTGTGATATGCTCGATGGAGTCGCACTGGCCGTGGGTGAAGTCGTACATCGGATAGATGCACCACTTGTCCCCGGTGCGGTGATGATGGGCGAACTTGATGCGGTAAAGAAGCGGATCGCGGAACATCATGTTGGGATGTGCCATGTCGATTTTTGCGCGGAGCACCTTCTCCCCTTCCGCGTACTTGCCGTCGCGCATTTCGCGGAAGAGTTTGAGGTTCTCCTCCGGTGTGCGGTCCCGCCAGGGGCTGGGGGTGCCGGGCTTCTCCACGGTGCCGCGGTTAAGGCGGATTTCCTCCTGCGTCTGGTCGTCCACATAGGCGAGGCCACGCTTGATGAGCTCCTCCGCCCACTCGTACAGCTGGTCGAAATAGTCGCTGGCGTAGAGTTCCTTGTCCCACTGGAAGCCGAGCCACTTGATATCCTCCTTGATGGAATCCACGTATTCAGTGTCTTCCTTGGTGGGATTTGTGTCGTCGTAGCGGAGGTTGGTTTTGCCGCCGTACTTCCGGGCAAGGCCGAAATTCAGGCAGATGCTCTTGGCGTGGCCAAGGTGCAGATAGCCGTTGGGTTCCGGAGGAAAACGGGTGAGAATAGAGTCCATCTTGCCTTCCGCAAGGTCTTTCTCAATAATCTCTTCAAGAAAATTCAGCTTCCTTTCTTCCATCATAAATTCGTTTAATCTTCCAAAGTTACGATTTTTTTTGTAATTTCGCACCTTGTATTAAAACCAAAACCGAAAAGTATGGGTCTTCTACATGCCAGACTGGCAAAATACGATTTGCCTCAGAAAATGATGGAGAAGGGCATTTATCCCTACTTCCGTCAGATTGTCAGCAAACAGGGTACCGAGGTGGAGATGGACGGTCATTCCGTCCTTATGTTCGGCTCCAACGCATACACTGGTCTCACCGGAGACGAAAGAGTAATCGAAGCAGGCGTAAAGGCTCTCCGCCAGTACGGCTCGGGCTGCGCCGGAAGCCGCTTCCTCAACGGCACGCTGGATATCCACGTGCAGCTGGAAAAGGAACTGGCCGAATTCGTAGGCAAGGACGAAGCCCTGTGCTTCTCCACCGGCTTCACCGTAAACTCCGGCGTTATTCCCCAGCTCCTCACCAAAGACGATTTCATCATCCGCGACGAGCGCGACCACGCCTCCATCATCGACGGCTGCCGCCTGTCCTTTGCCAAGAACCTCCACTACAAGCACAACGACATGAAGGACCTGGAAAGGTGCCTTCGCCGCTGCCCTCCCCAGGTGGTAAAACTGATCGTGGTGGACGGAGTGTTCTCCATGGAAGGAGACCTTGCAAAGCTGCCGGAAATCATCGAGCTTAAGCATAAATACAAGAACGTGGTGGTAATGGTGGACGAAGCCCACGGCCTTGGCGTTTTCGGCAAGGACGGGCGCGGCGTCTGCAACCATTTCGGCCTCACCGACGAGGTGGATCTCATCATGGGCACTTTCTCCAAGAGTCTTGCCTCCATCGGCGGGTTCATTGCGGCCGACAAAGTCATCATCAACTATCTCCGCCACACCGCCCGCACCTACATTTTCAGCGCATCGGACACCCCCGCCGCTACGGCATCGGCCCTCGAGGCCCTGCACATCATCCAGAAGGAACCGGAGCGCATCAAGGCCCTCTGGGATGTCACCAACTATGCACTTGAGCGTTTCCGCGAGGAAGGCTTCGAGATCGGAGATACGGAAAGCCCCATCATCCCCCTGTATGTGAGGGATGTGGAAATAACTTTCAGGGTCACCGCCCGTGCTTTCGAGGAAGGCGTGTTCATCAACTCCGTCATACCTCCGGCATGCGCACCTCAGGACACTCTTATCCGCTTCTCCCTCATGGCAAGCCATTCAAAAGAAGAAGTGGACCGTGCAGTGAAGGCCCTGACGAAGGTATTCAAAAAAGAGGGAATTCCTCTCGCTAAGAAGAAGTAAGAAGTTTCAGGAGGTACTGCCCGTACTGGTTCTTCGCCATGGGCGCGGCGGCCTCCTTAAGCGTTTCGGGGCTTATCCAGCCGTTAAGGAACGCGATTTCTTCCAGGCAGGCGACCTTGAGTCCCTGCCTTTTTTCTATCACCTCGATATAGTTGGATGCCTCCGCCAGCGACTCGTGCGTGCCGGTGTCCAGCCAGGCAAAACCGCGGCCCAGCGTGCACACGTTCAGTTTTCCTTCGGCAAGGAAGGCCTGGTTCACTGAGGTGATTTCCAGTTCTCCACGCCCCGATGGCTTCACCA
>JAEEGJ010004315.1_pt1 | contig 48727 bp, 57 predicted proteins | sample 8958761 | NCBI WGS metagenome assembly JAEEGJ01 (sample SAMN16246546, study PRJNA631951) | gut metagenome | biome: gut microbiome; feature: rumen; material: RS-attached | host: Bos | place: Iran: Karaj | collected 2018-10
GTGCATCGCTATACAACAATTTGCAATCTGTCAAAGCACTCAAATTGAAAGAATAAGTCACCAAAATGCGCTTACAGATAGTTGTAGAGCCGTTTTCGGTGAATAATCGGTGAACAAAACAGAAAACACCAAAAAACAGAAAAAAATATTCAATTTTTAAACGAGCAAAAATCATGCCTGTAGTACTTTACAAGCATGATTTTTTTTCATTTTTCTTGGATTTTCGGTGAACTACTGGTGAACTCACTTTTTCATTTTTTCCCGTTTTATTCATTGTCGTTTAATTTATTTATATTATTTTTGCAGCGTCAACCCCTAAAAAACAAAGAAAACAAGTGATGCTTTGTATAGCATTCGTAGGTGCTAATGCACAGAGTTTGAGGTAGAATAGCATGTGAATCTGCGATAAATAGGGTGTTTATCATGATTCAAACGGGTGAATATGTTCCAAAAGTAAGATTGTTTGTGAAACAGTTTATGACAGATAGCATTCATTTGTAGTAACTGCATGTTCCCCGTCAACGAGGGGTGGGGTGCACTCCGCACCCTCCCCCGTTGGAATCAAAGCGATGAGACTAATGTAATCATTAATCAATTAAAACAAAAAAAATGAAAAAAATAAAAGAACTCAAAGGAATGTATATAGTTAACAATGATAATAAAATCAAAAAAGTATGAAAAGTATTAAAGTATTAATTCTTTTATTGCTTGTGTTTCTTCCTGTTAGCATTAGTGCTCAGTGGGGACCGCTTCTTAATCCTAGTGAAATCCAGTTTTATGCGGAATCAGGTAATAAAAATTTAGCAACTACATTTAGGTTTTCTAAAATGTTAATGTACAACTATAAACCGATGTACGTACTAATATTTTTCCTGCGGAACAAAGAATGGCTTCCCCCGATTCAGAATCATGAACTTTATCTGATAGATGATAATAACGACACAATTCGTTTAAGATCCGTCCATGGGGGTGAGGCCATAAGCTGGACTGGATACCCATTAGGAGGCAGCACTCAATATAGAGCGGCTTTATATTCATATTATGTGTGTTCGCCTGGATACATTGTTGACGACATTGATGAGTTCCTCAGTCATACCTATGTTGGATATGGTATAGGAAACAATGTGCGAAAGATAGATTTGCGTGAGGGAAATCAGAAGTTTATCAGTAAGTTCAATAAAAACATGAAACTTGCTGCCAAAAGAGCGAAGCCGACGAGTACTTCCAATCCGCTTTTACCTTATTACATAGAATATCTCTATCGTACAGGTGAGCTGAAAGATGAAACGATATCCTTGTTAGATCGTTAATGAATCAGCTGTTCCCCCAATAATTATCTGGTCGTATCACAAAAAAGTAATCTTTGCACTTGACATTTCATGTCTTTGTGCGTTATATAGATAGAAAGCCATAATAAAGTATCTATGAGCAGAAAGTACATATTGTTGTTGATAGGCTGTTGGCTGCTGACCGTTTCCTTTGCTTCCGTACCCGACAAGAAACCTGAGAAGGTGTTGCCGGTACAGGAGAAGGTGTACCTGCACTTCGACAATAACTGCTACTTTCTTGGTGATACCATTTGGTATAAGGCATACGTGGTCTTGGCAGATGACAACAGCCCTGAGCCTCTGAGCCGCATCCTGTATGTGGAGTTGCTGAATGAACAGGGCTATCTAATGGAGCGTCAGCAATTGGAGATCAACAAACTGGGGCAGGCGGATGGGTGCTTCGCTATTTGTGATACATTGTTTGCTGGTTTCTATGAAGTGCGTGCCTATACCAAATGGATGTTGAACTTCGGATACGACTATACGAAACCTTGGTATAGTTCAGATCATGTCGATTATGGCTGGGGGCAGAAAAGCATCAATGGAAGTCAGTATAGCGGTGATTATGCCGATGCATTGTATAACTGGCTGATGAACCATACAGACAATGTGAAGTATGCAGATATGATTAAAGCGAGCGGCTATCATATCCCTCATCTGTCAGAGCAACCCTTGAAGGAGCGATTGGCTGCAATAAACAAGGTACGACAAACAGAGGATGATGATTATAAGAATAACAAATCACTTGATCCTCATGGGATGCAGAAGATGTATCGTGACTATCATTATCTGTTCTCTCGAGTCCTTCCTGTCTACAGCCGACCTGATACAGCTGCGAACTACATGCAGAAGATTATGCCGACGAAGATAACGGCAGGAGACTATCGTGTAGACTGGAAAACACCTGAGTTTGATGTCAGGTTCTACCCGGAGGGCGGCTATCTGCTCGAAGACCAGCAATGCCGAGTTGCTTGGGAAGCGAAGAACCAACAACTGGAACGTCTTAATGTAAGTGGTGTTTTGCTTGAAGACGGTGAACCCATTGATTCTGTCCGTGCGATTCATGCAGGACGAGGACTGATTACTTTGGATGTGCAGAAGGGAAAGAAATACAAAGTGCGATTCGAATTCGCTGACAAGAAATTCACCTTCGACCTACCTGACGCAGAGCGTGAAGGTGTGCGTCTGTGGTTAGAGCAGGATGATGAAGGGGTTTATATTGATGTCGTACAAGCATTCAGGCAGCCAAAGCAGTTGTATCTAAATCTATATTGCCGGGGAAAAAGACTTCAATCCTCTCCCCTAAGTTCTCCCCCTCTGAAGGGGGAGTTAGAGGGGGGCCGAGGGGTTGTCGCCATCTATAAGGAGGACCTTTCCGAGGGAGTGAATCAGGCAGTTGTTGTGGACTCACTGGGCAATGTGTATGCCGACCGCCTGTTCTTTATCAATCGTCAGCAGGAGTCGCAGGCAAAGATAATAGTGGGAGGTATCGCCAACCGTCCCTACAAACCCTTGGAGAAGATCCGGCTGAACCTGCTTGCTACTGATGCAAGGGGACGTGCTTTGCAATTCCAGACCTTCTCGGTATCTGTCAGAGATGAGGCACAGCTCGACCCATCGTTTGCTACAGGCAACATCATGACCAACCTACTGTTGGAATCCGACTTGAAGGGTTTCGTAGAGAATCCCGACTATTACTTCGAGGCAGATGACGAGAAACACCAGCAGGCACTTGACCTGCTGATGCTGGTGCAAGGTTGGAGGCGCTATGACTGGCGATACATAGACAATCCCGAATACTTCCAGGTGGACTACCTGCCTGAGCAGAAGATGGTAGTATATGGAGATGCAAATCCTCTAAGGACATCCCTGAAGGAATTGTTAAAAAAAGAGAAGAGGGCAATCAGCATCTCATGTACGATTCTTAATCTGAACGATGATTTAAAAGAAGGAGATACCTATTTATATAATGGGACAGTAGAGGCTGATACTTCAGGACATTTCCAAATCGCCTATGAACCATTCCACGGATATGTAAAACTGGCATTGAGGGCACAGTATACTAAGGGAGATAAAGTGAAAAAGGACAGTATTCAGGGACATGACCCAAAGATATTTGTCCGTAAGCAAGCGTTCTATCCTCAGTCGCTCAAGGCATATAGCTGGTACGAAACCTATCAGCCTGATATCGTCAAAGACAAGAACCTCACTTGGGAAGACTATCAGGAAGGTATCTATGCTTCGGAGTGGATACCGCAGGTGAACATAAAATCGAAGCGTCGTCCACATGCCAAGTTGCAGAAGGATAAGCCTGTAGCACAGATTGATTTCCTGGAATATCTGAATGAATTATGGGATCAAGGGCACTATCCCCAAATACAATTGTTGGATGGGAATACGATATATTTCGATTGGAGGAACTATATAGAGGTTGCCGGTGACATAGCACCTAATGAATTTAAAGATGTTAGTTATCTTTTCCCAATTTTAGGATACGTGAAGCTATGGTATGAGAATACATATAACAAACAGGAAATGCAACAGTTTGGCATCAATTGGAAAAATAATAATTTCAACGATCGTATCACAACTATTGAACATTTGCCAATACTTGATAGAATTAGTATTGTGAGCGATGTACCTCGACGTCCCACACCTTACGAGCACTTCCATCTAGACCGAGGAGTTCAAACAGAGGGTACTATATTAGGCTCGTTAGACGAAGAGCAATTAAAATTAATTGACATCGGAGCATTAGGTACAGAATCCTATATCAACCTCATAACCTTCCCTGATGACAAGACCCGCATCACCGTAGGTCGTGAATATGATTTCCAAGGGTTCAACCGCCCAGTAGAGTACTACAACCCCGACTACAGCAAAGCCGAACTGCCAGAGATAAAGGACTACCGTCGCACCCTCTATTGGAATCCGAACGTAACAACCGACAACTTCGGACAAGCCTCCATCGAGTTCTACAACAACTCCGTATGCAACATCATCGATGTATCTGCCGAAGGCATCACACGATATGGGCAGTTCTTAGTAAATGAATAATAAGATAGCATTCTGCACAAAGTAAATAACGTGAGTTCGACGAATTCAGAATAGTGCTAATTGGTTGTCCCACACTCTTTCACATGTGATGCACGGTTTCTTGGGGAAGAAGCAATACGCAGCTAACGCTCCCAGTAAGTTAACCACGAAGTTACAAAACGACCTATGTCTTGAATGTTCTACCTGTGCGATGTTTTTCAGCTCATCATTGACAGTCTCAATAATAGCCCTCTTCCTGGTAAGCAGTCTGTCCGACATACTCATGATTGCGCCCTTCATGTTGCTCTTGAGCTTTGTTATCAGCTGTATGCCGTCGACGAAGAGGCGCTGGAACAGCTCCTTGCCGATATATCCTTTGTCTCCGACAAGTTTCCCGTACAGGAATTCCACAAAAGCCTTGTGCTCAAGCGGTTGTCTGTCGTCGATGTCACCTGGAGTAATCCCGAGATTGAGCAGTTCTCCCATCTCGTTACAGATAAGATGCAGTTTGAAGCCGAAAAACCAGCCCATAGAGCACTTGCCGCGTTGCGCAATGCCCTTGAAGGTTCTATGAATATGAATACGTTGGTTTCTGCATACCCTGAGCGGAGTACTGTCAACGAAACTGATGCCAGTGCATTTGCCCAGCAGTACTTTCTTGATAAACAGGGCAAGGGGAATGGCCACTTCCTTCTCCAGTTCAACAAAGCGGTTATAGGACACCAACTGGGGAAACAAGTGGCGAAGATGTTTCGTGACATGCTCCAGATAGAAATACTTCAGGCATCGATAGCCTGAACCATGAAACAGAATCATGATCACCATGACTTCTGCCTTGTCGTGAGCTTGTCGAACTGCCTTGGAAAGTGTGCCAGAACGATGATGGTATTTGTGCTTTTTAGGCGTGGGAATCGTATATTTTGCCATCATTGAATCAAAAAACTTGCAAAAATCATCTGCCATACAAAAAATTTCTGTAACTTTGTCCTCGGTAAACATTAGCGATATCTTTTAGTGAACATTTGTTGTTTCGTCACTGCAAAGGTACTGAAAATATCGCTAATTACCAAATTTTCAATGAATTATAATTCGTCGAACTCACGTTAAATAGAATATTTTAGTATGATAACAATCCTTCTCATCCTCCTTCTTCTCTCCACCTACCTGCCACCCATGCAGGGACTGACCGATGAAGTGCAGAAATAATCATAACGAATCAAATAAAATGTATTTACCTTGCCTCCGAAAGGTTGCTCTAAAACATGAAGCAAATGGTTAATAGCTTAGTAGGCCAAGGACAATGGAAAAATGGCTTAGTAGCTTAATAGCTTAGTAAGCCAAGGGCAATGTAAGAATTAAAAAATGAAAGATTAACGGTTATGGGTTAAAGAAAGATGAAAAAACACAAGGAAAATCCCCTTTGTCCACGCTACATGAGACTAACAAGACTTGTGGACCAAGAGGGTAAAACCGCCAACGGTGACTCTTGACTATAAAAGCAACAGCGGCAACTATTGCTGCCGCTGTTGTGTTAACTCAACACCACACCCTCCACACTCAGCCCCGATGGGGGGATTCTGCTTGATAATCGTAATCCGGATGGCATCGACGAGTGAAAACTGATCAAGGATGGCCTGAGTGATGCGTCCACAGACATGTTCTATCAGCTTGGAGGGAATCTGCATCTCCCGTTTTACCACTTCGAATACCTTGGAGTAGTCGACGGTGTCGGATATCAGATCGCTCTGAGTGGCAATCTCATTGCTTACCGTCAGTTGGAGGTTAATGGTATACCAATCGCCAACGATGTGTTCCTGAGGCATTACGCCATGATAGGCGAAGATGCGGATGTCATTAAGTGATATTACCATAACGATAGGTTAAAGTGGGTAGTGAAGTCATCGCTTGGACTATGTTTTGCGTCAGGCATTAGCCACAACGTGAGTGCCCGCAGTTGGTACAAATGAGACATCCTTCTTGATAAACCAAAGTCTCTTGTCCGCAGTTAGGACATTTCTGTCCTGCTGCTTTGGTCCCGTCCTGCACATATTTCTTGAGTGCTCGCTCCACACCATTCTTCCATGTGTTGATGCTTTCGCTCTCGAGCTGAAGTGAAGAAACCAGTTTGATGACATTGGTAAGTGGCATGCGATAGCGAAGTACTCCACTGATAAGTTTGGCATAGTTCCAATACTCTTTGTTGAATCGCTCGGACAGTCCCTCAATCGTGGTCTTATAGCCTCGGCGGTTCTCGAACTGGAAATCGTATCGTTTGTTGCCGTTCTCGTCGAAATTCTTGATGATATGTCCTTTCGATACGGTCTTGGGCAGTGCAATACCATCTTCGTCATCGAGCACACCTGTGAATATTTCATAGGGATATCCGTCGAGTAGTCCGACGAAGGCTACCCACTTTTCCTTATTGTTCTGGAAGCGCATGACATCACATTCCAGACTCTTGGGACGTACTTCTGTCACCACTGGTGGCGGACAATTACATTCGTTGTCCTCGTTTTTCTTCTTGGATTCACTCTTGGTGGAGATAAGCACACCGCTACGGCTTCCGTCACGATAAACGGTACAACCCTTGCATCCGCACTTCCATGCCTCGACATAGAGTTGTCCGACAAGTTCTTCGCTGACATCGTTGGGTAGGTTGATGGTGACGGAGATAGAGTGGTCGACCCACTTCTGAATGGCTCCCTGCATCTTCACTTTTTCCATCCAGTCGACATCATTGGCAGTTGCCTTGAAATATGGTGAGCGCTGCACGATGGCATCAATCTCTTCCTGTGTGTAGCGCTTCTCTGTGTCGATACCATTGAGGCGCATCCAAGTGAGGAATTTTGGATGATAGACGATGTATTCTTCGAATGAATCGCCAGTCTCGTCAGTGAAGTCCACATGGACATTGGGGTCGTTGGGGTTAACTTTGCGACGACGCTTATAGACAGGCATGAAGACAGGCTCGATACCCGATGTGGTCTGGGTCATGAGACTGGTGGTTCCTGTAGGTGCAATCGTGAGACATGCAATGTTGCGACGTCCATACTTCACCATATCCTCATAAAGCTGTGGGTCTACCTGCTTGATGCGGTTAACAAATGGATTGTCTTTCTCGCGCTGTGCATCATACACCTCGAAGGCGCCACGTTCCTTTGCCATCGCTACCGAACTGCGATAAGCTTCTACGGCAATCGTCTTATGGACTTCGGTTGAGAAGTAAGTTGCCTCTGGTGTGCCATAAGTCAAACCTAATGCTGCCAACATATCGCCCTCAGCGGTGATGCCAACTCCGGTACGACGTCCTTGCTTGCTCTTGTTGTAGATCTTTTCCCACAACTTGCGCTCGCTGCCTTTGATTTCCTCACTTTCAGGGTCTTTGTCGATTTTGTCCTGAATGAGTCGTATCTTTTCGATTTCGAGGTCGATGATGTCGTCCATAATGCGTTGTGCACATGCCACATGCTGACGGAATTTGTCAAAGTTGAAGTGTGCATTCTTGGTAAACGGTTCCTCAACGTATGAATAGAGGTTGATGGCAAGCAGACGGCAACTGTCGTATGGGCAGAGGGGTATCTCGCCACAAGGGTTGGTTGAGATGGTTTTATAGCCTAAATCAGCATAGCAGTCGGGCACACTCTCGCGAATGATGGTGTCCCAGAACAGTACACCTGGTTCTGCACTCTTCCATGCATTGTGGACTATCTTTTTCCACAACTGGCTTGCATCGATGTCTTGCTCTACCAGTGGATTCTCGGCATCGATGGGGTACTGCTGCTTAAATGGCTGATTATTGATTGCCGCCTTCATGAAGTCGTCGGTGATACGTACGCTGACGTTGGCACCCGTTACTTTGCCCTCTGTCATCTTTGCATCGATGAAAGATTCTGCATCAGGATGCTTGATTGATACAGACAGCATGAGTGCACCACGACGTCCTTCTTGTGCAACTTCGCGTGTAGAGTTGCTGTAGCGTTCCATAAATGGCACAAGACCTGTAGAGGTAAGTGCAGAGTTCTTTACGGGGCTGCCTTTTGGACGAATGTGTGAGAGGTCGTGTCCCACACCGCCACGTCGCTTCATGAGTTGTACCTGTTCCTCATCAATTTTGATAACGGCTCCATAACTGTCGGCAGGTCCTTCGAGACCAATGACAAAGCAGTTGCTGAGTGATGCCACCTGGAAGTCGTTGCCGATTCCAGTCATAGGGCTTCCAGCAGGTACGATGTAGCGGAAATGGTCGAGCAGGTCGAACACTTCTTGAGCACTCATCGGGTTTTCGTAATGTTTCTCGATACGTGCAATCTCGTTGGCTATTCGCCAATGCATGTCGGCAGGAGTTCGTTCGTAGATATTGCCGAACGAATCCTTCATTGCATACTTGTTGACCCATACACGAGCTGCCAGTTCGTCACCGTCGAAGTATTCTAACGAGGCAGCTAATGCATCATCATAGGCATAAGTAGTTTTTGTTTCCATTATGTTTTGGTAATTGTGAGCTTCTTGTGATGTTTCTATCTGTTACGTTTGATTTCCTCCACCAGATCGTCAAGTTCCTTTTTGAAAGCGGCATCGACCTCCGTCTTTTCCTTGATGTGACGGATGGCATGTAAGATGGTTGCATGGGAGCGGCCGCCAAGGTTACTGCCTATCTGCATGTTAGAAAGTTCTGTGAGGATGCTGGCAAGATAGGCTGTGGTCTGACGAATATGATTGATGGGCTGACGTCGACTTTGTGAGCATAGCTCTGCCTCGCGGACGTTGTAGTGTCTGCACACCTCTTTTTTGACATCGTCGATGGAGATAGGGCGGATATCGACCTTGACGAAACGTGGCAGTACCAAATCAGCGAGTTGCATATTGATTTCGCACTTGTAAACCACTGAGTGTGCCATCAGCGAATTGAGAATTCCTTCCAAGTCTCTCACACTGCCATTTACTTTCTCTGCGATGTAGTTGATGACATTGGCAGGGATCGGTAGTGCATCTTGCTTCACCTTAAAGTTAAGAATTGCGCGACAGAGTGCCTTGGTAGGTTTGAAAATCTCAGCTTGGAGTCCCCACTTGAATCGGGTTAGGAGACGCTCTTCCAATCCCACGATGTCGATTGGCGGACGATCGGCGGTAAGAATTATCTGCTTATGATTAAGATGGAGATGGTTGAAGATATGGAAGAAGGTGTTCTGGGTCTTGATGTGCCCAGACAACTCCTGTACGTCGTCAATCAACAACACATCGATGGTCTGATAGAAGGCGATAAAATCGTTCACCTTATTCTGACGCACTGCGGTGATATATTGCACCTCGAACAGATGTGCAGACAAGTAGAGGACTCTTAGCTGAGGATGATATTGCTTGATACCCCATCCTATGGCATTGATCAAATGAGTTTTGCCACATCCTGATGGGCCATAGAGAAATAAAGGATTGAATGTCTGTGCGGGATTCTTGGCAATGGCTTCGCCTACACTGCGAGCTAAGCAGTTGCTTTCGCCCTCAATGAAATTAGCAAAGGTGTAGTTGGCATTCAGCCGTGAATCAAGGTCGTTGGTGGGGGTTAACTGAGTCAGTTCGTCAAACTCAGTATCATTCCTTGTTCCCTTGACGGGTTGCTGTATGATGTTATTGCCGTTAGATGGTCTGCTGATTGCTTTAGTGCCCGCTATCTGACAAATGGTATAGCTTAGCTGGACTTCCTTTCCGAAAACCCTTGTGATTACCTTATATATTAGATCTATATAAGTTGTCTCTAGATGTTCAAACACAAAACGGCTTGGAACCGCTATGACTAGCTGCTGTCCGTCGAACGACTGAGGTTCGATGCAAGCAAACCAGGTGTCAAACTGCTTTGGAGATATATTGTCTCGGATTATTTCAACACACTCATCCCACAATTCTTTCAACGCTTTAGTCATCTTTGTAATGTATTAAGCTATTGTTTTACTTTATTAGCACAATAATTTCTTTTTTTCGGTCGGATCTCATTTCCGTGATGCAAAGGTACAACCTTTTTTTGTACTGGCAAAAACTGTTTTTTCAAGGGGTGTTTAGTGTGCTTTGACGTAATGCGTTTTATTTCATTGACTTACATAATTGTAAATGTTGCAAGCCCCGAAATCAATTGAAAATAGATAGTAGAATGTGTAGTTTGGCTTTGTTTTTTATTTATTTTTTGAAAAAGAAGTTTGAACAATGTAAAAAAGTTAAGCTGACCCCAATCTTTAGTGTTTTGACATTTTTCAATTATGTCATGAAGTCCCAAAATGCTATTTAGACATGATTTAAATAGCGCTATTATTTCTCTTTTCTTCCAAATAGCGAGAAATGTACATACCGCTTTGGATGAAGGCGTAAATCTTCGAGCAAAAGTGAAGCATTGTTCATCGTTGAATCGAGGTGATTGTATATGCTGGGGTCGTTCATCAGTTTACCCAACGATGAATTCTCGTTGTTTAACTGGCTGGTGAACGATTGTAGCTCAGAGACTGCCTGGTTGGCGTTTTGAAGGGTAGTATTGGCATTGTTCGCTATTCCTGCCAAGTCGATTTGGTTGAGTTGGCTCGTGGTTGTTTCCAAATTACCGCAGATCGTATTAGCATGCACCATAAGCTGTGGAATATCGCTTCGCATCAGTTGGTTTACATCGTCAGTTGTTGTCTTCAGGTTGTTGGTAATATACTCCATGTTTTGCAGCGATGTTGCAAGAGCCGGATCGTTTGTTAAGGTGTTGACAGCTGAGAGGATAGAGTCGAGTTTGGGCATTAGGGCTTTGAGTTGTGGCACCATATCACCAATGGACGACATGAGGTCGCCACCGCCCTCACCAAAGATGGTATCGCCCACCGCCAAAAGGTCGTTGGGATTCTCTCCTAAGATAATGTTCATCTTAGGTGCACCTAACATGTCTTTTGTAGTGGTAGCTCGACTGTGACGAGGCAGTCTAAATCCTTCATTCAGTTCTACTGCTACGGTTAGCATCTGACGCTTGGCATCGTAGCTGATGTCTTTCACTGAGCCGATATTCATACCATTGGCTATTACCTCGCCTGCTTTCGACAGACCAGCTACGTTCTTCATCTCTACATAATAGATGTTGTCGGAGCCAAATAGTTTTAGGCCTTTCATGAAGATGATACCCAAATACACAATAACAACTGCGATGATGGCAGCAATGGCAATCTTTATCTCTTTCGATTTCATAGTCCTTATTTATTATTTTTCCATTCATTGATGGCATCAGCTACATTCACCTTCTGCCCGTCCTTGAATGCAACAACAAATGCATCAGGGAATCGGTCGGCGATGGTGTTCTTCAGCTTAGTAGCTTCATTGTAGTCGGTAGTTGAGCCATACATATATTTATATACATTACCTTCTTTGTAGGCCTCGCCCTGCACACCCTTGAACTGGGTGCTTCCTGGTACCAAATGTTTGGGTGAGGAGAGGAACTGCACCTTGAACACCGGTTTGGCATTTGGTGTCGATGTTGTTTGTGTAGTTTCAGTTGGTGTACTGATAGGTAGTACTACCACAGGATTGGTTTGAGGAGTCTGTACCACTTCGGGTTGTGGCTCTTCCGTTTCGTTGGCACTTTCTGCCTGCTCAATAGCCTCTTTCAGTTGGGCATTATTTTCCTCAATCTGTTGCTGCACAGCCTTCGTATCTATCTTTTCTAAGTTAGACATGCGTCCTGTATGCTGGGTCTTATAGCGTGAAATGGCGTTATAAATACACTTGGCCATCACTGAGCGCCCTTCGTCACTCATCAAGAACAACTCTTCTTCTGGGGTAGAGATGAATCCTACCTCTATTAGTACAGACGGCATGTATGTCAGTCGCAGCACTGCAAGATTGGCTTGCAAGACTCCCATATCCTTGCGTCCGCCTGTCTTTACCATCTCTTCTTGTGCCAGTTTCGCAAAGTTCACGCTCTCCTGCATATCACGGTCTTGCATCAGTTCGAACATGATTTCGCTTTCAGGGGAATTCGGATTCATGAAACTATACTTTTGTGCTCCATCTGCCTCAAACTGAATCACAGAGTTCTCACGTTTTTCCACTTCCAGATTAGTTTGGGCCGTGCGTAGTGTTAGTGTGTAGGACTGTACACCCATTGGGCGACGAGAGGCACTGCGTTCGATGGCATTCGTGTGAATGCTCACAAACAGATCTGCTTTCGCTTTGTTCGCAATGTCGGCTCGACCGCTCAGTGTGACAAATACATCCGTGGAACGAGTGTACAACACTTGCACGTCGGGACAGTTCTGTTGTAGTAACTTGCCAACTTTTAACGCAATCGCCAGATTGATGTCTTTCTCGCGGTTCGTTGTAGGACGTCCCACAGCTCCTGCGTCATGTCCGCCATGTCCAGCATCAAGAACAACCAGGAATGGTTTGTTCTGTCCCATCACCACAGACGTGACACCCATCAGGAGCATCACAAATAAGACCATCAAAAATGTCGTTCGTTTCATCAATCGTAGTATTTGCCTGCAAAGTTAGCATTTTTAATTCATAATTCATAATTCATGATGCAGATTTTTTGTATTTTTCTTTTTTTTCATTTTTTAATTCTTGTTTTTTCCATATCTTTGTACCCAAAACAAAGATTATGGTTGAAGTAGTAAAGGAATTGCAACAGTTTATCGAAGCGGCTATTCTGCCTTGCTACGACCGTTTCGATGCTGCTCATCAGCGTAATCATGTCATGAAGGTCATAGAAGAGAGTATGGTGCTCGCTCATGGCTATGAAGTAGATCCCAATATGGTCTATGCGATTGCCGCCTATCATGATTTAGGTCTCAAAGAAGGACGTGAGTCTCACCACCTTGTATCAGGTTCTATCGTCAGGGGAGACGAGCGCCTGAGACAATGGTTTACTCCCGAAGAGATTGAGGTAATGGCACAGGCTGTGGAAGACCATCGGGCATCGGCTACCCATGCACCACGTAGTATTTATGGGTGCATCGTGGCAGAGGCCGATCGGAATATTGACATAAATGACATCATCACTCGTACCCTGCAGTATAGTCTTGCCCACTATCCCGAATTGGACGAAGAAAGGCATATCCAGAGGGTACTCCAACATTTGAACGAAAAATATAGCCGCACGGGCTATCTCAAACTGTGGATTCCTGGTTCTAAAAACGAGTGCGAGTTACACCGTCTATGGAACCTCATTGACGATAGGGATACCCTGCGCCGCATCGTTACTGAACAATTAAAAAAAGTAATAAACAACTGACCCTTTGAGTGGTTTGTTTGCTGAATAGAATGGGGGATTCATTGAAAAAATTTGGTGGTGCAGCAGATTAAGCCTTATCTTTGCAGTCGAAATAGCAAACATATAAAAACAATACGTTATGAATAAGATTTTATTATCTCTGGTGACGTTGATTGTGGGGTTGGTCATGCATGCCAGCGTTACCCCTATCCACTCATTCTCTGGATTGATGAGTGATTTTCCCTATCTGACCTTTGAGACGACTGATGGTGCAAAGTTTTCTGTTCCTACCGAGTTTTTGAGTTTGACTATCAACGGGACTACCCTGACGGTGGGTAAGCAGACTTTCACCTTATCGAACCTTTCTAAAATGTATTTTTCAAATACAGACGAAACCACATCGGGAATCGTTGACGAATTGAAAAATGAAGAACTCACCGAAATATACGATCTTAATGGCAAGAAAGTATCAAAAGAGCAGATGCAGAAAGGGGTATTCATCGTGAAGACGAAAGATAAAACTTATAAATTGATTGTCAGATGAAACGTACCTTATTATATGTGATAGCCTTTATGCTGACGATAACGGCAATAGGGCAGACGTTGAACGTGCGAGTGGGTAGCGTGACCTATCAGTTCTCTGCCGAGCAGACGGGCGAGATGACTTATGCCAATGGCGAAACGCTGACGATCATGGGCAAGACATTCATATTGGCCGATATCGACGGTATGACAGTGGACAACAGCGAAGTGAAAGACAACCAGGTGAGTGTGGAATATGGAATGTCTACCGCTACCGTTTTTGTGGCGGGTAATGTGGCTCAGTATGTGTTTCCAACTGTCAGTGGAGCGCATGTAAGCATTGACCAAACGAATACATCTACCATAGATGGCGACGAGATAACGTATCAGCTCAGCGGTACAACTACTGATGGAGAATTCGCACTCACAGGCTCCTATAAATGTACCATATCGCTAGCAGGCGTGATACTGACGAATCCAAGTGGTGCCGCAATCTGTATCAACAATGGCAAGCGTATCCAGATAAGTTCAAAGAAGAATACAGTGAACACGCTTGCAGATGGCACAAGTGGCGAACAGAAAGCATGTATCTACAGCAAGGGACAGATACAGATGCAAGGAAATGGAACGTTGAACGTGGAGGGAAATACGGCTCATGCCATTAAGAGTGGTGACTATATTACCGTCAAGAATCTGACACTGAACATCACTAAGGCTGTAAGCGATGGTATTTCATGTAACGAGTATTTCTTAATGGAGAGTGGCAATGTGAGTATTGGTAGCATAGGAGATGATGGCATTCAATGTGACCTTGATGGAACGGTTTCAACAGGTGAAACCACTGACCACGAGGATGAGGATAGTGGTAATATCTATATTCAAGGTGGCACACTCAATATTAGCACTACAGCGACGGCTTCAAAGGGCATCAAAGCAACAGGTACGCTCTTTGTCAATGAAAGTAGCGGCACCACCATCATCACTATAACCAATAGTGGCGGTGTGGACACATCGGATGCTACAGACCTCTCTGCCAGCGCTTGCCTGAAAAGTGACGTGGCCATTAGCATCAATGGCGGAACGCTGACGTTGACCAATACCGGACAAGGAGGACGTGCGATAAACTCAGATGGTACACTTTCCGTCAGCGGAGGTCTCATCGATGCGAAGGCACAAGGGGCGAACTATGGTTCATCTGGGGGCGGAGGCAGACCTGGGGGCGGAAGATGGCCAGGTGGAGGAGACAGTTCTTCCTCCAACCATAAATATGCAAAAGGTGTGAAGGCTGATGGCAATATCACCATCACCGGTGGTGTACTTAATGTCTACTCTGCCAATCACGAGGGTATGGAATCAAAGGGAACGATTACTATCAGCGGTGGACAAGTAGCGTCACAAGGAAGCGATGATGCCATCAATTCAGCTAGTGACTTTACCATCAGTGGCGGTCAGGTTATGGGCTATTCAACGGGCAATGACGGGCTCGATGCTAATGGTAATTTCTATATTAAAGGCGGATTGGTGTATGCTATTGGCAAAACATCGCCTGAATTAGGCATCGATGCTAATACTGAAGGCGGTAAGAAACTCTACGTCAGCGGCGGTACTATCGTGGCTATTGGTGGATTGGAGTCGGGGGCTAGCCTTACCCAGTCGTGCTTTTATACCTCGTCGTGGAGTAAAAACAAATGGTATGCCATTACTGTGGGTAGCGAGACTTTTGCTTTTAAGACCCCATCGAGCGGTGGCAGCAGCATCGTGGTAAGCGGTAGTTCGAAACCTGTACTAATGTCCAATGTGACTGTCTCGGATGGCACTACTATCTTCAGCGGTATGGGCAGCATAAATCCAACGATCAGTGGTGGTTCGTCTGTAAGCCTTTCTTCCTATACTGGTGGAGGCGGCCGTTGGTAAGACAATATTATTCTGCTTCTTGCGTTATTGAATATGAGAACAACTAATTGGATGAAGCAATCGCGAACAGAAAATTTGATTTATCTGGTGGTGTGGGGACTGCTTTTTGTCACCCCTGTACTGAGCCTTTATGTGCGTACATTTAACACTGCGTTCGTTCCTTTTGACTGGAAAGAGGTGTTTTTCGTGTGGCATAGGTTTGCTTTTTTCCTGTTGCTGTTTCTTGTCCATAACTTCTTATTAGCACCGCTGTTGATTCATAGACGCAAACGTGTGTTGTATTTTTCCCTTGTGATTGCTATATTGGCGGCTTTTGCTGTTTATCAGTGTAGCAACCGCCCCCCAAGAGGAGAGCATAGACCTTCGATGGAGTGGACAGAACGTCATCAGCCATTTCACCCTGACAAACGTCCTCCACATAGTATGCGCCATGAAGTCCCGCCTCCTATCGTCGGCGAGCGAGAAATAATGGCTGTTGTGGTGCTCATTCTCATGTTTGGTGCAAACCTTGGTATCAAGGGCTATTTCCGTAGTCGAGATGACCGTGAACGGCTGATTGAACTGGAGCGTAAGAATCTGGAGCAACAGTTGGAGTATTTGCGTTACCAGATCAGTCCACATTTCTTCATGAATACACTGAACAATATACATGCCCTTGTGGATATTGACTCAGAGAAGGCGAAAGACACAATCTTGGAACTGTCGCGGATGATGCGCTTCGTTCTCTATGAAGCCAACAAGCAAGGTGTTCCCCTCTCTCGCGAGTTAGACTTCATTCAGCACTATGTTACGCTGATGCAACTACGTTATACAGAGAAGGTTAAGATTACTCTCGATTTACCTCAAAAAGCACCCGATTTCCAGATACCGCCTCTGATTCTCATCACTTTTATCGAGAATGCTTTCAAGCATGGTGTCAGCTATCAGCATAATTCATTCGTTGAGGTAAAAGTCTCAGTAAAAGGAGAAAACCTGAAATTCTCTTGTCGCAACTCGAAAGTTGAGCGGGAGCAGGTTAATCGCCATAGTTCAAAGGTCAATGACCAACAAGGCGGCGTGGGTCTTGCCAATGTCCGCAAACGTCTTGACCTGCTTTTCGGCCATGATTACTCCCTTATCTTCCATGATGATACTGATATCTATGTTGTGGAACTAACACTTCCACTTAGAACATAACATGTAATAACAATTCTCACACTATGATTCGTTGCCTAGCTATCGATGATGAGCCTTTGGCTCTCCAACAACTCGCTAACTATATTCATAAAGTGTCTTTTCTTGAACTATCAGCCCAATGCCAGAGTGCTTTGGAGGCTCGCACATATTTGGAACACGATATGGTGGATGCTATCTTCTGCGATATCAATATGCCCGACCTCAACGGAATGGATTTTGTGAAATCGCTCGCTGTCCCGCCGCTCGTGGTCTTTACCACTGCCTATTCAGAATATGCTGTAGAAGGTTTCCGTGTCAATGCTGTCGACTATCTGTTGAAACCTTTTGGATTGCAAGATTTTCAAAGGGCGGCAAATAGGTTGAGGGAGCGACTGGAGATAGGGGTGAAGGAAATAACAATCAGGGATAAGTCCCCCGTTAAGAGTGGTTTAAAGGATTCTGGCATAGATGAAATCTTTCTTAAGACTGACTACCGTATCGTGAAGGTTAATATACCTGACATTCTATTTGTTGAGGCAATGAGCGAGTATCTAAAGGTATGGATTGACGGAGAGGCAAAACCCGTGATTACACTTCTTTCGATGAAAAAGATGGAGGAACATCTACCCAGCTACTTCATGCGCATCCATCGTTCCTATATCGTCAACTTAGACAAAATCAGAGAAGTAAACAAGAATCGCATCATCATAGGGGCCAATACTTATCTCCCAATTGGTGACCTTTACAAAGAGGCTTTTCAAACTTATTTGAATGCAAAATTCTTAGGGAAATAGATGTCTGTCAGAAGGCCTTAATCTTCTTTATTTCTTTTCGTAAGGCAATGATATAAAAGTTGGTACAAATGCATCATCCTTATCAGGTAGCTATTAATGGGAATTTTTGCTACCCCTAAGGGAAACATTTGCTACCCTTAAGGGTAACAGTTTTTTCTTTTAAGGGTAATTTCTATTATTGTCTCTTATTTGTGGCTCTATGGATTGCTGTTTTTATATCGGCTAAAATGTGTATTTATGCCAACTGTTATATTATTGCCTTTCGTAAAGAACTTTATTGTCAATTAAGTTGTTTGCTATTGCATAGATGGTGAGTCCGGCAAGCGAGTGGATTTGGAGTTTGCGGGCGATATTGCGACGATGAGTGGTAACGGTGTTGATTGAGATAAAGAGTTTTGTGGCTATTTCCTTGTTTGACAGACCTTGTACAAGGCAAACGATGATTTCGCGCTCACGGTCAGATATGGATTCGGTTGTATCAACACTCCGTATCATGCTGGAGATGCGACTTGTTACGTCGTCGTTCTTTACTTTCTGCTCAAGTATGCGGATAGCGGGGATGAACAATACTTCTTCAACGTTGCTATGATTGGAGAGCCATTCTTCATTATTATATATATCGTAGAGGGTCGCAGTCAGTTGGTTGTTTGCAAGGCTATCGTGTGGCAGGTATTTGATGATGATGTTTTTCAGTTCATGAAATTTCCCTGTCGTGTCGCTGTGGTGCTTTGCATAGATGTCAACGTTGTAGTTTGGTTTCTGAATACCATGAATGAGAGCTTCGACGTAAGGGAAGAGTGTGCGTTCCTCGTAGTTCATGTGGAGTCGGATGTCGTGTGCATACTCATCATAAAGCCGCATAATCAGCATGACGAGAGCAGCACCCTCTTGGCTTCCCTCGGTAGGGGTAGTGATATGGAAGGTCTGTTCGAGCTGCTTACGGATGGATGGCAATTGGAAGTCGAGGAAGTAACGATGGGATGCTCGCAGGTAGTCAAGCAATGTCTTTACTGAAATCCTGTCGTCGCCTGCTTTTGGGGTGTATCCGTTAATCAGGAAATTTACGACCGTGAGGAAGGTGTAGCAGTCAACCCCTTGTTCGCAGCAGATCTCATTGACGGTTTTGTCGCCAAATCCCAAATGAATACCAAACGCACTGAGTCCCTGCAGCATGCTGTGATTGTCGCTGATAAGGTCAATCATCTTATCGTCGGCTTCGTATAGTTTCATTCTTTTCATCTTCTATGTCTTTAACCCTAAATCGGGTGCAAATTTACGACTTTTCTGTGATGTACGCAATACCTATTTATAGGTAATTCGTGATTTCTGGTGCAAAAAATATAATTATTTTGAGGTAAGCGAATAATGCCAATCGAGTAGTGCCCCTGTCAGCCCACTAGCTTAAACACTCTTTTTTGGGTATTGTGGCATTGTTTTTTTCGCCGTAACTTTGCAGCCGCAAAACAAAAAGTTCACTATTCAATGAAAAAAAAGATTGTATTCGTATTATTATCGATGATACTGTGTTTGGCGGCTCATTCTCAAGAAAGTGGTACAGACAGTATCAAACAAACTGCCAAAACGCGCCTCAGCGTAGGTGGATATGGTGAGGCGAATTTCACTCGTAATTATTTTAGTGACCACGTGAGTCGTTATAGTCAGCCCGAGCAACATAGGAACGACCCAAGTCACGGACGTTTTGACATTCCTCATGCAGTTATCTATCTCGGATATAACTTCGGAAAGGGATGGAGTTTTGGTACTGAGATAGAGTTTGAGCATGGCGGTGTAGGTATTGCCTACGAGAAAGAAGATGAAGAAGGCGGCGAATGGGAACAAGAGACAGAAAAAGGCGGAGAAGTGGAATTGGAGCAGATGTGGCTTCAGAAGTCGTTTGCTCCTTGGGCAAACATTCGCATAGGACACATCGTGGTGCCTGTAGGACTGAACAATGCTCATCATGAACCTTTGAGCTATTTCACAGTTTATCGTCCAGAGGGGGAGAACACGATTCTGCCTTCCACATGGCATCAGACAGGTGTGTCGTTGTGGGGACGCTATAAGGATTTCCGTTATGAGGCCCAGTTGATAGCTGGTTTGAACGCCGACCAATTCACTAATACCGGATGGATTCACAAGGGCCATAAGTCACCAATGGAATTTGATGTGGCAAATAAATATGGTGTTGCCATCCGCATCGACAACTATTCTGTTCCAGGCTTACGCATTGGCTTGAGTGGCTATTATGGTCATTCCATTGGGAACAGCTATCCTCGCAATGCCAGTGGAGTTGATGACAGATATAAGGGTGAGGTGGCTATCGGCGCCATTGATTTTACCTACAAAGCTCACAATTGGATTGTGCGCGGACAGGCTGACTATGGTTATCTTGGCGATGCAGAACAACTTAAATATGTATATAATCGTTTAAACTCCAAGTCACCCTATAAACATTCTGCCTTTGTCTCGAAGAATGCATATGCAATAGGAGTAGAGGCGGGTTACGATGTGTTTTCGCAAATTCCGTACATGCGTAAGGACAACCAAAAGCTATATGTTTTTGGGCGTTACGAGGCGTATAATCCCTATGCTAGCAACACGAAGGGAACAGCCTATGATTATACGGCTGTGAAACGTATGGCTTTCGGACTGAACTATCACCCTGTGCCACAAGTGGTCGTCAAAGCAGAATACTCGAAGCGACTGCTGAAGAGCCGTTATAATGATGAACCTACTGTCAATATCGGCGTGGCCTACGAAGGATTCTTTCTTTAGCTGAAATAGCAAAACCATAATAAAACCATCATAACGAATAATTAAAAAGCAATGAAGAAAACAATTTACTCTATGGTAGTCCTCATGATGGGACTGACGTTCACTGCATGTAGCAGTGACAACGATGACAATGACATCAATGACCAATCATTTAAGATTGTAACAACTACTCCAGTTGTCGATGACGACACTTATCCTGCAAATACCACAGCTGCTAACTATTCAGACAAAGCATTTGGGCAGGTGGCTATAGAAGGGTGTGTCAGTTTGGTAAACAAGCTGGAGGCTGCTAATGCTGAGATTGCCTCTTCAAAACTTACAGAGGCTCAAGAGGCCTATCTGCGTAAGGTCCTCGAAACGATAGTCGGCAAGGTGATTGTTCCTACTTACACGCAATTGGCTGACGAAACGGAGGCATTGGAGAAAACCCTCAATGGACTGACCGTCAGCACGATTACACAGGCTCAAATCAATAGTGCCTGTGATGAGTTCAAACAGGCTCGTAAATATTGGGAGCAGTCAGAAGCCTTCCTCATGGGAGCAGCCAGCGATTTCGATGTTGACCCTACTATTGACTCCTGGCCTTTGAATCGCAGTCTGTTGCTCAACTATTTTAATAATGGAATGAACGAAGAAATGTTGGAAGATGCTACCATTCTTGGTTTTCACGCGCTGGAGTTCATTCTTTTCCGTAATGGCCAACCCCGTAAAGTGGCTGAGTTGAGAACAAATGATACTTATAAAAATTTTGAGAGCATCAGTGGTGAGCAAGAGTTAGCCTATGCTCAGACCATCTGTAAACTATTAAAGGAGCGTTGCTTCCAATTGCAATGTGCATGGGATGGAGGTGCCAATCGTAGCCGTCTCAACGCCGTCAAGGCAGCAGGTCTGGACTACCAGACAGAAAAAGGTCTGTCGTATGCCGATAATCTGACAAAAGCAGGTGTCAGTGGCTCTGGTAGTTCGTTCTCAACTTTGAAGGCTGCCGTTGCGCAGGTGTTGAGTAACGATGAAGGGTCATGTGTGGCTATCGCCAATGAGGTGGGAACTGCCAAGATTGCCAATCCTTTCTCTGCTGGAGATGTATCGTACGTAGAATCACCTTATAGCTACAACTCGATTGCAGACTTCCGCGACAACATTCGTTCTATCCGCAACGTATGGTTGGGTTCTACAGACAAGTCTGCCAACCAATACAGCTTCCATACTTTCTTTGCAAGTGTTGGGAGTGAATCTGTCAACCAAAGGGTGGAGGAAGCTTACGTTTATGCCATAGATGCCATCAGCAATATGCCGTCTCCTTTCGTGAAATACTGTAGCATTGTATGGGGAAAGGATTTCGATGACCCGGATAACTGGGACTCAATAACAGAGGAAGAATAACAAAGAACATTTAATAATTAATTATGTTGAATATATCGAAACTATCAAGTATCGTATGTTTCGGAATGCTGTCAGCTACTATAGTGACAGCATGTTCCGATAATGACGACAGCCTGACCGAATTAGGTCAGTTGGTGCCAGATGAGCAGTCTTTTGGCAAAGCTACAGGCAACTTTACTGCCGAAGAGTGGTATCCTGGTGGACAGTTAGGTACTACAGAGAAAGCCAGTTATTCTGCTATCACTCCAGCTGCTCAAGCTGCAGGAATGGAAGATGATTTCAATACAGGCGAGGGATTTTTTGAGAAACTTTATACCTTCGAGCAAGAGCCTCGCAAGGGGTTGGGACCTGCGTGGGTGCGTAACTCGTGTATAGCTTGCCATCCAAGTTACGGACATGGCAAACGTCAGACGGAGTACCGTGCCAACCAGATTGGAAACGGTTATCTGTTGGTTATTTATCATCCCGACAACAATGCCTATATCAGTGAGGTGACGGGTATGCCTCAAACTCAGGCCATGTCACCCTTCAAGGCGCCAATCGACGAGAGCCAAATCAAGATTGAATGGAAACAAGTGACCGCCATGGAGAGTGGGCTACCTATGCAGTTTGAGGATGGTGAGGAGTATGAACTCATCTATCCAGAAGTGACAATTCCTCAGTCGGCCTTCAATACTAATCCCAAACCAGAGAATTACGAGGTGCGTTTGGAGTCGACCATCGGCATTTATGGAACAGGTCTGCTCGATGCTCTTGACGATGAGGATATAGAGGCGCAATGGGCTGCTGAAGCTGCTTACGTCGAATTGAATCCTGCCATGTGGGACAAGGAGACCGGTACATTTAAACCGTCAGCCTACTATTCAGCCGGCTATAATGATACCGGTTCGCATCGTGATGGCCATGGACCACTGAAGCGTTTTACCTATGCGATGACACGAGGAACGCTGCAAGATGGTGCTGGGGCTAATGCTATTTGGAACATTACCAATGTAACGCGCAGCGATCGTCATTGGCTTTACACCACTCCTGCTTGGGCTAAAGCTCAGAGTCAGGATGCCGATGTTATCCAATATATCAAGCAGCATGGGGCATCGGAGTGGAGTATCCTTCATCCCTATTATGCAGATGGGACTGACGAGGGGATTGCTGAACGTGTGAATGAGATTTTGGGCTGTTCGTCGATTGCCAAAAAGGACGCTTTTGACAAGTATTTGTTCAGTGGGGCTCCCTACAATGGGAAGGAAGAGATGAGCGACAAACAGTACTATCAGTTCATGGTATGGCATCGCGGACTGGCTGTTCCTGCTGCCCGTAATTTGAATGACAAACAGGTGCAACGTGGCAAGGAATTGTTCTCACAGATGGGTTGCGCACAGTGTCATCGTCCTTCGTGGAAAACAGGTAAGGATGATATGTGGGTAGATGCTTCAACGAAAGCGTATGCGAGGAGCATCGGTAAGGATGCTGGTAAGATGTTGCCAAAATACCCCAATCAGACGATTTGGCCCTATACGGATATGGTGCAGCATCGATTGATGATGAAGAATGATATCCGTACGGGCTGGTGTCGTACAACACCGCTTTGGGGGCGTGGACTGAGCCGCATTCTTACAGGGGCTGACGACCGTCTGCACGATTGCCGCGCACGTAATGTTCTGGAGGCAATCATGTGGCATGGCTACTCGAAAGAGTCGGATGGCTACCAGGCTACAGAGCGGTTCTATAGACTGCCTAAACCTGACCGCGAGGCAGTTGTCAGATTCATTGAAGCGATTTAAGACCGAGTTTTTGTAATGAAACGTATAGTTATAGTTTTTTATATTGTGGTGGTTGTCGTGATGGCAGCCGCCACTATCGTTGAAAACCGTTATGGTGCTGAGTTTGTTGCCGTTAATATCTATGGCGCCTGGTGGTTTATTGCTTTATGGGCTTTGCTGGCAACTGCCGGCATCGTGTATTTCATCAAGCGGAAAGTGCGCCGCCTTTCTGTGATGATGCTTCATCTCTCTTTCATCATCATTCTGTTTGGCGCCCTGCTCACCCATCTTACGGCTATTCGTGGAGTAATCCCTTTGCGCAAAGGGATACCCACTAATCAGTATCTCACTCGTGACATGTGTCTCCACCAGTTGCCTTTCACCCTCTGCCTGGAGGATTTTGAAATCGAATACTATGAGGGCTCAGACGCCCCGTCCGACTATCTTTCACGAATAACAATCGACGGTGAGTCTTTTACTATTAGTATGAACCAGATTGCTAGCCACAGCGGCATCCGCCTCTATCAGATGGATTACGATGCCGACTTGCAAGGAAGCATACTTGCTATGAATAGTGATCCTTGGGGCATCCCGTCTACTTATTGTGGTTATGCGTTACTCTTCGTTTCGCTCCTTTGGATGCTCGTTGACCCATTTGGCAAGTTTCGCCAGCAGATTGCTCTGCTGAGGAAGCGTCGCTTCCCATTCTTGCTTTTTGTTATTCCCCTTTCCGCAGGTTTCGCCCTATTGCTGTGGCATTTCTTAGGGAAGTATTCCGAGGCTAATCACCCATTGCCAGTGCTTAATTCATCCTTGCTTCCCATCCATGTTTCTGTCATTATACTAGCATATTTCCTGCTTTTACTGTGCTTCGTCACTTCGTTTGTTGCTCTCTTTTGGACAAAGAAGAGGCAAGGACTTCGTGTGCTTTCCCAATTCATGCTTTATCCTGCGCTGACTTTCCTTGGCTATGGTATATTCATCGGAGCCATTTGGGCAAACCTCTCTTGGGGTACCTATTGGTCATGGGACCCTAAAGAGACATGGGCACTCATTACTCTTATGATCTATGCTGTCCCTGCCCATAAGTCTTTTAGCAATCAGCATTATAAACATCGCGCTTTCTTTTTCTATCATCTTTATATGGTCTTGGCGTTTCTCGCCATTCTCATGACCTATTTTGGTGTCAACTACTTCCTAGGAGGTATGCATTCATACGCTTAAAGGGACCTTATGCGGTTCTTTTTTATGAACTATTGGCTTTTTTCCTTCCTTTTTTGCCTTCGTATCCTTTTTTTTCATTAACTTTGCAACACTATTTATGAACAGATGGAAATATAAGCGACCCACCATGATGAAAAATCTATTTACATTTGCAGCAATCCTCTTCATGGCTGTAGGGGCAAATGCCCAACTCGCACGTCAGGAAGTCTATGAGAACATCCATCGTGCAGGAGGAAACTATTACGACTACGATTATGAATTGCCGTTGCGGCCTTTGACCAAGGCTCCGAAGGGATACACACCTTTCTATATCAGTCATTACGGACGTCATGGTTCGCGCTGGCTGTTGGACGACAACAACTACATGGGGCAGATTAATATCTTGCGCAAGGCAAACGGTTATGGTAAACTAACTGCTAAAGGTCAGGAAGTGTTGGCAAAGCTCGAGGCTTTCTATCCGACAACTATTAAGCGACTTGGAGATCTTACCACAGTAGGTGAGCGTCAGCATCATGGTATTGGCCGCCGCCTCACTGAACATTTCCCCGAGGTATTCAAAGGGAAGGCAGAAGTTGATGCGCGTAGCACAGTTGTTATCAGATGCATCCTAAGTATGGAGGCCGAGTGTGAAGAACTGATGGCATTTAATCCAAAGATGAAGATACACAATGATGTGAGTGAGAGTTTCCAGTATTACTTAAACGCAGGAACTACAGGTGAAGTACGTCGTCAGAGCGGAAGCCGTGAGCGTCGTGATGCAGAGGCATGGGCGAGAAATGAGTACACCCACCCTGAGCGGTTCTGTGCGCTCTTGTTCAATGATTCCCAATATGTGACTGATAGTGTTGATGCAGGCGGATTCATGCGCCATCTGTTTGAAGTAGCCATTAATATGCAGAGTCACGATACTGACATTGACTTGCTTGACCTCTTCACCAAAGAAGAAGTATACGATCTGTGGCGCATTACCAACATTGGTTGGTATCTTGGCCATGGAGCAGCACCGCAGACCGGAGGCGTTATGCCATTCAGTCAGGCAAACCTTCTAAAGAACATTCTGTCAACTGCCGATACCATCGTGGATAAGAAACGATGGAATGGTGCCACTTTGCGCTTCGGACACGAGGTGTGTGTGCTCCCATTAGCCTGTCTGCTTGAACTTGATAGCTGCGGGCGCGTGGTATCGGACCTCAGCAAACTTGATGAGCAGTGGGTTAACTACCGCATCTTCCCTATGGCGTGCAATATACAGCTTGTCTTCTATCGGCCGAAGAGAGGCAATGGTGATATCCTTGTCAAGGCGTTGCTGAACGAAAAGGAAACTACCTTGCCGCTTCCATCGGACAAACATCCTTACTATCGTTGGACTGACTTCAAGCAATATTACGAGAAAAAACTGGCAGATTTCGAAGAAAAATACCCGCCTAATACACCGAGGACGCAGCAGCGTCCCAGATGAAGCAGCTTTCTATCTTTATTCGTACTTCCTTTTAGGATTCTTGGGGAACCATCCTTTCTCTACGCGTTTCTTCTGTGCGAAAAGCTCCCCGATGCCCCAAAGTGCAGATGCCCCAAATACGCCAAGGAATGACGAAAGGTAGATGTTGCTTACGAACAGGGCAGCTATGCAGCACCCGATTCCAATAAACAGATAGATAATCCAAGGACGGGTGCCCCAGTGGTATTCTGTTTTGATGACGATGGGATGCCAGATGCCGATGGTAAGAAAGGTCATCATGGCGATGGTAATTCCTGTGAAGTTCATGTGATGTTTAGTTATATCTGTTTTTTTCGAACCATAAGGCGCAGATGTAGATGGTTGCTATGCCAATGGAGTAGGCTGCAATGTCTTTCCACAAGAACCCTTGCCCAAGTATCAGGTGACCGAGGGTGGTGGAGCGCAGCTGTGTTAGCCAGTTCCACTGAATCAGCTGAGAGGCTTCTACACAATACGATATTAGAAGACTGAGAAGAGCGATAATGGCCAAGCGTTTTCTGACCATGATGGCGCGGCACATGCAAAACACCATGACTGCCCATAGAGCGTCTCCTGTTTCTGCGGGAACGAATGGCAGTTTGCGTGATAGCAATCCTATGGCGATGGTTATTGACAGCGCAACAAGATAGTAGATTCTTCTTTTATCCATACTCTTACAAACGATAAAGCTGTCGTTTTATTGTCTTTTTCATTAATTTGTTTGGTGGATTCGGAGAAAGTTGCTATCTTTGCACATGAATTAAAGAATAGTTTTACGCTTTTAAACAAGAAAGACCTTGAAAAAGATATTTTTAATGACTTTGTTCTCCATGATGGCGCTGTGTATGACAGCACAGATGGCCAACCCTGTAAAAGTGCAGAGTCAACTAAAGGAAGTGTCTGCAACCGAAGCAGAACTGGTATTTAATGCGTCGATTGAGTCGGGTTGGCATATGTATTCTACCGAAGTGGTGGAATTTGGACCTACGCCAACATCGCTTAATGTTGAGAGTATCAGTGGTGCAACGTTAAAGGGTACATTAAAGCCGAAGAATACGCCTGTCAAGAAGTATGAAGAGATGTTCGGATCCGATGTATATTACTTTGAACATACTGCAACATTTGTGCAGAAGCTAACTCTTGAGGGCGGAAAATACCATGTGGAGGGTTTTTTGGAGTATGGTGCATGTAACGATCAGAGCTGCACTCCTCCGACGAAGGTTGACTTCAGCTATGATGGTGAAGCGAAGAAAGTGGAAGCAGAAGTGAAGGAGGAAAAGACGGAGTCAGTAAAGGGTATAGTCGAAGAAGTAATACCAGAAACTCCTACAGAGGAGCAAAAAAGTGCATCTTCTGATACGCTAAACGCCGCTATAATCAATACGCCATCTGCTTCGGAGCTATGGGCTCCAGTGATTGATCAGCTGAAAGCCTTTGAAGAGAGTACCACTACCAACAATTCGTTGTGGCAAATATTTTTGTTGGGATTGTTGGGCGGACTGGTGGCGCTTGTAACACCTTGTGTGTGGCCCATTATCCCGATGACAGTCAGTTTCTTCTTGAAACGTTCTGGTGACAAAAAGAAAGGTATTCGTGACGCTATCATTTACGGAATTTCGATTGTTGTGATTTACTTAGCACTTGGGCTGATCGTGACTGCCATCTTTGGAGCAAGTGCACTGAACGCATTATCTACCAATGCTATCTTTAACATCTTCTTTTTCCTGATGTTGGTGGTGTTTGCTGCATCGTTCTTTGGCGCTTTTGAATTGCAACTCCCTTCTTCTTGGAGTAATGCTGTTGACAGCAAAGCAGAGAAGACAGGTGGTTTGCTTGGTATCTTTTTGATGGCATTTACCTTGACGCTAGTGAGTTTCTCGTGCACGGGTCCCATCATAGGATTCCTGCTTGTGGAGGTTTCTACATCGGGCGACTTGTTGGCTCCGGCAATCGGTATGCTGGGATTTGCTATTGCTTTGGCACTGCCGTTTACTATATTTGCTATCTTCCCCAGTTGGTTGAAATCGATGCCAAAGAGTGGGGGATGGATGAATACCGTGAAGGTGGTTTTGGGATTCATCGAGTTGGCATTTGCGTTGAAGTTCCTTTCTGTTGCTGACTTAGCTTATGGTTGGCACATCCTTGATCGGGAGACTTTTCTGGCTCTTTGGATAGGTTTGTCTTTGACCCTGAGCTTCTATTTGTTAGGATGGATAAAATTCCCACATGACGATCCTGACGAGAAGAATATAGGAGTAACACGCTTTTTCCTGTCACTCATATCGCTAGCCTTTGCCATTTACATGATTCCTGGTTTATGGGGGGCTCCATTGAAAGCTGTAAGTGCATTTGCACCACCAATGTCGACACAGGATTTCAATTTGCAGTCGACAGAAGTAAAAGCAAAGACAAACGACTATGATCTGGGTATGGAGATAGCTCGAGCCGCTAACAAACCCGTACTAATTGATTTTACAGGCTATGGCTGTGTAAACTGTCGTAAGATGGAAGCGGCTGTATGGACAGATCCACAAGTGGCTAGCATCATGACGAATGATTACGTTCTGATTCAGCTGTTTGTGGACGATAAAACACCTCTTCCTGCACCAATTGTGGTAAAGATTAATGGACAGGAGCGGAAATTACGAACAGTAGGAGATAAGTGGAGCTATCTGCAAAGCAGTAAGTTCGGAGCAAATGCGCAACCGTTCTATGTGTTGCTTGACCATCAAGGAAATCCTCTTTCGCAGAGCTATGCTTTTGACGATGACGTTGATCACTATCTTCATTTCTTAAAACATGGATTAGAGCAGTATCGTAAGGCAACGTCAACCCCACTGATAGAAATGGGTATGGCCTTAGATGCCTCAGTGGAAGTGAACGGAGATAAGAAAGAGTTGCACATGAAAGTAGGTGAGTCGGATTAACGTTATGCGCCACAATGCGATGTGTTTTTTCGTACACCTTATTTATTATTATGTGCGCGATAGTATAAAGTATAACTAGAATATAATAGAATATAATTATTAAAACAATATAAAATGGAAAACGAAAAACAGAAACAACTGCAAATAGAACTGAAGCCCGAGGTCGCTGCAGGTGTCTATTCAAATCTCGCTGTCGTAGCGAATACACCATCAGAATTTGTCATGGATTTTATAGCTATGTTACCAGGCATACCAAAGGCTGAAGTACGTTCCCGAGTAATCATGACACCCGAGCATGCAAAGCGTTTACTTTTTGCTCTTCAGGAGAGGGTCAATGGGTACGAGCATCAGTTTGGTACCATCAACCTTCATCAGCCCGAACAGAAAGGACGGACTATCGCACCTTTTGGCACAGGAGAGGCATGATTTTGAGTTAAATAAACTTAAATATTGCTGCTTTTTGCAAAAAACACGGCTTTTTGATAAAAAAAATCGAAACAAAAGTCGCTGTTTCATTTATTTTTGCTAACTTTGCACCGCTTTTTGGACTTTTATGCCCAAACTATGCCCTTTTGGGGGTGTGGAAAGGTACGCCCTTAGGGGCGCAGGGCGAGGGTCCGAATATGCGTAGAAACGAATATTTAAAAATAATATATAAATCATCAAAACAAAAACAAAATGCCTACTATTCAACAACTAGTAAGAAAAGGTAGAAAGGTGTTGGTAGACAAGAGCAAGTCACCGGCTTTGGACTCATGTCCACAGCGTCGTGGCGTTTGCGTCCGCGTTTACACAACTACACCTAAGAAACCTAACTCAGCGATGCGTAAAGTAGCACGTGTTCGCTTGACAAACAAAAAAGAAGTTAACTCCTACATTCCAGGAGAAGGTCACAACCTTCAGGAGCACTCAATTGTGCTTGTACGTGGTGGCCGTGTGAAGGACCTCCCAGGTGTACGTTACCACATCATTCGCGGTGCACTTGATACCGCTGGTGTCGAAAGCCGTACCCAACGTCGCTCTAAGTATGGAGCTAAGCGTCCTAAGGCAAAGAAGTAAACATAGTTATTAACTGTTTGATGGACGCTAAGGAGGGTTGAGTAAATGTTCAAGAGAGAGCATTGAAGTAACACAATTTGCAACCTCAGACTAAAATTCAAACAAACAAAACAATGAGAAAAGCTAAACCAAAGAGACGCGTGATCTTGCCAGATCCAGTTTATGGTGATGTAAAGGTGACAAAGTTCGTAAATCACCTGATGTATGACGGAAAGAAGAGTATCGCATACTCTATCTTCTACAACGCACTTTCAATTGTTGAGAAAAAGATGAAAGATGCAGACAAGCCTTCACTTGAAATCTGGAAGAAGGCTCTTGATAACATTACTCCACAAGTGGAGGTAAAGTCTCGCCGAATTGGTGGTGCTACATTCCAAGTGCCAACCGAGATTCGTCCTGATCGTAAGGAAGCCATTTCAATGAAGAATATGATTTCGTTTGCTCGTAAGCGCTCTGGTAAAAATATGGCTGAGAAGCTGTCTTCAGAGATTGTGGATGCTTATAACGAGCAGGGTGGTGCATTCAAGCGTAAGGAAGATATGCACCGTATGGCTGAAGCAAACCGTGCATTTGCACACTTCAGATTCTAATATAAGTATTAATAAGGTAATAAGGTTAGTTTTAGGTAAAGTTAAGATATAGAATATGGCTAAACGTGATTTGCATTTGACGCGCAATATTGGTATCATGGCCCACATTGATGCGGGTAAGACAACTACTTCTGAGCGCATCCTTTTCTACACTGGATTGACTCATAAAATAGGTGAGGTTCATGATGGTGCTGCAACAATGGACTGGATGGAGCAGGAGCAGGAGCGTGGTATCACTATTACATCAGCTGCTACAACAACATATTGGAACTGGAATAACGACAAGTACAAGATTAACTTGATTGATACTCCAGGACACGTAGACTTCACTGCAGAGGTGGAGCGTTCGTTGCGTGTGCTCGATGGTGCTGTGGCTGCTTATTGTGCTGTAGGTGGAGTTGAACCGCAGTCGGAGACAGTGTGGCGTCAGGCAGATAAATATAATGTGCCACGTATGGGATATGTTAATAAGATGGACCGTTCAGGCGCTGATTTCTTTGAGGTGGTTCGCCAAATGAAAGAAGTGCTTGGCGCTAATCCGTGTCCAGTCGTTATCCCAATCGGTGCAGAAGAAAACTTCAAGGGTGTAGTTGACCTCATTAAGATGAAGGCGATTTACTGGCATGATGAGACAATGGGTGCAGACTACTCGGTCGAAGAAATTCCTGCAGCACTTCAGGCTGAAGCAGAGGAATGGAGAGATAAGTTGCTCGAGAAAGCCTCTGAAGCAGATGAAGCTCTCATGGAGAAATACTTCGATGATCCTTCAACGATTACTGAGGATGAAATTATCGCAGCGATTCGCAAAGCTACAGTAAACATGGAGCTTACTCCTATGCTGTGTGGCTCGTCATTCAAGAATAAGGGTGTTCAGACCCTGCTTGATTATGTTTGTGCATTCTTGCCATCTCCTCTTGATACTCCAAACGTAGTGGGTACTAATCCTTCTACTAAGGAGGAAGAGGACCGTAGACCAGATGAGGATGATAAGACAGCGGCGTTAGCATTCAAGATCGCTACAGACCCATACGTGGGTCGTCTTACCTTCATTCGTGTTTATTCAGGTAAGGTTGTAGCAGGTTCCTACGTTTATAACAGTCGTTCGGGAAAGAAAGAGCGTGTATCACGTCTCTTCCAGATGCATTCTAATCATCAGAACCCTGTTGAAGAAATATGCGCAGGAGATATTGGAGCTGTCGTAGGTTTGAAGGACATCCATACCGGTGATACACTATGTGATGAAAGCGCACCAATCGTACTCGAGTCAATGGACTTCCCAGAGCCAGTAATCGGTATTGCCGTAGAACCAAAGACTCAGAAAGACCTTGATAAGCTTTCTGTAGGTTTGGCCAAATTGGCAGAAGAAGACCCAACGTTCACAGTACGTACGGATGAGCAGAGTGGTCAGACTGTAATCTCAGGTATGGGTGAGTTGCACTTGGATATTATCATTGACCGTTTGAAACGTGAGTTCAAGGTTGAATGTAACCAAGGTAAGCCACAAGTAAACTACAAGGAGGCTATAACCAAGGCGGTGAACCTCCGCGAGGTTTATAAAAAGCAGTCTGGTGGTCGAGGTAAGTTTGCAGACATCATTGTGGAAGTCGGTCCAGTGGACGATGATTACAAAGAAGGTGGTCTTCAGTTTGTTGACGAAGTGAAGGGTGGTAACATCCCTAAGGAGTTTATTCCTGCGGTACAGAAAGGATTCACCAATGCTATGACGAATGGAGTCTTGGGAGGATTCCCAATGGATTCGATGAAAGTGAGACTGATTGACGGTTCATTCCACCCGGTGGATTCAGACCAGTTGTCGTTCGAAATTTGTGCCCTTCAGGCATACAAGAACGCATGTACACAGGCTAAGCCTGTTCTGATGGAGCCAATCATGAAACTAGAAGTCGTTACTCCAGAAGAAAACATGGGTGATGTAATCGGTGACTTGAACAAGCGCCGTGGACAGGTGGAAGGAATGGATACTAGCCGTTCAGGAGCAAGAATCGTTAAAGCAATGGTTCCGCTTTCCGAAATGTTCGGATATGTAACAGCCCTTCGTACCATCACCTCAGGTCGTGCAACATCAACTATGACGTATGACCATCATGCTCCTGTTTCAAGTTCAGTTGCTAAGGCTGTATTGCAGGAGTGCGGTGGAAGAGCCGATCTAGTGTAAAGAAAACATGGGCAAGGTGTAGGTTAGCAAACGACTCTTAATCTGCATACCCGCCTAATTCATTCATAATTAATAAAAAAACAAAACATGAGTCAGAAAATTAGAATCAAACTCAAATCTTACGATCACAACTTAGTGGACAAGTCTGCTGAGAAAATCGTGAAGACGGTGAAAGCAACGGATGCTACTGTAAGTGGTCCAATTCCATTGCCAACGCACAAACGTATTTTTACAGTAAACAGAAGTACATTCGTAAACAAGAAGTCACGCGAGCAGTTCGAACTGAACACTTATAAGCGACTGATTGATATTTACAATGCAACTCCAAAGACAGTGGATTCACTGATGAAGCTTGAATTGCCAAGCGGTGTAGAAGTAGAGATTAAAGTTTAGAATTCAGAGAACATTAAACAAATTAAGAAATGCCAGGATTATTAGGAAAGAAAATCGGAATGACATCCGTTTTCAGTGCCGAGGGAAAGAATCTTCCATGCACTGTTATCGAAGTAGGTCCTTGTGTTGTAACCCAGGTGAAGACCGTTGAGAAAGATGGCTACGCAGCTGTTCAAGTTGGTTTCGAAGAAGCCAAGGAGAAGAACACTACCAAGCCAATGATGGGACACTTCAAGAAAGCAGGTACAACACCAAAGAGACACTTGGCCGAGTTCGCATTTGATGAGGAGCATAACCTTGGAGATGTTATTACAGTAGAACTCTTCAACGATGCTGTTTATGTAGATGTTATCGGAACATCTAAAGGAAAAGGTTTCCAGGGCGTAGTTAAGCGTCATGGATTCGGTGGAGTTGGTCAGTCAACTCACGGTCAGGATGACCGTCTGCGTAAGCCAGGTTCAATCGGAGCTTGTGCCACTCCATCACGTGTATTCAAAAACCTCAAAATGGGTGGTCAGATGGGTAATGTGCAGGTAACTACACACAACCTTCAGGTAATTAAAGTGATTCCAGAGCATAACCTTCTTCTCTTGAAGGGTTCAGTGCCTGGATCAAAAGGTTCAATCGTAACAATCGTGAAGTAATGGAAGTATCAGTTTTAAACATTAAAGGTCAAGAGACTGGTAAGAAGGTTGAATTGAATGACGCTATCTTCGGAATTGAACCTAACGACCACGTAATTTATCTTGCAGTGAAGCAGTACTTGGCAGCACAGCGTCAGGGTACTCATAAGTCAAAAGAAAGAAGCGAAATCGCAGGTTCTACCCGCAAACTGATTCGTCAGAAAGGTGGTGGCGGTGCTCGTCGTGGTGATATTAAGTCACCAGTGTTAAGAGGTGGAGGCCGTGTATTCGGTCCGCGTCCACGTGACTACTGGTTCAAGCTTAACAAGAAAGTAAAGAGTCTGGCTCGTAAGAGCGCGTTGTCTTACAAGGCACAACAGAATGCAATCGTTGTAGTCGAGGATTTCAATCTCGATGCACCAAAGACAAAAGCATTTGTTGAGATTCAGAAGAACCTGAACATCGAAGGGAAGAAGTTACTTCTTGTTTTGCCAGGTATTAATAATAACATATATTTGTCAGCTCGTAATATTCAGCGTGTTGAAGTGATAACAGCAAGCGCACTCAATACCTATAAAGTAATGAATGCAAATGTACTTGTTGTAACTGAAGACGCGCTCAAATTGGTTGATGAAACTTTTAATAAGTAAGGAGGTACAATATGGCATATATTATCAAACCATTGGTTACTGAAAAGATGACGGCTATCTCAGACAAGCAGAACAATAAGTTCGGCTTCATTGTGCATCCTAAGGCCAATAAAATCGAGATTCAGAAAGAAGTTGAAGCAAAGTATAATGTAAATGTAGTTTCAGTTAACACCATCAAGTACGCTGGTAAGCGTAAGAGCCGTTACACACGCTCTGGTGTTATCAAGGGTCAAACTAATGCTTTCAAGAAAGCAATCGTAACCCTGAAGGAAGGCGAAACTATAGATTTCTTTAGTAACATTTAATTAAACATGGGTATTCGTAAATTCAGACCAATTACACCAGGTCAAAGACACAAAGCTATTGGTACTTTCGATGATGTTACTACATCAGTACCAGAGAAGTCTCTTGTTTTCGGTAAGAAGAGCACAGGCGGTCGCAATAATTATGGTAAGATGACCGTACGTTACAGAGGCGGTGGCCACAAGAAACTGATGCGTATCATCGATTTCAAGAGAGAGAAAGATGGAATCCCAGCTGTAGTGAAGACAATCGAGTACGACCCAAATCGTTCAGCTCGTATCGCACTTCTATTCTATGCAGATGGTGAAAAACGTTACATCGTTGCTCCAAACGGATTGCAAGTAGGCTCAACCATTATGTCTGGTGAAAATGCAACACCAGACCTTGGTAACTCACTTCCACTCCAGAACATCCCAGTCGGTACTGTCATCCACAATATCGAACTGCGTCCTGGTCAGGGTGCCAAGATGGTAAGATCTGCCGGTAATTTTGCTCAGTTGACTTCACGTGAAGGACGCTATTGCGTAATTAAACTCCCTTCAGGTGAAATACGTAAAATCCTTTCAGTTTGTCGTGCTACAATTGGAAGCGTAAGTAATTCTGACCATGCACTTGAATCATCAGGTAAGGCTGGTCGTTCACGTTGGTTAGGACGTCGTCCTCACAACCGTGGTGTTGTAATGAACCCACACGATCACCCAATGGGTGGTGGTGAAGGCCGTCAATCAGGTGGACACCCACGCTCACGCAATGGTTTGTACTCTAAGGGTCTTAAGACTCGTGCTCCTAAGAAGGCATCAAGCAAGTACATTATTGAAAGACGTAAAAAGTAATTAGTTAACGAAGTAAATTATGAGTCGATCACTTAAAAAAGGTCCATATATCAACGTAAAGCTCGAAAAGAAAGTCCTTGCTATGAACGAGAGCGGTAAGAAGAGCGTTATCAAATCATGGGCTAGAGCTTCAATGATCTCCCCAGACTTTGTGGGACATACAATTGCAGTTCATAACGGTAATAAATTCATCCCTGTTTACGTTACAGAGAACATGGTTGGTCACAAGCTTGGTGAGTTTGCGCTCACACGTACTTTCCGTGGTCACGCAGGTAACAGAAAGAAGTAAACAGATTCACGTAATTAAGCAAATTAAATAATGGGATCAAGAAAGAAAATAATGGCCGATAGAATTAAAGAGGCCAAAAAGACTACCTACTTTGCTAGTCTTCGCAATGTCCCATCATCTCCACGCAAGATGCGCTACGTAGTTGATCTTGTAAGAGGTATGGAGGTAAGCAAGGCTTTGGCAACGCTTAAGTTCTGCTCAAAGGACGCTTCAAAAGATCTCGAGAAGGTAGTTCGCTCAGCGATTGCTAACTGGGAGCAGAAAAATGATAGAAAAGCTGAAAACGGTGAATTGTATATCTCTAAAATCTACGTTGACGAAGGTGCAACTCTCAAACGCATGAGACCAGCTCCACAGGGTAGAGGATATAGAATTCGTAAGCGTTCTAATCATGTAACAGTATTTGTGGACGCTTTAAATAAAGAGGAGAAATAACTATGGGACAGAAATGTAATCCAATAAGCAACCGTCTCGGTATCGTAAGAGGCTGGGATTCAAATTGGTTTGGTGGCAAAGATTTCGGTGATAACATCCTCGAAGATAGCAAAATCCGCAAATATTTGAACGCTCGTCTTTCAAAAGCTAGCGTTTCAAAAATTGTCATTGAACGTACACTCAAACTTGTCACTATCACTGTTTGTACTGCCCGTCCGGGTATCATCATCGGTAAGGGTGGTCAGGAAGTAGACAAACTGAAAGAAGAACTCAAGAAGTTGACGGACAAGGATGTTCAGATCAATATCTATGAGGTTAAACGTCCTGAATTAGATTCTGTGATTGTTGCCAATAACATTGCACGTCAGATTGAAGGTAAGATTGCTTATCGCCGTGCAATTAAGACAGCTATCGCTAATACAATGCGTTCGGGTGCCGAAGGTATTAAAGTACAGATTTCTGGTCGTCTCAATGGAGCTGAAATGTCTCGTTCTGAGATGTATAAGGAAGGAAGAACTCCACTCCACACTTTGCGTGCGGACATAGACTATTGCCTTGCAGAAGCACTTACTAAGGTAGGCTTGCTTGGTATCAAGGTATGGATTTGTCGTGGTGAAGTGTTTGGAAAGAAGGATTTGGCTCCTAACTTCTCTCAGTCAAAAGAGACTGGTCGTGGTAATAACGGCGGCGGTAGAAGATTCAGAAACAGAAAGTCTAACCGTTAAATTCTAGGAACATGTTACAGCCTAAAAGACAAAAATACAGAAGACCGCAAAAAGGACGCGGTCGTTTGAAAGGTGTTTCTCACAGAGGAACAGAATTGGCATTTGGCAGCTTTGGTATCAAAGCACTGCAGACTCGTTGGATTTCTGCACAGCAGATTGAGGCTGCCCGTGTGGCCATAACACGTTATATGCAGCGTCAGGGTCAGGTATGGATTCGTATCTTCCCTGATAAGCCAATCACAAAGAAACCTGCCGATGTACGAATGGGTAAAGGTAAGGGAGACCCATACAAGTATGTGTTCCCTGCAAAGCCAGGTCGTATCCTTTTCGAAATCGAAGGTGTTTCATATGAAATTGCCAAGGAAGCGCTCCGTCTTGGTGCACAAAAGCTTCCTACAACAACTAAGTTTATTGTAAGACGTGATTACGACAAAAACGCTTAAGAGTCATGAAAATTTCAGAAATAAGAGAATTGACAACAGCTGAACTCACAGAACGTGTAGAGGCTGAGGTAGTGAACTATACAGACTTGAAGTTCAACCACCATATTTCTCCTGTAGAGAATCATTCACAAATTAAGAAGCTTCGTCGTGATATCGCTCGCATGAAAGGCGAATTGCGTCAGAGAGAACTTAACAAATAAAATTGAGTCTACATGGAAGATAGAAATTTAAGAAAGCAAAGACAGGGTGTTGTAGTAAGCAATAAAATGGACAAGACTATCGTTGTTCTTGCCAAGTTCAAAGAAAAGCACCCGATTTATGGTAAGTTCGTCACTAAAACGAAGAAGTACCATGCTCATGACGAGAATAATGAATGCAATATCGGTGATACTGTATTGATTATGGAAACTCGTCCGTTGAGCAAAACAAAAAGATGGAGATTAGTTAACATCGTAGAAAGAGCTAAGTAATTATGATACAGGTAGAATCAAGATTGACAGTTGCAGATAATAGTGGTGCACGTGAAGTACTCTGTATCCGTGTACTTGGCGGTACTCGCCGTCGCTATGCTACTGTAGGCGACGTGATTGTTGTCACGGTTAAAAACGTAATTCCTTCAAGCGAAATTAAGAAGGGAACAGTCTCTAAGGCGTTGATTGTTCGCACAAAGAAGGAAATTCGTCGTGCTGACGGATCTTATATCCGTTTTGATGATAATGCATGTGTTCTTCTGAGCAATACAGGTGAAATGAGAGGTAGTCGTATTTTCGGCCCTGTGGCTCGCGAACTCCGTGCTGCTAATATGAAGGTAGTTTCTTTGGCTACTGAAGTTCTTTAATTTTAGATTAATAAAGTAATGAGCAAATTACATATTAAGAAAGGTGACACGGTTATCGTAAATGCTGGTAACTCAAAAGGTAAGACGGGTAAGGTCCTGTCGGTACTTGTTGATAAGCAGCGTGCCGTTGTCGAGGGTGTGAACATTGTTTCAAAGAGCACAAAGCCAACAGCACAGCACCCACAAGGAGGTATTATTAAGCAAGAGGCTCCTATCCACATATCTAACCTCAATGTAGTTGATCCTAAGACAGGTAAAGCAACTCGAATCGGTAGAAGAGAAGGAGCTAACGGCAAATTAGTTCGTTATGCTAAAAAATCAGGGGAGGAGATTTAATGAGTACCACTGCAAATCTTAAAAATGTATATGCAGAGCAGATTGCTCCTGCATTGATGAAACAGTTCAACTATTCTTCTCCTATGCAGATTCCTGTGTTGAAGAAGATAGTAGTCAACCAAGGTCTTGGTATGGCGACTGCCGATAAGAAGGTAATCGAAGTTGCAATGACCGAAATCGCACAGATTACTGGTCAGAAGCCAGTTGCTACATTGTCAAAGAAAGACGTGTCAAACTTCCATCTTCGTAAGAAAATGCCTATCGGTGTTATGGTTACTCTACGTCGTCAGAGAATGTATGAGTTCCTTGAGAAGTTGATTCGTGTGTCATTACCACGTATCCGTGACTTCAAGGGAATCGAAAGCAAATTCGATGGTCGTGGTAACTATACTCTTGGTATTCAAGAGCAGATTATCTTCCCAGAAATCAATATCGACCAAGTTGATAAGATTATGGGTATGAATATAACATTTGTTACATCTGCACAGACAGATGAAGAAGGCTACGCACTTCTCAAGGCATTTGGATTACCATTTAAAGACGCTAATAAATAATTGATATGGCAAAAGAGTCAATGAAAGCACGTGAAGTTAAACGTGCGAAGCTGGTAGCAAAATATGCTGCAAAGCGTGCAGCGTTGAAGAAGATTGTTGCAACAGGTGATCCTATGGAAGCTTATGAGGCAGCTCGAAAGCTTCAGTCCATCCCTGCAAATGCAAATCCTATCCGTCTTCACAACCGTTGTAAGCTTACAGGTCGTCCAAGAGGTTATATCCGCCAGTTTGGTATCTCTCGTATTCAATTCCGTGAGATGGCTTCTGCAGGATTGATTCCTGGGGTAAAGAAGGCCAGCTGGTAAAATAGAGTTATTATTCATTGTTAAATATTGTCGGGGAGTCCCGATTAATTTAAGTAGTATGACAGATCCAATAGCAGATTATCTGACGAGACTTAGGAATGCTATCCAGGCTAAACACAAAGTCGTGGAAATTCCAGCCTCAAATTTGAAGAAAGAGATCACAAAGATCCTTTTCGACAAAGGCTATGTACTGAATTACAAGTTCGTAGAAGACGGTCCTCAGGGAACCATCAAAATCGCACTTAAGTACGATGCCGCAACAAAGACAAGCGCTATTCAGTGCTTGAAGCGCGTGTCAAGACCAGGTCTTCGTAAGTACACTGGTTACAAGGACATGCCAAGTGTTATTAACGGATTAGGTATAGCAATTATATCTACATCTAAAGGTGTAATGACAGACAAGGAGGCTTCTGACCTTAAGATAGGTGGAGAAGTGCTTTGTTATGTATATTAATAGGAGGATATATAATGTCTAGAATTGGTAAGTTGCCTATTAGTATTCCTGCAGGAGTAACAATTACTCATAAGGATGACATTGTAACGGTAAAAGGTCCAAAAGGTGAACTTTCACAGTATGTAAACCCCGCAATCAAGGTTACGGTTGAAGAAGGTCAAATGACTTTGGAAGAGAACACTGAATTGATGACAGACAACACGAAGCAGCGCCATGCATTTCATGGTCTCTATCGTGCGCTCTTGAACAACATGGTTGTTGGTGTTTCAGAAGGTTACAAGAAAACGCTTCAGTTGGTTGGTGTTGGATATCGTGTATCAAATACAGGTAATGTACTTGAGTTTGCCATTGGTTATTCACACGCAATCCTGTTTGTCCTTCCTAAAGAAGTTAAGGTTGAGACAAAATCAGAACGTAACCAAGATCCTCTTATTATGCTTGAGTCATGCGACAAACAGTTGTTGGGTCAAGTATGTGCTAAGATTCGTTCATTGCGCAAGCCTGAGCCATATAAAGGTAAGGGTATTCGCTTCCAGGGCGAAGTTGTTCGTAGAAAGTCTGGTAAGTCAGCTAGTGCTAAATAATTTTAAATTGTACGAATTATGATAACTAAGATAGAAAGACGTATCAAAATCAAATATAGAGTACGTAATAAAGTTTCCGGTACTGCTGCACGTCCACGTATGTCTGTATTCAGAAGTAATAAGCAGATTTACGTTCAAGTAATTAATGATGACGAAGCTAAGACACTCGTTGCAGCATCTTCACTTGGATTAGAGAAATGTAATAAATGCGAACAAGCAGCAAAAGTAGGCGAACTTATTGCAAAGAAGGCTCTTGAGGCTGGTATTTCAACAGTAGTGTTCGACCGCAACGGCTACTTGTATCATGGTAGAGTTAAAGAGGTAGCAGAAGCTGCCCGTAAAGCAGGACTTAAATTTTAATTAGGATTATGGTTAATAGAGTTAAAATAGGAAACGACGTCGAGCTTAAAGATCGATTGGTTGCTATTAATCGTGTTACCAAGGTGACAAAGGGTGGTAGAACATTTACGTTTGCTGCTATCGTTGTTGTTGGTAATGAAAACGGTGTAATTGGATGCGGTCTTGGTAAGGCAGGTGAAGTTACCGCTGCAATCGCTAAAGGTGTAGAGGCAGCAAAAAAGAACTTAGTGAAAGTTCCTGTCCTCAATGGTACATTACCTCATGAGGCCTATGCAAAGTTTGGCGGTGCTCGTGTTTTGATTATGCCGGCTTCTGAAGGTACAGGAGTAGTAGCAGGCGGTGCTATGCGTGCCGTTCTTGAAAGCGTTGGTATTACTGACGTTCTTGCAAAGTCTAAGGGTTCTTCTAACCCACACAATCTTGTTAAGGCTACAATCGCTGCATTGACAAGTATTCGTGATCCAAAGACTGTTGCACAGAACCGTGGTGTAAGTTTAACAAAGGTGTTTAGAGGATAAGGAGGATTATCATGGCTACAATTAAAATAAAGCAAGTTAAGAGTCGTGCAAATCGACCAATCGATCAAAAGCGTACTTTGAACTCTCTTGGTTTGACTAAGTTGAATCAAGTAGTTGAGCATGAAGACACTCCTTCAGTGAGAGGAATGATTAAAAAGGTGAATCACCTTGTTAAGGTTGTAGATTAAAGTTATTTATTTCAAAAAATTGAAACAATGGAATTACATAATTTAAAACCAGCTGAAGGCTCTACTCATACAGGCAAACGTGTCGGACGTGGTTACGGCTCTGGAAAGGGACGTACAGCAACCCGTGGTCATAAAGGAGCTAAAGCACGCTCTGGTTACAAGAAGAAAATTGGTTTCGAAGGAGGTCAGATGCCTTTGCAGCGTCGTGTACCTAAGTTCGGCTTTAAGAATATCAACCGTGTAGAGTACAAGGCGATCAACCTGTCAACACTCCAGAAATTGGCAGATGATAAGAACCTCTCAAAGATTGGTATCGCTGAACTGATAGAAGCTGGTTTTGTGAATTCAAAACAGTTGGTTAAGATTCTTGCTAATGGAGAGTTGACTTCAAAGTTAGAAGTTGAGGCTCATGCCTTCTCTCAGAAAGCAGAAGCTATCATAACTGAAAAAGGTGGTAATGTTGTAAAACTCTAAGCAAATGGGAAAAGCAATAGATAAACTTAAGAACATTAAGTTAGTAAAGACGATATCTAATATTTGTAAGATTGAAGATTTGCGTACGCGTATCTTGATCACAATCGCTTTTGTCGCAGTATACAGGTTTGGGTCGTATATCGTACTTCCTGGAGTTGATACTGCTGCTTTGGAAAGTTTGTCTAAGCAGACAGAAGGTGGATTGATGTCTTTGCTTGATATGTTTTCAGGTGGCGCATTCTCCAAGGCATCCATTTTTGCACTTGGTATCATGCCATACATCTCTGCATCTATCGTTATGCAGTTGTTAGGTATTGCTGTCCCATATTTCCAGAAAATGCAACGTGAAGGAGAAAGTGGAAGAAGGAAAATGAACCAATATACCCGTTATCTTACTGTGGGTATCCTTATTCTGCAAGCTCCTACATATTTGTTTAATCTTTACAAAACTACAAATGGAACTGCTATCTACTCGAGCATTGATTGGACGATGTTCTACATCACTTCAACCATTATTTTGGCAGCAGGCAGTATGTTCATCTTGTGGTTGGGCGAAAGAATTACAGACAAAGGTATTGGTCAAGGTGTATCACTCATCATCATGATTGGTATTATCGCACGATTCCCGCAAGCAATTACTCAGGAATTCCTGACACGTTTCGAATCTATTGGTCAAGGAGGTTTGATCGGCTTCTTGGTTGAGTTCGTAGTATGGCTTGCAGTGATAGCTGCCGCAATCTTGTTGGTTCAAGGTGTTCGCCGAGTGCCAGTTCAATATGCTAAACGCGTTGTAGGTAACCGTCAGTATGGAGGTGCACGTCAGTACATTCCGCTTAAACCATATGCAGCGAATGTGATGCCTATCATCTTTGCACAGGCAATCATGTTTATCCCTATTACGGTTGCACAGTTCATGGGAGCTAATCAGAATGCATTTATGATGCAGCTGCTCGACAACACAAGTGTAGTTTACAATGTGATCTTCGCAGCATTAATCATCATATTTACATATCTGTATACGGCTATTACTATCAATCCTACTCAAATGGCAGAGGACATGAAGCGCAATAATGGATTTATTCCAGGTGTGAAACCAGGAAAGAGTACGGCTGATTATCTTGATGGTATCATGTCTCGTATTACATTCCCAGGTTCATTGTTCTTGGCCTTAATTGCTGTCTTGCCTGCATTTGCAAGCTTGTTTAATGTGCAGCGTGAATTCGCTCAGTTCTTTGGAGGCACGTCATTGCTGATTCTTGTTGGTGTTGTATTAGATACGCTTCAGCATATTGAGAGTCATCTGTTGATGAGGCATTACGACGGTCTTTTGGATTCTGGTCGTATCCGTGGCGCACATTGATTTGTAAAGCATTTTTAGGATGATTTATCTTAAAACAGATGATGAAGTAGAACTTCTGCGAGAGGCCAATCTCTTAGTGGGAAAGACCCTCGCAGAATTAGCCAAAATAATAAAGCCAGGTGTTACCACCCGCCAGTTGGATGTTTTAGCGGAAACATTTATAAGGGATCACGGTGCAGTTCCAACATTCAAGCACTTCCCAAATCCCTATGGCGACCCTTTTCCTGCCAGCATTTGTACTTCTGTGAATGAACAGGTCGTACATGGCATTCCTAATGATGTTCCACTTAAAGACGGAGATATCGTGTCTGTGGATTGTGGAACGAAGTTGAATGGCTTTTGTGGTGATTCTTGTTATACCTTTGCAGTAGGCGAAGTTTCTGATGAGGTCAAGGCTTTGTTGAAAACGACGAAAGAAGCATTGTATAAAGGTATAGAGCAGGCAGTCGTCGGTCATCGATTAGGAGATATTTCCTATGCTGTCCAGAATCATTGCGAGAGTCACGGATATGGTGTCGTAAGAGAATTTGTGGGGCATGGCATTGGAAAAGAAATGCACGAAGATCCTCAAGTGCCCAATTATGGGAAACGCGGTAATGGCATTATGCTCAAGAATGGATTGTGCATTGCAATCGAGCCGATGATTACGCTCGGTCAGAAAGAAATCTACATGCAACAGGATAAATGGGGTATAGTGACGCGTGATTCGAAAGTTGCCGCACATTATGAGCATACAATTTGTGTGCGAAAGGGTAAGGCAGATATTTTGTCATCGTTTAAAGAAATAGAAGAAATTATTCAAGAATAATCATTTTAATATGGCTAAGCAGTCAGCAATAGAGCAAGATGGAACAATTGTAGAAGCATTGTCTAATGCAATGTTCCGGGTTGAATTAGAAAATGGTCATGAGATTATAGCGCATATCTCTGGAAAAATGAGAATGCACTACATCAAAATCTTGCCAGGCGATAAAATCAGGGTTGAGATGTCTCCTTATGACCTTTCAAAAGGAAGAATCGTTTTTAGATATAAATAATCAACTGCATATGAAAACAAAAGCATCTTTAAAGAAACGTACTCCTGATTGCGTTATAGTAAGACGTAAGGGTCGTCTGTTTGTAATTAATAAGAAGAACCCTAAGTATAAGATGCGTCAGGGATAAAATTCAAGCCAAGTAGATAAGTAAAACAAATTAAGATATGGCAATAAGAATTGTAGGTGTAGACCTCCCACAAAACAAGAGAGGCGAAATTGCGTTAACATACATCTTTGGTATCGGACGCAGTAGCTCCGCAAAAATATTGGAAAAGGCAGGAGTTGATAAAGATTTGAAAGTAAAAGACTGGTCAGACGATCAGGCAGCAAAGATTCGTGAAATCATTGGTGCTGATTATAAGGTAGAAGGTGACCTTCGTTCAGAGATTCAGCTAAACATCAAGCGTTTGATGGATATCGGCTGTTATCGTGGAATCCGTCACCGTATCGGACTTCCTGTTCGTGGTCAGAGCACAAAGAATAATGCTCGTACCCGTAAAGGAAAGAAAAAGACTGTTGCAAACAAGAAAAAGGCTACTAAATAATAAATAAGTATGGCAAAGAAAACAACTTCTGCTAAGAAGAGAAATGTCAAAGTTGGTGCTCAGGGACAGCTTCATGTTCACTCATCATTCAACAACATTATTGTTACTTTGGCAAACAGTGAGGGCCAGGTTATTTCATGGTCTTCTGCAGGTAAAATGGGCTTTAGAGGTTCCAAGAAGAATACTCCTTATGCAGCACAGATGGCCGCTCAAGATTGTGCCAAGGTTGCATACGACTTGGGCTTGAGAAAAGTCACCGCTTATGTTAAAGGTCCAGGCAATGGACGAGAGTCTGCTATTCGTGGCTGTTGTGGTGTTGGAATTGAAGTGACAGAAATTGTTGACGTTACTCCACTGCCACACAATGGTTGTCGTCCTCCTAAGAGAAGAAGAGTATAAACAATAAGTAAATTGCATTACGGAGTGTATTTGTAAGACGGCATCATTCCTTTCTGCCGTTGCGGCTGCACACGAAGTAAATGCCAAAAATAAAGATTTAATATGGCAAGATATATTGGCCCTAAATCAAGAATCTCTCGTCGTTTCGGAGAGGCAATATTTGGACCTGATAAGGTGTTATCAAAAAGAAACTATCCTGCAGGTCAACATGGCAACAATCGCCGCAAGAAGTCTTCAGAATATGGACTTATGCTTGCTGAGAAGCAGAAAGCAAAGTACACTTATGGAGTCCTTGAGCGTCAGTTCCGTAATCTGTTTGAAAAGGCTGCATCAACCGATGGAGTAACAGGTGAAGTCCTGCTCCAGAGCCTTGAGGCACGACTTGATAACGTTGTATATCGTCTTGGAATTGCTCCAACAAGAGCTGCTGCTCGCCAGTTGGTAAGCCATAAGCACATTACAGTTGATGGACAGGTTGTGAATATTCCTTCATATTCTGTAAAACCAGGTCAACTGGTTGCTGTTCGCGAAAAGTCTAAGTCTCTTGAAGTGATTGCCGCATCATTAGCAGGCTTTAACCACAGCAAGTACCCATGGATTGAGTGGGACGAAAATGCCAAAGGTGGCAAGCTTCTGCATATGCCAGAGCGCGCAGACATTCCAGAGAATATTAAAGAACAGATGATAGTCGAGTTGTACTCTAAATAATAATTAACAATGGCGGTATTAGCATTTCAAAAACCCGAGAAAGTAATAATGTTGGAAGCCGACGACAAGTGCGGAAAATTCGAATTTCGCCCTTTGGAGCCAGGTTTTGGTATTACTATAGGTAATTCGCTGCGCCGCATCTTATTGTCTTCATTAGAGGGCTTCGCCATCAATACAATTCGTATTGCCGGGGTAGAACACGAGTTTTCTACAGTCCCAGGAGTCAAAGAAGATGTAACCAACATTATTTTGAATCTTAAAAAAGTAAGATTCAAACAAAATGCCGATGGAATAGAGTCCGAAAGAGTCTCTATTGTAATCGAGAAAGAAACAGAGTTTAAAGCTGGGGATATTAACAAATATCTTACAGGATTTGGAGTGTTAAATCCTGAATTGGTCATTTGTCATTTAGATCCAAAAGCGACATTAGAGATTGAACTTAACATCAATAAAGGTCGAGGATATGTTCCTTCAGAGGAGAACAGACAGTATTGTAAGGAAATCAATGAACTGGCTATCGACTCCACTTATACTCCAATACGCAATGTCAAGTTTTCTGTAGAGCCCTATCGTGTTCAGCAGAAGACTGACTATGACAAATTGGTGATTGAGATATTAACTGATGGTTCTATTCATCCAAAAGACGCATTGAAAGAAGCTGCGAAGATTCTGATTTACCACTTCATGCTCTTCTCTGATGAGAAGATTACATTAGATAATAATGATTTGGATGGTACAGAAGAGTTTGATGAGGAAATATTGAGAATGCGTCAGCTGCTGAAGACTAAGCTTACAGACATGAACCTTTCTGTTCGTGCTCTTAATTGCTTGAAGGCAGCGGAGGTCGACACGCTTGGTGACTTGGTTAAATTCCAAAAGAGCGATTTGCTCAAATTCCGTAATTTTGGTAAAAAATCTCTTACTGAATTAGATGATCTTCTCGAGCATCATGGATTGTCATTCGGAACAGACACTTCTAAGTATAAATTAGAAAAAGATTAAGCAAAGATGAGACATAATAAGAAATTCAATCATCTGAGTCGTACAGCATCACACAGAGCTGCAATGTTGTCAAATATGGCAACCTCATTAATTCTTCACAAGAGAATTACGACGACTCTTCAAAAAGCAAAAGCTCTTCGTGTTTATGTGGAGCCATTGATTACAAAGGCAAAGGACGATACGACAGCTTCTCGTCGAGTAGTATTTAGCTATTTGCAGAACAAGTATGCTATCACTGAGTTGTTTGGCCCAGTAGCAACTAAGGTCGGAAATCGCCCGGGTGGCTATACACGAATTATTAAGCTCGGCAAACGTGCTTCTGACGATGCAGATATGGCATTCATCGAGTTAGTTGACTTTGATGAGAATATGGCAAAGACTGCTAAGAAGGCTACACGTACACGCCGTTCTAAGAAGTCTGCACCAAAGGCAGAGACTCCGGAAGCGGTAGCTACAGAAGCTGCAGCAGATACAGCAGCTCCAGCCGAAGAAAAAGCAGCAGAATAAGTTTTGCCACAAACTTTTCAATAGAAAGCTATGCATGATTTGTGCATAGCTTTTTTTTGTCTGCCATTTAAACCAAGAAATAAGCTAACGCCTAAAGTCTTTTTCTTAACTCTACACGATAAACTCTAAACTTTTAACCCAAATCGGTCATTAGCGTTATGAGATAATAGTTTTTAATTTTTGAATAGATGTTTTGCTGATTTGAGGGCGCAATGGGGTTCCATTGTAACCGAAAAGCGGTGAAACAGATGACAAAAAGAAAACATATTTGCGCGTAACAGCCTAATGACCAATTTGGGTTTAAATATAGGTGTTCAAAACTTGAATCGATTCATTCGATCGATTGAATCGATTCAACTCATCCATTGAATCGATTCAAATTTCTGACAGTATTAATTGCATGACTTTTCCTGATTTCACTAGACACTTTTTTTCTTCATTAGCTGAATCTGTAGACACATTTGTTGAAGTCGTACTGAATCTGTAGACACAAACGAAACAGCCACGCTGTTTTTCTTGAC
>JAEEGJ010004319.1_pt1 | contig 48679 bp, 61 predicted proteins | sample 8958761 | NCBI WGS metagenome assembly JAEEGJ01 (sample SAMN16246546, study PRJNA631951) | gut metagenome | biome: gut microbiome; feature: rumen; material: RS-attached | host: Bos | place: Iran: Karaj | collected 2018-10
TTATTTCTTTTAAATTTACTTAAATTACAACTTTTTATCCTTAGTTCTACATAACCAGCATTAAAAGCTTGTTGTAAATCACTAGCATTTGTTTTTATTAAAATATTATCTGTAGATAAAAGTGATTTATCTATGCTAAGTCGTCTATTTATTATAGAAGAAACAATTTTTTTATTATTAACATATACTTCACAATTATTAGCATTATTATTAGTATCATAAATTGTTAAATTATTTTCTGAATAATTACTATATGGTGATATTTCAATTATATTTTCATTATCTATTACTCCTTGATTTATAGTACAACTTTTTGTAACTCCATCAACTGTAACATTAAAAGTTCTTTGAACAGTTGCATTAGTTTCATTTTGTGGGAAGAAATTATCTTCTTGTTCTATATCTTCTGTAATCCATTCAGTTCCTGAAGTACCATCAGCATAAGTACCATTATATTGTCTAGAAATGTGTAAAATAGTTCCTATTGCTTGTCCGATAACATCATCACCTGTTACTTGAGTATCTATAGGATCACCTTCTGGTATAAATCCATCAGTAAAATTATCAGCTTTACTAGGAAACGCTGCTTTAAAAGCAGATAACATATCATGACGAACTACAACACATTTACCTGTTAAATAACTACTACCTAATGCTCCACCAGGAATTGTTGTATTATTTAATAAATATAATTTAGCATCTTCATTGTGACTAGTTTGTAGTACTGTTAATACATTTGCTAAACAAGTAACATTTGCATAATAATTTTTAGGTACAGTAGTTATATTTGATGATAATACAATGTTTGGTCTATTTGAAAGTAGTGTATTATTATTTAATGTTGTTAAATTATTTATATATACTGTACACTTATTATTATCACATGAAACAAATCCATCACTATTATTTTGAATATTATATATTAAATTATCTATATATAAATTTACTAAATAATTTGAATTTCTTATGGATAAATGTGAACTATATGCTGTTATTGTATTAAATCTTATATTTATATTATCTTTTTTAGGAATAAATACAAATCCTGAACTACTTTGATTATTATTAAATATAAAATTATTATTAAATATAATATCATTATATACATTTAATTGTATAGAAAGGTTATATAATTCTATATTATTATTTCCTAAAAATTCTATATCTTTAAGAACTGCATAATCTGTTTGATATTGATTATAAAAAATAGCATAATTACCTATTGATGTAATATTAATAGGAATTTTTATACTTTCTATGTTACAACCATAAAAACAATAATTTGGTATTTCACCAAGTCCTGTAAAATATTTTAAAGCATCTAAATTTCTACAATTATTTTTAAAATAATTACTTCCATGACTACCAGGATTATTACAAAAAATACTATTATTTTCTGTAGGAGTTAAATTCCTATATAAATCGGATGGTACAACTGCATTACATTCAACTTTAGTCATATAATCTGCGTTAGCTGCAAGAGGATCTCCGTTAGCATTAACAGCAGCATGCATTACTTCCATAAGATAAGGATCTGTCTGAGAAGTAAATGCTATATTGTTATTAAATGCACTTACAGACATTGTAGTAGTTAAAATAGTACTATCATCAGCTACTTTCTTTAATGTTAATGTTAAAGTACCATTTTCATTAATAGGACTAGCAAATAATTCAAGTATACAAGATTGTAAATTTTGAGATGCTATTCTAACAGAATTAGTAATATCACCTGTTAATGTCCATTCTGCATACATTTTATCATTTGTATTAATTCCTTGTGTAGTTGTAGACCAAGTATATGTATGTCTTGATTCAACTCTAGCAGGACCATTAATAGTAGCATTTGCAGGATATACACGTTTTCTTACAGTTATAGACATCGTTTCATTAGTAATATCACCTGTTTCTGCATCTACAAATGTAGCACGAATTGTTATAGTTTTATCATTACCTGTAACTTCAGGACAAGTAAGTAAACCTGTATTACTAATAGATAATCCTTCAATACCTGCAGATTGAATAATACTATAAGTAATAGTACCTTGTGCGCCAGTAGCATTTATAGCAGCGTATTGATATTGACCATCAGAAAGTATATCATCAGAGCCTACAAAGAATATACCTGTAGATATAAATCTTAATGAAGCATCAGCATCAAAACAATTATTACCAAATACTTGTCTTAAACTATCAACTTGTTCAAGAGTTAAACTAGAAAGAATGCATCTACCTTTTAATGTAAGATAACCTTTAGATTTAACCCATTGTCCGAATTCAATAATATCATCAGGATCTATATTATTCCAATCGATATTATCTACATAAACATCTAACTGACCTTGAGCATCTCCTCTAGCAGTCATCCAAGCAAAAAGCTTAGCAGGAGTATCTGTAAATCCAGCAATATTACAACTACGAATATCAATATTTACAATACTAGCACCATTATTTACTAAACTTAATGTTTGTAAAGTTGTTATTTCTTTAAGTGCAAGACGTTGTAAATTAGCAGGCAAATATAATGTAGTAATAGGTGCTGCATCAGGGAATATTATATTTGTTAAATTAGCACATCCACGAGCATCTAATTCTTCAAAATATTTATTTTCAGATAAATCAATACTTATAAGACCATTAAACTTGCAAATACCAAGTTTCTTTAAATATTTAGCTTTACCTAAATTAGTTAATTGAGTTAAAGCATTAACATTTTGTTCAGAAATTTCAGTACCTAAAATCAACTCTTCAAGTGAAGAATCAAATGCTTCTGAATTAATAGCCTCAAGATGAATTTCAGTTAAATATTGAGCAATAGCAGAAATATCAATCTTTTTAGCAAATACAGCATTATAGAAATCTAATGATGCACCAACATAAAGTTCATCACTAATTTGCATTGCAATAGGAACATCAACAGTTCCAACTACACCAGCAACTACAGGTACTCCACCCTTACCATAACCATAAACTTGACCTGTTCTAGCAGGAGTTACATAAGCATTTACAGGAACTGGTAATGTAACAGAAGCTACACGTACAAGAAATACATTTGCTTTATAAGCACCTGTAACATTAATTGCATCGTATAATGCAAATCTATTAGATAACCACCACTGACGATGAGTATCTCTAGAACCTTGTAATTTAGGAAGACCTACTGAGTTATTATCATTAAGCCAAGGATCAAGATATTTATATTGAGAATCAAGATTATGAAGTCTTTCAGACCATTTCTTAGATTGTTCATTATTATATATATTTATAGCATTTGCATATGTAAGACCAACATTATAAAGAGCTTGGTCTACAATCTTAACAATAGCCATAAAGTCTGCATCAGCCTCAAGGTTATTCCAAAGAACTGAATCATGACCTGCATAACAATAACTATTACCTGTTCTAGGATCAATGGTTTGTCTATTAATGTCATATCCAAATGCTAATGCACCATTGTTATCCAAACCATTAATAGTATCATTATCATAAAGAATATAATACCAATGTAAACCATCTTCAGTTGTAAACATTGCATTTTTAACAGTCTGGTCTACAGCACCTTGACGCATAAGATAAACATAATAAGCAGCCATCTTATATACATCCATATGTTGCCATTTCTCAGCACTAAATGTAGCCATAACTGCAGGATCACTAGGTGCAGTTTTTAATCCATTAATCCAAGTTGCAAATGTTTTAAGAGCCTGGTCAGCACGAGCAGCTTCTGAAGCTTTACCACTATCATCAGGATAACGAGCTTCAAAAGCACGTTGCCATCCTTTCATAGTTTTACCTTCATATTGAATATCAGTATCCCAATTACTTAAATCAGTAAATAAGTTTTCAGGATAGTCGCCATTAACAACTTCCCAACATTCCATATGTTCATTATTAAAACCAGGAACGTCTTTAAAACCGAATACTGACTCAGTAGACTTATCATTATTCCAATTATACTTTCCTAAGAATATAAGAGGATCGTTTTCATTAAGATGATAGAAAAGAACAATAGGAAATCCATCAATAGCAGTACGAACATCATATTCGTAATTGTTATCAATAGCTGCTTGTTGAGCTGCAGTTCTACAAGGAGTAGTAGTATTTCTATAATATCTTTGATCTACATTCTGAATAACTGCATTTTTAAGAAGATTATTCCAAAGTCTTGCAGTACCTGTATTATGAGTTGAAGAAGATTCAGCATAATCTGCTTTTAAACACCAAGTTTTAACTGGCTGAGCACCTTGTTTGAAAGCATAAAGTCTATCTGCTCCTGTATATTCATTACCTTCATAATCGTACATCTTAGTTGTATAAGATTGTACAGTTTCATCTTTACTATCAGCTTGAGTATAAAAACGGAAGTTCTTTTTAGGATAGTTCATAGAAGATGTACCTTGACAACGCATACTAGCATCAACAAGAGTAAGATTTTTAGTAGGATCATCAGTATTGATAACCTCAATCTTAGCCATCTTTCTATATGTTCCCTTATCAGCTTTAGTAAAGTCTTGAAGTTCTTGAACATTACCTGTTACAATAATAATAGGAGTTTGAGCAGAAAGTTTATCAAGTGATAAAGAACCACTTGTATAAATATCATTCTTATCGTAAGCTTCTAATAATTCATCAACAGTAGGTCTGTAAAGAATATAGTTATTAAGAACTTCATCAAGACGTAAAGCTCTTCTATAAAATCTTAATTGATAAAGAACAATATTAGCATCAGCACTACCTGTAAATACAGCATATATGTTTGATGTAAAACTATCACCAACTTGATAATTCTTTACACCAGAAAGAATACCATTAATAAAGATAAATATAAGACCTTTATTAACAGCAGCATTTAAAGGATTGATTACAAATGTAATTCTATTCCTTTCTTCAGCTTTATATTTACATGATAACTCAACACCTTGCTGTGATACAATTTTAGCTTCAGATGCAGTAATTCTAATACCAACACCACTTTGCATTAAAGTACAAATTACTTCATCGTCATCAAGAACTCGTCTTGTTTCAAATTCAAATTCAAATGTACCACCATTTTGAACAACATTATAATTTAAAGGTGCGCAGTTAAATGCAAGAGAAGCTCCAGCACCTATCATTAAACCTTCACCTGTCCAACCATTTCTTTCTGTATAATCAAAGCCAGCCATAGAAGCAGCATAATCACTACCACTTTGAGCATGGAAAGACCAATTCTCTAATCTTTTATCAATAGAAGTATTAACTCTACAATTACCTTCAAATTCAAATTCAGTATTACCTATTGTTTCAATATCTAAACTTGATTGTTCAACATCTACATTGTATTCTAATGTTGTACCATTTAAACTAAATGATAAACTTGTTGAACCTGCACTAAATGCTTTTAATTCATAAGTATATTCATTATAATTATCAGCATTTACTGTGGTTGTTTTACCAGCAATAGTAATTTCAAGAGCATTTACTGCTACATTATTAGGATTATATATAGCATACTTTATTTCTTTAGTCATATATTGTTCTACTGAACCTAAATCAATAGGATCATCAGTAGAATCAATAATAGAAACTCCCCTATAAGAGAAAGAATTGACAATAATAGTATCTAAAGTTTGTGCCCTATAAACAATGAAATCTCTATACTGAGTATCACTATAGAAATTAACACCATTAATATTAACAACTGCTCTATATTGAAGATTATGTCTACCTTCAGCTAATTGTGATACTGAAATATATCTTGTTAAAGTTGTAGCTGATTGAGATGTTTCATCAGTTTGAGAATCAAAAGGAAGTTGAACTCCATCAACATACCATTCAATTCTCTTAGTACCTGTACCTTCAATATGTACAGCAGCTTCTATAACTTCATTCTCAGAACCATAAACTTCTGATAAATCTAAATCATCAGATACTCTAAGAACAATAGCATGATACATTAATGAAATAGAACTACCTACACCATAAGTAACTGCTGCTACTGATAAAGTAACAACATTAGTTCCTTCAGTTAAATATTCATCAACATTTAAACTAAACAATGTACCATAAGTTGCGTTTCTATGAAGTGTAGTTACAGCTGAACCATTACGTATTGTAATTGTAACTTTAAACTCATCACTAATTTCAGCACCACCTTTATTTAAAACCTTAAAGTAAGCTTGAATATAGTTACCTGTATCACCATAATTAATATAGTTGATAGTTTCAGTATTTTCTAAATCTATAGCAACTACATAGTTAGATGCTAAAGGAACAGTACCTATAAGTAAATCTGCATACTGTACAGGATCTGACATATAAAGGTTATAGTTATCTTCATCTGCAAATAATAAATAATTTTCATTACTAGCATCTGGATGAAGATAACCAACTTTATTATCAAATTGTTCCTTTATATAATTTTGAACTGATCTACCACTAAAAGGATAATTATGATATGTAGGATCTTTACCCCAATCAGTGTATTTATCAGGAATAGGATTATTTGAATATTTCTTTGCCATATTATCAATATTTAATTTTAATAACCATATTGTAAAGTATCAGCCTCAACATCTTGAATTTCTATCAAAAGTTCTGGATTCCAACCAGGATAAATTTGTGTTGTTACAAAATTCTGCTGATTAACAAGACGAACTGAAGCTGGAATTGCATCATCTGTTATATTTTTAACTACAAAAGGTCTACCTGGAGAAAAATTACCTTCAGGTATATCTTGTAATACACTCACTTGTAGGCTATTAGCACAGCCATTTTCATTTTTAATTACTACTGAATCATCCATTTTTCCAACCATCAAAATTATCCCAAAATGTGTTGTTAATCCAATATCCCATATTAAATACGGATTGAACAACATCTGTACTCACTTTTTTAACTCCATTAAATATTGTACTTATAATAAGACTACCGCATCGTATAGCACTTATTATCTTCTCTCCATTAACTACTGCCATTTTCTTCTTCTGTTTCTGTTATAAAATAATAAACATCATCTCTAGGATTTTCAATCTCGTCATATTCTTCTTGAGTTAGTGTTATAAAATGTTCACTAAAAAATGTTAGTATAAGATTATCTATATATCTTTTTATACCATCAGAAGTAACAGGATTGACACTACCTAATGTAGGAGTTTGATCAAAAATTAAAGCACCTGTAGGAATTCTTATAGAATCAACATATTGTTTAAATATTCTTAAAGCATTTGCCGTAGGTGCTTTATCTTTTGCTGTAAATTGTTCACCAGAAATATCAGAAGGATTATCAGCATTAATTAATTCTTCAGGTGGAATTGCAATATCTACCTTAGAACCATTATATATAATCTTCCTAACTTTTGGCATATATTAGATATAATATAAAGGATTTTTATAACAACTTTGTAAATAACCCTCTTCGTCTACAAACCATATTTCATATTGAATATAGTCAAAGGTTCCTATATCATCTACAAAATATTTAAAATTATAATTTGCAGGATCAATATCTACTTCACTATCTGATTCTAATTTATCAATTATAAATTCTCCTTCATTACAGTTTTCTAAAAGATATATATTGTTTCCTTCAAAAATAATATTAATATCTTCTAAAGAAGGATGAGAACTTTGTATTTGTTCTATTATAGCACTATCTAATTGCCCACTTCCATTTAATCTCATATAGCCAGGACTAGGTATATTATCAGAATAAACTTTAAGTCCAAGAGGAAAACCTGTATGAATAGAAGAAGCTGAGCCAAAAGAATACTTTTGATTTCTATTTAATTCTATATTTCCATCTATTATTTGAGCTAATATCGAATCAATTTCTTTATAATGATAAAATAATATAGTTCTAATAGGAATATTTCCATTAATACTTAAGTTATTATTAACTATATTATAAATAGGATTATTTCCATTTTCTAAAATTTCAAATGTTACAAATCTTTTATATCCTGAAGGACCTAAAGTAACACCAGTAGATGCATTTCCTGATTGTACAGTAAAATCATATACACTTACTAATTCATTAAATCTACCATCAGAAACTACAAATCTAACTTTCATGCTATCAGTAAGAGGAGTATTAAATATTACATTCACTAATACTTGACTATCACCAGCATCTGAACTAGATAATGTTGCAGTATTTTCTGTATTATTAGCAGATATAAAATTATTTCTAGACATTCTATATTGTCCACTAATACCTATAGGATTAATTATAACAAAATATAAAACTCTATCTTGTTCTGAATTAGGAATTGTTATATCTCCTTCAAAATAATGTTCAGGATAAGCTGGACCAAGAGTATTTATTGTTATTTTTCCTAAATAATGATCAAAAGCATATGTTTGACTTGTAGAATTATAAGAAGATTTTAACGAGAATACTAATATATCAAGTTTATCTTTTATTTCTATTTCTCTACCATTTTTATCAGAAGCTCTAGCAGACAATTTATTATTTGTTTTATTATAAAAATAATCCAAATAAACTATATCATCTGAACTTAATAATTTATTTTCTAAACGATCAAATTCATCTTTAACAGCTTTAGAAGAAATAGGATATTCATCACTATTATTTAAATTCTGTTGTAAACCTATAGCATCTTTAATACTTTGAAATAGCCATCCTCCTAAAGAATAGTTATAAGCTAAAAGACCACTAGCTTCTCCAGGATTTTCTATATTTATTGCATCAGGATCATTTACTTCTATAATTTCTCCATTAAATGCTATTCTAGAAACTTTATTTCCCATATAATTATTAATTTAATGATTATTAATTTGACCTGTAGTATCTATAATTAAAGTTTGAGTTTCTTCATTATAATCTATAATAAGTTTACTCCAAACTCCATTTTTACGAACATACATTCCATCTTCTTGAGGAGATTCAACATCATCTACCTTACTTTGGTTAATTTCATGTTGAGTCTTATCTCCGTCTTTAACGTATTCTGCTTTAGTAACAGCTCCGCCTACTTCAGCAGGTTCTAATTCATCTGGAATTCTTATTCCCATAATTATTCTGTTATTAATAGTCTATAATTACCATGTACAAAACCTTTATTGTGTAATTTAACACCATAGACTCCATACATATTACCACTTAACACAATATCCTCTTGAGAATAATCAACATCAAAATAAAATCCTTCAGATAAATTAGTTTCATCTAAACGAATTTCATCTATATCCATATGTCCTTGTAATCTAGGAACAATTATGAATATAAATTGACCATCTTCTGTTACAGTAACAGGATATTCTTTACCAACTTCAGAACCTATATCTAAAATAGGATCAAGTTTGTTTGCAGGATCAGCTAATACTTCAAGATAAGTTGCACCTACTCCTATATAACAACAAGGAACTGCATCTAATTCGACAATATCACTTACTAATTCAGTGCTATCATCAAATATAGCTTTAACAAAATACTTACTCAAACCTCTAAGAGTTACAGTAAATATATTAGTTGATACATTTTCAACATAATTAATTAAAATTATATTATCAGAATCATCTATTTGATATAATTCTAATCTAATAGGAGTTGAACCTGCATCTTCTACTATAGCTTCTATATCCTTTTGAGTATTATATTCTGCTAAATCAGTATTAACAATCAAACGAATATCTCCTTGTGTTGCTTCATTATCATAAGTGCAACGTATAGTTTTGGTATCGCTAATTTCTGGATTATCTACACTTGTTACTCTTATTACAACTTGACTATTATTGGCATTTTGTTTTACATATAATATTCCTGTTTGACTATCAATAAATGCATATTGATTTCCTTGTCCTTCAGGAATATCCCAAACAATATTTTTATCTGTTGCATTTCCTGGTGTAAATTCACAAGTATATCTACTTGAAACACCAATAACAATATTATCTCCTTCTATTTCAAGACTTTCAAGAGGAACAGGTATTCCTTCTATCATTTCAAAATAAGGAGGATTATTAAAGTCAAAGTTAATTGTAACATTTTCTTCTTCTACGGGGAAGCTAATACTATCAGGAATTACTATATTCTTATATTTAAGTTGTATTGTACTTTCAATATAACTTATAATAGTATCAGCTTTTTTAATTTCACCTAGTCTAAATGCTGCAATAGCTGCATTAAACATATTGAAACATTCAATAATTCCAGAATCCTTATCAGTGCAAGAAGCTTTACAATCTTCTAGCATATCTTCTCCGTAATCAGAAAGAGCTGCTAATATACTAGCATATACCTTAACATATTGTAAAGGTACACTTAAATGTATAAAATTAGCATTTGTTATTTTTTCTTCACTCATAGTTCTGATACTTTTCTAAATAATATGTTTATTCTATTCTTTTGAGCTTCATTATAAATTCTAAAATTTTTATAAGCATAAATAAGAATAGTGTACCATTGTAATCTAATAGTGGAACTTCTACTAGGAACTAGTCCAAGTTTATTACATTCCATTATAGAACTAGTAATGCTTACTACCCTTTTTTCAAGAGTAGTAAGCATTTCTTGTACAAAGTTAGCATCGTTTGCCATATTTTATGTATTAAAAGTTTTATTATTTACATAAGTGGAATACTCATTTATAGAAATATTTATTCTATTACTAACTTGTGTTATTCTTGCTATAGCATCTTGTCCATTATAAATAATGGCAATTATATTATCCGCAATCTCCTTTATCCATTCCTCTTTTAATTTTGATGCTACGTTTACTTCTTTTATTTCATACACTGAAAGACTAGAATAAAGTTTATAATACTCAGTACTAACAAGTTTATTAATATTGTTTATTATATATTCTTTGTTAGCTTTAATATTATTGTGAGCTATAATAGTAGAAGCTTCTTGAGTTAATTTAAAACCAAAAGCTTTAAATCCAGAATCAATAGCATTTTCACATCTAACATTTTGCTTTCTTTCAGTATCTTGTAAAGTTTTATCTAAAACGTTTCCAAGTTTGATTATATAAGCAGTGTTTTCTTTTAGTGATGCAGCCATTTCAAGTAATGGCTTATTTTTACTTTTAGCTTTGAAATAACTAATAAGATTAGTAATTAAAGTATAAAGTAGAAAAACAGCACTAGAAATAATAACTGTTATATAGGAAGAATTACGAACACTTTCAGCAATAATATTATTAATTACTTCAAGTTCATCCATACTATTGAGAATATTGCACCTCCCCCGTAAAAGAAGAGATGCAATATTAATTAATTATTAAGGTACTTTAGGTTCATAAGTGTCATCAGCAACTGCTTTAGTAAGATACTTACTAGCACCAGTTAAAATAGCCTGAATATCACTATAACTTGCATTAGTGATAGGTACTGCAATATGAACATTCTGCCATACTCTTTCATCCATCTGCTTACCAAAATCTCTCTTAGTAGCAAAATGAAGATTGAATACAGAATAACCAGCAGTGCAAGAACCACTAACAGCATCAGGAACTAAAGCTTCAACAGCCTCAGGATAACCAGGATAAAGTTCATGAGCATTTTCAGCAGTATAATTAAAGCCCTTACCTGCTGCACACTGAGATGCTAAATCCTTAATAAATTCAACACCACCAATTTCACGTTCACCCTGAGTAATAGTAAGAGAAGTACCTTCAAGCTGATCAGCTGCAACTGCATTCCAAAGTTCACCCATATTATTGCACTCAATAGTAACTGCATCGCTAACATTAGATGCAACAAAGTCAAACATTTCATTTGCCTTTGAATTAACAGCATCTACAAACTTAGCAGCAAGCTGAGCAGCAGTAAGATTAACTGAACCTACAGAAACTGTAATAGTAAACTTATTACGCTGATTAGGAACAGTATCTTTCTTTACAAAGATAAGAGTATAATCTTTCTTTGCAGTACCTGCAGGAGCATTGAATACAACCTTAAACTTAACACCCATAGAAGGAACTGTTTCAGTTACAGTTAAAGTTTCAATATCTACTTCAGGAATTACAAAGGCAGGACTCTTTGCACCCTTACCGAGAGCTATAGCAAAATTCTTAGCAGGAGCTGCTGATAAAGCAGTATCAGCACCAAGTTCAAAGAATGTGATAGCACCAGCTTCAAGACCAGAAAGATCATTTACTTTGTGTGAAGTAAGACCTGCATCAAGTGCCTTAGCACTATTAACTATAAGTAATTGTTTCATTGTTTAAATATTAAAATGTTATTCTTCTCTAATGTTGTTTCTTATATTTTCTCTAGCTTGATTTTGTGCTTGCTCTTGAGCAGCAGCTATACTTCCAGCTATTGAAAGTCTGTATAAATCAACTGCGTGTTTAAGTATATCATAATGTAATGACTCAGGTAAATCGCAATCTACATTCTGACCATTAGCATCACTTATATATTTAACTTTAGCAGGTTTTCTAATTATAGAGCAAACTAAAGCAGATATAGTCATATTTTCAATAAGACTTGAATTTAACTGATTTTCACCAGTATAAATTTCTATATCGCTATTATTTTTAGAATAACCACTAGCAGAATCTATAGCATATCTATTAGTCATAACAGCTATAGGACTTCTAAATCTAGGTGCTAAAATAAAATCTTGTAAAGTATCAGCTAAATAAGATCTATCAATAAGACGAATAGGAAATTCACTAGTTTCGTTATCAGCAGTTTTCTCTGTTAGACTAGTATAATATTTTACAGAAAAATCTACAAAATATAATATTTCAATTCCTGTTCTCTTAACTTTTTCCTCTATATTGATACTATAAGGTACTCTTTTATGTTTATCCAAAGGAGAATAAAATTCATTACTCCAATCAGGATTACAAGAAGATTGAAGAATACTTACAGTATCATATAGAGGTCTAAGTGCATTGATTTGTCCAATCTTAGAATTATCGCTAATTATCCTATCATTACGATTAGAAATATTTTCAGCAATTATTTTATTAACAACATCATTAATACTTGTATTTATTAGCAAATCTATTTGTTCGGGAAGTATAGCACGAGTATTTTGCATACCCATTTGCTGAGCATACTGACGAAACCAGACGTGCATTTCCGAAATATTCATAACAAGTATATATTATGCTTTATTAAGTTTATTCTTATAAGCTTCTAATTCTGCTTTATTATCAGGATTATTGAAATAAGTAACAGCTTCAGTTACATTATTTGCAATAAACTTACCTTCAGCAGTAGAAAGCATCTGATTATGTTCAGCTCTTACTAACTCACCTCTAAGAACAAGCTGCTCAATTAATGACTTTAACTCAATATTCTTATCATTATACATCTTATTGAAAACATCAGGATTTTCATTGACGAATTTCATAATTACATCATACTTTTCTTCCTTAGTCTTACTAAGAGCATAACCTAAATTCTCACCATTCTTAACAAGTATCTGAATATATACAGCCTCACGCTTGCTATCACTAGCATCAAGAGCAACAAAGTTACGCATAGCTAACTTTCTCTCTTCAATAAGTTTCTTCTTACGTTCAGCTTCTCTTTCATTATCTTCAATGTAGAATCTAATAGAATTGTCTGCATTAATAAGAGAAATGTCTTTTGCAACATCCCTATAAAGTAAACAATGTCTATAAAGAATATATTCATTAATATTTAAAGGTCTACCAAACTGATATTTAGTACCTTCAAGTTCATTAAGCCTATCAGCCCAAGCTTCAACAGCTTTAGCTAAACCAGCTGTATCATTTCTATTAGCAGTATTTCTTTCAGCAAGAAGTTTATCTTCTTGTTCTTTTATCTTAAGATAATCTTTAAGATGATCATATCTAAAAGAACAATCAATAACAGAGCCAATGTTGTTTACAGTAAATTGTATGTTATTAAGATAACCCTTAACACGACTTATAAAATCTGGATGTGAAGGAGATAATCCTACAAGTTCAGGGAAATATGACTCAATTTCACCTTTATTAGAGCTTAAAACTCTAGAACTCTTAATAGAACTACCTATTACTTGTTTCTTGTTACCGAGAACGTGTTTATTAACTTGACGATAAGCAGAGAAATATTGAACAGGTTTAATTGTTATTTTTCTTTCATCAACATAAGGAGCATTTAATTCTTCCTCAGTATATTTCTTAGAATCAGAAATAGGTTGTTCCTGATTCTCTTTAACTTCATTATCTTCTTTCTTTGTAGTATTAATACTACTTCCTGTACCAGGATTACTTGGAGTATTTACAATCGGACCCATAGTTTTATATACGTTTTAAAATTACATAACACACTTAATTTGCATCATCTTCTCTGCATTATTAACTTGCAGACCATAGCTATTCTTAATTTCATAGCGTGAAGCATCAACTTCAGTAGCTAAGCTATTAGTAGGAACAGCACCCCAACTAGCAGGTATAGGAGTCAAACCTTTAATAACACCCTGATGATAAATCTGACCTTTCTGACGAACCTTACGAACGTTACGAATACCATCATAAGTTGAAAGGTCAATCATAAATGCCTGGTGAGAACTCATAGGAAGACCTGTACGAGGATGTACATTACCATTAGCACGATCCATTTCAGCAAGAGTACCCTTATCTGCCATAGCAAGATGCTTTACAGTAATAATATGACCATCAATAGTCTTATACCTACGGAAATACTTACCATATGAAAGACCACCATTGAAATCTTCAATCATCTTATCACCAAGAGGAGTAGCAAAACCTTCACCCTTAGCATCTTCACGAATAGCCTTATCAAAGTCATCCATAAAACCCTTACCAGCAGCAAGTACAACTTCCATTGTACCACTATCAGTCTGCTTATCAAGAATATCACCTATAGAACGTTCAATCTTATTAAGAGTAAGGAACTCACCATAAGTTTCATAGTTAGCTTCACGACAAATCTGCTGCATACCTGCTGTATGAGGAATAGGCTGACCATTATCTTCATCAAGAAGAATAAGACTACCATCTTCAGTACGGTTATATTCAGCAAACCACAGACGCTCTTCATCCATTACACGAATAGTAATATCATGCTGACGCATCTCTTCATTAATCCAAAGATTAGTAGTACCACCATTCTTTGTCTTAAATTCATAAGTAACAATCTGATTAGACAGATTACCAGCAATCTCTTTACTATAACGATGGAACTCAAGCTGACTCTTCATCTTACCAGGTCCCATAACATTACTTCTATTACCCTTAGAATAACTCTGAGGAATAGTAGGAGCAGTCATACCCCAATACATACCCTTAGCAAGGTTTCCAAGAGCAACAAAAGCATTAGGATCAGGATTAGTAAGTTTAAGACGATAAACATAACCACCATGTGCACCAGGACCAAGGTCTTTCATAATACGAACTTGTGTATGACCATCAGGTGCAATAAGGCCATATTGTTCAATAAACCAATGAGTAGCAAATTCTACTTCAAAAATAGCACCACCTTTACCAGGAGTAGTATTAGCAGAATTAAAGTAAAGAACATAGTCTGTAAACTTCATTCTACCCATTGTCTTCCAAGTCCACTCAACTTCATCAATATCAACGACACCAATCTGTCCTTGACCTTCAGTTAAGAAAGTAAGTGGGAATCTATCATCATCCATACCATAAGTATAGGTGAGAATAGAGTTAATTTCTGACGGCTTACTTAAAGCCAGATGAGCAATAGTTTCTTCATTAGAATAACCACGATCATCAAAGTTTCCACGAGATACTTCTCTAAGTGCGTACATAATTACTAATTTAAATTAATATTAAAATTGAATATCATTCGGATTTACTTTAGAAGTCTTTCTAGTATTAACTCTAACTGTAGTAGGACTTTTATGTTGTTTACTTGTTAATCTTAAAGTTCTAACTTCATTTTCTTTTACAGCCATATTAGCTAAATCTTTAAAACTACCACCAGTAAACAAAAGCCAAGCATTCATCAGTTCATTGTTAATATAATCATCTTCTGACATCGCTTCTAAATCTTTCTGATAAGCAGAAATTTTTTGACCATTAGCATTAGTATGTACTTGCTTATAAAGATAGTCAAAGAAATCACTAGGTGTTAATATTACTTTTTTACCATCAACTTCTTTTGTAATACTATCTGGCAATTTATGACCTGCTATAGTTTTACTTTTAATGATATTATTTACTTTATTCCAATATTGAGTTACTTCTTGTTCATGTGCTTTTCTAGCTTCTTCAGCTTGTTGAGAAACTTGTTCTCTAAAGTTCTTATCTTTTTCCTTTAAAGCATCAAGCATTTCAACAGCGTAATTATAAAGATTACCACTTTCTTTAAGATATTTAATATAAGCATCATTTACAGTCTTATTACCAAACTCTTCTGCAGCCATTTTGATAATAGACTCTTGTTGTGCTTCATTATCTTTATTAATTTCCCAATCTTCTCTATCAGGTAATTCACCGAAACCTTTATAAGAACCTGTTACATCAACATAATCTTTAAATTGTTTAAGAAGAGGATTGTTTGCATACAATGTATTAATTGCAGCTTCCTCTACTCCCTTAATCTTATTTTCAACTATTGCATTAATGTACTTTGTAACACCTTCTGCAGTGTTTTCAAATTCTACAGGATTACCTTCTTCATCAACTATATCTTCAGGAAAAGCTTCTCTAATAGCATCAATAGATATTCCTTCATCTTCAGTTTCTTGTAAACTTTCTAACCAAGCAGCAACATCTTTCTGCTCTTTAAAAACTTTACCATCTTTGTCAAGAATATCACCATTCTCAGCTACAGTATAAGTCTGACCATCAAATTCGATGTTATCACCAGCCTTAACTTCTATTTTACTTTTATTATCATCATGCTTATCGTCATCATGATTATCATCATCATGTTTATCAACATCATCATGCTTGTCATTATTCTGATTATCATCATGCTTATCTGCATCATCATGTTTATTCTGATCATTATTATCATTAATGTCAGAAGTATGGTCTTGATTATTGATGTCTTTTACATCATCTCCATTACCAAAATCAATGTTTTCTCCAGCCATAATCTAAAATGTTTTAGTTAATTATTATTTTATGTCAAAACTATTGCAAATATAAACATACCTTTTATATATTGCAACTAATATATCAAAAATTTAACGCTTATTATAACAATTATTTACATCATCTTCTACATATATTGTTTATACTGCTTATATTATTTTACCTATATTTGCACCTATTCAGAACCGAAAAATTGACAACCAACCCAGCTACAAATCAGACCGATAGACGGCAAAATTCTGCCCTACAAGCCACTAAAAATGCGATTGTGAACACTCGTACCAAGCACCCCCGTAAAGAGAAACTATGCAAAAATTATTTACAAAATAAAATAAATTGCCCTTAACTATGAACATTACATTCATAACTAAGGGCTAGAGTAATAGGGATTGCACTATTACTTTCTTCTACTCAATGATTCCATTTACGAGCATTTCTTGCAAATACTACCATTTTCTTGTGAGCAGGATTACCATCATTATAAAGCTCACTTTCAGTTTTACCAGTTCTTGCTTTCAATTCAGTAAGTCTACCTCTATGTGAAGGTTTAATATAAATTCCACCACCATTAGCTAAACTAGGTCTAATATCTTCTCTTCTTATAGGGGTGCTTATAATACCTCCATTTTCATATAAATACTTTTGCATATTTTTAGCAACAGTACTTCTATTATCCCAAGCAGCTTGTCTATCTCTAGGTCTAATATATGATTTATTTAATATTTGAGTTGCGTTCCAAACATTAGGTTCAGACCAAAATTTATCAAAGCCTTCTTGTCCTGTTTTAATAGAAATACCTCCATTTCCTCCATGATGCCAATTATCAGAATGAACTTTATTTAAATCTTCTAAAAGATAATGTATTTGTTCTCCACGCTTTTTAGGTGTATTACCTAAATAACTTAAAGGCATACGTTGTTCACTTAAACCAAGATAACCATTACCACCAACTCCTCTAGATGCTGCACCTTCAGCTCCCATTTCTTGAGCAGCAGTTGCTAATATAGCAAGTCTTTGTGGTAAATTATATCTTCTTGCAATAAGAGAATCTTGCATTTGTTCCATAGCAACTATATCTAATGGTCTATTACCATTACCTTTAGCTGCCATAAACTTTTCAAAATCAACTCTTTTTAATACAGGAGTTTCTGTTTGACCACCTAATTCTAAACTTCTTTTAGGCATATTATTTAATATTAACAAAATCTATTAATAATATGTCCTCTTTATATTCCTTACTTAATATTTCATGATTATATTGTTTAGCATAAGGAAGAGGATAAAATTGATTAATCCATTTATTACCAGAAACAGAAGCATAATCTTCTTTACAAGTAGGATTATATTTGAAATTATAATCTATTTCCCAATTATATAAATTTCTACCACACCAAAATTTAATATCAGGATATGCATATACTAAATTAGCACAAAACTGTCTAAAATATGGATAACTATGATTGTGTTGATAAAAAGTTCTAACGTCTAATATAACTCTTACTTCACCTTTTATACTATTGATATAAGAAAGATTTCTACCAAGTTCAATTTCATCAGTTTTATAAGTCATAAAACCATGACATAATTGAACATTTCCATTTTTATCAAATCTAACTCTTAAATCAAAACATTCAACTCCATAAATTTCATGTTGTTCATTTATATCAACATTCTGACACTTAGCTATAAAATTAAATAGAGATAACCACCAATGCTTTGGCTTCAAGTAACTCCAACTATTATGACTTCCTAATTTCATTTTTTATCATATTTATTTTTATTTGTTTTAGCAATCTTAACTTTCATATCAACATCATACTTTTTAATTGCTCTATCAGCAGCCTTATTATATAAATCAGCTTGTATTTTTTGACGTTCAAGTTCAAGTTTACTTCTTTCTATTTCACGTTTATTATTCTCAGATAATTCAGTTAATCTGTTTTTAGCATCATCTGTATTATCAAGACTAGTATCAATATCAATATACTTAAGTTCGATTTCATGTTGATGCTTAAGATTTTCAAGAAGTCTATCTTGTTCACCTTTAGCCTCAATTTCTTTAAGTCTATTTTGAATATCTTCTTGTTTAAGCATAGCCTCAATCTGCTGCATTTGAGCTTCATGTTCTTGCTTAATTTCATTGAAACGTTTGATAGTATCTGTTATTTGTGCAATATTATCACCTGTAATAGCTGCAAGAGCTGCATCAAGATCACCATTTTGTGCTGCACTAAATGCCCATTGTCTAAGTTGTTCTAACTTATCTTTAGTCTTAGCATCGTTCTTTACAGATACCCCGTAAGAAGAATATACATAACTATTTACATCTAAGCTAAGATAATGTCTATTTCCTTCTACATCATGGAAACCTTGTTCAAGTCCATCAACATAAGCTAATTTAGCATATTCGAGATCTCTTTGATAATCACGCTTTCTAAATTCATCAAATACTGTTACTATAATAACACTACCCATTGAACTTCTAGCTACAGCCTCTTGTGTTGTTCCAACACCTGCTGATTGTTGAATATCACCATAACGTTGAGCATTCATATCAACAGTATCCCAAGCTTCTTGACGAACATTTTCTATAAGTTCAGACACTTGTCTAATATAATCTCCTATATTAGCATTTAAAAGTCTAACTTGCTGAAGCTTTAATGTATTCTGATCATCTTCATCATTAGCATAAAGAACACCATCAGCTGCCATTCTGTAAATTATATCATCTTCATCACCAGATACTAAAGACTTAGGTAATAATAGAATAAGAAGTTTATTCTTAGCTATCAACATTTCTCTATGATAAGCAAAGATATTTCTCATTATTTGGAAAGGAGTTACAGTAGCAACAATACTAAATTTTCCCATAAAAGGAAGAACCTCCATAATACCATTATAAGGAAGCTTATTATTTCTACTATACTTAATAGGTCTGCATTTAATAGGATAAATACCACAACTTCTTGTACCTATTCTATATCCTTCGTATATTTGAGTATCGTATTCCCATTCAATAGAAATATCACCAGCAGCTTTATTTAATTCGTAATTTTCATCTACTACTCTTGTAGTTATAAGACCAACTTCATTTACATATGTGAGAATACCTTTCTTTGCTTCTCCTTTCCAAACAACATGCCAAACTTCAAAAAGACCTGTATTGTTTTCATAAACAGTAGTCTTTTGTTTACTAAACAAATTTCTATCTTCGTCAGTATATTTTTCACAAATATCTCCATATGTTTCAAAATATTGTGAATATAATATTTGAGTTCTAGCAGTTGTTCCTCTATTATAATAATATGTTTTAAGGAAATTTCTATCTCTATCATCAAAATCATCACCAAATAAATCCATAATCTGTTGATAAGAAAGCATCATTTTCCTAGCAAACATATCATGATCTTCAACAAATTGTTTATTATTTGGAATAGGATAAGCTTCTATAATAGGAACATTTTCTTTTACTATTTGTTCTCCACGTATATCACTGTAACTATAACATTCACCAAAAGAAACCCATTGTTGGAAAGCACTAAGATAAATCATAATATCATCAGTACAACTTCTTATAAATTCAAGAACTTCCTGACCTTGTTTACTTTCATCATCAATGTACTTATCCTCAAATTGTTTAATAAATTCTTCTGGATTAGGCATAGCATTTTGAGGATTAAGTTGATCAACAGGAATACCTTGCTGAGCAGCTTCTTCTTGCATCTGTTGAAATCTAGCTTGAAATTCTTGTATAAATGCTTGCTGAGCAGCTAAAAGAATTTCTTCTTTAAGTTTAGCATTTTTACTTAAAACAATTTCAGGATTACTAGCACCAACAATAAAATCGTGTGGGCTTTTATGATATTCAGAAACATAACGCCTTATAATATCAGACATAATATCAAGATTTCTCATTGTAGCAGGAAATCTTTTATATTTCTCTTTATCTGTATTATAAGGATTTAATGTTTTCTTATAAAAGTCTTCAGGAATATTACCATGAAGAATATTAATCTGAGTTTCAGTTTCAGACCTATCATTCATAGACATACCCATTGATATAATGTAATCAATACTATTACAATACCAAGAAGGCTTTTGTTTTTCTTCCCAACTAACTCTTTGAGGAGGAAAATCAGCACGACCACCTAAATTTTGTATAATTCCTTCAGCCATATCTTTATTAATTATATCTTAAAACCAATCTCTAGCAAAAAGCGATTTATCGTCTTTTTTAACTTTCTTTCTTGTAGCTAATTCTTTAGCTGCTTGAACATCCATTAATTTCCATCTAATAGCTCTAATAATCATTTCTGATACTCTATCAAAGTTACCAATACTATTCCATTTCTTAAGTTCAAGAATAGATTGATAATCATAAATAGTTTCAAAGAAATAAATATCTCTGCCTTCTAAATCTTTAGCAACTATAGAATAAAGCATTTCTTTTAATAGACGCAAAGCTTCAAGTTTCTTTGTAGAACTGCCTACATTACCACCAAGATTAATACCATAATCACCTGTAACACTACCTTTAATAGAATTATCCCAAAGTTGAACAGGATCTTTCATTAAATATTTAAGTGCTTTCCAACGTCTAAAGTTAGATACAGTTTCACCTCTATTTATTTCAACAGCAGTTGTTCCAATACAATTATAATATCTAGCTGCAAGATAACAAATCCAATCTGCATCTTCTAGTTTATCAGGTCTGCCAAAATATGATAAACAAAGTTGAGGTTTAAAATTATTATAAACACAAGGTTCCATCCATACTTTGATACTATTATGAGAATGTCTATTAGTTATTTCTTTATTCTCTTTATCAACACCAACAGGGTCATAACTAATAGAATATATTCCAGGAGGAGTACCAATTTGTTGTTTACCTTCTGAATCTATATATGTTACTTTAATAGGATTAAACCATTTTCTACAACAACCATGATGATGTTCATTTTGTTTACGTGGAACACCTGTTATATAGCTAAAGAAATCCTGATTGAATTTTCCACCTTTAGCTTCTATTTCTGCATTAGTTCTAAATATTACTTTTCTTACATCAGTAGGATCTTCCATGAACATACCATCAACATAGAAATTATAAGAATTATCATTCTTTAATTTTTCTTCATACGCCATTAGTCGTTCACTACTAAATAGATTTTCACTTATAGAACTAAAAGATTCAGAAGGCATATTAGCATACTGACCAAGATAATTAATATAGTCAGAAAATGTTTTAGCAGTCTTTCTTTTATGTTCACGTTCTTCAAATGCTATACGTAATCCAATTTCTATATCTGAATTACCATCTTCATCAAGTGAATATCTATCTCCTATTTGTCCTTGTAAGCCCCAGCAATAAGGTTTAAAATAACCACAAACTTCACCTCTTGCATCTTTATCCCAAACATTTTCAAATGGCATAAAGTTCCAAGCACCTGGATTATAAAAGTTTTGTTCAAAAACTTGCATATTACCTTCAGTAGAAGTACCCCAACAGAAAAGATTACCTGTAACATAACTACCTGTTCTCATAGCAGGTTCAGTTACATTCATAAATTCGTCAAAGTTATCCATAGTTGAAAGCTCTTCAACTTTGACTTTTACAGCATCTTTACCAATAGCGCAGTTAGGATTGTTTAAAGCAGATACACTAAGTAATGCACTATTCCAAGAATCTGGAGATACAGTTCCATTAGGTAATTTAAATCCAAGACTAAAGTTTTCATCTTTTCTAGAAAGAATACCTCTTACAAAAGGAGTATTCATTTCATAGAACTCTAAATCTTTTATTGTAAAATCTGTTAATCCATCATCCATTGTAAGATATTTCTTATCTATAGCAACATGAATATCTGTTGTTCTAGCTTTAAGATTAATATCATTTGCACTATCAGATGACATAATATATGAAAAACCACCACGTCTAGTTTTATCTATTATAAGATGAAAACCATTACGCACTGCAAATTCCATTATATGCCAAGTCCAAAATTGTGCATCAATGAACTTTGGAAAATCATATACTTTTTTACCAGTAGATGCTAAATTACTATGTTTTGTAGATTTCGTATCAAGCTGTTTAATTCTAGTATAATTAAGGTAATTATACATTCCACCTGTAATACGAATATTTTGTACTTTACCATTACGAAGAAGACATGGCGCAGTAAAGCCATGTTCTCTTCTATATTCCTCCCTTTTTCTAAATTGTCTATGAGGAATACTATCTTCTTTTAAGAATGTATATACACCATTCTTATTATAAAAGTCAGCAGCTTCTGTAAATAAATGTGTATTAACAAACTTATCTCCTTCATTTATATTAAGGAGAAATCCTCCACTATCACCTATAAGAAATAAATCATCAGGATCGTCATAACCAGCATCTTTGGCATGACGATACCTAGATTTATCCTCTTTTATATAAGCTAGAAAAGGATATTCGTTAATATATTCTTCTACAGTTTGCATTATATAATCACTAATATCAAAATTATAAAACAACCAATACCGCAACCACCTGTAACATAAAGTTCTTTCTTGAGTTTTTTAACTTCAGCTTTATGTTCAATTTCCTCAACTTCAATATATTGTTTATATTGATTTATAATTATAGAATCATTAACAATTATTTCTTTAAGATTTTTATTTATTTCTTTTTCATATTCAAGCTCAGCCATTTTAGCATTTGCAATACGAAGAGCATCATATGAAACTAAAGCATATTCATCCGATACTCGTACCCCCGTAAAAGAAGAATGAATTGTATCAGCATCATTTGCTAATAAGTTCATTGAAAAGGCTAAGAGTAGCACTGTCATTAAGATTTTTAATTTCTTCAATCCTACCATTTTTAATAGCTTCTAATGTTTCAATAACTTTATTTAAACTATCTATCTTATGTTCAGTTTCTGTTACATCAGGCTTTTCAGCATGATTTTCATCATCAGTAAGAACTGTTAATCCTATTACAAAACCTATAGCTACAAAAGTTATAGCAACAAGTATTTGTTTTAATAGGTCTTTAAGACTATAACTCTCTTTCATTTAATAATGTATAAGTAAAGGTTTCACCATAGCCATTTTCTATTTGTTTATTGCACAATCTAAGAAATGACTCAAAATCTGATTTAATAGCAAAAACTTGACATCCAGCAGACCAATTATTAACTTGAGTTGAACGTGTTCCTGCTCTATGAATATTTATACCAAATTTACCTACTTGTGTAGACTTTGGATCATAATCATATTTTCTATCTTTATTAATGTCACGATAAACCTTTAAATCTTTATTTTGAATTAAAGCGTTTTCGCCTTTATGTTTTCCTAATTTATAAGCACCTCTATACTGACCTTCAGCTAATATAGCAGTACCTTTAGAATTAGAAGGATTTTCCATATAGGAAATTCCAGGTTGTGTAGTTATTTTATATACAACACGAGTACATTTTCTTGTAGGTGTATTATAGCATACTACCATATAATCATCAAATTCATTTGTAACTTTATGATCGTTAGCAGATCTTACACCTATTATGTTAAGATTATAATTACCTCCTGTAAAATACTTATAACCTTTCTTTTTAAAAAGTTCTTCAAAATTATAAGTAAGAAGTTTATTATATAAATTATTCATAATTCAAAACAAACTTAATTGTTCATTACCAGCTTTAGCTTGTAAAGCTTTTATTTCATTATATCTATCTTGTAACATAGCTTTAGCTTCTTTAAATAAATAAGGAATTCTATACCATGTTACTTTTTCTTCTCCATTAGGATCTACATGATAACCATCTACATCTCTAAATGGCTGACCATATTTATTAAGAATCCAAGGACTAGCTATATGACAAAGACCTAAACCATGACAAGGTAAACCAAGAATATATTGTACCATAAAAGCATAAGTACTTAATTGAAGTGCATAATGATTACCATTACAATCTTCTAAGTGGCTTAAAGGTGCTAGCATATATTCATTTTTATGTACCCATTCATTAGTTAATTGATTAGGTATTGTAGTTTTATCTTTCTTATAATAACCAGCTTCAAACTTAAGACCATCTCTATTAGTTTTCCAATCTAATATAACAAAGTCTGTAGGTCTATAACAAAGAATATCTATTGTACCACTTACTAAATAATCTACTAAGAAACTTCCAATTTCTGAATAAATTGTATATCCTAAATTAGTATAATGTTCAAAAACTCTATATATTTCAGGATATTTATTATAAGTAGCTTCTTTAAACTCTTCAACATTTAAAGGTTTAGGTATTAAATTAGGAATATCTGCAACTGTGATACATCTACCACTTTGAGCTTGCTCAAGATATCGTATAGCATCTTTAAACTTACTAACATCTTTTATAGCATCCTCAAGATTATTATGTTGATGTGTTCCACGTTTACAAGCTTCTTCTTTAATTTTAGCCCACTCAGCCTTTATTTGTTTTTCAGTTTTACCTTGTTCTTTAGCTTTCTTTCTAGCCCAATAATGTTCATCAAATTGAGGATAATACTTTCCTATCATAGTAGTAACACTAAGATACTCATTATTATTAGTATCTGTGTATCTATGACCTTCTTCTTCAAAGTATAGAAAAGTATCATTATATCTTAAATCGCTAATCATATCAATTTCCAGCTTTCATAGAACTTAATACTTGAGTACCACCACGAGCAATTTCAGTATTCTTTTCTTCAATAAGATTTTGTTTTGCCTCTTCTAAACTCTTAATAAGTTTAGGAAGTTGTGATGCTTTATCAGTTATACTATCCATCATACCCATTACTTGGTCTGCATTATCAATGTTAAGACCTGTATTGAGTTTTTCATTAAGAAGATTATTGATAGCAGATACAGCTAAATTCATATTATGAACAATCTGTTGTAGATTTTCTAAAGTTCTACCTGCTTCAGTTATATTCTCATTATAATACCTTTGAATAAGTCTTACAACTAATTCATCAGGAATATAATCTTCTTTAAGTCCTGCTTGTTGTATAGCAAGTACTAAAGCTTCAGGATCACTAAGTCCTGCTTGTTTAGCTGGAGATTTAGGATCTCCAAGATAATAAATAACTATACATTCTTTTATATAATTACTCTTATCTTGAGTCTTATCTCTTTGATATAATTCTCTAATATCACGATCTAATAGTTGTCTAAGTCCTGGAGCTTTAGGCATACCTGTATCATCAATTTCCAGGAGGCTATCTATTATTAGAGATTTATTAATCATAATTTAATCGTTATAAATTTCTTCGTTTTCTACAGCTACAATAAAATTAGTTAGAAACATATAAGCTTTAGCAAAAGCTTCACCTTTAGTTCTACACAAAATTCTATACTTGTTTTTATATCTTTGAGCTGCTATTGAAGTAATATATTTAGACCATCTATCATATCTCTCTTGATTTGCCATATTAGTAGCTAAATTCTTTCTAAAAAGTACATAAGTACTTTTATCCATTTGAACTTTAGATTCTTTTATGGCATCTTGTATTTCTCCATTAATCCTTTTTCTCATAAGTTTAGGCTTCAAACTTCCAAGAAAAGGAATACCTGTCCATTTACCTGCTATAAGATTTTGTTCAATGTCTATTTCACATTGTTCAACAATAGCCAAAGCAACATCTTTATCAAGTATATTATTATCTATACAATCTAAAATATCTTGCTTTCTAACAATGGTAACATCATTACCTCCATGTGGAAATTTAAAAGTTTCCGCCATAATACTTATAATTGTTAAGCATTAATATCAGTCCTTATAACATAAGGATCTACAACAGTAGGTTCTTCTTCAGAAATAGCACCATGAATATTACAATTAGGTACTAATTTAAAAGATAAGAAATAACATTTCTCGTTCATACCCCAAGCATTTTCAGCAAGCTTTTTATCTTGACTTAATACAGAAGATAAATAACCTTTAGAAATCTTATTATAAGGACTATTAATATGATGTCCCATAGACAAATCACTATCACTTATAATAATTGTTTGACCACAAGAAATGTTATTAATAAATTTATCATCACTTTCACCAGCTCTTACAAATACAGGAATTCCAGCAGTAAAAGGACTTTGCTTTTTAGTACTAGGATTCACAACATTTACAAACTCTTCAATAGTTATAAGAGCAACAAGTGAATAATTAGGTGCAATATCTAACATTTGTGTTACTTCTTCTAAATAACTATTAGTTATATCTTTTCTAGAAGTAGGAATGTTGATTTTGTACTCAGCGTTTTTAAATGTAACATTAATTTCTTTCATAATTGTAATAATTTAGTTTATATTATGGTTAAATGTATTATCAAAATAAAGTGTACTTATATTTGGAAGGCTATTCAGAGAATGTTCTTAATCATTATCGGAACTATAAGTACACTTTACAAAAGCAAATATAGTACATATATTAATACGTTGTTCATATTTTTGTTAAAAAATGTATAATTTAAGAGTTTTTAACAAATCACTATCTGCTTTAACTATATTAATAATATGTACCCGTACATATATAATAAATAGCAGCTATTTATAGCATATTTTCTTCTTACAGGGGTGCTAAAGCAACCATATATTATATTATATTTTTAAAAATAAGAGTGTGCTGGTGTTGATAATAATCCCCATGCTCAAAATGAACATTTTGATACCCCCTATAGACCTTTTTAAGCAGCAAAAGATCAAATATATACATAAGTTAAACAAGAAATAATTAAAGAAATAAGTAACATAGAAGCTCCCCCGTAAGAAAGGAGATGACTAAAAAGGAGATTGCTGATGATAGAGAAGAAAAAGGAGAAGAAAAAGGAGAATTAAAAGGAGAATTAAAAGGTTTAATAAAAAAGAAGAAGGAAGAGAAAGAGAAAATGAGATTATAGGTAAAAATAGTATTTAAAAGTGTAATAGTGAGCCACTCTCATTTACCCCCTCAGGTGTATTTACTAAAGTAAATACCCCCTACTCTCATTTTACAGGTCAAAGATGAGAATTTGGAAGAGTTCTTCCAAATTATTTTGAAAATGTGTATCAAGTTAATGCAGTTGATAGTACACATTTTAATATTAATCTACTTATGAAGATTAAACTGCATCTGGTGCTATTGGTACTTGTAGGGTTAATAGTTAGTTACTTACAACGAGCCAAAGTATTAGTAATCTATGTATGTCAGACGTGGTGAGGCATATGAATGTAGTGATAACTAATAGTCGTCTAACTAATGCACATTCATTGTGGTATTATTGTTCTGCAAAACAATAATATTCAGCAGTGGTGATAGTTCAGTATCTATTGCAGTAGATATTATTTGTGATGCTTCTGAACGGCAAAACACTAGTAGTGAAGGTAGTTCCTTTGCGTTCTAGAACTAGTGTTTTATTTTGACTCTCAAAATACTAATCAAATATAAGATATTGGTGGAAGAACCACCAATATTTATTAATATCAAAATTGTACAATTATGTTTGAAAGTGCTAATGTTATCACTAAAGATGGTGCTACTAGTGTAGTTATTAATTACACTGAGAATGGTGAAGCCAAATCAAAATGGTTTAATAATTATAGCGACATTGAAGTTGCTGTTAGATTGTTTATTGATTTATATAAAGTAGGTCTGATTTGACCTACTTTATATTTAAATAGTGATATTATGAGTAAAGTAAAAATAAATAGTAAACAAACTATTACATTCCATATAAAACTCGTTAAAACTACAAGAAAAATAAAAACAATAGAACGAGAAGTTCATTGTAATTATTTAGAAGATGTAATTTATTGGATTGATATTTATAGAAAATCTGTAAAAAATAAACATAATCATCATATTGAAATAGAAGGCTATGCTCTTTATAAATATTCACCAAGTATGGAATGTTGTACTGCGTGTATTCCTTGCATACAATCTAAGGAATATTCAGATATTATATAATAGTGATAGTAGTCTTTTGGCTACTATTGCTATTTGTATTACTCTCAATAATAACTCAGACTCTCATATACAAGTCAAAAATCAGAGTTCGGCTACGCCTCAAGTTCATGTACTTGTGGTAGCACAATATAACTATTAACCAATTAATATTTATGAGTATGAAGATATTAGCGTTACAAAGTAAATATAATAGTCATTGTTGTGATACTATTATATGTGAAGATAATGAGGTTGATGCTATTATAGCAGAAAAAGGAGAGAGATTTAATATAACAGTTAATAATTGGTTTGGATAAAATATGGATACTATTAAATTAGAAGATAAAGAATATGTTATAAAGAAAACTAAGTATTTTCTTTGTAATAAATGTCTATTCCATTATAATAGTGGTTATCCTAATGCTGAATATTGTTGTCTTATGACAAAATGTTATGACTTTATTGTTATAAGAGAAGTTAATGCTAAAGATAAAATAAGAATGTGGTTAAAAAAGAAGATAAATAAGTGAATGAAGAAATGTAAGATGAATTTGGAATTTATTATTCCAGATGGAATTGAAATAAGTACTGTGATAAATAGTATTAGAAATCATTGTGATAGTATTGGACTTATAGTTAAAAGAGTAAGTTCAGTAACTAATAGATTACATAATAAAGAAGTGAATGAGGGACACTGACGATTTACAAATGATATTTATTATATCATTAATAGTACTATAATTAATATTCTTGATTATACTGCTTATTATATTCCTCAGTGTCCTTTTCACTTCCAACAACTTATATTATCATTGTGATTACAAATGATGATAATATTATACTGCTAAATGTAATAATATTATAACCAATTAATAAAAACAACTATGTTTATAACTAGCAACAAAGACTTTATAACTCACATTTTAAATAAATGTGGAGTTATTCCAAAAGATTTGATTGATAAAACTTATTATCTTGAATATGAAGATAATGAATTACATTTATTTGATGAAAACAATAAATTACTAAAAATTTATAAAACATCAGATAATTTCTATGATATAATAGAAGAATGTGAAACTGATATGTATGTAATACTTAATCAGAATCTTGAACTCAAATCTGAAATAATTAATTTTATGGATAATGCAATAATTGAAAGAAATAAATTAATTGCGAAAGAAGATGAACTTCATCCACAAAATAATTATTTTATTTTTAAACTAATTAGAGCTGATTAATATGTTTATAGTATTATCTGACGAACAAATAAAAGAATCTGTCAATACATTTGATAGTGCTAATGATGCAAGTAAAAGAAAGGCTCATTTGGAGAATTTAAGTATGGATAATATCCACGTTTACGAACTAAAAAAGATAGATTAGCAGTATAATGTATTATATATATTATTATATATTATAATTATATCTTATATAATTATAATATTAATATTATTATTTAATATATTTATATATTATATATACTGTTATTTATATATTCTATTTATACTGCGTACAAATTTTTAATAATAATCTTATGAAAGAAATAAATAAAGCTGTTAAATTTCTACTTGTAGTTATTGCTATATTATTATCAGGATTATTTATATCTTGTGATAGTTATAATAAACTCAAGAAAGAAAATGCTGAACTTAAACAACTTGCAGATAGTTGTTTTTGGAAAGAATATGCTCAAAATGCAGATGCTGTTATTGATAGTATATTTAATAATGTATCTGATGCTTATATTGAGGATGTTTTAATAGAAACAGATACTTGGGATAATTATTACATTCTAAGATATGAAGGTAATAATAACTCGCCCGTAAAAGAAGAATAGCATAAGCAACAATATTAAGTTATTAACAATTAAATAATTATCAAAATGGAAAGAGAACAAGTTATTGAAGAACTTAAGAAAGTTAAGGAAAATAAGGTTTATAAAGACCTCACAGTTAGAAATATCACCATTGGTGAAAAAGTAGATGACTATCAGAGAGTATCAATTACTCTTGATAAGGAAGTTGAGCAATGTGTACGAGATGCACAGACAGGTAAAGTTGAACATAGAATGTCAAATGTTGTATTCACTTCAACTATATCTATAATAGCAGTTCTTAAGGAATGTGGTGCTGCATTTGCAACAAATCATATTCAGCAGCATCTTGCTGCTCTTAATCCTCTGCTTTGTGATGCAAAGATTGATATTATTCAGGAGTTTGTTAAAGACGGAACTGAATATAGTAATCCTTTCAGTTCAAAGGATACTAAGACAACATTTGAAGGTGATAGATATATCACTCATATTGTTCGTCTTAATCTTACTGATGATGCAAAGCAAGATTTGAGAGAACTTAGACGTGCTATGTATGGCATTTAAATAATACATATCATATAGTGTGAATAGGTGTTAATTTTAACATTTATTCACACTTATGATTATAGTATTATAAATAATAATAGGTATCTTTGAAATCGTCAATGACGTTAAAGATTAAGTGTTATGGATGATAATATTGATGCTTATGCTATTGCTTTAGATCCTGAGATTATAGACCAGGATGTTGATAAAATAGATTTATTCGGAGAACGAACTGTTGTTGAGGATAATGAATCAGAGGTTGATTTTGACTATTAAATAACTTATTTTAAAGATTAAAATTATGAGTAGAAAAAGCGAATTAACTTTCATGAAGAAAGAAGAACTCGTAAACATTATCCTTCGTAAAGATAATGTAGAAAAAGAACTTAAAGAGAAGAATGAAGAATTGACTCTTCAAGTAAAGAAACTTACTGATGCTCAGGCTGAAAGTAATAAGAAGAATGGTAAACTTACTAGTGAAGTTGCCACTCTTAAGGATAATATTGATGAAGTTCGTAAGAAACTTAGTGAGAAAGAGAATGAACTCTTCAATGCTCAGACTAATAGTTCAAGAAAGACTATTGTTATTATTTGTCTTGTAGTAATTGCAATAGTTGGTTGGATTATTTAATTTAATGTTAGCTATAGTAATAAATATGATTATTTTCGGACATATTTCATCATTTGTTACTATAGCTAATACTCGGCGTTATCGTATATCGGCTAGTACTCAAGATTTTCATTCTTGCAAGATGGGTTCGACTCCCATTGACGCTACTAATAATCATAAGTTTAATAGTATTAAATGTACGCGTGGTGGAATTTCAACTCCTTTGTAGACTTTGACATAAATTGAATATATAGTTTTGTTTATTATTGTTTGTGAAAATGGTAATAATAATATTAATACTATTAAACTTATATGCCACAATGGTGGAATTGGTAGACACGAGGGACTTAAAATCCCTTGACCTTTATCGGTTGTTCGGGTTCAAGTCCCGATTGTGGTACAAAGTGTAGGTTCCACTCATGCAACTAATGGTCTTTATTAAGGGGGTAACAATAATGTTACAATAAACTGAAATAAAGTGTACGTACCAGAACAAACGAAACGTATAAAACTCAATCTCTTAATGATGATACTAGTAAAGCTCATTAAGATAAAAATATATGTGCTACTATATGATTGGACTGATAATAGTTTTATCAGTATAATATTAAAGGTATGCAGGGTAGCAAAACCAGCCTGAAAACTTAAACATAATGATGGTTATTTAGCTAATAACAATTATGTTTTTCAAACAACAAGTTGTAAGCCTTATAGTATAAGAGTCTTTAGAGTTGTTTATATTATTGCCCTTTCTTGGGAAATTCTCATAAAACATTAATTGGTTATTTTACTATTATTGCTCGTGAGAATAGTAATAGTAAGACTTAAAGCCCATGTAAAAGTGGGCTTTATTTATCTGAAATTATTAACTAAAAATTATATATTATGATTGCAGTTAGCATTATTTTAATAATAATAGGTATTATAGCTTTATGTTATAGTATTAAACTTGATGGTTTTATTTCTATTATATCTCTTGTACTTTGTATAATATCAATAGGTATTGCAATAATTTTTATTACTGATGATAAAAAGAATCCAAAAGAAAAAGAAATTAAAAATGTAAAATATTACAATATTAAATCAACTATTATTATAGAAGATAATATTCCTATAGATACTATTTATACTATTTATTATAAAAAGAAATAATTATGTGGTTAGCAAGAGATAAAGATAATAATTTATATTTATATATTTATAGTAAACCTTTTAAAGGTATTAATAGTGGTATATTCTATCCTAATATTAATATTAAAAAAGCAAAACAATTAAAAAATCTTGCAGATCAAAGTATGAATGAATGTAATTGTGTTATTCGTATTTTTGAAACTGATGATACTTATAAAAATATAACTTGGGAAAATTCACCTGTTGAATTAACTTATAAATTATAATTTTCTGTATGCTTTATATGATCCTATTGCTGGAGGAATACAAGTAGTTAAAATAGATCCTTCTTTAAATAGAATTAAAGAAAGACTTAATATGTTTAAAAATACACCTAATGGTGAAAATTTAAAATTATATAAACTTGAAGAAGTAAAGTAATATGATACAAACAATTATTCTTTTTATAGCAGTATTTTTATTTATATATGGTATTACTTGTATAATAACAAATATACTTAATGTTATATATAATGAAGGAAGAACTAGTTTAGTTAGTAGAATTATAATAACAACTATTGGTTTAACTTATATTTTATGGTATTGTAATTAATATGGATATAATTCATAAATTATGTAATAATTGTATACGTACAAATTGTTATGAATGTCATAATTTCCTTTCAAATAGAATTAAAAGACAATTTGATATAAAAGGAAATATAGACATTACAACTACAAATACTACTTATCATTTTACTCAAAAAGATGCTAAAATGAAAGTTAGTCAAAATTTATTAATTGTTGATATAGTTGAAAATAATATTGAAACTCCAATATTCTTTCATAAAGATCAAATAATTGAAGTAAATTAAATTGGTATTGTCGTATGGTGTAATGGTAGCACAACAGGTTTTGGTTCTGTTTGTAGAGGTTCGAATCCTCTTACGACAGCAAATAAAAATAATAAAATTATGAATAATATATCTCCAATTGCGATTAAATGGAAATCTAAAGATGTGCGAAATCGTAATACATTGCATATTATATTTAGAGATTTGAATAAAGAAATTAATAAATATGTTTATTTTCATATTCAAAGAAGATTAGTTAATGCAAAGGATCTTGTTGAATCTTTTGATCCTAACGAATATAAAATTCTTCGTAAATATAAAGATTTATATTATATTGAAGAATTAGAAGGTCATATTGAAGATACTTGGCACCATATAAGTATTGCTATAGATAAATTAAAACAAAAATTAATAATATGAAAGCTGAAGTTGAAACAAAATATAATATAGGTGATGAAGGTTTTGTTTTACACGATAATAAAATTGTTAAAATAAAAATTACATTCATTTATATAGAATGTAAAACTAAATCAACTGAATCTAGAAATTCATTTATATATGATATAAGTTATCAAACTAATAGTAATATTTTAGGTTTTAGAACTTTTAATGAAAAACAAATATTTAAAACTACTGATGATATTTTTAAAGAATTAACTAAAGACTTATAATTGTAAATGAAACCAAATAAAAATGATATATTATTAGCCGTTGATTGTGCAACTGCTGTAACATTTCATTATTATGATAGTATTCAAATAACTATTGTAGATCCTAAAACAATAGAAGATTTAAAACAAGTTGCATTAAAACATATAGAAAAAGATTTATGATAGCAACTAATATAATTCTTACAAAGAAACATACTCGTATTCATATTAAAACAAAAGAAGGAATAGAATGTATAAGAACTTATTGTACTATTGAACATACAGTATCTAAAACTGCAATAAAAGGTTCTTTTGATTGTAATAAAGATATTAGTTTATCTAAATATAGAGAAAAATTAAATAGTGAAATAACTCCTATGATGAAAGATTTTGAAACTTTAACTCAAACTTTATGAAAACAGCAATATTTATAGGTTGTATAATATTAGTATTTATTATTAATTATATATGCTATTATAGAGGTTTAATAAGAGGAATGAAATATTCTCTTGATAAAACTTATGATGTTTTTATGCTAGCTATGTATAAAAAATTGAAAAAAAGATAATAAATCAGAAGAAGAAGCAAAATCATTTATGCATGATGTACATGATTTATTAATTAATGCATCTGATAAAGTTTTATAATTATGCTAAAAGTTAAAGGATATATAGCAAGAGATAAAGATAATTATTTATATCTTTATACTAAAGCAAAACCTAAATTTAATTCAGCTACAGGTATGTGGGAATCAGTACAATGTTTAGAATATATAGAAATTAATAAAAATGAATTTCCTAAACTTAAATATACTGATGAACCTATTGAAGTAAATGTAGAAATAAAGCTCGCCCGTAAAAAGAAAGATAACTAATTAATAGCATATTCTTTCTTTACGGGGGAGCTTAAATATAACTAATAAACTTATTACTAATTTAACTAAAATCTGTTGTAAAATGGCAAGACATGATGAAAGCAGAGATCTTAAGAGTGTATCTAAGATTGCAAATGTGAGTTATAGCAATCATACTATAGCTCTTTCTCGTAGTAAAGCACCTGGTATTAAAATGTGGGGAAAACTTGATTTTCTTCGCAATTATTGTGGTTGGAGTGTATATTGGGATAATCGTCTTATAATTAATAGTAAAAATTATGTTGATGATGATAAGCCCACAACTACCAAAGAAAGAATTAAGAAACATAATAAAATGAAGTAGTTATGGCTTTTAGAATGAATACAGGTTTTCTTAGTTTTAAAATTAAAGCTATAGAAAAACCTAAAAAAGAAAAGAAGCCAACTAGTGCTTCTTTAATAACAGGTATTATAGAGAAAAGTAAAGACTATGATTATTTAGTTAAAGTTGTTTCTACAAAAGAAAATAAAACTGAAGAAGTTTTTTATCTATTAACTGAAGAATCATATAATTGTTATAATAAAACTGCTGTATATAGCAGAAAACCTAATAAGAAAGGAATATATACAGTTATTTTAAAAAATAATAATGACTGCAAATTATATTTTGAAGGTAAGAATCCACGATTTGTTCCTTTTAAACCTGGAATAAAAGTTAAAGGTAAATTAGTAACAGAAAATGGAACTAAATTTTTTGATATAATTGAAGTATGTAATCCAGAATGTTATGTAAGTTATTAAAATATGGATATATCAACTCCTAATATTAAAAAGGTAGATATTTCTAATTTTACTAAAGACCAAGCTAAAGCTTATGAGGGGCTTTTAGAGTTCATAAATTCACCTTATGATGAAAAGAATTTTAAAGTTGCTTTAACAGGAGCTGCAGGTACAGGAAAAACTTATTTAGTTAAAGCATTATTGCTTAATTCTAAAAAGTCATTTTCTGTAGTAGGACTTGCAGCTCCTACTCATAAAGCTGTTCGTGTGCTTGGTAATAGTATTGGATTAAAAGGAATAAATATTAATACTCTTCAATCCGATTTAGGTTTAAGACTTAATTTTGATGTAGAAAAATTTGATATTAATAATCCTCCTTTTGATCCAAAAGGTAAGATTAAAATTGGAAATTATCAAATATACATAGTTGATGAAGCTTCTATGATTAATAGAGGACTATGTATGTTTTTGGAAAAGACTTGTAAATCTAATAAAACTAAATTAATTTATATTGGTGATGAATCACAACTTAGTCCTGTAGGAGAAAGATATTCTTCTGCTTTTAAAGGTTTACCAGTTTTTAGATTATTTGAAATTGTAAGACAAGGTGAAGATAATCCTATTTCTTATTTACTAAATCTTTTACGATATGATGTTGAACATAAGACATATAATTTCTTAAATTATATTGTAAAGAATCCTAGTAAATTTAATTCTGATTATACTAAAGGTTATCAAGTATGCAATACTGAAATGTTTAATCAGTTTGTATATAATAATTTTAATGATGAAGAATTAACTAGAAATGTAGATTATACTAAAGTTATTGGATATACAAATAAGTGTGTAACTTATTGGAATAAAATTATTAGAAGTTCTATTATAGAAGATGCTAATAAATCTATTCTTGGTAAGAATGATTTAATTATATCTTATGTAACTCTTGTTAATAATTTCAATGAGTGTATCATAAAAAATTCTGAAGAATATATTATTAATGATATAGTAAATTATGTACATCCTCAATATGAATTGAAAGGATTTATGGTTAAATTTACTGCTATACATGGAGGTGCAGTTACTAAACCTTTATTTATAGTAGATCATAGTGATAAATTTACTATTCTTAAATATGTTCAAATAAGTAAAAATCTTATTGAACAAGCAAAAGCAGCTAAGAAAACATATAGAAGTCAATCTTGGAAGAATTATTATGAATTTAAAGAAAGTTGTCTATTACTTACTAATATTATAAATCAAAATAAAGTTATAGAATTTAGTAGAGATATAGATTATGGTTTTGCTTTAACTTCGCATAAATCTCAAGGTAGTACTTTTGATACAGTTTTAGTAGATGTGAATGATATAGTTTATGATAAAAATGGTAATGTTTACACAGATTGTGAAGATGTTAATCGTAGACTATATGTTGCTTGTTCAAGAGCTAGGAATAAACTATATTTAAAGTTTGGTAAATAATATGAAAGCAAGAATAACTGGTATTTATTTTGGAACAAATGATTTAAAAACTATTTGTCAAATAAATTTTTGTGATCCTTATGACAACAATGTGATACAGAGTGTTACAGGTGAAGCTAATTGTGATCCTAATGATACATATGACTTGGTTAAAGGTCAGAGAATAGCTGAAGGTAGAGCGAAAGAAGAAATGTTTAAAACATTATCAAATTCTGCTCATAATCTTATGCTTACTAAAGTAGCCGAAGTTGATATATTAAGAGGTGTATTTATGTTAAGCAAAGATGTTATGTCATTATGTAGAGATATTGATATTAATAATTATAGAGCTAAAAGAGAAAAGAAACATCTTTATAAACTTATATACGGATAACTATGAACTCAAGAAATAAACATAAACTTGCTTATAGAGCAAAGAATGAAAAAGTAGCTACAGTAAGAAATTTAACTTTAGCTGATAATATTCATGCAGATTATAATAATGTAGAATATAATCATAAGCAAAAAGATTATGATAATGCACTTGCTAAGAAAATGCGTCTTAGTAATATGTTTAAATTAAATAAGCAAAGTGTTACAGATTTAATTAAACAGTTTGCTAATGGTAAGTGTATAGTAGAAAAAGGTCGTCATAGTCATATGACTACAAAGTATGCTTGTGGTGTACAAAAACTTCGTAAAGCGAGAAAGTCTGCTTAATATTAATAAGTTGGAGTAGAAATACTCCAACTTTTAATTACTTTATGTTATGAAAATATTAATATTTAGTAATGATCTTTCTAAATCTATAGAACTATGTAATGTAACGTGTTATGAAGTAAAAAATAAAGAAATAATTATTTATTTTAAAGACACTTCATCAAGAGAAAAAGGATTTAAAACATTTAATAATAAATTCAGACGTACAATTAAATATACTGATTATCTAGGACATAAACGTAGGAAAAAACTAGATTATGCAGATGGTATAACTTATTACAATAATATTGTACTTTATTTTACATTAGATAGTAAATTATATAGAATAACTAGAAGTAAAAAACTTATAGTTTATGATTAGAACGTGGGCTCTTGATGTAGAAATATTTCATAATTTATTTTCTATTACTTTTGTTAATCTACGAGATTATCTTGCAAAGTTTGCAGATTGTGTAGATGAAAAAGGTGAACCAATTCCTATTACTGAAAAACTTTCAGTAAAAGAAATAATAGAAAGATTAGATGGCATTGAAACAAAAGCATTTAAAATTAGTGATACTGATGATAAAGATTTATTACCATTAGTAGCATTTCTTAATTCTACAGCTTCTTATTTTGATACTGTATCTGATAAAGATGGAAATATTACTCAAGAAGCTGTAAGAACTGATATGTATGGCTTTAATATATCAGGTTATGATAACCTTATGATTAAAGCTTTTCTAATGAAATTTAATCATTTTGATACTACAAAACAACTCATTAAATATTTATATGAACTTAGTAAGAAAATAATAGCATTACAACAAGATAAAACTTTGTTTTATCAAGATAAGGAAATTGAACTTATTAATAAATATAAGCTTCCTTATGCAACTGTTGATGTACAAACAGTATATGCTTTACATTCTGCTGGAGTAAATATAGATAAAGATACAGGTGAAAGACAAAAGTTTGGTAAAAGTCTTAAACAAACTTCTATTAATCTTAAATGGTGGCAATTACTTGATTTTACTCTTCCTCCTATAGATGAAGAAGAATATCAATTATATTGGCGTCATATAGAAAGATATAGAGGTATGCCATTAGAACAACTTAATAAACTTATAACTACAGATTTCGATAGATATGTTCTTCCAAAATATGTAGATAAAATGCTTCATTATAATCTTAATGATGTATTTATAGTTTGTGAAATGGTAAGACAAAAACCTGATGAAATTAGATTGAGATATTCAATTACATCAGCATTTAAAATACCAGTTCTTTCTAGTGCTAGAGCTAATATCGCAGATAAACTTGTAACAAAGTATTATGCTGATATGAGTGGGCTTAGACCTGAACAATTTATTAAAGGTAGAACTGAAAGAACTAGATTGTCTTTTAATAAAATAATATTTCCACATATTAAATTTAAGACTCCAGAGCTACAACAAATGCTCAGAGAAATGATGGATGTTTATGTATATCATACAACTAAAGAAGATTTTTGTAAAGAAATTACTTTTTATGGTACTACATATACATTAGCTTGTGGAGGTATTCATACTCAGGATAGTCCTGTAATTCTTATATCTGATGACGAGTATGTTTATGTACATTTTGATTATAATAGTTATTATCCTAGTATTATAAGTTCTTATGAAATTGCACCTAAACATTTAAATAGAAAAATATTTGTTGATATGGTTACATATTTCAAGAATACTCGTGTAAAATGTAAACATACACCAGATTCTGAAGGATATGTAATAAAAGGTGTTCCAAATAAAACTGCTGCTGAAGTTTTAAAGATTGTTATTAATGCTATATATGGTAAATTCGGTAGAAGTACTGCTGAAGTAAAATCGCTCTAATTGCTGGAACTTCGCGAAGATAATAGTGCTACAACATAAGACGAAAGTCTAAGTGTGAATGCTTAAAAAACTATTATTATGTGATAATCAGCAGCTAAGACTCTAAGAAATACTTGTGAAAGTATTACGAGTAAAGTTCATCGACTAGTTTTTAACGTACTTTAACTTTTAAAAGTTATGGGAAATGGGCGAAATTGAATTATTTTTATTATCTTCGGGATGAATTAAAACTAATAGTGTTATGTTAAAATTTGAAATTAAAGTTAAAATAAAAGGAAAACGTACACATAAAGTTCATCGTAATGGTGAATCTCAAAAACGTTTTGGTCATCGCAAAGTTACTACTAGTTCTAATAAAAGTAAAGATGTTCCTTTAAAATATGGATACCATCTTGAAGATTATGGAAGACATGTAGTTTATGAACATTATTATAATGACGAAGAACTTCCATTTTATGTAGGAGAAGGTACATTAGGTCGTGCTTTTGTATTATGTGGAAATAGAAGAAATTCTGAATATAATAATAAAGCCAAAGATATAAATCTTATACGTGTAAATATTGTAGCTATAGATGTTTCTTTAGAAGAAGCATTAGATTTAGAAACTAAACTTATAGACAAGTATAAAAGAATATCTGATGGTGGTTCATTAGTAAATGTAGATTATAGAAGAGGTGGTGGTAGAAGAGAATCTAATGAAAAGAAAGTATATCAATTTGATAGACTAGGAAATTTATTAGCTGAATATCCTTCTATTATGGCTGCTTCTGAAGCTACAGGAATAAATAATGGAAACATAGGTTCTTGCTGTGCTGGTAGAAAAGGTCATGCTACTGCTGGTGGGTATGTTTGGAGATTTACTCCAACTTGTGAATTTCATTATGAATTAAAAATAAAAATATAATTCAATTAAGATATAGTCAGGCTTATAATGAAAGTTATAAGGTTATCCGAGTGAACTTTTCTTTCTTTATGATAGATTTGCTCAACTTCAAGTTACTATTAATGGTCAATTAATGACTATGACTTTAGTAGAAGAATTAGAACTTAATGGAATTCATGTAATTTCAGCTAATACTGATGGTATAATTATTAAACTTCCAAGAAATAAAATTGATGTTTTCAAAGACATAACTAAACGTTGGAATGAAACTAACAAAATGGGTGCTGATAGTGAAAACTATAAAGCATATTTTGCTAGAGATGTTAATAATTATTTCGCTGTTTGGGAAAATGGTAAAGTAGATGCTAAAGGTGATTTAGATCCTAAACAATATATTAAGGATTTAAAGAAAGGTTATGATATGCCTGTTGTTGCTAAGGCTGTTTATGAATATTTTGTAAATAATGTGCCTATAATGGATACATTAATAAATCATAAAAGTATTTTAGACTTTTGTAAAACTCAAAATATTGGTAAACAATTTGATGTTGTTATTAATAGAAATGATAAAGGTAAACTTTATACAGAAACTATACAACGTCATGTTAGATTTTATGTTTCTAATAATGGTTCTATTATTCAAAAGAAACAAAAAGATACTAATAAACTTAGTGTATTAGCAGGTGGATTACCAGTTATAGTTCTTAATACTTTAGACGATAAACCTATAGAAGAAAGAGATATAGATTATAAATATTATTATGACGAATGTTATAAAATTATTAATCCTATCAAATTAGGTATATCAACTAATCTTAAAGCTAATAAAGAAAAGAGAACTAAAACAGGTAGAAGTCTTATTAAAAAGTATTCTCAAGATTATTTGAATTTATTTACTGATGATGATTTTAAAGATTAAATTATGGCAGATATAAATCAAATATTTGATGATGCTGTAGAAGAATGGAAGAATAGTCATGGTGTTGGTACTTGTTTAATTCCACCTCCTCTTAATGATAAAATCATGGTTTATAATATATTAACCAAAATGTATTCTAAAAATCCTCAATGTAAAGTTCTTATTGTAACTAATACATTTAAGGATAGAATGGATATAATTGATTTTATTACAAATCAAGATGAAGAGAATGATAAGGAGTTTAAACAACTAATTAATGATAAAACTTTAAAAATATTTAGTTATAATCTTGCAAAAGATTATAATCAATTATTAGATTTAGTAATTATATATAATCCTGATGAAATTACTAATTATATATTTGGACTATTAAGAAAAGCCCACTTTCAACTAGTAATTTTCAGTAAACTTTTAAGTGATTATAATCAATTACAAGATCTTTATAAAGTTTGTCCACTTCTATCGGCTTTTAAACAAAAAGAAGTAGAAGCAATTCGCTTAAGCACCCCCGTAGAAGAAGAATGGATTAAAGTGGAGTTACCTACTGATAGCCAAGATTATAAAGATTATCAAAAATATACAGAGTATATTCAAACTTCTCTTAATATATTTGGTAGTTTTAATAATATGCAACAAGCTAGAATGGGTAATTCAGCTCTTAACATTTCAGCTTCTTCTATATGTTTACAAATAGCAACTGAAAATGGTTGGAATGATTCATTAGATATGTCTATTCAATATAATAGAGATATTGATGAATTATATAATCCTAATAGCCTTAGAGAAAGAGCTAGTAGAACATATGAAATGATAAGAAATAGAAATATTCTTATTGCTGATTATGAACCTAAACTTGAAAAGGTTATTGAATTAATAAATAAACATAAAGGTGAGAAAATATTAGTAATTAATAAAAGAGGTGAATTTGCTAATAAAGTTACTGAATATGTAAATAGTATGTCTGAAACTATTATTTGTGCTAACTATCATGATAAAGTTGAAGATATTCCTGCTGTTGATATTAATGGCAATGCTATTTATGTAAAATCAGGAAAAGCTAAAGGAGAAAGAAAAATGATGGGAGTTCAATCTCAAAAGACATTAAATGAACAACTATTTAATTTAGGTAAAATTAATGTTTTAAGTTTATCTAATTCTCCTGATAAAAAGCTTACTGTTGATGTTGATGTTATTATTATAACATCTCCACTATGTGAAGATATAGAAACTTATATGTATCGTCTATCTAATATTGTATATAAAGATAAAATAAAATTATATTCTATCTTTTGTAAAAATACAATAGAAGAGTCAAAACTATTTAACAAATCGTTATCAGAAACGCACACAATAGTTAATAAATGTGAAATTGATAATAATGGGCAAAATAATTTTGATTTTATGGTTGATGATTAAAAATAAATGACTATATTTGTATTGACTTAAATGCTCTTTTAAATAATGGACAATCAAAATGACAAAGTTGTAGATAACAACAAGGCTGGAAATAACAATAAAGGAATTGTTAGAGCTAATGAATCTACTTCTAGTCTTTCTAGAGTTAATCTTTTTAATGAAAAAGGAATTGCACAAGCAGAGGTTCTTCTTAAAAAGATTATGGCAAGTGAAAAAGGTGGAATTAAAAGTGTTAATGAAGGACTTGCTATTTTACTAAGGGCGCAAGACCTTAATCTACCTTTTAGTACTTGTATTGAACACATCCATGTTATTAATGGTAAGACTGGAGTAGATATTCATATTATTAAATCGTTATTACTGAGGGCAGGAGTAATATGGGATTGCACTAAAGATTATATTCCTCAGTATCAATATACTGACGGTAATACGATTTATTTAGAAACACAACTTCCAGACTATTGTGTTAAATGCAAAACCGCTGAAGATGCTCTGAACGTTACGAATGAAAATAATATAGGAGTTTATCCTGTTAAATGGTTTAAAGATTTAGCTGGAAATATTTATAATGAATTTGGAGTTTCACCTAAATGTGAAATTGCTATAAATCAACAACAAGCTCTTAAACTTAAACAAGAAGGTAAATTTCCTATCATTAGGATACCAGCTCAACCTATTGATTATGTAACTGAATATACTTTTAGACGTTGGGTTCAAACACCTGATGGTTTAAAAGAAATGGTTAGTAAAAGTCATTTCAGTTATACTGAAGCTCAAATTGCAGATTTCTTTACTAAAGATACTTATAAGAAATATGCAAGAGTAATGATAGGTCATAGAGCTTTCACATTGGGAGCTAGAGATATAGCTGCCGATACTCTTATGGGAGTCTTAGAAGAAACAGAATTATCATTGGTTGAAGATTATACTTTAACTGATGCAGATTTCATAGAAGCAGAAGAAGTTATAACTCAACCTGATAAACAATAAACTTATAGTATTTTACTATAAAAACTTAATCATTTTTTATTAACTTTTTAAAAACATTTTATTATGAAACCAGGAATTAAATTTGGAATCAGTGCTGTTCAGAGTGGTCAGAAGGGTAATGCTAATGCTTTTCCTCGTCTTTATGCTAACTCATCTAATGGTCAGTTTAAGGTTACAGGTCTTGTAACTAAGGCTCTTGGAGTTAAGGTTGGTGATAACATTATGTTCCTTAATAACATTGATGCTATCGAGCGTGCTATTCAGAATAAGGATCCTCAGATAGTTGAATATGCAGCTGAGCAGGGTGTTGATCTTGATGATCGTTCACAGGTTGTAGAGCTTATTAAGGAGCTTACTCAGTGGTATATTGCAGCAGGTGTTGTTCTTCGTAAGAAGAGTGGTGAACCTATGATGGCTGCTGTTCGTGTTACTAAGGAGGATAAGGAGAAGTGGATTGCTGAACATGGTTCTGAGTATTTTGAAGGTATGTCTGATGAAGATAAGCAGGCTTTTGTAGAAGCTAAGGGTGCTGATGCTGACATTGATGATATTGATGCTCTTGTAGCTCTGCTTACTGCTGAGGATATTGAGTCACCTAAGACTGAGGCTATGAGTGGTTCTAAGACCGCTTCTACTTCAACTGCTACAGGTATTGGTGTTCAGGTTAATTTCACTGACTCTAATATTTGGAATCAGCTTAAGTATGATCTTGGTGATAATAAGGATAAGCTTGTTCGTGAATTTGATGTAGATATTGAGAATCCTGAGAAGGCTACATTTAATGATGGTTGTAAGGATCTTGAAATTCTTGCTTATCCTATTAATTACGTTGGTGATAAGGAGCCTATTCGCCGTAATGGTAAGGAAGAGGAGTAATCTGATTGTCCATTAAAAGATAGGGAGAAAGATATAGCTAGTCTTTCTCCCTATATTTATCTTTATTAATTTTTAAAGTTTAATTAAACTATGAGTGAAGCAAAAGAAGTTAAAAAAGTTCGCAGAGGCGTAAGTAATCAAACTCAGGCAGTTAATCAGCTTCGTTTTCATGAAAAAGATGCTGCTCCTAATGGATTATTTGTAGCCGAGCTTGCTGAAGTTAAAGTAGATTGGTCTACAAATCAAGATGCAAAGGTATTTGCTGGAATTAAAGTTCCTCATCTTACTTTTGAATTTACATCTACTCATGCAAAGCCTGCTGAAAAGCGTCATGTTTATTATACTCTATTCCCTGTAGAGTCTAATGTTAATACTATACCTGGAGGTTCAGAAGAATGGAAGGTTAATCAAGTACTTAATGGTATTAAGCATCTTATTGATGTATTCTATCTTAGAGGTCGTCTTATGACTGCTGAAGAAGAAGATATGCTTGCTCTTAACTTCTGTGATTTTGACGAAGATAATAGTTATATAGCAGTTGATCCTCAGGATGTAGCTAATGCTTATGGTACTCTTTTCACTAATGTAGCTAATATCTTTAATGGTATTGTAACAGCTAAGGAAGGTGAAACTCCTAAGGCTATATTTAAAGATAAGGATGGTAAAGCAATTAAGTGCTGGATTAAACTTATTCGTGCTAAGAAAGTTAAGGGAGAATGGAAGAATGTTGCTAATGGAGAACTTGCATTTGATCCGTTCATTGGTAATGGATTTGTAGAACTTCAGAATGGTAATAATCCTCCTACAATTCTTCGTATGGATTTAAGTAAGGAAAGTATAACTCCTAAGGAAGTTAAGAAAACTCCTAATATGCCTGGTATGGGTGGAGTTATGGCTGATGGAATGCCTATGGGTGCAGGTATGCCTAGTGATCAAGGTGCATATAATGCTGCTCAGGATGAAATGCCATTCTAATAGTATATTAACTTATAAAGATAATGGTTATGTTCTATAACATAGCCATTATTTTTTATTTTGTTTTTCAAATATGAAAAGAAATATAGCTACAACTAAACTTACTAAAGAATTTATTGAATCTAAAATATCTCAAGAAGCTATTGTTGCTAAATATTTAGGACTTAAGTTAGAAACTGTAGAATATTGTATTAAATATAACAGACTTATTCCTTCAGTATTTAGAGATGATGGAGATACTCCTAGTATGGGTATTCAATATAATAAGAAAGGTAGGTTAAAAGTTCGTGATTTTGGTGGATTTGGTTTCTTTGAAGATATTTACGGAGTTGTAGCTTATGTTTTAAGTTCTATATATGAAAGAAGAATAGAAACAAATAATAAAAATGATTTCTATTTTATTCTTAAACATATTGCTATAACTTTTAGTAAAGTTATAGACGGAGAAGAATTAGATCCTAATATTGATGAAACAATTAAAAACGCTCTTATTAAAAGTAGAGGTAAAAGACCAATAATTGATCTTGTTACTAGATCTTGGAATAAAGACGATAAAGAAGTTTGGACTAAATGGAATGTAAGTTTACAATTTCTTAGTAGAAATTTTGTAATACCTGTAGACCAATATTATGTAAATAGAAGTGTAGAAAGTGATCCTAAATATTATTATAATAAAAAAGATCCATGTTATGCTTATTTACTTGGAGAAAAACAAGGTATTAGATTAATTAAACTTTATTTTCCATTAAGAGATAGAAAAACTGAACTTAAATTTATTACTAATTGTAATGTAATTGAAGGATTATTAAATCTTGAACTTGATAATTATGATTATATATTACTTACAAAAAGTAGTAAAGATAGATTAAGTATAGGTAGCTATTTAAATCATCTTTCCTTTTACGGGGAAGCTGGTAAAATCAATATTGGTGTAGTAAACTTACCAAGTGAAAGCTATCTACTTAAAGATAATGAATATTCATATCTTAGTAATAAACTTAAAGATGATGGTATGATTATTTCATTATTAGATTTTGATAGAGTAGGAAGAAGAGGTGCTAATTATTTGGCAACAACATATAATATTCCTTATCTATTTATAACTAGAGGTGAATTTGGTTTACCAAATTATCATGCTAAGGATTTTGCTGATTTACATAAAGTATATAATAGTAAACAAATTGAACAATTTATTAAAGAAACTTTAACCTATGTCAGACTTAGATATAAACAATATGACCAAAGTCAATTTGCAGACTTTGAAAGACAAGAAAGTAATTTTGACTTCTAGAATATATAATGGATTAGGAGTAGAACAACTTGTAATGATACCTATAAGCGATGAAAATGAATATACTTTAGATGCTATAATGGGTAATGCAGAAGGAATTCATGATATTATTCATGAAACTAATATTCAAGATTACAAATTATCTAAAAATAATATTCTTGCTTATGGACATATAAATTTGAAAGATAATAGTAAAGATTTTCTTTCACTAGAAACTCTTAAACTCCATAATTTTAATATTCATAAAGGTATTAAAGTTCCTAATAATTATGATTATGCTAATCATTGTTGTTATGTAGAAAAAGGTAAACGACCTAATTATTTAAATAGTCCAACATTACAAATGGATGGAATTGATTGGACTACTACTACAAATATAGCAAAAGTAATACAATATAATCATGGTATGTTAGGAAAGCCTAATAAAGTAGTTATTTTTACTAATTTTATTTATAATAAAAAATGAAATATTTAATAGTATATTATAATAATACAACTAAAGAATTTTATAATGAAATAGCTTATGGAGCTACAAAAGAAATAGCTATAAATAATTTTAAACATTATCCACAAATAGGTGATAACGATAAAATAATAAATGTAATACAATTAGAATTATGAAACTATATAAAAGAAATGCTCAAGGTAAACCTATTGTTTGGGAAATACTTAGAAATGGCAAACATACTATTATACAAACAGGTTTGGTTGGAGGAAATCTTCATGTTGAGCAGCTTATTAACGATAAAGTAAGAGCTGATGATTATGAAAGTAGAATTAAAGCTAAACGTAAGGAAGGTTATAAAGAATTAAGTGAACTTAAAGATGGTTTAACTTCTGAACAAACTATAGAACTTCAAAGTCAATATAGTAGTATAAGTTATAATACTCATTTAATTAATTTTCTTAATATTTATCTTCCTAAAAATAATACTACTTCTGAAGGTTTTGTTCTTCCTATGCTTGCTAAAACATTAGTTGATAATAAGCCTTTTGATAAATTTGGTACTATGTTAGGACAATGGAAAATTAATGGTTTACGTTGTCTTATTGGTGCTGAAAGAAATGGTAATGATTTATTCACTCCTATTATTCTTACATATCATTCTCGTGAAGGTGAAGATTGGACTAATAAAATGCGATGGTTTGATG
>JAEEGJ010004321.1_pt1 | contig 48673 bp, 47 predicted proteins | sample 8958761 | NCBI WGS metagenome assembly JAEEGJ01 (sample SAMN16246546, study PRJNA631951) | gut metagenome | biome: gut microbiome; feature: rumen; material: RS-attached | host: Bos | place: Iran: Karaj | collected 2018-10
TTGGTGGTGTCACCCTCCATCGTCGGACTCAAGGCCAGAATAACCTCTTTCACCCCACCCTCGGCCACACGGCTAACCAGTGAGTCAATCTCCAGGTCGCTCGGACCTATGCCATCCATCGGCGATATAATGCCGCCCAGTACATGATAGAGCCCATTGAACTGGGCAGTATTCTCAATGGCCATCACGTCGCGCACGTTCTCTACCACACAAATGGTCGAGGCATCGCGCTGCGGACTGCTGCAGATGGGGCACACATCGCTGTCGCTGATGTTATGACAGACACGGCAGTGCTTGATTTCGTGCTTCATCTGGGTAACGGCCTCGGCAAAGCGTTCTACCTCTTCCGTCTCCTGACGCAACAGGTGGAGCACCAGCCGCAAGGCAGTCTTGCGTCCGATGCCGGGCAGCTTGGCAAACTCGCTCACGGCACGTTCCAACAGTTGTGACGGGTATTCTTGTTGCATGACTATAAAGCTATTTCTGAAAGTTCCAGCCACCTCATGCTCTTCTCGTCGAGCTCGTCTTTGAGCTGCGGCAGCCGCTTACTCTTCTCGGTCAGTTCGTCTATGCCCAGCGTACCGCTGCACAGGGCCTCCTCCAACTGTTTCTGCTCTTCCTCAAGGGCTGCGATGTCTTGTTCCAGCTGTTCCATCTCGCGCTTCTCCTTATAGGAGAGTTTACGCCGAGAAGGAGAGGACTCACTCCCAGCCCCGCTCTGAGATGGAGAGGGAGTGTTACCTTGCCGCTTCTGACAGTATTTGCTCCCATCCCTCTCAGGGAGGGGCTGGGGCTGAGTCTTTTCGTACTCCCGGTACTGCGTGTAGTTACCCGGGAAGTCCTTGATGTCGCCATTGCCACGGAACACCAGCAGATGGTCAACCACCTTGTCCATGAAGTAACGGTCGTGGCTCACCACAATGACACAGCCGGGGAAATCCTGCAGGTACTCCTCCAGGATTTGCAGCGTCACGATGTCGAGGTCGTTCGTAGGCTCGTCGAGCACCAGGAAATTGGGGTTGCGCATCAGCACGGTACACAGGTAGAGTTTCCGGCGCTCGCCGCCACTGAGCTTATACACATAGTTGTGCTGCTGTTCGGGCGTAAACAGGAAATACTGTAACAGTTGCGAGGCGGTCATCTTGCGCCCGCCCAGGTCGATGTAGTCGGCTATGTCGGTCACGACATCTATCACCTTCTGCTGTTCGTCAAACTTCAGACCCTCCTGCGAGAAGTAGCCGAAGCGTACGGTGTCGCCAATGATGATACGTCCCTCGTCAGGCTGTACCTCGCCCAGCAGCATCTTGATAAAGGTGGACTTCCCCGTGCCGTTGTTTCCCACAATGCCCATTTTCTCAAAACGGGAGAAGTTGTAGTAGAAGTCCTTGAGAATGACGACAGGCTCACCCTCGGTTCCTCCCAGTGAAGGAGAGGGGGTGGGACGGAAAGCCTTGGAGATGTACTGGCATTCGAATATCTTACTGCCAATATATACGTTGGAGGCCTTCAGGCGCAGCTGACGTTCCTCCAGTCGCTGCTTGGCAACACGTTCCAGTTCGTAAAAAGCATCCTCACGGTACTTGGCCTTATGACCGCGGGCCTGCGGCATACGGCGCATCCACTCCAGCTCGGTACGGTAGAGATTATTGGCACGGGCTATCTCCGCACGACGGGCATCGATGCGCTCCTGACGTTTCTCCAGATAGTAGGCGTAGTTGCCACGATAGGTATAGAGCCGGCGGTCGTCCAACTCCAGAATGCTGTTGCACACACGGTCCAGGAAGAAACGGTCGTGGGTCACCATGAGCAGCGTCTTGTTGCCATGCTGCAAGAATCCCTCCAGCCATTCTATCATCTCGAGGTCCAAGTGGTTCGTCGGTTCGTCGAGTATCAACAGGTCGGGCTCGGTAATGAGCACATTGGCCAGTGCCACACGCTTCTGCTGTCCGCCGGAGAGCTGTCCCATAGGCTGCTGCAGGTCGCGTATCTTCAGCTGTGTCAGAATCTGCTTGGCCTTGAGCACCTTCTCGTCCTCTCCCTGATGATTGAAACAGGCATCGAGCACACTTTCCTCCGGGTCGAACTTCGGCGACTGTTCCAGGATACCTACCCGTAGGTCACGCCGGAAGATGATGTCACCGCTGTCGTAGCCCTCCAGTCCGGAGAGTATCTGCAGCAGCGTTGACTTGCCCGTTCCGTTCTTGGCTATCAGTCCCACGCGCTGGCCTTCGCCAATGCTGAAACTGATGTCCTCGAAAAGCACAAGGGCACCAAACGACTTGCTGAGATGTTGGACGTCAAGATAGGGAACCACTTTTATATTTACGATTTAACGATTTTCGATTTAACGATTTACGATTTAACGCAAGCTCCCACTTCTCACTTCAACGACTGGTTGATTTCCTCTATGTAATTCAGCACCTCGTCACGTCCCTGCCGCTTCTCGGAACTGGTCAGGAACATGGGCGGAAGCTCTTCCCACGTCTCCAGGAGCGTCTTCTTGTAGGCTTCGACATTGGCATTGGCCTTGGGCACCGACAGTTTGTCAGCCTTGGTAAACACGATGGAGAACGGGATGCTCGAAAGTCCCAGCCACTCAATAAACTCCAAGTCTATCTTCTGAGGTTCCAGGCGGACATCGACCAGCACAAACACATTGACCAGCTGCTCACGCTGCAGGATGTAGCCACGAATCATCTGGTCAAGCTTGTCAATCTCCTTCTTCGAGCGTTTGGCATAGCCATAGCCGGGCAAATCCACCAAATACCACTCATTATTAATAATAAAATGGTTGATGAGCAGCGTCTTTCCTGGTGTTGATGAGGTCTTTGCCAACTTCTTGTTGTTGGTCAGCATATTAATCAGGCTCGACTTACCTACATTTGAACGCCCAATGAAGGCATATTCGGGTTTCGTATCCTGTGGACACATGGATACCACGGGGGCCGACAGCGTAAATTCTGCTTTCTTTATTTCCATCGTTTTTCGTTTTGCGTGCAAAATTACGAAAAGTCGGGGGCAATACAAAACATTTTCCCGTTTTTATTGCCCACAAAGCATATTTTCAACATTATTATCAACATATTGAGTCCAGAAGGAACTCTACGAAAATCCTGCGTACTTTCAGCGGGCGGAGCTTTTAGTTTCAACGGCCACTGAACCCAGATACCCCAACAGTTTCTCCCTGACAGTCCGGTAGTTTCTCCCCGTTTCCCCGGGGGCTCCCAGAAAAACGGCACCTCTCTGCCAGAGAGACGTCATCATAGGGGCAGTTTGTTATTGGCTATAGGAATAATAGTCTTTTCAACAAATTACTAAGTCTTACCAATTTGCCAATTAAAATTGCGACAAATGCAATTAAAACAGACAGTAGGATTCCAAAAACTGTTTCTATAAACAAATTGCCGCTACTTTCAAACCATTTTCCAAGAGTTGATAAGTTTATTATAGTCATTACAAAATAGTGATAAACGTATATATCCAAACTATGACGACCCAATAATTCTAGCATATTCTCAATTTTAGATGTTTGGCTTTCTCTTTGAATAAAAATATGTGATAACAAACCAATCAAGAGGGGACCGCAAACATAGAAAAGATGACCATAGCCGTGAATGTAGAAATAACAAACTGATACAAAAGAAACCAAACAGATGGTATATATAGTATTATGTTTAGATAATCTCATTAGGATATTATAGCGTCGCGATAAATAGCCTATACAAAAGAAAAGGAAATATTGTCTTACCACCCATAAACTGAACATATCATTATAAGGCTGACCAACATAGGTACTTAGAACATGAAAAACGCCCAATAAGACTATCAAGAATAGTATTTCTACTCTTAATACCATATGACTGTCTCTGTCTCCTATTACATGTTTCGAAATGAACTGACAAATATATAGCATAACTCTATAGATGGCCAATACATACAAATACCAATAGGCATGTTTAAATGGATTCATTATAAATCCATATATATCTGATTTTATACACAGCGTATATAGTAAACCGATGATGAAAAAAGGGGATAGTAGTTTCAACATGTTCACCCCAGTTTCTTTAATGGTATAATTTCGACTAAGAACATATCCGGAAAGAAACATGAATAAAGGCATATGACATGAACCTATTATTTCAAACAAGACACCAAACTTATCTAAAATATAGCATTCATAGTGCCCCATAATCACAAGCAATATTGCTAAACCTTTCAACCTGTCAATGTAATGTATTCTTTGCAACATCTGTTTACCATTTGTTGCCCGAAGAACACCCAAGAACGGACAAATAAGACATTCGAGTTTACCACATAAAAAAGCGGGGTATCTAGCTTCTGCCTGCTTGTGTCATTAGGTCCTAGGAAAACCCGCAAAATCAGCAAACAGAATTTGACACCCACGCTGTTGGTATATATAAAAATCCGTGAAGCGTGCATGAGGGCATTGTATGCCCTCGGCACGCCAACGGGATAGTATATAATACCTACCCGTAGCATCTACTTCTGCATTGTTCTTGATTTTGCGAAATTGAGTTTCCTAGGTTCAATGACACTAAAAACAAAGCGTTAGCAAACGCATTCCATCATGTAGTGCTCTCTCCATATAGCCGCACCAGCTTGTATCCAAGTCAACACGGCGTAAGCAAGCGGGTGCAAAGGTAACACTTTATTCCGAAACAACCAAATTTTCCAATGTTGACTTAATTAACGAAAATAAATGTCATAAAAGTTGCATATTTTAGAAACATTGCTTATCTTTGCGCACAGAAACAGACAATTGATGATAGAAAGAGTAGCATTCAGATTGGTTTTAAGTTTAGAAGCAGATGCCTTCCTCCAGTCACTCCCTAGCAAGGCGAGAGATAAAATTCGCACGAATATTCGACGAATTCAAAAAGGCGAACGCAATATTGAACTTTTTAAAAAACTGGAAGGAACAGAAATATGGGAATTCCGAACTCTATTTAACAAGACTACATACAGGCTGTTTTCGTTTTGGGATACAGAATCAGAAACACTTGTCATTGCTACTCATGGTATCGTCAAGAAAACACAAAAGACTCCGCATAAAGAGATTGCAAAAGCGGAACAAATAAGAAAGATGTATTTTGAATTAAAAAAAGGAAAGATATGATACAGGTTGGTAATATGAAATTTATAGACTTTGAAGAGACTTTAGACAGAGATCTTGGTCCAGTAGGCACGCCTAAACGTGATGAATTTGAACGTAGCGTTGACGAGTCTGTTCATGCCTATAAATTAGGTGAAGCCATCAAACAGGCGAGACTCTCTCAAAATCTAACACAAGAGCAGCTTGGGGAGAGAATAGGCGTGCAGAAAGCGCAGATTTCTCGTTTGGAACGAGGTAAAAGCATCTCTTTGTCAAGCATTACCCGTATATTTAAGGCAATGGATATCCCTTTGACTTTAGAGATGGGACATATCGGTAAAGTTGCTCTTTGGTAAATGTTTTTAATGACAATATAAAATTGTGGTAGATGAAATTTAGTTCTCTACCATTTTTATATAAACCGGCCTTTCACTGGTCTATCACGATACAGACAAAACGAAAATAAATATGAAAAAGTTTGGCGGTTTCAAATTTTGTGTGTACTTTTGCAACCGCTAACGACAAACAAGGCCGTTGCATCCCAATAAAACAGGCTGCATTCCCCGTCGGGAAGCACCGACATCACAAATTGAAATTCAAACAAAAACGAACCACCGTTTAGTGGTAATAGTATGTATAAGAAAGAAGAATTAGAAGCCATGGAGATTCCCGAGCTGATGGGAATCGCCGCAGACTTGGGTATCAAGGTCAGTCCTAAGGACGAACTGCAGGATGTGATTTATGCCATCCTTGACAAAGCCGCAGAGAACAGTGCTGCAGGCCTCCCCGACCAGCCCAAGCGCAAACGCACTCGAATCAGCAAGAAAGACACAGACCGCGTCTATACCGTAAAAGGGGAAGACGGTGAAAACCTCGACGTAAAGAAAGGACGTAAAGTCACCGAGGAGAAGCCCCTCCAGCTCTTTAGCGACGAGTTGCCTGCAGAAGCACCCGCACCTGCTGTTGAAGAGCCGGCACCAGAGCCTGCTCCTGAGAAACCGGCACCCAAGAAGCGCGGACGTAAGTCGAAAGCAGAAAAAGAAGCCGAAGAAGCTGCAAAACGTGCGGCAGAGGAAGCTGCTGCTGCAGCTAAGGCGGAGCAGGAGGAAATGCCTATGGAAGACATTGTCCCCGAGGCAGAGACTGTGAACATGCCGACAGAAGAAGCCAATCCTGAGATGTTGGAACAACTGCAGGAGAAGATGGCCCAGCACAATCAGCAGGCAATGATTGCCGAGGGCGAAGTCAATCCCGAGGGTGTATGGGCCGGTGACCCTGGCGACGGAACAGACTTCATCACCGTGGTTGACATCCCCATTGAGGACCAGGCTGCCATGCCGACGCTCGACATTTTCGACCGTCCGATGATACAGCCGGCCCAGCCTGCAGAACAGTCTGCAGCCAACCATCACGCTCCCGTGGCAGACAAACGCTACGACTTTGCTGACATCATCACCGGTAACGGTGTGCTCGAACTGCTGCAGGACGGCTACGGATTCCTCCGTTCCTCAGACTACAACTACCTCTCCTCACCCGATGACATCTACGTCAGTCCACAGCAAATCAAGAAATACAGTCTGAAGACTGGCGACGTAGTGGAATGCACTGTTCGTCCGCCACACGACAACGAGAAGTATTTCGCCATGACCAACGTCACCAGCATCAACGGACGCCAGCCTGCCGAGGTACGTGACCGCATCTCGTTTGAACACCTGACACCGCTCTTCCCTGAAGAGAAGTTCACACTCTGCGGTGATGCCGCCACAACCAATCCGTCAGTACGTATTGTCGATTTGTTCTCACCCATCGGTAAGGGACAGCGCGCACTCATCGTGGCACAGCCCAAGACGGGTAAGACCATCCTGATGAAGGATATTGCCAATGCCATTGCCGCCAACCACCCAGAGGCATACATCATGATGCTGCTCATTGACGAGCGCCCTGAGGAGGTGACCGACATGGCCCGTACCGTCAATGCCGAGGTCATTGCCTCTACTTTTGACGAGCCGGCCGACCGTCACGTGAAGATTGCCGGCATCGTGCTCGAGAAAGCCAAGCGTATGGTAGAGTGCGGACACGACGTGGTCATCTTCCTGGACTCCATCACCCGTCTGGCACGTGCCTACAACACGGTAGCGCCAGCCAGCGGAAAAGTTCTCACCGGTGGTGTGGATGCCAACGCCCTGCAGAAGCCCAAGCGTTTCTTCGGTGCAGCCCGTAACATTGAGGGCGGCGGTTCGCTGACCATCATTGCAACAGCACTCGTTGACACTGGTTCCAAGATGGACGAGGTCATCTTCGAAGAGTTCAAGGGTACGGGCAACTCGGAAATCCAGCTCAGCCGTCAGCTCTCGAACAAGCGTATCTTCCCGGCCATCGACCTGGTACAGAGTTCTACGCGTCGCGACGACCTGCTGCAGGATCAGACCACACTGAACCGCATGTGGATATGCCGCAAGTTCATTGCAGAAATGAATGCCATGGAGGCTATGGACACCGTTCGCGACCGACTGATAAGGACGCAGAACAACGAGGAATTCCTGCTGTCCATGAATGGATGATTTTAGTTTAGAGTTTAGAGTTGAGAGTTTAGAGTTGAGAGTTTAGAGATAATTCTAAAACTGCTTCTGTCTCTTCACTAACACAATAGCGGTTATCCGTCCGATAACCTACCAGCCAAATCACAGCGCCCGTTGCATCGCAAGCGACGAGCGCTTTTCTTTTGTCCAGCAAGTTCACCTTACGGTCGGTCAGGAAGTCGCTGACGAGCTTACGCCCCGTCATGCCAAAAGGCACAAACCAGTCGCCTTCGCTGACAGGACGTAACGTAAGAGGAAACGATATCGCAGCAGCATCCAAGTGAACGAGATTTGCTTTCTTGGACGGGACAAAGTCTTCCATACAATCAAAGGAACGGACGGAGAACTTCTGCGTATCACTGTTTTCTTCCAACGAAGTGGTATGAATATCCCTCACGACATACGTTCCCTCCTCAGGAATCACCAGAGGTTTCATCAGTTCCTTCCGACGCTCCACGATGACGCGACCGCGGTCGGCTACCATATCGAAATCAGCGGAAGAGAACACCCGACCTGTTTTGTTATCCATAGTAGCTATCGAGGCCACAATTGCTATCGTATCGACGGAGAAACCATACGGCCGCAAGACTTCAAAGAGCAATGATTCGTGATGGACTTTCGCAAGGTCAAGCACCAGACGGTCGGCAGTTTCCTCCTTCACAGCATCACGGCGTTGCCGGGCTACGGCATCGTCATATACTTCAAGTGCGTCAGCCACATGCTCTGCCGCCTGCTGAATATGTGCTGTAGCAGCCGGATTGATGGCCAACAGTTGCGGGATGACGTTCAGTCGAATCTTGTTGCGTACCACATCAGCCTCCAGGTTGGTGCTGTCCGTAACGTACGGCTGATGCCGCTCCGCAAGGAACTGCTCTATGTCCTGACGACTGATACCAAGCAGCGGACGCAGGATGTAATCGTTCTTGGGACGGATGCCCTGCAGACCACGCAGTCCCGTACCGCGCACAAGGTTCATGAGTACCGTCTCCACGGAGTCGTCACGATGGTGGGCCACACAGATGCCGTCCATCTGGAGGTCCTGCCGTAGCTGTTCAAAGTAGCGGTAGCGTAAGTCGCGGGCTGCCATCTCAATGCTGACGTGATGCAGGGATGCGTATTCCCGGGTATCAAAATGGGCTCGGTGCAGGGCGACACCCCTACCCTCGCATAAGCTGACGACAAACTGCTCGTCACGATCGGACTCATCACCTCGCAAGCGGAAGTTACAATGAGCAGCCTCCACCTGATAGCCCAGTTCCTGCAGGATGAGCAACAATGCCACGCTGTCGGCTCCGCCGCTCAACGCCACCAAGTAACGGCCGTCGCTACGCAACAGCCGATGCTTCTTAATGAACGAAACTACACGCTTCAACATTGTCACTACTCACCATTCACTACTCACTCTACATACAGCACTAAGCCCTTCAGGTATTCACCTTCAGGATGATAGATGTTGATAGGATGGTCGGCAGGCTGGTGCAACTGGTGCAGAATGCGTACCTTACGGTGTGCCAATGCAGCGGCTGTGAAGACAGCATTGCGGAAATGGTCCTTGGTCACCACCTGCGAGCAGGAGAAGGTAAACAGGATGCCACCACGCTCCATCTTCTCAAAGGCCTTCTGATTCAAACGGGTGTAGCCTTTCAAGGCGTTATGCAATGCTCCGCGATGCTTGGCAAAGGCTGGGGGGTCAAGGATGATGAGGTTATAGTCGGCTGCTTTGTCCAAGTATTTGAAGGCATCCTCGCAGAAAGCCTCGTGGCGAGGGTCAGCGGGGAAATTCATGGCCACGTTCTGACGAGTCAGTTCAATAGCCTTGCCGGAGCTGTCCACAGAGTGTACAAGTTCAGCACCGCCCCGCATGGCATAAACAGAGAAGCCTCCCGTATAACAAAACATGTTAAGCACGCGCTTGCCCTTGGCATAACGCTCCAAGAGGGAACGGTTCTCACGCTGATCAACAAAGAAGCCCGTCTTCTGGCCCTTCAGCCAGTCCACACGGAACTTCAGTCCGTTCTCCAGCGCCACATTATCATTGCTGCCTCCGACAAGAAAACCATTTTCGGGTTCCATAAATGGCAATGTAGTCTCACTCTTGTAATAGACATTCGACAAGCGGTTGCCCATGACACTCACTAACTCCTCAGCAATCTGCTTGCGGCACACATGCATGCCTATGCTGTGGGCCTGCATGACAGCCGTAGCGCCATAGACATCAATAATAAGTCCGGGCAACAGGTCACCCTCGCCATGCACCAGACGATAGGTGTTGTTCTCTGAATCGTCGGCAATGCCTATGGCCTGCCGCATCTGAAGAGCCGACTCCAGACGCGAGTGCCAAAAAGCAGCATCAATCAAAACGTCACGGAAGGTCAGCACACGTACCGTGATGCTGCCTTGCTGGAAGTGTCCCACAGCAACAAACTCGCCGTCGTGAGTCACCACACGTACCACATCCCCCTCGCTGATGCCATCGTCCATGCGTTGGATGGCACCTGAAAATACCCACGGGTGAAACCTCCGCAGGCTTTCCTCCTTACCCCTCTTGAGGCATACTGTTTTGTACATTATCTTCTATAATAACAAGTTCATAATCACCAGTTTCCTTCAATCGCTGCAACTCTTCATAGAGCTGTATGCAACACCATGCATCAGTAGCCGCGTAGGCCTTCTGCTTGTCATTGAGAACGTCGGCATCCCAATTGGTCAACCGCTGCCGCTTACTAATCTTGCGCCCGAACAGATTGGCATACAACTTCTGAAGGCTCAAATCTACGATACCTATCTCGCGAACGTGGTCTTGCAAGTCAATGAAAAAGCCTGTTTCAAACTCGCCCAAGCGATGCAGCTGCAGCAGGTCGTCATGCCATGAGAGGCCAATCTTTGGCACCGAAGTATCTTCCAGCAACTGCCGTATGGAGGGCGAGATGCCGGTATGGTTCAGACGGAAGAGGAAACAGATGTCGTGCGAGGCCACCTGCAGCAGCGACACAGGGTTCATGCCTCCTTTCTTAAATGACGGGCGCGTCTCCGTGTCAACACCCAGTATGGGCTGAGAGAGCAAATAGCGTACGGCACGCGCTGCCTCCGACTCACTGAGAACCACCACGATGCGTCCTTCGAACAAGACAGGCTCCAGGGCTGGAATCTTCGTCTTATCAAACTTTGAATATATCGTTTTCTTCATTTTGGGCACAAAGGTACAAATAAAAAACAAAACAATTGTAAATAAATTTTGTTTTTTGAACCCTTTGCACTACCTTTGCACACATTATAGATAAAAGAAAGAAAATGGCAAAGAAAAAAAGTAGTCCCAAAAAGTCTTCATTCATGGAGGCACTGGGTGCAAAAAATATATTCCAAAACGAAAAAATCAATTTTATCCTCGGAATAGTACTGTTCGGCATCGCCGTCTATATGATACTGTCATTTGTGTCATTCTTTACCACAGGAGCTGCCGACCAGACGCTCATTGAGCAACCCCGAGACGGAGAACTGGCCAACCAGAACGGCGAGTTCATGAACAGTTGCGGCTCACTGGGAGCTTACACGGCATACTTCTTCATCAAGCAATGTTTCGGACTGCCGGCATTCCTCATCCCCGTGTTCCTCATTCTGTTATCGCTGCGACTGATGAAGGCCTACACGAGCGTAAACTTGCTGAAGTGGTTCATGGTGCTGATGATTGTCATGGTTTGGCTGTCTATTACCTTCGCCAAGTTCTTATCGCCACTGTTTATTGACAGTAGTTTCTGCCCTGGCGGCGACCATGGACTCTTCATTTGTCAGCACATAGAAGGATACCTCGGCGCACCGGGACTGACCGCCATACTGGCTTTAACGGCTATTGCGTTCCTGACCTATATCAGCGCTGAAACCATTTACCTGATTCGAAAAGTGCTGAATCCTTCTAAATTCTTCAACAAGGTGAAATTCACCATCCATGACCCGTCAAAGAAAGAAGAGGAAGAGCCGAACCCATTAACAACCATTGTGGAAGACCCTGACGTGTTCGACGACCCATACACCGAGACGGTAGAATGGAAGGCAGCCTCCAGTCCCACCCAAGGAGGGGAGTTTGACGACGCCACCCAGCATCAGGCAACAACCACTCAACAGCAATCAGACAACAACAATCAGACAACACCAGACATGGAGGTGGAGATTGCAGCTAACGAGGAGACGGCAAGCGGTAAGGACATGCGCGGAAGCATCGACACGCCCTATGACCCGAAACTGGAACTGGAGAACTATCACTACCCCACTCTGGACCTGCTGAAGAAATACGAAGACGATGGCAAGCCCTATATTGACATGGCGGAGCAGAACGCAAACAAGAACCGCATCGTAGAGGTTTTGCGCAACTTCGGCATAGAGATTGACGCCATCAAGGCCACCGTAGGTCCCACCATTACGCTTTACGAAATCACGCCTGCACAGGGTGTGCGCATTTCGAAGATACGCAATCTGGAAGACGACATCGCCTTGAGTCTGAAGGCCATGGGTATCCGTATCATTGCGCCCATTCCAGGCAAGGGCACCATCGGTATCGAGGTGCCGAACGCCAAGGCCAGCATCGTGTCGATGGAGAGTGTATTGAACAGCAAGAAGTTCCAGGAGACGACAATGGACTTGCCCTGTGCCATGGGTAAGACCATCACCAACGAGGTATTCATGTTCGACCTGGCCAAGATGCCCCACCTGCTCGTAGCCGGTGCTACTGGACAGGGTAAGTCGGTGGGTCTGAACGCTATCCTCACCTCCTTATTATATAAGAAACACCCGGCAGAAATGAAGATTGTGCTGGTTGACCCGAAGATGGTGGAATTCAGCATCTACTCGAAGATTGACAAGCACTTCCTGGCCAAGGTGCCTGACGACTCGTCATCGCCCATCATCACCGACACCACGAAGGTGGTACGTACGCTGAACTCGCTCTGCGTGGAAATGGATGCCCGCTACGAGCTGCTGATGGCTGCCGGTGAACGTAATATAAAGGATTACAACAAGAAATTTGTAGCCCGCAAGCTGAACCCTGAAAACGGCCATCGCTTCATGCCCTACATTGTGGTGGTGATTGATGAGTATGGCGACCTGATTATGACGGCCGGCAAGGAGATTGAGCTGCCTATTGCCCGTATTGCCCAAAAGGCACGTGCCGTAGGTATCCACATGATTATTGCCACACAGCGCCCGACGACGAACATCATCACGGGTACCATCAAAGCCAACTTCCCGGCTCGTATTGCCTTCAAGGTGGCACAGGGCATTGACTCGAAGACCATTCTGGACCGCATGGGGGCTAACCAGCTCATCGGACGTGGTGACATGCTCTTCCTGCAGGGTAACGAACCCATCCGTGTGCAGTGTGCCTTCGTCGATACGCCCGAAGTGGATGCCATCAACGAGTTCATTGCCCAGCAACAGGGTTATGTATCGACCTTCGAACTGCCTGAGCCTAAGATAGAAGGTGACGGAGACATGGGCAGCGGCGCCAATGACGTGGACATGAACCACCTGGATCCGATGTTCGAAGAGGCTGCACGCCTCATCGTCATGTCACAGAGTGGAAGCACCAGCCTCATCCAGCGTAAATTTGCCATTGGCTACAACCGTGCCGGACGACTGATGGACCAACTGGAGAAAGCCGGCATCGTGGGTGCAGCCATGGGCAGCAAGCCCCGCGACGTACTGATTCAGGACGAGGTCAGTCTGGAGAACCTGATCAGTCAACTAAGATAAATTATTTGTTATTATTTTTATATAAAGAAAATCGAATATGAAAAGAATTGTTTTAGCGATAACACTCGCAATGATTGGCATGATAAGCTATGCCCAAAGTGCTAAGCAGGTGCTTGACAAAACCGCACAAACTATCAGTAATAAACAGGGCATCACTGCCAAATTTAACATCTCCGGACCGAACTTCAGTCCCACCAGCGGCACCATCATGGTAAAGGGAAAGAAGTTCCAAGCCACAACGGAAGTCGCTACCATCTGGTTTGACGGAAAGACCCAATGGACCTACGTCAAGAACAACAATGAAGTAAATGTCAGCAACCCGTCAGAAGACGAGCTGCAGGCACTGAATCCTTATACTTTCATCAACATCTACCGCAAGGGCTTCAACTACACCATGACCACCAAGGGTAACAGCTACGAGGTACACCTGACGGCTACCGACAAGAAGCGTAACATTCAGGAGATGTACATCACCGTTAACAAGACCTCATACACCCCTACGCAGGTAAAGATGAAGCAACGTAACGGCTGGACGACCATCAACATCAGCAACTTGAAAGCCACCAAGCTCAGAGATGCCATCTTCAGTTTCAACGCGAAAGACTACCCACGCGCAGAAGTCATAGACTTGAGGTAAAACTACTCACCGTTCACCATTCACCATGTCCATCATCAAACTTTTCTTTGCACTGCGCCGTAACCTCAAGTTGAGCGAGAAACGCAGTCCCATGTTCGAGCAGAACCAGGTGGGAAAGGTATTCCTATACCTCGGTGCTGGTTTTATGATTATTTACCTCATCGCCATCGGCACCATGCTTGGCTGGGCTTCCCGGGGAGGAGACTTCACACTGATATTCTCCATCATGCCCATCCTGTTGGTTATTGACTTCTTCATGCGGTTCAGCATGCAGCAGACTCCTGCCATGCTTGTCAAGCCCTACCTGCTCATGCCAATACCTAAGAGGAGTGTCATCGACTGTTTCCTGGCCACTAATATCCTGTCGGCAGGCAACCTCATCTGGATGGCACTTTTCCTGCCGTACGTCTTTATCTGCGTATGCGGTGGACTGCCGTTCTGGAGTGGCATCGCCATGCTCCTCTTGCTCTGGCTCATCATCACCACCAACAGCCAGTGGTACCTGCTGGTTCGCACGCTCGTCAACCATAAGATATGGTGGTGGATATTGCCTGCTGTCGTTTATTTTGCCATCTTTGGCTACGCCATCATTGATGCCGAGAAGTGGATTGAAACCCTGTTCGACTTCTGCGAGGACTATGGCTTTACATGGAGCAGCGCTGCCTGCTGGCTATTGCTCTGCGTGATACTCTACATGATAAACCGCCGCCTACAGATGCATTTTGTCTATGAGGAGGTGTCACGCCAGGAGAAAACCAAGCTGAAGCACGTATCACAATTCGCCTTCCTCAACCGCTTCGGCGAGGTCGGCGAATACCTGAAACTGGAGGTAAAAAGCACCTTGCGCAACAAGACTGTCAAGCAGCGTTTCATTCAGGGCATCATCATCATCATCATGCTCAGTCTCATGCTGTCGTTTACCGACATCTACGATGGTCGTTTCTCCACTAACATCTGGTGCCTCTACTGCTTTGTCTTCTTCGGAGCCGTCAACCTGGTCAAGATTATGGGTCCAGAGGGCAACTACATCGACCTGCTCATGGTTCACAAAGAAAACATCTACACTCTGCTACGCGCCAAGTATTACTTCTACTGTGCCGTGCTTATCCTCCCCCTGCTACTGCTCATCCCCACCGTGGTGTCGGGCCGCTACTCCATACTCATGCTACTGGCCTACCTCTTCACCACCTCTGGCCCAGAGTATTGTATTCTGTTCCAATTGGCCGTCTATAACAAGCAGTCGCTGCCTCTCAACGAGAAGATAACGGCCAAGGGCAACTTCGAGAACTCCCTTCAACTCATCATCGAGCTGGTAGTCTTCTTCGTGCCCGTCGTATTAGCACTCACGTTTACGGCCACCTTTGGCGATACCATCGGCTATACCATCTTAATAGTCATCGGACTGCTGTTCACGCTGACCCACACCATTTGGCTCAAGCACATCTACCGTCGCATGATGGCCCGCCGCTACGAAAACCTTGACGGTTTCCACACCACACGATGAAGACACAACTACTGCAGGTTGGCAAGACCATCAACAAGCACTTTGTGGCAGGCATCAACGACTATGCCGACCGCATCAGCCACTACATGCCGTTCGACATCGTCACCATCCCCGAACTACGCAACACAAAGAACCTCACCGAGGAACAGCAGAAGGCTGCTGAGGGCGAACTCATTCTACGTCAGTTGCAACCTACTGACCACGTCGTCCTGCTGGATGAACACGGCACGGAACACCGCAGCATAGAACTGGCACGATGGCTTGAGCAGAAACAGCAGACCGCCCGCCGACTGGTATTCGTCATCGGAGGCCCCTACGGTTTCTCCACTGCCGTCTATCAGCGTGCCAACGAGAAGATATCCCTTTCGCGCCTCACCTTCTCCCACCAGATGGTACGCCTGGTTTTCACCGAACAGCTGTATCGTGCCTGTACCATCATCAAGGGCGAACCTTATCACCATGAGTGAAAAGGGCAAAAGTGAAAAGGTAAAAAAAGTTAAGCGAAAACAAAAAATTCATCGTTCAAAGTACAAAGTTCAAAGTTTTTCTTACCTTTGCAGCCGGTTTCAGAGGAAACCCCAATGGGTGGTTCCAATATCCCATAGACTTATTGGAAGGTTAATGACATTGACGCTTCCTAGCGTTCGACCAATTGAGCAAGTTCATTGGTTCTCACTTAACAGGAAGGTTGGCAGAGTGATCGATCGCGCTGGACTCGAAATCCGGTATACCCCTTTCGGGTATCGGGGGTTTGAATCCCTCACCTTCCGCTGAAAAGGAGCAATATGCTCCACATGACAACAAAAAGGGAACCAGAACGGTTCCCTTTTTGTGTTATCAATCAGTTCTTTACAGTCACACATTATTTGATGAACTTCACCTTCGAGGCATCACGGGGTTTTGCCTCCGGCTGCTCATCGGGGTACCCAATGGCAATGATGTAGTTCAGCTGATAGTCAGATGGTATGTCGAGACGGTCCATGAAGAACTTGCATTTCTCATTTGACTTCAGGAAACGGACAGGACCACCGAGGCAGCAGGTACCAAGCCCCATGGACTGCGCAGCAAGCATGATGTTCTCACCCAGCAGGCCGGCATCCATTTCACCACCTCCCTTGGCAGGTGTGCATACGCAAATAAGGTTTGGCGCGTTACGAAACATGTTCTTAAAGTCCTTGTCGCGTGCAACCTGTTCAGCATTCTCCTGTTTATAAACCTTCGTCACATCGTCAATCAGTTGCTGGTCCTCCACCACACGCACAATCCACGGCTGACGGTTCATGCCGCTCGGTGCATTGATTCCCGCACGTACAATCAACTCCAGTTTCTCGTGTTCAACAGGTGTGTCAAGGTACTTGCGGACAGAACGTCGTGCCATGATGGTGCTGAGTACCGGATTGACCTGCATCTGAATATCGGTTTCAATGTCGCTGATGCTCTCCGTCGGTTCATAGCGTTTCAGCACCTTTCCGTCGCGCCCTACAAGGAATTTGGTGAAGTTCCATTTGATGTCGCTGTTCTTGTCGTAGTCGGCATCGCGCTTACGGAGCATGTCGTCCATGAACTTCGCACGCTGGTCGGTCACGTCAAAACCACCGAAGCCCTTCTGAGACTTCAGGAACATGAAGAGCGGATGTGCATCGTCACCGTTCACGTCAATCTTGTCGAACTGCGGGAAATGGGTATCATAGTTAGCAGTACAGAACTGGCGAATCTCCTGGATAGTGCCCGGAGCCTGTTCACCGAACTGGTTGCAGGGGAAGTCCAGTATTTCCAGCCCTTCGGCATGATACTTCTCGTAAAGTGCCTCCAGTTCCTTGTACTGCGGAGTGAATCCGCAACGGGTGGCAGTATTGACAATCAGCAACACCTTTCCCTTGTAGTCGGAGAGTGACACGTCCTGACCAGCATCATCCTTTACCTTAAAATCATAAATACGCTGTGCCGAAAGCGTCAGCACACACGTCATCACCATGAAACTTACTAATAATCTTTTCATATTTATCTTGTTTTGCGGGTTATTATCAGTATCCGAGATCCTCTCCTACCAGCACGACAAGATGACGACCTTTGGGAGAGTTCCTGAGGAAATGGACATAGTTGCAGATGGAGTCTGGCGATTTGCAGTTATGGCATACACCGTCCATTTGGCAAGGAGTGTTGATGTCAAAGCGGGCAGCATTGACGGGCGATGCCGTGCTGCGCGCCCTGGCAAGAGCCGATTCCACAGTCTGTGCTACTTTATTCAGACCAATCACGAAGATGACTTTTTTAGGTCCCCAGGTGATGGCTGCCACGCGGTTGCCGTTGCCGTCGATATTCACGATGACGCCATCCTCTGAAATGGCATTGACACTGCTGAGATAGACATCGGTTGAGAAGGCCCGCAGATACATGGCTTGTTTCTCTTCCGGTGTTTCCACCATGTCGCGGTCAAGCACCTCCAACGTACCACGATTCTTGAGATAGTCGGGTATGCCAAGGTCACGTACTGTCATTGTGCCGCCCCATGTCACGCTGCTTCCGTCTTCAATAAGTTCAGAGACCTTTTTTACTGCTTCTTGCGCCGTCTTGCAGTAAAAGCCCTGCATGTGGCGGCGTTCAAGATTCTTGATAATCGTCTTGGCCAGACGTTCGTTTCTTGCTTCTTTTGGTGTCATAACAATAAGTTTTGTACGCAAATTTAAATATTTCAGTCAGAATATCCAAACATGCACCAAGTCTTTTATGTTTTTTTCATGAATGAGAGGCATGGAGTTAAACGTTAAAAAAACGTAAAGGGAAGCACAAATCACTCAGTAGGGAATCGCCAAATCGTAATTTATTATTACCTTTGCAGCCGCAAAAAGCAAAGCGTTCATTGAGTAGGCCGATATGGCTCAGTTGGTAGAGCAACGCATTCGTAATGCGTGGGTCGCCGGTTCGAGTCCGGCTATCGGCTCATTTCTAACGTTGAAGGAGTTAGTGATAGCAAAACTGTCCTGACTCCTTTCTTTTTTTTCCAGACAACGCCCGTCAAGCAAGGACGTAGTCTTCTGCGGTAATAGCTCAGTTGGTAGAGCATTGGCTTCCCAAGCCGAGGGTCGCGGGTTCGAGTCCCGTTTACCGCTCCACAAGAACCAAGAAAAACACATCAGAAACCATCCTTGTCATGGTTCCGCAAATGAGTCACACGACTCTTTCCCCAACAAAAACTCCAAAAATCTTGCAAGATTGTGTGATTTGTATTATCTTTGCAGCACATAATAACTGGAGACCATGACGAAAGGGAAAAATCATACGACCAACGGCAGACTGGAATCACCCGACCAGTTGCACGATTATGTCAGGGTGACATCTGTTTCCCCCCTGCTCATTGGCTGTACCATACTGCTCTTGCTGGGAGCATTTGTGGTATGGGGCGTTTTTGGCACGGTGACCGACCGGGTGGAATACAGCGGACTGATATTCCCCCACCACGGAACTGACGATGTGACATTGGAATCGAGCGGTACCATTACTAAGATGTACGTACATACGGGCGACTCGGTAGCTTTAGGCCAGCTGATAGCCCGAGTACAGACGTTAGGCAAGGACAGCCTGGTACATAGCAACCAGACGGGCACCGTGTTGTACACTAAACAAGAGCGCGAGGGCTTTGAACCCTTGGAACCGCTCATCAGCATGGTTTGCGAAGAGAAAAACGACCATACCATCCACACCATGCTCGTGGCTTATGTGGATATGGACACCTGGCACACGCTGCGCGAGGGAATGGCAGCCCAGGTGTGGCCTAAGGGTGACAAGCGCGACGAGATAGGCTACGTAAGGGGCGTGATAACCAGTGTTGACCGCTACCCCACCCCTCGCGAAGAAATCATCAGCGAACTGAAGAGCACGGCCATGGCCGAAGGATTGTTCAGCATGAACGAGGCAGCTTGGCAGGTCATCATTGAACTGAACCAAATGCCCAACGACTCCACACGCTACGACTGGTCGTTTGGTCAGCCACATAATGTGGAAATCGGCGTGGGTACCTATTGCAACGTACTGACTGAAACACGCCGCAGGTCTATGTACCAGTATCTGTTTGGAATAAAATAGGAAAAACCGGAAAAGAGTGAAAAACGAGAAGACCACATGGGGACTGCTAAGCCGCTTTATGAAGGGCGGCTACAGGCTGATAGCACTCAGTCTGCTGCTATACACCATAACCATTGGCATGACCCTCTTCCCGCCATTCTTCCAACAGGTATTTACTGACAACATTATCACCGGTAAGAATCCTGAATGGTTCGAGGCGATGATATTACTCTATGTCGCGCTGTTCGTGCTTGAACTGATAGCATGGCTGGTGCTGAATGGTCACCGTCGGTTGTTGGAGATGCGCTTCAGCATGGTCAGCCAGGCACGCTACATCTGGCATGCCCTCCGCCTGCCAATGTCGGCACACAGCCGTTTCTCCTCCGGTGACCTGATAGCCCGATTCATGGGTATCGGAACCACAGGTGTCAAGTTGTTTGACATGGCCCCTGCATTGGTGCTGCTGCTCAACGTCCTCATTTTCTCCTATCTGCTGTTTGTCTATCACTGGAAGTTAGGACTGATTGAGATACTGGCAATAGGAACCATCACGCTATCCATACGTCTGAGCATGAATTACCAGAAACGTAAGGCCCGCAGCATGGAGGCCACCGAACGACACCTTCAGAGTGCCACGATGGCTGGCATGCACAGCATGGAGACCATCAAGGCAGCCGGTGCAGAGCAAAACTTCTACAAAAATTGGGAATCGCTTTATACACAAGCTCTTAACTCACGCGTAACGGCCACCCGTCAAATCATTCTCATGGGTGCCCTGCCGCTGCTTGTGCAACAGCTGACGGCCGCCCTGCTGCTGTGTTTGGGCGCATGGTTCATCTTGAAAGGCGAACTGACACCAGGTATGTTGCTGGCTTCGCAAGGCTTCATGTCGGCCATGCTCTACCCCATCCTGCAGATAACGAACGTCTCGCAGGACATGTTCAAGGCACACTCCATACTGGAACGACAGGAAGAGGTGCTTGACATTGATATCGAGGAACGCGGAGACGACTCTGAGGGGCTTCAGAAACTCACGGGCGACATAGAATTCCGCAACGTGACCTTCGGCTACGACCGTTCCATGCCCCCAATCATCGAACACCTGTCGCTGCACATCAAGTCTGGCGAGCATGTGGCCTTTGTGGGGAAGTCTGGCTGTGGCAAAAGCACGCTGGCCATGCTGGTGGCAGGACTCTATGAACCCTGGGAGGGCGAGGTGCTGCTCGACGGCAAGCCTATCAATAAGACCAACCGCACAACGCTGACAAGCAGCATTGGCGTGGTGGGACAGGACATCACACTCTTTGAAGGGACAATAGCCGACAACATCAGGATGTGGGACGACACCATCAGTGACGAGACGGTCATTCGTGCTGCCCGTTGCGCCCAGCTGCACGATGAAGTAATCGGGATGCCCATTGCCTACGAAAGTCAGGTGGTTACCGGCGGACAAAACTTCTCAACAGGACAGCGCCAACGCCTGGAGATAGCAGCAGCACTGGCCAAGGAACCTACCATTCTATTGATGGACGAGGCCACGGCCTCCCTCGACACGACGATAGAGGCAGCCATCATCAAGGAGGTCAGGAACCTGAACATCACCCTACTGATGGTTGCCCATCGGCTTGAAACGATACGCCAGTGTGACAACATCTACGTGATAGAGCACGGACAAATAATACAACAAGGCAATCACGACAGTCTGATGACCGACAAGGACGGACTATACTATCAGCTACAGACTTATGGCAACAATGATTGAACAACTGACAGAGCGCATAGAGGGCAACCACAGGGCCGTAGGCCGTGCGGGCGAGATCTTTATGTCAATGATTGACCGTAAGCTCATGAAACAGCTGAAGAACAACAGCCAGCAGCTGCCCGATTCCCGGCAGCTGGAACGGATGCTGATGAGCAAAGGCATCTTCTTCCGCGAGGTAACGCTGTCGGGGAGATGGTGGAGTCGCACAACAGGCAACCTGCTGGCCTTCACCACGGAAGACGACACCCCCGTAGTACTGAAACCGGGATTCTCCAGTTACTCGTTTGTCCACCCGCAAACAGGCAAAGTAATCGTTTTGTCTAACAAGACCAAGGGAATGCTGAAGCCCCAGGCTTACGCCACCACCCAGCCCCTGCCCGCTAAACGGCTGACACTATGGGAACTGGTCAAATTTGCATGGCAAGGGCTCAGCGGCACCGACTTGAGCTACATCTGCTTGGCCTGCATCAGCGTTGTCCTGCTGACAATGTTCACACCTTACGTCACCAAACAGATTTTTAGCGAAGTAGTGCCGTCGGGCAGCGCCGACGAACTGTTGCCGGTTGCCGTTCTGCTGTTCAGCGCCACCGTCGGACTGGTCATGCTGCAAGTGACACGCAGCTTAGTGGTGTTCCGGGTAAAGGACAAACTGGAATACGCCCTACAGACAGCCCTGATGACACGTCTGCTTCACCTGCCAAACGCCTTCTTCCGGAATTGGACCGCCGGCGACCTGAGTAGTCGCGTGCTCTCCCTGTCACGTTTCAGCGGCCTGTTGACTGAGAGCATGCTGACCACCATGCTGTCGGCCCTGTTCTCTGCCATCCTGTTTATACAGTTCTTTATCTATGGCGGACCGCTGCTGTTCGTAGGCATTGGCGTGCTGGCACTCCAACTGTTCTTCACGTTGCTGAATTTCTATTACGTCAGAAAGGTTCAGAGCATTGTGACGCCACACCGGTCACGTATGTTCGGACTACTCTACGAGCTGTTTGGCGGCATCCAGAAAATCCGCACCAACGGTGCCGAGGAACGGGCCTTCTCACTTTGGGCAGAATCATTTGTCTATACCGAGCCAAACAGCGCCTACCAGCCTGCCATGTACACCTATTCTGGCTCGCTGGCCTTCGTGGTCAAGATGCTGCCCATGATGATAACCATAGCCGCCGCATGGTACTATAACCTGCCGCTCTCCGACTACATTGCCTATTGCGCCGTATTAGGAATTGCCCTTGACACCATCGGTCAGCTGGAAACCATCATGAAACAGTTAGGACGCGTACTGCCGGAGGCTAAGCTTTGCCAGCCTATCCTCGACGCAGAGCCGGAAGACATACAAAACCAGCAAGTAGTAACCAAGGTAGAGGGGGCTATTAGCATTAGCGGACTACGCTTCAGGTTTAGCGAAACGGCTCCATGGATATTCGACGGCTTCAACCTGGATGTCAAACCAGGAGAATACATCGGCATTACCGGTCCGTCAGGAAGCGGCAAGAGCACCCTGCTGCGGCTGCTCTTAGGATTTGAGACACCCACCGAAGGCTACATCCGCTACGACCATTACAACCTGAAGGAAGTCAACAAGTCTGTCCTGCGCAGCCATTGCGTGGGATCCGTACTCCAGAACGGCCGGCTGATAGAAGGCACGCTACTTGACAACATACGGTTTACGGCACCGAAGGCCACCGACGACGAGGTCTGGGAGGCTATACGCCTGGTGGCACTCGACGAAGACATCAGCCACATGCCCCACGGACTGATGACTCCCATCAGCGAAGACGGTCATGGCATTTCGGGCGGTCAGCGCCAACGCATCCTTCTGGCACGTGCACTTGTACAGCATCCTGCCATCCTCTTGCTCGACGAGGCGACGTCGGCACTCGACAACGTCACGCAACAGCGCGTAGCCAAGCACCTGGCCAACATGAAGTGTACACGCATCATGATTTCACAGCGCCCGGAGAACCTGCGCTACTGTCATCGCATCATCACCATCCAGTAACAACGATAGTGTTACAACCACGGTTCCACGACTGACCAGCACATAATCCTCCACATACTTTCTTCTACTCATCAAAGACCACAGACGTGGTTAATAAGTGTTGCCCCATGATCGAAAACGACAGCCTCGCCCCCTTCAGCAATTTCCTCACCAAAAGAATGAATAAGTGAATTGTTGACGTTCTCAACCCAACAGCCAGAGACCTCAGCCCACTGCTCTATCACAGATCTTGCTTCGCTCCGCTTTGGCGCTCTCTTTGGAACTCGCTGAGAGTCTCCGCAACATCTGAATCTGAGCACCATAGATTTTGCGCCTCTATCTGTCTTTTACAACAATCTTTCCTCCTCCTGGCCCGAAGACGAAGTCACCTATCAAACGTACGGAGCGAGGAATAACGAGCGTGACAAACTGACGACACGCGGCAAAGGCCATCGAGCAGATGGTCACAACACCATCAGACACATAGTATTCCTCTGCTTTGAACCCACCCCTTGCAAACAGCAGCCGATGACCGTCAAGGCTATAGGCAATCCCGTGTTCATCCACACGGAACTCCCCTTCATCCTCAAAAGCATCCGTCTGTTCATCACGACAGGCGTATTCCTTCAACCAGAAATACACAGTAGGCATCAGCTCCTCATTCTCTTCAGGATTCTCACTGAACACCAACTGCTCATACTCATGCACATGAGCTGTCCAAGGAATATGTAACGTATCTATCTTGCACCCAATCAGTGCCCCAGGCTCTATCTCCTCCACTCCTTCTGGAATCCAATAAGCCCCCTCCACGTTAGCCCCCTTCAGCAGCCGTTTCCCGTCTGCCGAATACACGAAGCCAAAGCTGTCCAACCACAATTGATCACTTTCAACCATCTTTCTTATATACTATCTCCTTTCCGATATACTCCACCTGCTCCATCACGTATGCAAAAGTATCCATCAGCACGTCTCCACACACATACACCTCATACTCACGTTGAGCTCCATCTTCCCATGTGATGGGCATCTTCATGAAGCCCAGATTCTTGTAGAACTTATCCTGTCGAGGCGAGAAAGCAGCCTTCGTTGTCAGCAACCAAGGCTTTCCGAATTTCTCTGCCATCACCTCTAACCGACATGCCTCTGCCTCCCTATTCTCCCTATCGGGAAAATCAACCAACAAGAAAACAACCACTACATCATACTGACACATCTGGTCATTCCTCACTAAATGTAGCGGCACGGCGTATGGCATAAGGACATCATCCACCTCTATCAATCTCGTCATAGGCACCTCTAAACCACGCTCCATACAAAATGCCTTCAGCCTGTCCAGCATGTCATTTATTCCAAAAACGTCCCCGCATGCCATCGGCACGTCGTCAGACATTATCTTCAGTCGTCGCATAACACATTTATCATACACCTATATTCTTTACCATGACACACTAGATTCCGTAGTTATCGCTATGACGCCTTTCTTCTCGAAGCCAATAAAGCTATAATTATTTAAAAAGAAAGCATTATCTGTGTATGACTTCAAAGATGATTTGGCCTCAGCCTGTAGGTATTCCCAAGACTTAGTATCACATTCTATTGTCATTGATGGATCTCCATAGCCTTTAGCAAAAACATATGTTGCTCTCATATATCCTTCTGTAAGACTATTTGCATCATTTATTTTGTATTTTAGGGAATAAACTTCCTTTACCATCTCATATTCAGTTTCATCTTCTTCGTATTCAGACTGTATTATTTTTGTTTGCTTATTTTCAAAGGTAAAACCATAATCCTTTAAAGCCGTTGTTTTCCCCTCTACCATGTCGTCAAACAATCTTCCTATTTTTTGAACACTTGGCATGGGAATTTGATTATTCACTTCATCTTGTATTGCTTTTTCTACCAGAGTCGCTCTAATAGAATCCTTGAGTGCATTCTCAATAGAGTCCTTGATAGCCTGTTCATTCACATGTGGTTTCCCACTTTTTCCACATGAGCAAAATGTGCTCATCAACATGGTCATTGCCACTATTGGCATAACATTCAATAATTTAATCATCTTGTATTCTTTTATTATGTAATACAATCAATTATATATCACCGTAATTGTTCGTTGTAAATCAAGTATTGTATATTTGACGTTTTTAAAATTCATAATTCTATCCTCTAATTGGGCCCTTGTTCCATTTACAAAACGCATATTATTAGGGTTCCCACTTATAGTGTAAAGTCACTATCGTTCCTGAAATCTCAACATTCGTACCATCCCAGTAAACATTCGGATTATCTTCAAGCATAGTCCCATTGTTTTTCAATCCACAATTAATCGCAGACTGCTTGAATTCTTCTACATCCTGAAGGTTGGGGAAATGTATCTCTGTGTAATCAGATTCCAATTTTACTGTAGTTGTATTGCCATTGATTTCTTTTGAATAGGTCTCAATCGTTATATCTTCATATTCTTGTCCTGTATAATCTAGACGTGATTCCGTCTTTTGCTCAATAATTTGAATCCAGCCAAGCTACTAAAACAGACATTAATACATAATACTTATTCATAATCTTTATATTTTTGACTAGTTTCTATGTCTAATCGTAATATTTCCATCACAATTTTAACGGCATCAGGCGAACACAATAGTAGTCGGCAGATAGTCAGGAAGCTTGATGCCCAGTCGCTTCGTTCCATTGGGAAGATATACCAGATACTCTTTGCCCGTGAACAGGACATCGCCCATCACACTTCCCTCAAACTCGGCTCCTGGCTCCTTCAACAGAACCTTCACCATTCCACATGTCACTCCATTGATATCCTTACGAGGACTCAATGCTGCCGTCTGGTCTTTCTCAAACAGCCCAAACTTCTTCACCTCAATATCTTGGGCATAAAGATTAAGAGTGCAGCACAATAGCACTAACACACAACCAATTTTGTTCATGCGCCCTACATTTTAATTCTTTCAATTTATTCTCAGCACCTTATTCTTGTTGTCATGATAATCCAGCTTTAGGCATTCACGATAATAGTCTGCAGCATGTTGCTTATCGACATTGGCATTATAGTTGTATCCTTATCCTTCAATGCCATCATATGACGGATACCCGAACCTTGATAACACACGCACTAAAGGGAAATGCCCCCTAAAAAGTATAACATGAAATAATGGAGTGGTTCTTGAAAACCACTCCATAGCTGATTATGAGCGAATTGCAAAAGTCCACTTCCGTGATGTGTTTATAAACGTTGTCAAAGTAATGAACTTAGGATATCCAAATCTTCCATTGATTTGATATAAAGTTGAGTGGCAAGTGGAGTCTCTGGTGCATAATAACATGGAATCCACAACCCAGAGTTATTCACAATTGCCATACGTCCTTTAATATAGACTGGCTCACCATTAATAACCCGTTCCTCAAACCCTCTTTGCAATAATGCTGCTTTTGTTATATTCATATTCTTCATTTATTAAACAATACAGTCTTAATACAACTTATACCATAAAGAGACAATTTCTCCCCACTTACCTGCTTGATATATATTCTTTCTCGCTTGATCCAATACAGGGTCAACTTCTATGGCTTTTCTCAAATCTACTTCATCAGGATATGCTTCTTTGTTTTTGATCACTTTACTATCCATGAAGTCTTCGAACTTTTCCCTTTCCAAATCCGACAAGTTACATTTGTCTAATATTTCTTTTAATCTCATTCCGTATTCCATAACTCTAGAAATAAACATATAAACACCTTTACTTACCAAACTTTATTCCGTGTGGACGTACAGAAATCTTCTTCAATTTTGAAAGTTGGTCTTCTGTATATAATAGCTGAAAACTATTTATACGAGCACTACTCGGTATGTTAAATCTAGCGCCTCCTTCACCTGTAGTTTTCAAAACAATAGAGAATGTCTTAGTATCACCTACTGGACCTAATTTAAATCCATCTATACTTCTTCCTACCTTATTTGCGCCCTCCTCAATAGTAGGAGTAATGACAGTACCTATATTGTCATAAATCTCATAACAGTACTTACCTGTTTTTTCTATAACCTCAATAAACTGCAGCAAATTGAACTCTGTATCTCCATCAGTCAAAACTCTACCATATGCTACTCTGCCTATATTTGTTCTCAATATATATCTTGATTTTGTTCCCACAAGGTTGGGTTCGTCTTCTATCTTAAAACGTGCAAAATCTGGACCATAACAGTATTGGTATGTTTTCATTCCCAATGATTTATAATTTTGACTTTCTGTAGTGGACATACTTAAGCTGCTTAAAGTCTTATCAATAATATCCCAGAAATGCTTCATATTTTTATTGGGGGTAGCATTAATAGTAACCCATACGGAATATAGACCATCACCTGTAGGCTGACTTACATCAACTGAATAATCATACGCTTGAGAAAGAAATATATACAATTGATCAACCAGGTTTGCTAACGCTTTCATTTCGTTTTCTTTATTCAGTTTAGCTAATCTTTTATTCTGTAGGAAAGTATTACCGGCTAACTCTGTTTCCATCCCTTTATTTTGTGCAAAAGAGATAAGACCGCCAATAGAGATGACGGCCCTTAATGAAACAACACAACCATCAGAAGTATCGAAACATGAAATTTGCTCATAACTTAACACATTTCCAGAACTAATAGTTGCGATAGCATCACTAACAAGTTCGTCATTAACAACTTTAGTATTTGACGAAACAAAAGTTCCAAAAGCCTGTTCTATTGCATTTCGCAAAGCATTACGTGTTGCCTCATCTTCTGAAGCACCCGAACCGGAAGTTACCAACGTAACTGTATTTCCATATTTCTCATGAATTACCGGCTTTACCGCACTCTTCATATTTTTCTTGAGGCAAGTTTCTGCATTAGCGCTTATTGTATAAACGCACACCATCATTAACAATAACACAAAAAGGTTTCTCTTTCTAAATAGCTGTTTCATAATTAATTGTTTTTAATAGTTATTGATTTATTTTTTTATAAAATATAAAAACAGACATGCTCTCATTGCTTTCAAAACTTGTCAGCAGAGCCATTTGCTGAACAAAGCCCGTCGAGTTAGTTCTAATGATTTCGTATGTTTCTGTAATCTCTTTACTACCGCCTTTTTCCTCACTTTTAGGAGTACGGATGGTTATTTCAGAATAACTCTGTGAGCCGTTAAAGAACTCTCCTGCATTACGCTGTGACTTTACCTGAGCTATACGGTTCATAACAGAACTTGTTTTGTACCTCGACTTGTCAAGTTCTACCACTGAGAGAAGATAACTATTATCATAGTCATCAACAATTCGACAGCCTTCAAACGGCGAACTATTATACATTCGCTCGATAAACTTTGCCAGGGCTATTCGTTCTTGATCAAAACTCTGCGCTGACATCATTGTCGAGATGCAGCAAAGTAGAATTGATAAAATAATTTTTATTCTCATAAGTTATATTTTTAGTTATTACCATGCATAGATATTTTTTACGTTATATGTAGGCGGCTGATAGTTCTTGGCGAAGGCCAATCCTACTTGACGACAAGCATCAATCAGCATGCGCCTTCGTTGATCTCTTGCCACCTGTTCCTTTCTTCGGTATTCATTATCAGCAATTTGTTGGCGATCTCTATAAGCAATATCCGCTTCTTGTTGTTGCTTTCTTAAAGCAAACTCCCGCTTCTGTCGAGCAATCTCATCATTATATTGCTGCATTTTGAATTCCCAATCACGTTTCTCGTCTTCACGTATTTTTTGGTTTATCTCAGCTATCAACGCATCGAGTTCTGCCTGTACCTTTGTACCTGCTGGAATCTGTGCTATCACATCTGCAGCCATAGCAGCACCACTTGCATTTGGAGAACTTGCCCATTTTGATTTTGCCTCGTTAAGCAATTCTGCAGCAGTAAATTCCGTATACGAATCATAGTATTCTATCATCATTGTTTGACATCTTTCGGCACAATCACAAATATTTGGTACTTGCATCAGTTGATAAATAGCCTGCTGATAATCATGATTAGCAGCCTGCTGCTTGGCTTCAAGTATAATCTGCTCACATCGAGAAGCATAGTATTGAATTATCTTCTCCTTTGCTTTTTCGACAAAAGATGTAAATTGAGGAGTATTCATTTTCATTTTAGTAATCGCATTGATATATGACTTATTTTCGTTGATGCCAATACCTATAGCAGAAAAAGTATAACTCTCGAAGACTTTGTTCTCAATGATATCACCAATCATGAATGTAAAATCAATCTTTTGTGATACTCGTTGAGGTGCACCTCCAATAATGTCTTTTGTGACAATAAAACTCTTAGCGGTAATCACAAATCGACCATTGGGGTCTGTATCAGCAATACCATTAGCCGTTATCAACTGGTGCATCCTGTTTTCTAACTGTTGTGCAGCCTCCTGTGGTATTTCATTACGTTCTGGTTGCACTACAGAAATATAGATATCGCCAACAGATGAATCCGCGATTACCTCACCCAGGTTTCCAAATAAAACAAGGGCAACTATTAATATACTTCTATACTTCATAATCATTTCTCACCTAAAACTAAAATAGCTTCTCCCAATCCTCTTTGCATTACCTTAGCAGTAATATTATAGGGGGCTTTACTCAAATATTTTCTCAGTTGCGTGGCAAATGATCTTGCGTCCATTGCATTACCACGCTCGTCTGTAAAGGGGATGCGAACCTGCTCAAACTGTGCGAAAGACTCCGTGCCATCAGTAAGATTGAAAACTCCACCTACGCAATTCTGCTTGAGCCAGTTTTGTATACAATCAATCAGCTCTTCTCCATCAAATTCCGTTTCAAGATCATTGTCCCAACTGTCCCAGGAACGAATAGTAAGATTGATTTCACGACCATTCTTCTTTTGGTCAGCATACCACTTATCCATCTGCTTATCGAAGGGCTTTGAATTTTGTTTGACAGCAGAAGCCAGCAAATCTGCAATGCCACCTGTGCCTTGGGTTGTTCCTGTAGAAGTGGCAATACGCTTATTGGTATATGAGTCAAAAGCTTCTAAAGTGAACGTGGTAGAATGGCCACCTGCTGAACGTGATAAGTCCCAGGATATTTGGATAAGGATGTCACATTTAATACGACGTTTCAAAATATCAAGTGGGCTTTCTGCTAATGATGCACCAGAGGTCTTACTTGTTGTCACATTGTCTTCGGCAGTCTTCGTGTTAATGCTCTTGATTTCTTGTTCAGCATCCTTAAGACTATATCCCATACCCGTCAGTATTTGGCCAATTTTACTTATTACAGGCCCTATTTCTGTATCTTCCATAAAAGCCTGCTGATAATTTGGGATTTTCACTTTTGTACCCTGATTATCATAAGTGGTCATGAAATAACGCATTTCACACCAATAGTCACTAGGGAGAATCATTATCGTTGGTTTCTTCTGAGCAAAAGTTGAAAGAGAAACAAACAACAAGACTGTAGCTAATAGATTTAACTTTTTCATACCTAATTCCGTTTTACCATTTTAGTTATTGAATAATACAAAGGAAGGTGTGAGCCTTTCGTTATCCTACCGAAGGCTCTGGTAAAACCTGTACAAAGATAAAAGAAACAGCCCACACCCTTGGAGGATATACTGGATGTGAGCCCATGATGGCTACACAAGGAATATTCCAACCAAGGAGGGAACGTGTTCACAATCACCTGTTGTACGTATCAAGTTTACCAGACTTTTCGGTACAGATGAAAGCTAAACGCTTCCTATGTCATGTCTGCGACGGTTTTTCCGCCACGTTGCAAAGATAAGAAAAATTTAGCAAAAACGTTCAGTGTGAGCCGTATTTTTTGCAAAAATACTTCTTTTTTCTCAATTTCAGCCACTTCGGCAGGAGAATCTATCCATCTTTCTTTCACTTTTTCATGTTAAACAGCTGCGAAGGTAGGAAAAGAAAACGAAAAATGGAAGAAACGGGACGACCATTTCTTCCATTTTGCAAAGATTGACTTAGCTGAGAAAAATATTCTTTTTCTTTCATTTTGCTGTCACTACTGCAATACTGTCTGAGAATAAGAACGTTACGAGTGACAGCAAAGTGGCAGTAGTGACGGCAAAATGGAAGAAACAGAGTTAGATGCTACAGCGAAAACACTTACGACAATATAGTTATTAGCATTGTAAACTTTGATGGGTAAATGCCGAGTCTGCATGATTTCCCACGGAGGGAAAGCCACAATAGATACCGGCAAACAATCCGTTCCCACGGTGGGAAAAAGCAGAGAGTAGTCTTCAAAGTCTTGGCTTTAGCTGCCACTACTATCATTTTGCTGCCGCTACTATCGATTTTGCCGTCACTGCCGTCACTTTGCCGTCACCATATAACTAACTATGTTCCAGCAGAATATGACGTTAGTGACAGCAATACAGCAAAAATGACGAAAAAAATATCATCACAGTAAGAGTGAACATGCCACAGGAGAATCTATCCATCTTTCTCACAAATTACAGAAAAAGTACAGTCGGGCCTTCTCTATGGTAACTTGCTTCCGTTGACGAATGCCCGATGTTCCAGATTAGCCTTGTACTTCCGCGTATAGGTACTGACGGGGTTCATGGGACTATTATACAACGGGTAGAACCATTCATCGGCCTTGATTCTCGCTAACGTCTTAAAATGGATTTCTTGATAACGCGTCTGATAGGAATGTTGCGTGGGGAACTTCTGGAAGTTGGTCGTATCGTCCAGGAAAGCATTTTCCTCACTGTAGTATTTATCTAACTGCTCTTTGTAACGAACAAACTCTTCTTCAGTTACGATATGTAAATGAGGTTGGTCTAAAAATGCTTTTTCTTCATCAGAAATGGTGCTTATAATAGGTGTTGCTGGTTCACGAAGCATTTGTTGCAACTCTTCTTCAACATCCTCTTTGCTTTCATGCTGCTGCTTTGCTGGCTGCACGACATCTTTTACAAAGACGGTTTCCGGCTTCTCGATATTGCTTTCCTGCTGAGGTCCTGTTTTTACGACTGACAGCTGTTGTCTATTTGTCAAGAAGAAGAAGCCGAGGGTCAGCACAAGGACAAGTATCACAAAAAGCGCCAATAAGCCATGGTTTCTTTTTTGAAACAAAGCACTCCGTAAGTCTGCAATAGTCTGATAGCGGTCTTCAGGGACTTGTGCCGTGCAGCAGGCTATTACCTTATTATATATATAGTGATTAGGAAACAGCTCAAGTATCTTGCCTATGGCATAGATGTCGGTTTGAATGGATAATGGACCATTAATAGTGGACAGTTGTTCTGGAGCAGCAAAACGATTGGTGTATCCCTGTGTGTCAACAAAGGTATCAGTATAGCAACAACCGAGGTCGATGAGTTTTACATCATCGTTGATACGTGTCAGCATGATGTTATCTGGCTTGAGGTCAAGATGGAGAACCTGGTGACTATGCAGATAACCTACGGCATCCAACAACTGACGAAGGAATTTCCCGGTGTTCTTCTTGCTCTCAAAATACTCTGGATGATTGGACAGCCGTTGGCTGAGCGTTTCACCGTCAACGTACTCCATCAGGAGCCCATCGGCAGATAGTGAGATATAACGCACGATGTTGGGATGCTCCAGCCGATAGCCTGTTTCAAACTCTTTGCGTAATGCTTCCTGATAACGAACATCGCCAATGAATTCTGGCTTCAACTGCTTCAGAAAATGCAGCTTACCATACAGCTTTACGCGGTAAGTATCGCATGACGCCCCCTTGTTTTCTACGGGCTCCATTGTCTCAAAACGAGACTGCGCATCAGAGAATTGTGACGAGTCCACTAATATTTGAAGAGTTGAAGAATGGAAGAGTTGAAGAATCAGACAATCCTAATGGAGGAGAGACCTGACACGCGACCTGCCGTAAACTGACCGAGAGACTCACCATTGCGCCACACTTGAACAACCAACAGTGGATGATGAAGCACGAAGTTCAGGATTTCTACTTCGTCGCCAGTCTGGAGCTTACTGTTCAGACTCTGCTCTACCCTATAACGATTATTCCCGAGGTATTTCAACGTCACGACACGGTCTGGCAGATAGGTTATTTCCACCAGCATGCCTGCTTGCAAATCTGCTGACCGCACCTCATCGTCAGAACTGTTGAAATCGGAATTACCCCGGTCTTCTATCTTTGTCAGTTCCTCCCAATGGGCAAAACCCAGATAGCGGGCAATGGCATCGAGCGTTGTGATATGTGGCGTGCGCTCATCTTGGGCAAAACCAAGCAATCGTTTGAGCGTTGTAGCACCAACACGGACTCGCGTCTTACTTTGTATGTCGAGTGAAAGCAGTTCGCAGTCAGAAGGTATGCGCAGGTCATTTCCTGACCTGCGTTTCAGTAGTTCTATGATGTGAAACGGTAACTTCATGATATTCAGAGCCACTTATCCGGGGTGCTGTCTTCCGAGAAACCCATGATGCTTTGGATGATGCCCATCAACTCGCTGCCAACCCCTAAGATGCGGTCGAGCAGTCCCTGTTTGGCACCCTGTACCATGTATCGGGCACACTGGCCTTCCAACTTTCCGATGTGGGCCTTCTCCGCGCTCGTGTAGTCCATTTCGTGCTTGGCAATCTTCTTGCGTATCTTCACAAACTGCGCACCGGCCTGCTGCCACTCATCAACGCCATAGCTGGCACTGTGGTCGCGCAACTCATAGGAGAAGTCCTCCAACTGGCTGATGGCATGCTGCTTCGTGGAACACGAAGCCAGCACAAGGCCCATCACGCCGACTATCATCAAATTCCGAATCTTCATTATATCTTTGGTCGGGCATACTAATCCCTATAGGTATGTTTTCATCGTGATTCTACTCCCACTCGATAGTCGAGGGTGGCTTTGACGAGATGTCGTAGCAGACGCGGTTGACACCACGTACCTTGTTGATAATCTCGTTGGACACCTTGGCCAGGAAGTCGTAGGGCAGATGGGCCCAGTCGGCTGTCATGGCGTCGGTCGAGGTAACGGCACGCAGGGCAACGGGGTTCTCGTAGGTGCGCTCATCACCCATCACGCCGACGGAGCGGACGGTAGAGAGGAGGACGGCTCCTGCCTGCCAAATCTGGTCGTAGAGCGACACCTCTATCTCACCATCGGTCATGGATGCCGGTACTCCGGCGGCCAAGACCTTGCGGGCTTCTTCGCCCGTCAGTTTCACCTTATAATCACGCAGGCCGCGGATGTAGATGTCGTCGGCATCCTGCAAGACACGGACTTTCTCACGGGTGATGTCACCCAATATGCGAACAGCAAGGCCCGGTCCCGGGAAGGGGTGACGGGTAATCAAGTGCTCGGGCATGCCCAGCTGACGACCGACGCGGCGCACCTCGTCCTTGAACAGCCACTTCAGCGGTTCGCAGAGGCTCAGGTGCATCTCCTCAGGCAGTCCGCCGACATTGTGGTGGCTCTTGATGACCTTACCCGTGATGTTGAGCGACTCGATGCGGTCGGGATAGATGGTACCTTGTGCCAACCACTTGGCATCGGTAATCTTCTTGGCCTCAGCATTGAACACCTCAACGAAGTCGCGACCAATGATTTTGCGCTTCTGCTCGGGGTCGGTAACGCCAGCCAAGTCAGCAAAGAACTTGTCAGAAGCATCCACGCCTATCACATTCAGACCGAGCACCTTGTAGTCTTCCATTACCTGCTGAAACTCGTTCTTGCGCAGCATGCCGTGGTCAACAAAGATACAGGTGAGACGGTCGCCAATGGCACGGTTGAGCAGAACGGCGGCTACTGAAGAGTCAACACCTCCGGAGAGTCCGAGGATGACGCGGTCGTTGCCCACCTGCTGCTTCAGTTCCTTGACGGTGGTATCGACAAACGAGGCTGCACTCCAGTCCTGATGGGAACCGCAGATATTGACCACAAAGTTCTTCAGCAGCTGTGTGCCTTGTACGGTGTGGAACACCTCGGGATGGAACTGAACGGCCCATATTCCAGTTGAGAGTGGAGAGTTTAGAGTTGAGAGTGGAGAACCTGCAGGAGCGAAGAAGGCAGCATTCTTGACGTCCTTGGTGCTGCCAATAACTTTGAAGCCCTCGGGGATGGCGGTGATGGTATCACCATGCGACATCCACACCTGCGAGCCCTTTTCGAAACCCTTGAAAAGGGGATTCTCAAGGTCGATGGTCTCCAAGTGGGCACGGCCATACTCACGGGAGTCGGCCTTCTCGACCTTGCCGCCCAGCGTGTTCGAAATGAACTGTGCACCATAGCATATGCCCAGCACAGGCAGACGGCCGACGAACTGCGACAAATCGACCTTGAAGGCCTCGGGGTCATGAACCGAATAAGGCGAACCGCTCAGGATGACGCCAATAACGGAGGGGTCATCCTTCGGGAACTTGTTGTAAGGCAGAATCTCGCAGAAAGTGTCGAGCTCGCGGACGCGGCGGCCAATCAGCTGAGTGGTCTGCGAACCGAAGTCGAGGATAATGATTTTCTGTTGCATACTTATTATAATGTTTTAATGAATTCTTCTGCTTTGTCCAACGCGTCCAGCTTGCCGACATCGAGCACCTGCAGGTCGTCCTTGATGCAACCGTAGATGCGGGAGCGATGGCAGGTGGAAAGGTAGAAGTCGATGATGCTGAACTTATCAGGGAAACGCTCCATCAGCGGGAACAGACGGGGCGAGAAACTATGGATGCCACTGAAAGCAAAGGCATTCAACTGATAATTAAGAACGGACAGCTGACTATTAGGCTTCGCCACGACACGCAGGTTGTCGTCAACGGTAAACTCTGACTCACGCAACCACGGGAAAGGTGACTTCACCTGATGTGTCTCAATGTTAGTCCATCCCATGAGTCGCATGCTATTGTCGAACAACAGGTAACGCTTGGTCTTACGACGGCTGACCAGCAGCACAGCATCCTCGTCAGGCTCATGCTGACGGGCAAACCACTCGTAGTCAACATTATCCAAGATATCGACGTTATGAATCAGGATGGGCTCATCGTCGTCAAACAGCGGTGCGGCCTTCTTGAGTCCGCCACCCGTGTCGAGCAGCTGCTCGCTCTCATCGCTGACACGTACCAACGGGGCATAGCGCTGCTTCGCCACATGGTCAACGATTTGTTGGGCAAAATGATGGACATTAACCACAAAACGATGATAGCCCTGAGCCTGCAGCCGGTCAATATTGATGTCGAGCAAAGGACGTCCGCCTACTGGCACCAGCGCCTTGGGCATGGTGTCGGTCAGGGGCTTCAGCCTTGTTCCTAAGCCTGCTGCAAATATCATCGCTTGTTTCATGACTGCAAAATTACAAATAAAAAGAGAACAATGCAAAAATATTGAGCAAAATTTTGTCATTGTAGAAATAATCATTACCTTTGCATCAAACAATTTTAAACCTCAAGCAACATGAAAAAGATTTTATTAGCATTTGCCTTGGTACTCATCAGCATGAGTTCAATGGCACAGGACAAGGGCGACATGGCCGCAGGTGTAAGACTTCTTTACAGTACAGAAGTCAAAAATATTGGTGCAGGAGCATTGTTCCAGTACATGTTTACCGACAATCTGCGTGGTGAAGCCAATTTCGACTACGTCTTCGAGAAAAACGACATTAACATGTGGAATATCAACGCCAACGTGCACTACCTCTGCCCCACCAGCACAGCAACGAAAGCCTATCCGCTGGTTGGTCTGGGTATTTGCAACGTTTACTCAGACATGGTTCACAACTCTGTCAAGCTCTGCTTGAACCTGGGAGCCGGTTTCGAGGTCAATATGGCTAAGGACTTGGCTCTGATTGCTGAAGCTAAGTACCAATTTATCAGCCATCACAGTCAGTTCGTCCCCTCTTTGGGCGTTGCCTATAGATTCTAAGAGAGAGACATCATCCCTTCGTCATCGGCAGTACCTGAGTAATGTTCTGCTCACGATGACAGATACGCACCTCTATGCCAAATTTGGCATGGAGGTGTTCTGCTAAATGCTGGGCGGAATAGACTGAGCGGTGCTGTCCACCCGTACAGCCGAAAGAGAACATCAGACTGGTGAAGCCACGCTGGATGTATCGGCGCACATGGGCATCAGCCAGTTTATAGACGCTTTCCAAGAAGGTCAGTATCTCGCCGTCATCCTCCAGGAATCGGATGACCGGTTCGTCAAGTCCCGTCAATTGCTTATAGGGTTCGTAACGGCCGGGATTATGAGTCGAACGACAGTCAAAGACATAGCCTCCACCATTGCCGCTCTCATCCTCAGGAATGCCCTTGCGATAGGAGAAACTGAACACCTTGACCACCAGCGGTCCCTGGGCATCATACTTGGAGAACGTGGCCGGTCCGTCCTGCGGATGCGGCTTATAGGGATTCTTGTCCGTTACCTTGTAACCATCTGCCCGGCTGGCTGTTACACCCTGCGGAAGGAACTGCGGAAGGTCGCACAGCTGCTGCAGCAGCGACATCAGATAAGGATATGGGAAATTGACGTCAGACAACAGTTCACGCAGATTCTGAATGGCAGGCGGAATGGAGTCGATAAAATGTTTCTTTCGCTCGTAGTAGCCACGGAATCCGTATGCTCCTAATACCTGAAGGATTCGGAAGAGCACAAAGAGCGACAGGCGCTCCACGAAGTGATGAGGTGTGGGAACCTCGGTATAGTTCTTCAGTTCATTATAGTATTCATACACCAGTTCGCGGCGCAACTTATGCGGATACTTCGCACTGGCCTGCCATAGGAAAGATGCCAGGTCATAGTAGTACGGACCCTTACGGCCACCCTGAAAGTCGATGAAATAGGGAACCTCTCCTACCCTCCCCGAGGGGGAGGAACTTTGCACCCCTCCCTCGGAGGGGTTGGGGGAGGTCAACATAATATTGCGGGCCTGGAAGTCACGGTAGAGGAAGCATTGTTCGTCGCCAGCCGCTGTCAGGTCCTTGGCCATCAGATGGAAGTCGGCCTCAAGCTTCAGCTCGTGGAAATCGAGTTCAGTGGCTTTCAGGAAACAATACTTGAAATAGTTAAGGTCGAACAACACACTGTTGGTATCGAATTCTGCCTGCGGATAGCATTGGGAGAAATCCAGTTCGCGGGCTCCGCGCATCTGGATATTCGGCAACTGACGGATGGTACGCTTCAGTAACTCCTGCTCCTTCAACGTGTAACGACCGCCTGCCTCACGACCACCACGGATAGCATCGAAGAGCGACACCGTTCCCAAGTCAGTCTGCAAGTAGCGCAACTCGTCGTTGCTCACAGCCAGCAACCGAGGCACAGGCAACTGGCGCTTGGTGAAATGGCGGCAGAGATAGATAAAAGCATGATTCTCGTCACGGCTGGTACCGATCACGCCAATAACACTTTGAGGGATGGAGAGTGATGAGTGATCTGTGGTGGCAGATGATGGACGGGCTGTAAACCTGTAGTATTTACGGTTACTGCCCCCCACAGCTAATTCTTCAATATTGGCAGGTTCCTGTCCCCCACTCCACTCCTTATAGAGATTGATCAGTTGTTGCATCTTCAATATCCTCCTTCTCTTCCTGTTTCTTTTCCATATAACTTACCAAGACATGTTCCACGATGACCAGCAGGATGACAATACCCAACGACATCAGGTAGCTGCCCGTCAACCAAATGAGTCCGAAGGTGGCCAAAGCCATCATCAAAATCTCAATCAGAATATACTTTTGTAGTTTCATGGCCGCAAAGGTAATAATAATTTGCGACATACGACAGCCGAAAGAACATTTTTTATTGCATACGGACAAAATAAAAACCGACTGTCTCACGACATCCGGTTTCTAAAAACAAACTACTTAAAAACTAATCTACTAAAACAAATCAAAAATTCTGTACTCCTTTCGATTGATAAAAATATGTCTGATAAAGTCTAATGATTTCTGGCTACGTTTATGTCTTTTGACAATGCAAAGATATGCAATTTCCAAAATAAATCAAAGAAAATCAGCAAGAAAATGAATATTTATTGATTTAAATCAAAGCGGGAAACCGTTTTTTACAACGATTCCCCGCATTTTGTCAAGTTGAGATTACAATTTTATTTACATATTGCAATGTGTCAACACATTACATCATGCCACCCATACCTGGTGCGCCACCCATCGGCATGGCAGGTTCCTTCTCTGGCTTATCAACGATAAGGCACTCGGTAGTGAGGAACATTCCAGCAATAGAGGCAGCATTCTCCAGAGCCACACGAGCAACCTTGGCAGGATCAATGATACCAGCCTTGCGTAGGTCCTCGTAGGCACCTGTGCGGGCATTGTAGCCGAAGTCACCCTTGCCCTCACGAACCTTCTGAACAACCACAGCACCTTCCTCACCTGCGTTGGTGACAATCTGGCGCAGCGGTTCCTCAATGGCACGGCATACGATGTTGACACCAGTCTGCTCATCGGCATTGGCTCCCTGTACCTTCTTCAGGGCATCCTGGGCGCGGATATAGGTTGTGCCACCACCGGCAACAACGCCTTCCTCAATGGCTGCACGAGTAGCACAGAGGGCATCGTCAACACGGTCTTTCTTCTCCTTCATCTCTACCTCGCTATTAGCACCGACATAGAGCACGGCAACGCCACCTGCCAACTTGGCCAGACGCTCCTGCAGTTTCTCCTTGTCGTAAGAGCTGGTAGTAACCTCTATTTCCTTCTTAATCTGTGCAATACGATCCTGGATTGCCTGCTTGTCGCCAGCACCATTAACAATAGTGGTGTTATCCTTGGTCACAGAAACCTTGTCGCAAGTGCCCAGCATCTCCAGCGTTGCCTGCTCCAGCTTCAGCCCCTTCTCTTCGCTGATAACAGTACCACCTGTCAGAATGGCAATGTCCTCAAGCATGGCTTTACGACGGTCGCCGAAGCCAGGAGCCTTGACGGCACAGATCTTCAGACCACCACGCAGACGGTTGACAACGAGCGTGGTCAGTGCCTCTGAGTCAACATCCTCGGCAATGACGAGCAGGGGACGTCCGCTCTCGGCAGCAGGCTGCAGAATGGGAAGGAAATCCTTAATGTTGCTGATTTTCTTATCGTAGATGAGGATGTAGGGGTTCTCCATCACGCACTCCATCTTATCGCTATCGGTCATGAAATAAGCCGACAGGTAGCCACGGTCAAACTGCATACCCTCGACAACGCCGATGTGGGTGTCACGGCTCTTTGACTCCTCGATGGTAATAACACCGTCCTTTGATACCTTACGCATAGCGTCAGCCAGCAGCTTACCAATTTCCTCGTCGTTGTTGGCGCTGACGGTAGCCACCTGTTCAATCTTGTCGTAGTTGTCGTCAACCTTCTCGGCATTCTCCTTGATGAAGTCAACAACAGCACCTACGGCCTTGTCAATACCACGCTTCAAGTCCATGGGGTTGGCACCTGCGGTAACGTTCTTCAGACCCTCGGCAACGATCGCCTGTGCCAGGATGGTAGCGGTGGTCGTACCGTCACCGGCATCGTCACCCGTCTTTGAGGCCACGCTCTTCACGAGCTGTGCACCAGTATTTTCGAAGTGGTCTTCCAACTCTATCTCCTTGGCAACGGTCACACCGTCCTTAGTAATCTGGGGTGCACCGAATTTCTTTTCAATCACTACATTACGGCCCTTCGGACCAAGTGTAACCTTTACTGCATTTGCCAACTGATCGACACCGTTCTTCAACAGGTCGCGGGCATCCATATTGTACTTAATATCTTTTGCCATAACCTTAATTATTTTCGATTTACTAATTTTCGATTTACTATTTATTTCTCAATAACCGCCAAGACATCCGACTGGCGCATCATGAGGTATTTCTCACCCTCGAATTCCAGTTCTGTTCCAGAATATTTGCCGTAAAGCACCTCGTCGCCAGCCTTCAGCACCATCTCTTCGTCCTTGGTGCCGTTACCTGTAGCAACAATCTTACCGTGAAGCGGTTTCTCCTTGGCGGTGTCAGGAATGATAATACCGCCGACTTTCTCTTCTGCCGGTGCCGGAAGTACCAACACGCGGTCTGCTAATGGTTTAATGTTCATAACACGTAAATTTTAAATATTATACATTTTTTGGTTTAACTTTCTGCTCTGCGCTCTGCCAAAACCGTGCCAAACCACAAAAACTGACACTTTGGCACAAAAAAGTTGGCCGAATCGTGTCAGTATTAAATATTTTTTGTACCTTTGTCCCACATTTTTCAATAATATTTTACATCAATTATATGAAAGACTTTTTTAAATACACCTTAGCCACCATTACCGGCATCATCATCTTTGGACTGGTAATCGGTATTTTCTTTGTGATTTCGCTCGTAGGTATGGCTGCCAGTGACAGCGCCACCACACAAGTAAAGGACAACTCCGTCTTTGTGCTCAAACTGAAGGGGCTCATTGACGAACGAGCCACTGACGATATGGGCATGCTCGGCATGCTGACAGGCGACGACATGGGAACCCTGGGACTGGACGACATTCTGTCATCCATTGAAAAAGCAAAGGAGAATGAAGAGGTAAAAGGCATCTATATTGAAGCAGGTGCAGTAGAGTTCGACTCATATGCCACGGCACAGAGCATCCGCGATGCCCTGGCAGACTTCAAGAAGAGCGGCAAGTGGATTGTAGCTTATGGTGACGAGTATTTGCAAATGAGTTACTGGGTGGCTTCCATTGCCGATGAGATGTATATGAGTCCTACGGGCATGATTGACTTCAAGGGTTTGGGACGCAAGGCCGAGTACGACACAGGACTGTTGGAAAAGATTGGTGTGAAATACCAGGCTGTTCGCGTTGGTAAATACAAGAGTTACGTGGAGTCAAAGACTCGTAAAGACATGAGTCCGGAAGACCGTGAGCAGCGCATCGCTTACATGCAAGGCGTATGGAACCGCATGCTGAAGGACATTGCTGCCAGCCGCAAAGTCAGCGCCGAGGCACTGAATCAGATGGCCAACGACAGCATCATAGCCTTCGCAGACCAGCAGGATTACCTGAAGGCAAAGCTTCTTGACAAACTGCTCTATCCTGAGGAGCTGAAGGCTGTGGTCAAGCAAAAGCTTTCACTTGACGAGGACGACAATATTGCACAGATGTTGCTGAGTGACATGATGAAAGTCAAGAGCAGCAAGAAGAACGATGGCGAGAAGATTGCCGTCTATTATGCCGTTGGCGAAATCACAGATTCTGACCTGAGCAGCCTGACTGGTTCTGGTGGTATCGTAGGTGGCACCATGTCGGAAGACCTTCGCAAACTGGCTGACGACGACGATGTAAAAGCCGTTGTCATCCGTGTAAATTCTCCTGGTGGCAGTGCCGCTGCCTCCGAACAAATCTGGCATGCCGTGAAACTACTCAAAGCCAAGAAGCCCGTGGTTGTTTCCATGGGTGGCGTAGCAGCATCTGGAGGCTACATGATTAGCGCTGCCGCCAACTGCATCTTTGCCGAGCCAACTACCATCACGGGTTCCATCGGTATCTTCGGACTGGTTCCCAACCTCAGTGGTCTGGTAACCGACAAGCTCGGTGTTACCTTCGATGATGTCACCACCAATACATACACGAACTACATGGAGAACATTGTACTGGAGAAGGAGAACTCAAAGGAACTGCAATACATGCAGGGCTATGTTGACCGTGGCTACGACACGTTCCTCACCATTGTAGCAGAAGGACGTAAGATGCAGAAGGAGCAGGTAAACGAAATTGCCCAGGGTCGTGTATGGCTGGCAACAGATGCGCTGAACATCAAACTGGTCGATCAGCTGGGTTCCTTGGACGATGCTGTCAAGAAGGCTGCCGAATTGGCTAAGTTGGATGAGTACCATACTGCCACCTACCCCGCCAAGAGCAGTTGGCTGGACCAATTACTTGCTGAGAACAAGAAGGGTTCCTATCTGGATTCCGAACTGCGCAACATCCTTGGTGACCACTATGAGAGTTGGATTTTCCTGCGTACCATCAATAAGCGTAATAAACTGCAGGCACGCCTGCCGTTCTCCACAAAGGTAAAATAATCACCCCTCACGCGTATATAATAAGGTATAGTCATGGAAGGCGACTTCATCAAAGTAAATGACTGGATGCTTCCACTCAGTTGGCTCTATGGCATTGGAGTCAAACTGCGTAACTGGTGCTTTGAAGCCGGAATTCTGAAGAGTCGTAGTTTTGATGTACCTGTAATTTCCGTCGGCAATATCACCGTAGGAGGCACAGGTAAGACCCCTCACGTGGAATACCTTATTGAACTGCTGCAACAGAAATTCCATGTTGCCGTGCTCAGTCGCGGATATAAGCGTAAGAGTAAAGGTTTCATCAAAGCAGATGCCAATAGTAGTGTTCATGACATTGGCGACGAGCCATTCCAGATGAAGCAGAAATATCCTGGCATTACCGTTGCCGTTGACAAGGACCGCTGTCACGGCATTGACTTGTTAACGAGCAACGACAAACATCTGGACGCCATCCTCTTGGACGATGCATTCCAGCACCGTTACGTTAAGCCAGGCATTAACATTCTGCTGGTTGACTACCACCGCCTCATCATCTATGACAAACTATTGCCGGCAGGTCGGCTTCGCGAACCGCTGTGTGGGAAGAACCGTGCAGATATAGTCATCGTCACGAAATGTCCTAAAGACCTGAAACCTATGGAGTATCGTGTTATTACAAAGGCAATGGATCTTTATCCTTATCAGCAATTGTATTTCACGACCATTGACTATGGAACGCTGCGTCCACTCTTCAAAGAGCAGAAAGGCCACAACGAACTGAGAGACTTGGAAGACCTTAAGCGTTTCAATGTCCTCCTGCTCACAGGCATAGCATCACCCAAGCAGATGGTACACGACCTTTCGCCCCTGGCAGCCGACTTGCACCCACTGACCTTCGGCGACCATCATAATTTCACACGGGACGATGCCCAAACCATCCACGATGAATTCACCGTCCTCCCATCGCCTAAGGTCATCATCACTACTGAGAAGGATGCTACGCGCCTAATGGCTATGAAGGACTTGAGCGACGAAATCAAGAAAAACCTATACGTGCTTCCCATTGAAGTAAAATTCATGCTGGAGCAAGAGAATATGTTTAACGAGAAAATAATTAACTATGTACGAAAAAATTCAAGAAACAGCATCCTGGCTAAAGCAAAGGATGACAAGCAGCCCAAAGACAGCCATCGTACTGGGGACAGGCCTCGGACAATTGTCTTCCGAAATAACTGACAAGCAGGAAATTCCCTATTCGGACATTCCCAACTTCCCCATATCGACCGTAGAAGGCCATTCTGGTAAACTCATATTCGGCAAACTGGGTGGTGTTGACATTCTGGCCATGAAGGGCCGCTTTCATTTCTATGAAGGCTACTCTATGAAAGAAGTGACATTCCCTGTCCGCGTGATGTACGAGTTGGGCATCAAGACACTATTCGTTTCAAATGCTGCTGGTGGCATGAATCCGGAATTCAAGATTGGTGACCTGATGATTATCACCGACCACATCAACCTGTTTCCAGAGCACCCGCTGCGTGGAAAAAACTTCCCGACCGGCCCGCGCTTCCCTGATATGCACGAGACTTACGACCACACGCTGGTGGCTGAGGCAGACGCAATTGCCAAAGAGAAAGGAATCCGTGTCATGCATGGAACATATGTCGGCGTACAGGGTCCCACATTCGAGACACCTGCTGAATACCGCATGTATGCTAAAATGGGCGGCGATGCCATTGGTATGAGCACAGTTCCTGAGGTTATCGTGGCCCATCATTGCGGCATCAAGACCTTTGGTGTGAGCGTCATTACTGACCTTGGCGGTTTCGACGTTCCCGTAGAGGTTAGCCATGAAGAGGTACAGGAGGCAGCCAACAAGGCCCAGCCGCTGATGACGGAAATCATGCGTGAGATGATTATCCGCTCAGAGAGAATCAAGTCTAATGCAAAAGAAATATTCAATACTGATCACCCCACAGAAGGATGGAAATAGCAACACTTGGCGAGTTTGGTCTGATTGAGCAACTGACAAAGGACCTCAAACCGCAAAACAAATCAACAAAGTACGGCGTAGGTGATGACTGCGCCGTACTTCACTATCCAGACAAGGAAGTCCTCGTAACCACCGATATGCTCATGGAAGGTGTCCACTTCGACCTGACCTATATCGACCTGCAGCACTTAGGCTACAAGTCGGCCATGGTTAACATCAGCGACATCTTCGCCATGAACGGCACACCACGTCAGATGACAGTCAGCATGGCACTGAGCAAGCGCTTTTCCGTTGAGGACATGGAGCTGTTCTATAGCGGACTGCGTATGGCATGCGACAAATGGGGCGTGGACATCATTGGCGGCGACACCACTTCATCATATACCGGGCTTGCCATCAGCATCACCTGTATCGGTGAGGCAGCAAAAGAAGACATTGTCTATCGCAACGGTGCCCACGAAACAGACCTCATCTGTGTCAGCGGAGACCTTGGTGCTGCCTACATGGGCCTTCAGCTCCTCGAACGCGAAAAAGCAGTCTATTATGGTCAGCTGAACGACCTCAACAAGCAGTTGGCACAAGCTAAAGCCAATGGCAATGAGGCACAAATTTCAAAAATACAAACTCAAATCTCAAGCCTCAACAATTTCCAGCCTGACTTTGCCGGCAAGGAATACCTGTTGCAACGCCAGCTGAAGACAGAAGCCCGTGGTGACATTATCCGCCAATTGCGAGAGGCCGGCATCCGCCCCACAGCCATGATGGACATCAGCGACGGACTGAGCAGCGAGCTGATGCACATCTGCAAACAGTCAGGAACGGGCTGCCGTATATTTGAGAAAAACATCCCTATCGACTATCAGACTGCCGTTATGGCTGAGGAGCTGAACATGAACGTCACAACGTGTGCCCTGAATGGTGGCGAAGACTACGAGTTACTGTTCACCGTGCCCATTGGCGACCATGAGAAGATTGAGGCAATTGACGATATCCACCTCATTGGACATATCACACGCCCGGAACTCGGCCACATGCTCGTAACCCGTGATGACCAGGAGTTCGAACTGAAAGCCCAAGGGTGGAATCCATTGAAAAATGAAGAATGAAGAATAAAAGGGCCTGCTAATTTGTTAATAAATATTAAGCAGCACAAATTCATTCCCTCTTTATTTTATTCTTTCATTTTTTCTTCTTACCTTTGCACCCGCAAACGAAAGGATTGCAACCGACAATGGTGCCTTAGCTCAGTTGGTAGAGCATCGGACTGAAAATCCGTGTGTCCCCGGTTCGATTCCTGGAGGTACCACTCCTCCTTTCATTTGAACCCTGTTCAGTCTTCGGGCTGGCAGGGTTTTTCTTTTTAATATAATAGTAACATAATGGGCTGTTTTTCAGCCCGCAGTCCCTGAACCAAGGGACAATTGCGTATGGGAATAATAATAGGTATTGATGTCGGCATCAGCACGACAAAAATTGTAGGGCTCCAAGAAGGAAAGGTCATCTCACCTATCCGTATTACGGCTGCCGACCCCATCACCTCACTCTATGGTGCATTCGGGAAGTATTTACATGACAACAATATTGCCCTTGAAGACGTAAATCAAGTAATGCTGACTGGTGTGGGTGCTGCCTATATCAACGACAACATCTATGGTCTGCCCACAGCACACACAGATGAGTTTATCGCTGACGGCTTGGGTGCCCGTTTTGAGTCTGGACTTCAGAAGGCCATTGTAGTATCCATGGGTACAGGAACCAGTTTCGTCCAGTGTGACTGCAAGGGTATTCGCCATATTGGTGGCATCGGCATTGGCGGCGGTACCTTGCAGGGGCTAAGCCGCGTGATGCTCAACACCAACAACATCAAACAGGTAGCATCTCTGGCCATGCAGGGAGACATCACGCACATCAACCTGCTCATCGGCGACATCACGACACAACCACTACCTGGCCTTCCCATGAATGCCACAGCCTCACTCTTCAGCCGTGCCCAGTATGATGCACCGAAGGAAGACATCGCCTTGGGTATCATAGTCATGGTACTGCAGACCATCGGGTCTGCCAGTGTGCTCTCGGCTCTGAACACCAGCATCAAGGACTTTGTGCTCATTGGCAATCTGACGCTTTTGCCCCAATGCAAGGAGGTGTTTCCCTTGTTAGAGAAGCTCTACAAAGTACATTTCCACATTCCCAAATACTCCGAGTTCTGTACTGCCATTGGCGCAGCGCTTAGTTACGAGGGGTAAGTTATAAGGAGATAAAGAGAAGGGTTGAGACAATTATTGTCTCAACCCTTCTTTTTCTTCACGTTCCATGTCGTCAATCAGACACTCAACGAGCACTTCGACGACTTCCTTCGGCACCCGGAAGCGAATATCATCGGAGTGTGGATCTATCGCACGCAGGAAGTGAGGCACTTCTGCCTTATATACCTCACGCATCCGTTCACTCTTACCCTTATCATTTGAACATGTATAGGAGATGTTTGCATATCGGTCACATAACTTGACGAAAGGCGCATAAGGCGTTTCCCTGATACCACGGTAATACTTCTCCCCTGCCCTTTCAGCCCTGTTGCGTCCTTTGTCGTTAGTCAACGCATAGACTATTTCTGTTGCCATCAGCGCCTGTTCTTCGGTCATGATGTTCTTTGCCACACGCATCACGTCGTTATACGTCAAGCGTGCATCTTCAATACTGTCATGGTAGTATCCGCCAAAGAACAGCGGCAAAACGTCTTCTTCACAGGCGCATACCAGGTAGCCAAAGTCCCGTATGGCGTCAACCACCATGTCCAGATGGAAGCCATACGAATGCACCTCTCCATATTTTTGGTTCACGCTGTCGTGCAACTCATGTGCCGACAGCCGTATCTGATTTATCTGCTCTGCATATTTCTCCTGCAAAAACTCAAATTCTTCCTTTGTCATTGTGTGTTTTATAACTATATTACTTCGATATGCTTTTGCCATGTCATTTTGATGTGAGGGATACCATCGAGCATAAAGGTGTCCGACGACTGTCTGAATCCGACGCCTTCATAGAAACCCTTAGCATATTCCTGTGCCTCTATGTCAATGCGCCTTGCATCGAAATGTTCAATGGCTGCGTCAATGGCATGAAGCATGATTTGTTTGCCGTAACCCATACCCCTTTCGGTGGTAACGACCCTTCCGATGGAAATCTCCTTCATGTGGGTTCCTGCAGGACATACACGCGCTTGAGCGACAACTTTTTCCCCGTTCGTCATCCAGAGATGAACGGACTGCTGGTCGTCACCATCCAAATCCTGGTATGCACAGTTCTGCTCAACCACAAACACCTCACTCC
>JAEEGJ010004326.1_pt1 | contig 48641 bp, 31 predicted proteins | sample 8958761 | NCBI WGS metagenome assembly JAEEGJ01 (sample SAMN16246546, study PRJNA631951) | gut metagenome | biome: gut microbiome; feature: rumen; material: RS-attached | host: Bos | place: Iran: Karaj | collected 2018-10
ATCATTCCCGGAGGGGTGGGTGAGTGGCTGAAACCAGCAGTTTGCTAAACTGCCGTACGGGTTATTCTGTACCACGAGTTCGAATCTCGTCCCCTCCGCAAAAAATTGGCAGCCTAAAAGGGCTGCCTTTTTTTGCTTTAGGGACGAGATGAGGGGCTCCACGTCACCCTCACCCCAAACCCCTCTCCTCGGGAGAGGGGCTGCCGGCAGAAGCCGGCTATGCCGCGAAGCGGAATCTCGGAGGGGACGAGATATGTGGGGAGGGATTTACCTCTGCCGGCAGAAGCCGGCTATATGAGGGGACGAAAAAAAAGAGTTTTACCGATTTCCGTCTTTGCGAATGAATTTGTATGGATTCAAGCGTATGCAAAACTATTGAAGCCCCTAATAATTTTGCCTGAATGAACTATTCTATTTATATTTGAGGGTAAATCTATGAAAATGAATAGGGTATTCTTTTTAGCATTATTCTGTCAAGTTCTCCTATTCTTGCATTTGGGAGAAATGTCTTATGCGCAAGATTTGCATCAATCAGAAGTATTGAAGTATTATCTTAATAATAAGGATGAATTATATGATTGCGCTACTGATATTTTGGTTGATCGGATAGCAACCGAGGAATACATTAACCAAAAAATAACTATCACTAAGGATGTGTATAGTTTTAATAATAAGGATTTAGAGCGCATTCTGCTTGATTCTCTTCAAGTTGCCTTTAAAGCGAAAGACTTCTCTGCCTGCTTTATTAATTATAATAATGGTTTTTTTATGTATATCTTTGATGAAAACTATAAAGAGCCATTACCTCGTACGGATGTCATGAGATTGCTTTCTCGTAATTTATATGGGGTTATACAGAATACACCGTACACTATTTATTTATTTGGTGATTGCCCCAATCTTATTACCTCCAAAAATTTAGTAACTTCATGGGTATTTCAAACGGGATCATCCATTTTTAACTTTTATAATTTTGAGGGTTGTTGTGTCTTTTATCTCAAAGGTAATTCTATAGAGTTAATCGACCATATTCCAAATGATTAGAATCCATGGGTAACCTCTTGCAGATGAGCATCACCAGCGGTCAAGACACTGACTCCCGCCAGTTCACCCTGGCGGCGAACAGTCATCGCCTGGCCGGCGAAACCTATGATGCCAATGGCAACCGCACCAGCGGTTCCGCTGACGGGTTTACTTCTGTATCGTACAACATCCTTAACCTTCCGGAGACCGTCACCGCAGGCGGCTGGACAATTAACTACCTGTATTCCGCCGCAGGTGTCAAGCTACGGGAGCGTGTCATTCTGAGCGACCCCCCTGTCATTCTGAGCGCCAGCAAAGTGTCCACTCCGTGCACTTCGACCTCGCCTTGTGACCGTGGACGGGACGGAATTGCGCGCTATGGGCTATGCCATCCGGCTGGAGTTACTTTTGAATCATGGTGATGGCAGCAATCCCAACGGTTAAGGTCAATGTCTTTCCGTTGTCACGGGTAATATACTCCTGCGTCACTTCTTCCCTGAGGGTGAACTCGTTCTGGGTGAATGCCAAAAGGCACACGGCGCCCGTCTCTGCTCCGCATCAGGATGTTCCGGCAAGAATGCCGTTCCCTTTGGTGCGGGCCGATAGGGCCGATGCCAACATGCGGGCCCATATCCCTCTTCTCCTCCGCTTTCCCGGCGTCGGGGGCAGAATATTGCGGTCAGCCTTCGGCCGTTTCGCCATGCTATAGCGCGCTAGAAATACTACTAAACCATACATCGATTGCCGGACGGGTTCGTCCGGCAGTATATCCCGAAGGGAACCGACTTTGACGAAGTGACAGATGCCTTCCTGGAAGACGCAGAGCAGGCGCTTAACAATCGTCCGCGGAAACGATATGGCTTTCTGACCCCACTGCAACGTTTCTCTGAACTCACAGGACGTCCCGCATCGCGCATCTTGTAAGGCGGCTTCGCCGCCGAACAATGGGGCTATTTTTAGCGGAATCGCGGAAAAAATTGGAGATTCCGCTGAAAATACCGCCCGTTTTCGCTCTATTGCTCGTGAATGCAATAGCACAGCGAATGATTGTTTATTTTATAAACTTTATTAACTTTGCTGGTAAAACCGCATAGAATCACTTAAACGCAATAACTATGTCCACGAAACTCACCCACAAAAAGGCTAAAAGGTTTCCTTCCCTGCTAGCTATCCTTGCGCTTGTTGTATCCTGCAATGATGTGACGGAATGCAAGCAGGATGGCTCACTTCAAACCGCCTTCAACAAGCTGATCTGCCAGAATTCGCCGCAGACCCTCGGCACCGACGGCACGGCCACCCTTACATTCTATTGCTACTGGGACTGGGAAAGCAGCACACAAGGCGTACGGCCCAATGGTCCCGTGCGGGAAATAGAAGTCACCTTTACATCCGTCGGCGGATCCTGTACGGCGAGCGGAAAAACAGATAGCAACGGCCTCGTGAACTGCGTCTTCACGGCCCCGAACCCCGCCACCTTCGAAGGCGGTACCGTGACCGCGACCGTAAAATCGTATACGCGTTATTCAGACGGTAGCGAAAGGGAATCGCTCTTTAATGAAACCGCCGTCGGAGAGATCCTCCCGCGGGAGCGGCCGTCCAAGGAAAAGACCAAACCCAGGATCCGGATCGTGGACGTGCTGGAGGGCGGGAAGAAAACAGGCGACGAAGGCAGGATTATCCCTCTTGTCAGCGATGAGGGCAAGGCCAAGATCGTCTATGTTGTAGATGAACGCACCGAGGGCGAGAGCGTGGACCGACCGGTTCCCGGCACGGAGGTGCTCTTCAAGATTGCCAACAAGACCCAGCAGGAGATTGCCGAGCTGGTCAAGACCATCACCGAGAAGGCCACCACCGACGAGAAGGGCCAGGCCGTCTGCGAGCTCGAGGTCAAGGACCCTTCCGCCTTCAACGGAGTGGAACTCACGGCCAAAACCACGGTGAAGTACTCCGACGGCGAAACCACCGTGGAAGACAAGACGGAAGTGGGCCCCGCGGCAATCGAGTTTAAGTCTTTCTCACTAAGTTGTGCCGATTCTCCCCAAACCATCGGCACGGACGGCAAAGCCACCATTACCTTTATCCTAACCGGCTCCGCAGGATCCATCACCCGTCCCGCTCCCGGTCGAAAAGTGCATTTCAACGCTTCCCACCTTTCGGGCGGCACCCTTGAGCCCGACTCCGGCGTCACGGACGCCGAAGGCAAGGTGACCACCGTTTTTACCGCTAGCAAGGGTGGTACATCGGACGGTTTCTCCTATCTGGAGTTCAATGAGGATGCGACAGATACGGAAGAGAATTTAGGAAGGGTTGGCGCCAGCTTGGATGGCAATGACTCAGGCGGCATGTCAGTTACCGCCGAATGTACTGTGCTGGCTCCGGAGATTTCAAGGGAGGAAGTCGTGGATCTTGGCCTCAGCGTCAAATGGAGAGGCTGGAATGTGGATGCCACCAAACCGGAAGAAGCAGGCAACAAATATTGCTGGGGCGAGACCGTTACCAAGGATGACCCTTACATGGCGAACTACAAGTGGTATAACGAAGATACGGGTCTCCTTACCAAATACACTCAGACGGACGGCAAGACCGTGCTTGAGGCTGCCGATGATGTGGCCAGCGTGAAATTGGGCGGCAGCTGGCGGATGCCCACCGAGGCCGAAATGATAGAGCTTCTGGAACAGGGCGTTTGGATTCGACGCTACTATAAAGGAACGCATGGTTTCAGCGTAACCGGCAAGACCACCGGGAAAACCATATTCCTTCCCGGGGATGGTTCGTACGGGCTTTATTGGTCTTCCACATTGCACAGCGATCCCAGAATGGCCTGGACGTTATACTGGAACAGCCATAGCCTGAAAATGCGTGCCGAAAACGGTCGTTGGGACGCTTTCCCCGTCCGCCCCGTCAAGCCGTAAATGATGGAAGAAAACAGAGGTAAAGCATATTTATAAAGATGTTTTTTGCGGAATACAATTTTTTGCTATATTTGTATTCCGTAAAATACAATCAGAGAGATGGACAAGCTTTTCGCCCTGCATGATTCTTATATATCCCAAGTCCCCATGGAGTTCACCAGGGGGCTGATGGACCACATAAACTGGAACACCCGGCTTGTCGGAATCAAGGGCCCGAAGGGTGTCGGAAAGTCTACCTTGATGCAGCAGTATGTCCGGAAGCACTTCAAGGAAGGAGATCGCCACGTTCTGTATTGTTCGGCAGATGCGGGCTATTTTTCGGAGCACACGCTCGTCGATACTGCAACCAGGTTCGTGCAGTCCGGCGGGACGCATCTGTTCATCGACGAAATCCACAAGTACGAAAACTGGAGCCGGGAGTTAAAGGAAATCTACGACCTGTTCCGGGAGCTGCACGTGGTCGTGAGCGGGTCTTCGCTGATCCGGTTCAACGACGGTCAGGCCGACCTCTCCCGGCGACTGGTCGAATACGAGATGCCCGGTCTTTCGTTCCGGGAGTATCTTTGGTTCGAGACTGGCATCCGGATTGAACCGGTGTCCCTTGAGCGGCTGCTGGAGGACCCGTCAGGATACTGCAGCGGAATCGTCCGGCAACTTCGTCCCCTGGAGTTTTTCGGAAAATACCTGAAGACGGGATACTATCCGTTTTACTTTGAGGAAAAGGGCGTTTACCAAAACAAGGTACAGGGTGTGGTAAACTACATCATCGAGTCGGAGTTGACGGCTTACAGAAATCTGGAAGTCGGGAACACAAGGAAAGTGAAGGCGCTGCTTCAGGTCTTGTCGAGGATTGTTCCTTACCAGGTGGATATCTCGAAGATCTCCCGAAACATCGGAATCCAGCGGCCGACCACGCTCAAATATATGAAAGATCTGGAGGAAGCGAAGCTGATCCGCAGGTTGTTTACGGACCTGGAGTCCACCGGGGACCTGCAGAAACCGGACAAGATTCTGCTGGACAACCCGAACCTGATTTATACCCTCTCTTCCGTCGAGCCGGAAATCGGAACCGTCCGGGAAAGCTTTATTTGCAACCAGCTTGCCGGCGCCGGACACAAGGTCGAGTACGGCGGACTGAAAACAGGGGACTTTCGGATTGACAACAACCAGGTGATTGAAGTGGGTGGCCCGGACAAGGATTTTCGTCAGGTAAAGGAAGAGCCGGAAGGATATGTGGCTGCCGACGATATCGAGAGTGCAGTATTCCGTAAAATACCTCTCTGGGCATTTGGCTTCTTATATTGATGAATATGGAAGAAAACTTTAACGCCCTCGACGTGATTGCACGGACCAGGGGCAAAGTGGAACTGGACAGCCTGCCCTCCGGGGACAGGCTGTTCCCCCTGTGGGGCGGCCTCGCCGCCATTTTCTACCTGGCCGAATTCCTCCTCTGGCAATGGCTGCACCAGGAATGGTGCCTCTGGCTGTGGGTGGGCGTCCCGCTCCTGGGCATTCCCTTCATGATTCTCATCCTCCGCCGGGACCGGCAGCGGAGTCACCTCCGCACCCGCACGTCCCGGCTGGTGCTGGACTACTGGATCTTCGCGGCCTGCTCCATCGGCATGGGGGGATTCATTTTCGACTTCGCCGGACTCTATGAAATGGTGGAGAATCCGCTAATCTGCATGCTGGTGGGCATCGGCGCCTTCATCACCGGCGGAGCGGTACGCTTCCGTCCGATGACGGTCGGGGGGCTGTTGGGCGCAGGCATCGGCATTGGATCGTTCCTGCTACAGGGAGACCTGTGGGCGTGGCAGATGCTGTGCGTCGTGGCCGTGGCTGTGGTGGCGCTGATTATCCCGGGATGTTTGTTTGAAAGGTACGTGCGCCGTGGAGTTTAAGGACCTCAATCCCATCCTGCACAACGAGCTGCGGCTGAAGATCATGGCCGCGCTGGACTCGCTGGACGAGGCGGACTTCGTGTACCTGAAGGGCCTCACCCGGGCTACGTCGGGCAACCTCTCCGTCCAGCTCACGAACCTGCAGGAGGCGGGATACATCAAGGTCAGTTCCACCGGCCGGGGTCGCGGCGGCCACACGGTGTGCCGCATCACGGACAAGGGCGCCGGGGCCTTGCGAGAGTATCAGCTGACGCTGATGTCGTATTTCGGGCAGGAAGAGAGATAACCGCAGGAGGATCCGTAGTCTCGGCAAGCACTTGCTTGTCCACTCCGTCCAGGCATTTCTTTAGGTGCCAGACGCACACGCCTGTTATCCACGGAAGATTGCAGGTGAGCCGTTTTGCGAACAAAGATACAGAATATATGCCGAGAAGACTGTATGTGGTTTACCGAATGCTTACACCTAAATCCATATGAATTCATTTACAAATATGGAGGAAAATTATTGATTTTTGGGCCACTTTTTGGGCCACGATATATGAAAAATGCCTCCTACAACATTGTAGAAGGCATTTTTGCGGAGGGGACGAGAAACTCGTCCCCAGCTGCGGCCCCACGTTAAGCGAAATCTCGTTAGGACGAGATAGAGGGGCAACCAATAACCAACCTATTTATAACCTAATGGTTACTTTCTGACGAAGGTCTTGGGAGCTGGCTGCGGCGAAGATGACATACTCGCCCTTGTCCAGTTTCCAGGCCCGTTCATAGGCGTCGAACCAGCGGAGATCTTCCAGTTTGATGCTCATCGTGAGCACTTCGCTGGCCTTGGGCTTCAGTTCTGACGTTTTCCCGAAGGCACGGAGCTCCTTCACGGGTTTCACCGCGTCTCCCTCCGGCGCGCTCACATAAATCTGCACCACTTCCCGTCCGCTGCTTTTGCCGGTGTTGGTCACCTTTACGCTGATTTTCAGTTCATCGCCGCTGCGTTCGGCCTTCAAGTCGGAATACTCGAAACTCGTATAGCTCAGGCCGAAGCCGAAGGGATACCGGATGGTTTCGGGATGGCGGTCGAAGTGGCGGTATCCTACGAAAATGTCTTCATCGTAGTTGACGTCGCCGGGGTTGCCGTTGGACATCGGGAAGTCTTTGGCGGAGGAATAGTCCTCATACCGTTTGCCAATGGTCATCGGCAGTTTGCCGGAAGGGGAAACCTTGCCGGAGAGGACATCGGCCACGCTGTTGCCGGCCTCCTGGCCGTCCATCCAGGTATGGAGGATGGCGTCCGGCTGGTTGCACCAGGCCATATCCACGATATTGCCCATATTCAGCAGGACAATCACCTTCTTGCCGGCCTTGTGGAACGTCTCGCAGAGCAGGTCCAGGTTGGCCTGTTCGGTTTCCGAGAGGTACCAGTCGCCCGGGGTGAGGGTGCGGTCCCCGCCTTCGCCCGCCATACGGCCGATGCTGTAGATGCAGACATCATTGCGCTTGGCGGCTTCTTCGGCCTCCTTCCGGCCAATGAGCGTTTCCTCTACCGTGGGAATAATCCAGAAGTACTCGGCCGGCTGCTTGGCCTTCTCTGCCTTCACATACTCGCGGTAGCTGGCCGCGAGCTCCTTGTCCAGCTTGAAACCGGCTTTCTCCAGGCCTTCGTCAACGGTCACCTTGTAGGCGCGGTTCACATAACCGGAACCGGAGCCGCCCACCATGGTGTCGTAGGAAGGTATGCCAAACAGGGCCACTTTGCGTTTTGCGCTCAGCGGCAGGGCGTTTTCGTTTTTCAGCAGGACCATTCCCTGGGTGGCGGCTTCCCGCGTAATCTGAGCGTGGGCGGCAAGATCCGGTTTGTTGCTGTACTGGTAGCGGTTGAAGGTGGGTGAAGCCACCATCACCTGGAGGATGTGCCGGACACAGTCGTCCAGGAAACGCACGTCCAGCCGGCCGCTCTGTACGGCGCCCAGGATGTCGTCATACTGGTGCGGGGTGCCGGGCATCAGCATATCGTTGCCGGCCGCAATCTGGCGGGCGCCGTTCTCTTCGGCCCACCAGTCGGTCATGACAAACCCCTTGAAACCCCATTCTCCGCGGAGAACCTCCGTCAGCAGCCAGCGGTTCTCGGAAGCCAGCACGCCGTTGATCTTGTTGTAGGAAGACATGATGGTCCAGGGCTGGGCCTCCTTCACCACAATCTCAAAGCCTTTGAGATAGATTTCACGCAGGGCGCGTTCGCTCACGGAGGCGTTCTGGCCGTTGCGCAGGGTCTCCTGGCTGTTGGCGGCGAAGTGCTTCACGGAAGTTCCGACGCCATTGCCCTGGATGCCCTTGACATACGCCGCGGCAATCTTTCCCGCCAGCAGAGGGTCTTCGCTGTAATACTCGAAATTGCGTCCGCACAGCGGATTCCGGTGAATGTTCATAGCCGGGGCCAGCAGCACGTCGGCTCCATATTCCAGGACCTCGTTGCCCATGGCGGAAGTTACCCGCTCCGTGAGTTCGGGATCCCAAGAGGCCGACAGGAGCGAGCCGATGGGGAAAGCCGTGCAATAGTAGGTCTTGTCATCCCCGGGGCGGGTGGCATCGATCCGGAGGCCGGCAGGGCCGTCCGCCAGGACCATCGTGGTAATGCCCAGTCTTTCGACAGGCACCACGTCGCCGGCGGCTCCTTTCACGCGGCCGCTGGAGAAAGCAGTCACTCCGTCACTCTGGGGCTTTTCCAGGATGCCACGCAAGTCCACGGACCTGCGCTCGGGCAAGCCGGGCGCGGGTCCAGGACCGTTTTCATCTCCTACATAGCGGTTGGCTCCCACGACAAGGGTGATCTTCTCCTCGAGCGTCATCGCTTTCAATACTTCGTCGATATTGTTGCGGTTGAGCTGGGGAGCCTGTGCAAAGGCCGCTATTGTGCAGAGCAAAGCTCCGGTTGTAAGGATGGATTTCATAGACTATTCAATCCAGCCGGTGTATTCGTCAGAGCCTTCGTATCCGGCATTCTGCTTGAACTTATACTCCTCGCCGGCACCGGCGGAAAGGTTGATCTGTTCAGTGGGAATGGGAGCGAAGCCCTTGGTAATTTCGAAACGGGCGCCGTAACCGCCGTTGAAATCGCTGGCGTGGTTCGTGCTCTTTTTACCCTTGAAGTAGCATTCAACGCCCTCCTGCTTGTCCAGAGCGGCTTTGGCATAGGCCGTGCCGTAGCGGCGCAGGTCGCCCAGTCTGACGCCTTCAAAGGCGAGTTCCCAGCGGCGTTCGTTGCGGATGTTCTCTTCCGTAAGGGGAAGGGTGGGCAGCTTGGCGCGGGAGCGCACCCGGTCAAAGGAATTCTTGTTTCCGTTGATTTCGGCATCCATCAGCAGAACCTCGGCAAAGCGGATCAGCACCATATCGTCGCAGAAGTTGTACTGGTAGTCGTCCTTGGACCAGGAAAGGTTGTCGTACATGACCAGGAGGTAGGACCATTTGATGGAGCCGTTGTTGTCGCGGCCCATGACGGGCATCACCTTGGTCTGGTAGTAACCGGTTTCCTGGACGTTGTCGCCCTTCACACCGTACTTATACCCTTTCACGAAGTCGGTGGGGTACATGATGGAAGCTTCACGACGGGGGTCGTTGGGTTCGGCTGCTTCCCATTCCTTGACAAAGGCGGGGCTTACCGGGCAGTTTCCGTAGCCGTAGCTGAGCGGGAACGTCTCACCTTTCTGGCACTTCTGCTTGTTACCGCGCACACCGCCGATGAAGAGGGCCGTCTGGTTGGAATATTTGCGGTAGGGGTCGCCCTTGCTCTGGGTGTTGAACTTGATGAAGAACATGGCTTCGGGGTTCACGCCGCTGTCGTCGCCTACATACTGGTAGCCCTTGTCCTTCCACTTGGCGGGGTAAAGGGCGTCGGCAGACGTGACGCGGTTGCTGTAGGCCCACAGGTTGTGGTAATCGGAAACCAGGGTATAGCCCGAGTTCTTCACGCAGTCATCGATGTAGCGGCCCACGTCGGCCTTCGAAAGATCCGTTCCGTCAGGGAGGCTCACGGTCTCGTCATTGTAGAAACCGGAATAGAACAGGTAAACACGGCCCAGGAGGGCTTCGGCGCAGTATTTATCCACGTGACCGTCACCGGTGGACTTTCTGGAGGGCATAATGTCAATGGCCGTCTTGAGGTCCAGCATGATCTGTCCCCAGAGGGCTTCGCCGGAAATCTGGGGAAGGGTGGGATCGGCTACGGTCGAAAGGGGGCAGGGAATATTCCCGAACTGGCTGGCCAGTTCATAGTAATAGTAGGCGCGGAGGAAGAGAGCCTGTCCCTTGAAGTTGTTTTTCATCTCGTCGGAGATGAAAGTGCAGTTCTCAAGAGCCTCGAGCGCACCGTTGGCCCTTGCAATACCCACGTAGCGGCTCTTGTAGACGCCGTTGTATCCGTCGCCCTGCTTGAGCATCATATCGGCAGCCTGGATGATGGAGACGTTGGCTCCGTCACCGCCCAGGCATTCGTCGGCCGTAGCCAGGGCCCAGGGGTAGTGCCAGGTGACTTTGTTGGATTCCTGAATGGCGTTCAGGTTGTTGTAGATACCGGTGATCATCTGCTCCACCTCTCCGATGTTCGAAGGGAAATCGGCCGTGGTCTTGGTCATATAGTTGGTGGTATCGAGCAGTTTCTCACAGGAAGAAAGCAGGAGAGTCAGTGCGGTGGCTGCTGCCGTTATTTTCAATATGGTTTTCATTTCAGGCGCGGTTATTAGAATTTGATGTTAAGGCCCACGAGAATGGTGCGGGGCTGGGGATAGAAGCCGAGGTCGATGCCCTTGGCCCAGGAGTCAAATCCGCTGGAAGTACCCACTTCCGGGTCCATACCCTTGTAGCCGGTGATGGTGAACAGGTTCTGGCCCTGGACATACAGGCGGAGCTGACCGAACGGGGAGTTTTTCCACAGGCGGTTGAAGTCGTAGCCGAGCGTAACCGTCTGGATGCGGAAGAAGTCGCCGTTTTCGATGAAGAGGTCGGTGTTGCAGGCTTTGCTGTTGCTGGAGTACAGGATGGGCAGTCTGTTGGAAGTGCCCGGGCCGTGCCAGTAGTCAAACACCTCGGTGGTATAGTTCTGATAAGGTCTGTGGCCGTACTGTCTCCAGGCACGGAAGATCTGGTGGCCGAACATGCCATAGCCGCTCAGGCCGAAGTCAAAGCCCTTGAAGCCGAGGGAAATGTTGAGGCCGGCGGTGAAATGAGGGTTGGGGTCACCGGTCATGGTCTTGTCATTGTCCTGGTTGAGCACACCGTCGCCGTCGAGGTCAAGGACCTTGAGGTCTCCGGGCTGGGGATTGTCGCTGAGGGTGGGCTTGCCGGCAGCCAGCCAGGCGTCCACTTCCTCCTGCGTCTGGAACACGCCGTCCGTGACGTAAGTGTGGAAATAGCCGATGGGATAGCCTACCTCTGCACGGTACAGTTCAGAAGCCTGCTCCACTACGGCGCGGCCGTGGATGACACCCTCGCCGTTGGCGATACGGGTGACGATGTTCTTGTTGTAAGCAGCGTTTACGCCAATGCTGTAGTAGAAGTCCTTACCCACCTGGTCGTTCCAGTTGAGGGCGATTTCAACACCGGTATTGCGAACGTCACCGCCGTTGACATAAGGAGCGTCGGCACCGTAGTGACCCATAATGGGGGCCTTTACCAGCCAGTTCTTGGTGTCTTTCTGGTACCAGTCGAAGACCACGCCCAGACGGCTTCTGAAGAAGCGGGCGTCTACACCGAGGTCAATCTGCTGGGATGTTTCCCAGGTAACGTCGGGGTTGGGGAGTTTGTCGGCGTAGGAGCCGATGCTGGGCTGGTCGGTGAGGCCGTTGGCAAAACCATATCGGCCGTCGTTGGGACCTACCTGCACCGTGGAAAGATAGTGGAAATTGTCAATGGAGCAGTTACCGTTCTGGCCCCAGCTTCCGCGGATCTTCAGGAAGCTGAGCGTGTTGCGGACACCTTCCATCCAGGGCTCGTTGGACACCACCCAACCGGCAGACACAGAGGGGAACGTACCCCAGCGGTGTCCGGGAGCAAAGTTGGAGGAACCGTCCCGGCGGAGGATGAGGGAGACCATGTATTTCTCGGCATAGTCATAGTTGATACGTCCGAAATAGGAGAGCAGGCCGCTGTCGCTCCAGGGGGAGCCGGTGACTTTGCTTTCCGTGATGATGCCCGTCATGTTGCTTACATAGGCGTGGAGCGGATCGTCTCTCCATTTTCCGTCTTCGCGGCCGGAACCCACCGACATGCCGTAGCCGGAGTGTTCGATGGACATACCCACCATGGCGTCAAAGTTATGTTCGCCGAAGTGGAACTTGTAAGCCGCCGTATTTTCCCAGGACCAGCTCCAACCGAGACCGGCCTCCTGAGACACCTTGTCAATGTCAAGGAAGGTGGTGGAGTTGGCGTCGTAGGTCATGTCATAGGAACGCTTGCTGTTGGCGCTGGCCTTGTAGTTGAACTGACTTCTGAGGATGAGGTCCTTGATGGGCTGGATGCGTACGTTGGCCGACATATTCAGCGCATAGTTGTACTTCCAGTTGTTGCCCTGGGCGGTTCTGGAGATGACATACAGCGGGTTCTTGGCGTCGCCGTCGAACTTGAAGATGCCGAAGTCGGTATAATCGTCAGCAGTGGTGAACTCTCCGTCGGCCCGGCGCATGGCGGCGAGGGGATTGGCCGTCAGGGCGTCAAACATATTGTTGGAATACTGGTTGCTCAGATTGATACCGCTCTTGGAGCTGTAGGAGAAGGTGACGTTCTCACCGATGGTGATGATGTCAAGGTCGTTTTTCTTCAGGAGAACGTGGTCGGAGTTCAGACGAACCGTAGCACGCTTGTAGTTGGAAGCCGCCGGCTTGCCGAAGATACCTTCCTGGTGGGTGAAGCTGACACCCATGGAGAACTTGGACCGCTCGGTACCGCCGGTGAGGTTGACGGCGTGATTGGAAACGGGGGCGTTGTCATTATGGAACTCCCGGATCCAGTTGGTGCCGGTGAAGGAGCCATTCATGATGCTCTGGTACAGTTCAGGGTTTAGGACCGTCGCGAAGTCGGTAGGGGTGAGGCGGTTGTTCTTCTCGGCCGTATTGATAACCTCAATATATTGCTTGGCATTCAAAACTTCCGGAATGATGGGAGCGTTCTGCCAGCCCACATAACCGTCATAGCTGAGCTGGAGCTTGCCTTCCTTGCCCTGCTTGGTGGTTACGAGGATAACGCCGTTGGCAGCACGGGCACCATAGATGGCGGCCGATGCGGCATCCTTGAGGATGTCGATGCTTTCGATATCGGAAGGGTTGAGGTTGCTGATGTCGCCGCCGGCCACACCGTCGATGACATAGAGGGGCTTGTAAGAGCCGATGGTACCCATACCGCGGATGTTCACATTGAATCCATCACCGGGCTGTCCGGTTTTGGCAATGATGCTCACGCCGGGGGTCGAGGATTGCATAGCACCCAGCGCACTGGTGCTGTTGAGCTTCACAAGGTCATCACCCTTTACCTGGATGGTGGAACCGGTGATGAGCTTCTTTTTCTGGACGCCATAACCGACTACAACCACATCCTCCAGGAATTCGGAGCTGCTGTGGAGCACAACGTTGATGACACGGTTTCCGTTCACGGCTACTTCCTTGGAGTCGTAGCCCAGGGAGGTGAACACTAGGACGGCATCGGCCTTGGTCACAAGGGTGAACCGGCCGTCCAGATCGGAAGTGGTTCCGTTGTTCGTACCTTTTTCCTGTACGCCGGCTCCAATCACCGGCTGGTTTGTCTCATCGACAATTTGGCCGCTCACACTCAGGGACTGAGCCTGGGCTGTTGAACAGAGAAGGGCGCCGATGGCAAAAGCCAGCGAAACGCAGCATCTCATCAAAACGGTTTTTGATAGCAGTTTCATAAAGATTAAAATTGATTAGTTAATTTAAGTGTTTATTTTTCGTTTCTTGCACTTTCACACAGTTCCCGGAAAAACTTCCGGAAGTCGCTCCATCTGTAATAGGGATAGAGGTCTCCGGGCAAGGGAAGAGTCACTTCGCGGCCGCACAGGAGGGCCTTCACGAGGATCTCGTCGCCGGGTTTCCGACTCTTGTAAAAGACCAGCTGGATATTTCCGGCCATACAGGTGTTATAGTTCTGGTACACGTACTTGAAATCGTCCGGATCGGCGGGAACCGTCAGGGAGCCGTCCAGGCCCAGAAGGATGTTGAGCGGTCCCAGATAGGAATCGTGGCCGAAGCGGAGATCCGCTATGTCGTTGCTTTTGCCGGAAATCACGGCATCGGCCCGGTCAAGGATATCCTCGACGATGGGGACGGCGAGCTTGCGCTTGGACCAGTAGTAGCGATAGGATCCGGCGTTGGAAACTTCCCAGCGGGGGTACATCTCCTCCGGCGTATAGGGCTCACCCATCATACCCTCGTGTCCGATGCTGGGAAGGGAAGTATAGAAGGTGCTCAGTGTGGACTGAACGTTCTTTGCTTCCTGTTCATTCAGGCTTGTTTCCTTGAAGAACATCGTTACGAACGGTTGTTTGGCCACCGCCGGGTTGCCGGAAACCGAAGGTTCGCCCGGCACGGGGAAAGGCTCGGGTACGCAGGTCCAGCGCCGGGGGTTTTCCCTCGAATCCGGGACAACGGCATCCAGCGTTTCCTTGGAAGCCCTCTGGAAAATATCCAGATTGCTGTTTTGTGCGGCCAAAGACTGGCAGAAGGCGGCCATGCTCACGATGCATCGGCCTTCCAGGGAGGAGAAAGCCTCCACGTGCCCGCCTTTCTTGAAAATTTCAGGGAAGCTTTCATACATAGTTTTCGCGATGCGCGCGTGCTGCTCATATCCCAGAGGAGAGAGTTCCGTGACCCGGGCGGTCAGTTCCGGCAGGATGGCAGTGAACTGCCGGTAAAAATCCTCTCCGGCCTCTGTCAGTATTCCCTTAGCGTGTGCGTCTGTGAACAGCGAGTCTATCCGCTTATAAAAAGAAGCCTCCCAGTAGTAACGGGCTCCGTGACGGCCGTAATGACTGAGATAGAACGGCCTGTACCCTTTGGGAGAGGGCGTTTGTCTGTAGGTCTCGGTCGGATAGGGGAAATCGTTTCCATATGACCGGAGCGTATTCGCGAAGAATTCTTCGCGGACATCGGCCCTCTGTCCCTGGACCGCCAGGAACGAAAAGAGCAACAGGACAATCAAAAAAAGCTTCTTTCTCATGTTGCAAAATTATTCAACACCAACGGCAAGAATGGTAAAAAATGTTGCAAACACGTGTCATCTACGTTTCATTTTCTTATCTTTGGAGCGTGAAACACCTGTTGTTAAGCCTAACCGCACTCGTACTCCTGCTGTTCTGCCCCTCCGTGGAGGGGGCGGAGTTCCGCCGCCTGACCATCAACGACGGCCTCTCCGACAACAGTATCTATGTAGTATGCAAGGATTCACGGGGTTTTCTCTGGATAGGCACCCACGTGGGGCTCAACCGCTATGACGGATTCCGCTTCAAGCATTTCTTTGAAGGCCCGGACGGCATTCCGGACAATTCCATCAACGATATGTTTGAAGATGCGGTCGGACACCTTTGGATTCATACGCCCCGGGGCTACTCCTATATGGACCTTTCGGACGAGCGGGTGGTCCAGGACCCATCCCCCTGGCTGGCCGGTCACGGCATCACGGATAGCATCGAGCTGTTGGAGGCCGATGCCCAGGGCAACCTTTGGGCCATTCACGGCTCTATATTATATAAGGTAGACCTTCGCGCCGGGAAGACCGGTTCGTGGGTCATCGACGGAAAACCCGAGGATATCCGTGCTACCGACCTGATTTTCTCGGAGCAGGAGATTACCATCTGCTGCATCGACGGACGCATCGTCCGTGTGGATCCGGTCACTATGAAAGCCGCTTCGACAGAGTCTGCTGTTGTTCCGAACCAGGATCCACAGGACAGCAACTACCGGATTTTCAGAGATTCCGCCGGCCTGGAAATCGTTTACACCGGGAGCGTCTCGTGGAGCCACAATACCGTCACCGGCGAATGGAAATCCCTCCGGCTGCTGATCAAGGATGTAAAAACGGACGCTTCAGGGCGCGTATGGATTGCCACGGACCACGACGGACTGCTGGTTTACACCCCGGGAGCAGACGCGGAGGAAGTCTTGACCCGCCCCCGTTCTTCCGACACCGCCTTCCTGGGAGAATGCGTCCAGTGCCTGTACTGCGACAACAACGGCGTGATGTGGCTGGGTACCTACAAAAGCGGACTGAGTTTCATCTATGACGGTAAGAATACCTTTGCCCACACGGACCTGGAAGACATCACCACCATCCAGGAAGACAACGCCGGCTATCTCTGGTTTGGCTCCGACGGAAAAGGAATCATCCGTTACAACCCCGAAACCGGGAAGCGGCAAGATTTCCGGATGGACCGCAACAAACTGCTTTCCGATATCGTGATCAGCAGTGCGCTAGCCCCTGACGGATCCCTCTGGTTCGGGTCTTTCCGGGGCGGCCTTACCCATTTCAGCAACGGAACGTGGACCTCTTACCATACGGGATCCAGCAACCTGGCCTGCGACGACATCTGGGATATCCGGTGCTCCAAGGATGGAATCCTCTATCTGGGAACTCTGGGGGCCGGCCTGCAGGCCATCAACCTGGCCACCGGCGAATCGGAAGTTTACCATCACGGAAACAGTCCGCTGAGGGAAGACCACGTGAGTTCGCTCTGCTTCGGTGAAAACGGCCTGCTTTACATTGGGCACGCCCGCGGCGTCGATGTGTTTGACCCCGGGACAAAGACCATCCGGGCCATCGGCGACGAGCAGCTGGCCGATTTGCACGTCCGGGATATCTTCATCGACTCCAGGGACCTTCTCTGGATTGCCTCCAACAAGGGAATTCACGCCTACGCCCTTTCCTCCGGGGAAACCTATTCGGTGGATATCCGGGGAAACTCCACCAATTTCCACACCGTTTCCGTGGTGGAAGACACGCTGGGGGGCCTTTGGGTGTGCTCCAACAACCTGCTGACGCGCATTCAGGTCAATTCCCGGGGAGAGGGCTGGGAGTTTTTCGCCACCTCTTACGGAACCAACGAAGGCGTGCCGGATGTTCTGTTCAACAAGAACGCGATGGTCAGCCTCCGGAACGGAGACATTCTGACGGGCAGCCAGCGGGGATTTGTCCGCATTGTTCCCAAGGATATTGTCCAGGACCAGGATTCCACCTATGTCATTTTCAGCGGCATCGTGCTGCCGGAGGGAGAGAAAGACGTGACGCCCCATATGTCCCTGTCCTGGGAACAGCGCTCCTTCATTATCCAGTTGGCCTCTTCCGCCATCGGAAAACCGGGACAGCCCCGGTTCATCTTCAGCACGGACGGTAGCCAGTGGACCCCTACGCCGGACGGAATGCCGGTGGTGCAGTTTGCCAATGCCGAATCCGGCCGAATGAAACTGGAGGTAGCCATTGCCGATGCAGAAGGCAACGCTTCCGGCCCGGTGAGCAGCCTGGACATCACGGTCCGTCCGCCCTGGTACAGAAGCGCCCCGGCCATCCTCCTGTATTCCCTTTTGCTGCTGGGAACCCTCCTGGTCCTCGCCCGGATTAGCCGGAGACGCCGGGAAGAAAGGGAAGAAAAGGCCATCTCCGAGATGAAGCAAGTCTTCTTCATCAATATCAGCCACGAACTCCGCACCCCTCTCTCCCTCATCCTCTCTCCGCTTTCGGAAGCCATTGGGAAGGAGCAGGATGCGCAGGTCAAGGGAAATCTGAACATAGCCGAAAGGAATGCCCGCAAACTGCTGGATATGGTGAATCAGATGCTGGACCTGAGGGGCCTGATGATGAATGCCCAGAGCGTCCATTTCACCAAGGCCAATCTGGTAGACACGGTCTGTTCTTCGGTAGGACAGTTCTTTGCTTTGAAGGAAAAAGGCATAATCCTGACCTTCCGCACCTCGAAAGACCGGATTGATATGCTCTACGACGAGGACAAGATCACAAAGGTAGTGACCAACCTCCTGAGCAACGCCATCAAATATACGGACGAAGGAGGAAGGGTGAATGTAGATCTTTTCCTGGAAGGAAACGAGGCCGTCATCAAGGTGGCCGACAACGGAAAGGGCATTCCGGACAAGGAAAAGCCGCATCTGTTCGACCGTTTCTGGCAAGGAGAAGGATCGGCCAACAAGGGAGGCAGCGGAATCGGCCTTAACATTGTCCGGGAATATGTCTCCATGCACGAAGGAAGGGTGGAGGTATCCGATACTCCCGGAGGCGGCGCCACCTTCACGGTGACCCTTCCCGCCAGGGAGTGCGAGGCTTCCGGGGAAGGATTTGTGAAAAGCTCCCTGTCCCGGGAGGATACTCCTGCAGAGGAGGGTCCCATACCGTCGGCCGCCAAGCGAATCAACCTGCTGCTTGTAGATGACAGCGAGGATTTCCTGGATTATCTTTCGGGCGTCCTCTCTTCCGATTACAATGTAAATACGGCTACCGACGGAGAGATAGCCCTCGAGAAGATGGAAACCCTTCGTCCGGATATCGTAGTCACGGATGTGATGATGCCCAATATGGACGGAAACCAGCTCTGCCAGCGGATCAAGGCCAATCCGGCGACCACCCATATCCCCGTGGTGATGCTCACGGCCCGGCTTACGGACGAAAACGAAAAGATCAGCCGCGACTGCGGGGCCGATGACTACTTCACCAAGCCGTTCGACATCAAGGTGCTCCAGGAGCACATAGCCCTGCTGGTCTCCCAGACCGGCATAGACACCTCCGGCAAGCTGAAAGCGCGCATCGAGGAAAGGAAAGTGGTTTCCGTAGACCGCCATTTCGTTGACAAAGTGACGGCCTTTATCGAAGAGAACATCGTCGAGAGCGAACTGAGCGTGGAGCAGATGGCCGATGCAATGGGAATGTCAAGGGCCAACCTCTACCGCCGCCTGGTCTCCGCAACCGGCAGCACGCCGTCTGAATTCATCAAACTGATCCGGCTCCGCCACGCCGAGAGGCTGCTTATGCAGAGCGGACTCTCTGTATCGGAAATCTGCTACGAAGTGGGCTTTACCTCGCCGCGTTACTTCAGCAAGTGTTACAAGGAACTATACGGATACCTCCCTTCTGAAGCCAAAAGGGGCAATACGAAGTAGGATAATAATAAGTAACTTTATCGCCAGTAGTAAAGTTTTCCCAAATGAAAAAGAGATTTCTGACCATTGCCTTTGCTGTTTTTGTCTTTGCCATTCCGGTGCTGTCCATTGTGAACGGGCAGCCTTTGACCGACGTACTCCGGGACTTGCGTTCCGAGCTTAAGATGGTATTGGAGCAAAGCGAGGAGGAACAGCAACTCTTTGAAAAGGAATACGAACGTCAGCACCAGCGGATGGTGGACGTAATCTCTGCGTCCAACGAACTGTCCATCCTTTTGTATACCCAGGAGCAGGAAATGACCTTCGACCTTGCCTATGCCCTGAATAAGGTTACCACGGCTTATAAGGACTTCAGCAGGGACAGGAGGCCGTACGACCGAATTGTCAATGATCTCAACATAGAAATAGACCGTTATGCCCGTCTGGTGGAGGCTCTTCGACGGCTCCCTCCGGTGATGACGGAGATAGAAGTGGAGATCCTTCCGGACAGCCTGATGTATCACAACGATTCCCTGGACCAGCATTTATCCGAACTGGCTTCCACCCTGGAGAGGGAAGTCATCCGGATTGCCGTCAAGGATTCGCTCTCGTCCCCCTTTGTTCTGGATGCTGAGGGAGAGGTCTACCGTGACACCTGTATCCTGTATGCTTCCGAGCTCCTGAAGAAGCAGGCCCACAACCGTACCCACATTATAGCGGACAGCACGCATTATCAGGCCGCCTACCTGCGCATGAAAGAAGCGTACGACTATGCCCAGTCCCGTTATGGTGAACTGGAGAAATATGTGTTCCTGGACGGCCAGACTCCTTTCTTGGAAATTCTGGCGGCGCCCCGGGCCGCTTGGGAAAAGGTAAAGGTGGCCCTGCACGCCCAGTACGACTTTGAGGAACTTAACGAAGAGACTCCGGCCGATGCCGAGGAGGAGGACGACGACGATGATGACCTTTTTTCCGGCTTGTCCAGCAAGGGCGCCAATGCCGTTCTGGTTCTTGTGAGCGTGGTGCAGCTGGTGGCGCTGGTCCTCTTCTGGGTGCTCACGTTCTTCCTTCTGCTCCTGCTGAGCCGCATTCCCAAGATCAAGCGCCACCTGCCTCTGAACCAGATGCCCTTGTTCTCGGTGCTGGTGGGTACGTTCCTGTACTTCCTGGTGCTGGGTTTTGGCGTGCATGGAAACGAGTATGTGCAGTTGAGTGCCACGAATATCAATACCTTCCTATGGCTGCTGCTGGCCATCACGGGCTCCTTGCTGCTGCGGGTGAAGCCCCAGCAGAGTCCGCACTGCCTGGTCCTCTATATTCCCACCTTCCTCATTGCGCTAATCATCATCGTCTGCCGCATCTCCTTTGTGCCGGACCGGCTGATGAATTTCCTTTTCCCGCCCATCCTTGCCTTCGCCGTGTTACGGCAGCTGTTCTTCTGTATCCGGGAAAACGGGAAGGCCACCGCCATAGACAGTGTCCTGGGCTGGACCTCGCTGGCCATCTACCTCATGGCCTTTATCGGGGCCTTCTTCGGCTACACGTTCGTGTCGCTGCTCGTCCTGATCTGGTGGTACTTCCAACTGGCCGTAATCCTCACGATCTTCTGTATCTCAGACCTGATGGATCGCTACAAGCAGAGGAGGCTGGACAAGCGGGTGGAGGCCCTGCGCAAGCGGATTACGTATGTGTCGGGCGCGGACCGGGAGTCTCTCCTGTTTGGCGCCACCTGGTTCTACGACTTCATCCGGCAAGTCCTTATTCCGGCCATGGTGCTGCTGTCCCTTCCGTTCTGCATCCACATGTCGCTGGACGTCTTTGACTTTGACGACCTGTACGACAAGATTTTCAATATCCCTTTCGTCCAGCTCATGAGCAAGGAGGGGTTCGAAACGCTCCGCATCTCCGGCGCAAGCATCATCGGCCTTTCCATCCTGTTCTTTGTTCTGCGTTACTTCAACCGGGCCATCCATGCCATCTGGCAGTATGTCCGCTATGCCGCCTTCATGCGCAAGCACAAACGTACCTCCATCCGGGACAACGAAATCAACCTGTCCCTGGGGAACAGCATCATCAGCGTGCTGGTGTGGATGTCTTATGTAATTGTGGTGGTGGTGGTCTGGAAGATTCCTACCGGATCCCTGAGCCTGGTGGCCGGTGGTTTATCGGCCGGTATCGGTTTGGCCCTCAAGGATATCCTGAACAACTTCATCTATGGTATCCAGCTCATGGGCGGCCGCCTGCGGGTAGGAGACTGGATTGAATGCGAAGGCGTTCGCGGCCGGGTGGTGGCCATCAACTACCAGTGCGTGGTGGTGGAAACGCTGGACGGGACGGAGATGTCCTTCCTCAACGCCTCCCTCTTTGGCAAGAACTTCAACAACCTTACGCGCAACAACTCCTACGAGTTCACCAAGATCATCGCGGGCGTGGCCTATGGCACCGACGTCAAGAAGGTCCGTGAGGCGCTGGTGGCCGCCATGGACAAGATAAGAACCAAAGACAATTATGGCCGCGAGATCGTGGATCCCAAGTACGGCATCAACGTGGTGGTCAACGATATGGCCGACAGCGCGGTAGAGATAGCCGTGAAGCAGTATGTGCTGGTGCCCGAAAGGATCGGCTACATCGACCGCGCCAAGGAAGTGATTTACGAAGCGCTGAATGCGGCCGGCATCACCATCCCGTTCCCGCAGTGCGACGTGCACCTTGTCAAGGACGACAAGTAAAGGGCCGATTACCGTTCAATAAAGGCCAGGATCTTTTCTACGGCTTCATCCTCGGTGAGGTAGTCCATATCCAGGATGAGGTCGTAGTTTCGCATGTCATAGCGGCTGAGGCCGGTGTAACGCTTGACATAGTTGTCGCGGCCGGTGTCCACTTTCTCAATGAGCTTGACGGCCTCTTCCCTTGTCATATTCTGCTTGGCCATCACTTTCTCGATGCGGTTTTCCTTGGAGGCGGTGATGAAGATGTCCACCTTGTTGGGACGGTCTTTGAGCACGAAGAAGGCCGAACGGCCGGTGATGACGCAGGAACCTTCGTCTGCAATGGCGTTGAGGATTTCCTTTTCGGCCTCGAAGATGTCCTTGACCGTTACGGTTTCCTGAAACTCACGGGAGTAGGTGTAATCACCCACCTTCATAGTGGCCTTGGGCGCCGGGGCAACCTGTTCAAACAGATCTTTGAACCAGTTCTTCTTGGTGCTCTTCAAGTGCTCGATGCCCTTGCTGTTGAGGTTGAACTTCTCTTCCAGGGCCTGCATAAGCTGCTTGTTGCTATAATGGACGTTGAGCTTTTGTGCCAGTTTCACGCCCACGGAGCCGCCACCGGTACCAATTTCACGGCTGATGGTAATAACAAAGGGGTCGTTCAGTTTCATAGTGTATTTATTTTTCGTAAAGATAGGAAACAATCGGCAAACGAACAAGCCTACTCGTGGATCTGGAAAATGGCGATGGCGATGAGAGCGGCGGGAGCCACAAAGCGGATCAGGAAGAGGATGGTCTTGAGCAGCCAGGCGGGAATGGGATGAGTTCCGCCGTTGGTGAGCTCGTCAAACACAGCTGCCTTGCCCAGCTTCCAGCCGGCAAAGATAACAATCAGCAGTCCGCCAATGAGCATTAGGAAGTCGGCCGAAATGAAGTCGAATAAGTCGAAAATGGTTTTGCCCAGAATCTTCCAGTTGCTGAGCGGGCCCATAGACAGGGAGCAGAGGCAGCCCAAGATCCAGATAAAGAAGAAGACCACGATCACGGCCGCCTTACGCTTCATCTTGAACTCCTCAATGCAGAAGGCCACAATCACTTCCAGCATGGAAATGGATGAGGTGAGGGCGGCCAGCAGCAGCGCCACAAAGAAGAAGATGGCAATTACGCCACCTAACGGCATCTGGCCGAAGATATGCGGCAGCGTTACAAACACCAGGTCGGGACCCTCGCCGGGGCTGATGCCGAAGGCGAACACGGCCGGCATAATGGCGCAGCCGGCAATGATGGCAAAGAGTGTATCGGCTATGGCCGTCTGTGAACTCAGCGAGATGATGTTGGCATCTTTCTTCACATAGGAAGCATAGGTAACCACCATACAGGACCCTAGCGACAGCGAGAAGAAAGCCTGTCCCAGAGCCGCCAGGAAGGTTTGAGACGTCACTTTGGACCAATCCGGCTGGAACAGGAACTTGAGTCCGGGGCCGCTGCCGGGAAGGGTCATGGAACGGATGGCAATGCCAATGATGATGAGAAACAGCAGCGGCATCATCACCTTGGAGAACTTCTCAATGCCATTCTGCACACCGGCCACTACAACCCCGGCCGTAAGGGCCAGGAAGATGGTGTGACAGAGGATGGGGAGCCAGACAGAGGAAGAGAAAGAAGAGAACATGTTCTTCAAGCTCTCCGGATTCCCTTCGGTAAAGTCAAAGCAGACAGATTTGAAAAGGTATTCCGTGCACCAGCCCCCTACCACCGAGTAAAACGAGATGATGAAGACGCAGCAGATGACGCCCAGGACGCCCACAATGCCCCAGTGAGTGCCGGGGGCCAGTTTTTGGAAAGCGCTGCGGGCGCTGGCCTGGCTGCGGCGGCCGATGATGAATTCGGCCAGCATCACCGGCAGGCCGGCCAGAATCACGAAGCCCAGGTAGATGAGGATGAAGGCGGCGCCTCCGTTCTCCCCTACCAGGTAAGGGAATCGCCAAAGGTTGCCCAGTCCCACGGCCGATCCGGCCAAAGCTACCAGCACGCCGAACGAGCTGGCAAATGAATCGCGTTTTGCGGGTTGGTTGGTAGTGTCTTTCATATGTTCCAGTGGTTATTAATGCTTGTGATAAGGGCAGGTTTCGGCAGTATAGCCGGGGTGGGTGCAAGGTTCGACGCGGGCCTCGGTATGGTACCAGGCACCGGCCTTGCGGCCGTACTCATAGGCAACCGGGACGGGCTCTGACCAATTATTTCCAATCTTATACCGCACCATCATCTGGTCGCCCAGATTAAGCGAGCCGTAGTTGTCATTGTCACGGCCCGGGCCGATGGCCCTGTAGGATACCTCGTTCTCCCCGGCGTGGGCCTCCACGATACCGCCGGAGATGGTGACATCGGCACCTTTTCCGTTCTCTCCGCCTCCGATGCCGGCACCTTCGGATTTACCCCAGGCATAGACTTCGCCCCCGGAGATATGGATGGTTCCGCTGCTCAAATCTTTAGCCCAATGGTAGCCACCGCCGATACCTGCAGCATCGTCGCCTCCGTAGGCTTTCACGGTGCCGCCATAGATGTTTACTCCTTTGGGACCTTCGGAGTATTCACCGCCTCCGATGCCTGCCCCATTGTCAGCTCCGTGTGCTTCCACGTAGCCGCCATACATGGTAAAGTAGCCACCGTGGTGGATGGTATAATCGAAATTATTGCCGCAATTACCAGAGCCAATGCCGGCCGCATCCGGACCTCCTTCGGCATAGACGGAGCCGTCATAGACGGTAAAATTAATAGGGCCTTCTGCCAAGTTGCCACCTCCGATACCTGCGCCGGCACTGCCATCAATGCCTCCGCCATCACCGCCATAGGCCCGGATATCGCCACCATAAATGACAATGTTACCTCCTTTAGCCCAATCGCCACCGCCAATACCGGCTCCATTATCTCCGCCTTTGGCATAGATTGTTCCGCCGTGTATTTCAATGAGCCCCGGTCCATCTAAATTAGGCGCATGTGACAAGCCGCTTTCGCTGCCAATGCCGGCGGCAGTTTCCTGGTGCCCGTTGTTGTCGGCATGCAATTTACCCATGGAAGAACCGTAGGACTGGACGTGGATATACAGCTTATAAGCGGGGTTCACTATTATGGAATTGACATTGAGTCTGGCCCCGTCGCAAAGGACCAGGTGCACATTATTTCCATTCACCCGAAGGGCGTCCCGGTTAACGGTTCCTCGAACCACGTAGAACTCCGGGTAGCTGCCGGTCCTGCCGCCCACTCCGAGCTCCCCGCTGCCGCCAGTTATCACTTTGTAATCGGCCTCACTGGAAGGAACAGAGCCGAGAGGAATACAATTGGAAAGAGTCTTCGGGGTTTTGACGACCTGCTTATTGACATCGTCCCAGCTGCACTCGATGTATTGGAACGAGGTAAGGACATCCACTTTTGCCTCGCTTTCCGAAGCGGCAACTTGATACGCCTCCGGCAAGTTGGAGAAGAAAAGGATGGCGGGATCCACCCCACTGTTATGGGCGTTGAATCCGCTGGTAAACGTACCGGTATTGTTCTCCATCTGGACGCCGATGCTGCTGCCGGAAAGACTGCCGGTAACCGTGATGACGGCATTGGTTTTCAGGAAGAAATCACTCGGGACGTCGCCATTGGACGTGTTGTCAATTACCGTTGTCTTCCCCTGCAAGTTGAGCGTGGCATCGGCGCCCTGCCAGATACCGCCGCCACTCATTATGCAGGAATTGCCGGTAATGGTGCAGCTATCGAGGGTAAGCGTGCCGTAGTTGCAGATGCCGCCTCCGCCGGTAGACGTGACCCGGTTGCCGTTAAAGGTGACGCCCGTGAGCGTTGCCGTGGCACCGCTGTGGTTAAAGAGACCACCTCCGCCCCGCGGCCCTTCATGGTCGTGACTGGTGTTATTTGTGATAGCGCCGCCCGTCATAGTGAGCGTGCCCTTGTTAGCGATACCGCCGCCCCGGTCATCGGCATGGTTGCCCGTGATAACGACATCCGTCAGTTTAACGGTGGTATTGGTTTCGATATCCAAAGCACCGCCATTGCCGCCATAGCCGCCGGTTAAAGTACCGTTAGAAAGGTTGAGCGCGGAACCACTGCGTACAGTGATGACTTGGCCAGCCTGTCCACGTTCCGTGAGACCGCGGTCCAGTTTATAACCGGCCAAATCGATGGTTGCCGTCCTGCTTCCTGTGATTTCCAGCAGGCTGGAGATGGAGATGTCATTGGCAAAGAGAATCTGCACGCCATTGGTTGTTACAGCCGACGTCAGTTCGGACTCGTTATGAACGACAACGATACCCGTCTTCGACAGCTTAGCTGTGATGTTGTAGTAGCTGCCTGCGGCCAGCGAAACCTCGTCTTTATTGAGGTCGTAGACATCGTTCTCAACCAGCGCCTTCAGGGAAATGCTTTGGGAGGAAAGGGCTGGAACAGCCACATAGAATTCGTTTTGGGCCGAGGCAGGAGTTACCCGGATGACCTGATCCGGGAGGGTTATCATCAGAGAATTGGCGCTGATGTCGGCCGTGTTGTCCGCGTTCCTCAAACTGAACTTGACAATCGCCTGCTGGTTCTGGAAGGTGGCCTTGTCGGTAGTGACAGTACCCCCTTCTATGTTTGTAACGGTAACATTGGCCACGGCATAGTCGCAGTTAGCGGCAATATACTGGATGGTGCCGTCCTGGCTGGCATAGCTGGGATTTAGGAACCGGAGCGTGAACTTATCATCCTCCTTAATCTCCCCCTTAATCTCGCCGGTAAGCTTGGTGCTCTGGCCGGCAGTCTGGGCCGTGAGCGTACCCAAAAGGAGTTCTCCTCTGAACACGCGAACCGTCTCTCCTTCGGCCCAAGTGGCCTTCAAGGCAGTACCGTCTATATCCAGTGCTTTGGTATCCGACCTTTCGCCCTTCCCGGCTTCAACGGTAAGGGTATAGGTTAAAACTTTCTCCTGATCAGGCTGCACAGGAACATCCATTTCCCTGTCACGCGCACAGGAGAAAAGCATAATTAACGATAGCAGAGATATGTATTTTCGCATAACAACTTATTAATTTTCTAATGTTTATGATAAGGACAAGTCTCGGCGGTGTAGCCGGGATGCGTGCAGGGCTCAATTCGGGCCTGGGTGCGGTACCAGCAGTAGTCTTTTCGCTCATTGGCCGGATAGGGACCTTCGTTACCATTCCAACTGCTTACCATCAGATTGTCGCCAAGGGTGAGCTGGCCGTAGTTGTCGCTGCCGTAACCCGGGCCGATGCCCCTGAGGCCGGTTGCGCCCAACGTTCCGGACTTGACAACCACAATGCCGCCGTTGATGGTGACATCGGCTCCCGCCCCGTCCTCGCCGCCACCGATACCGGCGCCATAATCCGCGCCGCCTTCGGCATAGACATAGCCGCCGTTGATGGTTACGATACCACCGTTGCCTCCTTCGCCGCCGCCAATGCCGGCCGCATCCGTGCCGCCATAGGCCTCCACGCGGCCGCCGTTGACGATGAGGGTGCCTCCACCCTTGCCATCGCCGCCGCCGATGCCGGCGCCATAAGCGTCTCCGTACGCCTTGACATAACCGCCGTTGATGGTGATGGTCCCCGCACCATAGTCTCCTCCAATTTGAGCACTGCCGATTCCGGCCGAATTATCATCTCCTCTGGAGGTAATGGATCCTCCCCAAATGGTCAGATTACCGTTTAGACAGTCTTTCCCACCTCCGATACCGGCACCGCCGCTAGCCACGGCAAGCGCCCTGTCGCCGCCTGTCGCATCAATCGTACCACCGTAAATATGGATATTTCCATAATTCTCACACCCTCCTCCGCCGCCAATGCCAGCAGCGCAATCTCCTCCCACAACCGTAATCCGGCCGTCATAGATGGTGATATTTCCATTGGTCTTATATTGACCGCCGATAGCGGCACATCTGTCATTCCCCCGTAAATTGAGGAGTCCGCCGTGTATCTCGATGTTTCCACCATTATTCCAATCATTGCCACCGATGCCGCCATCTGAAGATCCATCGTCATTTGTCATTTTCCCCATGTCCGAACCGGCGGACTGGGAGTGGATATAGACCGTGTGGCCTTCATTCACACTGATGGAAAACATAAGGTGGAGCCAGGCTTTGTCACAGAGAATGATATGCACATTGGGGCCGACGACATAGAGAGTAGTGCCTTTCACCTCTTCGCCATCTACCACATAAAACTCGTGCAGGTCACTGTTTTCCGTTCCTAAATCCATATATGAATCCGAGGATTTCAATTTTTTGTACTGCGTTTCGCTGGTGGGCGTAGCCTTGAAATCTATCAGCTCTGTGAGCACTTTGGTGGTAGTGAGCACTTTTTTATTTTCACTGTCCCAACTGTGTTCGACATAAGGAACCTTTCCGGTAAGATCCTTCTTAACCACCTTTACCTCCCCGACATAGAGAACATACTGTTCATCCGGGATGAGTACAAGGTCTTCGATTTCCGGCCGGTCACAGGTAAAGAAAGTATTAGGATCCTCGCCATCGTGATAGGTGACATACCCGTCGGTAAACTGATTGGGAGCCACATCCAGGGTGATGCCGATGTGGCTTCCGGTGATGCTGCCGATGAGAGTGACCAACCTGCGCTCCAACATAAAGAGATTGCTGGGGACACCGCCGGCGGTGTTATCGGTGATGATGTTCGCACCCCGTATCTTCAGAAGGTGCTTCTCGTTGCCGCTCCAGATGCCGCCTCCGGTAAACATGGCGGTATTGCCGGTAATGGTGCAACCGTCCAGCGTCAACGTGCCGTAGTTGCAGATACCGCCGCCGCCCCACATTTTGACATCGTTGCCCGTGATGGTGACGTTCGTGAGCGTTGCCGTGGCGCCTTCGAAGTTGAACAGGCCGCCACCGCCGCTGGGGCTGGTATGGTCGTAGCTGGTATTGCCCGTGATAGCGCCGCCCGTCATGTTGAGCGTGCCGCCTTCTCTGATACAGATGCCGCCGCCGCGGTCATCGGCCGTGTTGCCGGTGATGATGACGTCTGTCAGGTTCACGGTAGTTCCGTTTTCGATATCCAGGGCTCCGCCGTTACCGCCCCAGCCGCCGGTTACCGTGCCGCCACGGAGGTTGAGCTTAGAGCCCGTACGCACCACGATGACCTGGCTGCCACGGGATGTGCATCCGCGGTCCAGCTTGTAACCGCCCATATTGATAGTCACCGTCCTGCTATTCTTGATCTCGAGCAGACTGGTGGTAGAGATGTTGCCAGCGAACAGTATACTTACATTGTTCTTTTGCACCGCGGCACGGAGTTCGGCCTCGTTGTGTACCAGCAAATCGCTGGTCGATTCCGTCAGGTTGGCGGTAATGGCGTAGTAACTGCCGGCTGCCAGCGTGACGTTGTCTACGGTTTTGACGTATACCTTCTCATCGGCAGCTGCTATCAGGGAAACAGCTTGGGAAGAAAGGGCGGGAATGGCCACATAGAGTACGCTTTGGGGCGATTCGGGCGTTACCGCGATGCATTCGCCGGGCAGGGTGATGCTGAGGGGCTTGGCGCTCACGTTGAGGGTGAACTTCACGATGGCTTGCTGGTTGACAAAGGAGGCCGATGTGGTTGTGACAGTGGTTTCATCCACATTCGTAACCGTGACACTTGCCACGGCAAAGTCGCAGTGGGCGGCGATATAGTCAAGCGTTCCGTCCTGGTGGGCATAATCCGGGTTCAGGAACTTGAGCGTGAGGACATCGTCTTTTTGGATATCACCGGCGACGGTGCCGGAAAGAGTGGCTTCCTTGCCATCGGCCTGGGCAAAAAGATTTCCCAGAAATGCCACTCCTTTATATACCTTTACAGTATCGCCCGTAGTCCAGGTGGCCTTCAAATTGTTGTCGTCAATGTTAAGCGCCTTGGTATCCGGCCGTTCGCCCTTTCCCGCATTAACGGTAAGGGTATAGGTTTTCACTTCTTCCTGTACGGTCTGTTCCGGCTGTACAGGGGCCTCCATCTCCTTGTAACAGGAGAAGAGCAGGGCACAGGCCATGAAAACAAAAAAGACTCTCTTCATCGGCGGCCTTCTCCTTCTTACCATACAATGGTTATGGGGTCTCCGTAATCCATACGATCCCCGACGATGTCGGTAGGGCTGGTGCATACCATGGACTCAAAGGAAATCATAACCGGAAGGGTCTCCGGAACAACGTAAACTTCTTTCATATAACTATCCTATATATTGTTTTTGTATTCGGTGGGCGTCATTCCATACTGACGCTTGAACTGCTCACGGAAGTTGGCGGGGGTGAATCCCACGGATTCGGCTATTTCACTGATGGACCGATCCGGTCTGTCCTGCAGCTGGTGGACGGCGTCCTCCAGGCGCAGGTTGTTCACATAGGCGGTGAAGGACTGCCCGTTGGCATAGGCCGACAGCAGGCCGTTCAGGGAGCGGCGGCTGATGTCGAAGCGGTCTACGATATCCTGCCGCTGCAGGTACACGTTGGTGTAAAGCTTCTCTTTGCGGATAATGCCATCGATGAGGTCGAACAGCTTCTGGTCCGGAACGGATGTGTCGGTATCTATTGCGACGCGGGTATCGTTCAACTCGTTGATCATCCTCACCAGCGCGCGTTTCTTGGCCACGATGGAGCGCCGCTGACGCACCGCCAGGATGGCAAAGATGGCAATCAGGAGTGCAATGACCAGGACGATGACGATGACCGCGTCTTTGCGGGCCGATGCCGTTTCGGCCTCCCGTATCTTCTGATCCTGCTCCATAGCATGGTAGCGGGCGGCGTACTCCTGGGCCTGTGTTTCCATGTTTTTGCCGTTAAACTGTTCCTTGAGGGCCGAGTAGCGGTCCATGTAGGAGAGCGCCAGCGGGAACTGTTTCCGGGCCCTGGCGGCATCGGCCCGGTCTTTCAAAACTTTTGCGTAGGCGTCATTCAAGGTATCGGTTCCCATCCGCCGTTCCATCTCGTCGTCGACGGCAAGAAGCTTATCCCATTGTCCCAGGGCTTTCCATACCGGGGCAATCATTACCCGGCCGCCGAATGTGTGGCCGTAGTCCGATTCCTCGAACAGCCGGACGTACTTCCCGGCTTCGGCCGGGTCCGGATGGGGCATCAGAGCATAGGCGCTGGCCAGATAGGCCCATGCCTGCGCCTGGTAGAACCAGCAATAGGAAGCGCGGTTTTGGATGGACGGCAAGCGGAAACTGTCCTCGGCGTAGCTGGCAGGACGGGACTGATAATCTTCCAGTTTCCATAGAATGGCCTCGGCTTCCGGAATGATTTCCATGAATCTCCCGGCTTCCGACAGGACCGACATCTTGCGCTTGCGGGCAACGATGAGGGCATCCATACGGTCTACGCTGGGAGCGCCCTGTTCCAAAGTGTGGATGGTCTGGTCCAATTTCACCATTCCCTCTTCCCAACGTCCCAGACGTGTGAGGACGGACCCAATCTCGGCTTCCATCCGAAGGGCTTCGGTTTCCATACCCCGGTCCCGGCTTAACTGGGCCAGTTCAATGGCGCAGCGGAGCCACTGTTCGTCGTCGTGTCTCTTGCGGGAGGCATCCATCATCACGCCCAGTACATCGGCGCGGTTGTTGGCCGTGGACTTGCTTACCACCTGAGTGGAATCGTGCTGCAGCAGGTCTGTGCACAGGGCGATGGCCTTGTCCATCTGGGGATCTTCCAGAGAATTGGCATAAACCGCAGCACGGAAGAAATCGGCCCGGAAAGGATTCAGATTACCTACGATGACAGCTGAATCGATGATGGTAAGGGCGCGTTCCGGCTGGGTGCCATAGATTCTCATCGCAGCTTTGGCCGTGTACAGGGAATCCGACGCCTGCGGAATACGCGCAGGCGTGACGACTTCCCTGGCGCAACCGAAAAGTGCCAAAAGACCGCTAAGGGAAAGGATGCGGATAATTGTATGGACCTTACTGGTTAGCAAAATGTTAAGTATCGTTTTGTTGGCCTTTACATTAAAGATGTAAAGATATTTAAATGAGATTAGATTAGCAAACAAAATGATGCACGCATTTGGTACCGCACCAAATGCGTGCATGGTAATAATCCGTAAAATTTCCTAACTTTGTAGGAATGGAACTTTTTTACGCACACGAGGTAAGCGGCAGTTTCTGCCGTCTGGACGCTGAAGAAAGCGGCCACTGCGTGCGTGTGCTGCGTCACCGCGCGGGGGATGAGATTGACGTGATTGACGGAATGGGTACGCTGTATCACTGCCATCTCACGGACCCGGATCCCAAGGGCGCGGAAGCTCAGATTCTGGAAACGGTTCCCCACTGGAACGCCCATCCCTACCACCTAACCGTGGGCTGCTGCCCCACCAAGAACAACGACCGCTTCGAGTGGTTTGTGGAAAAGGCCACCGAACTGGGCGTGGACAGCATTGTTCCCCTCATTGGAGACCGGTCCGAGCGTAAGGTGTACAAGACGGACCGCGCCGCCCGCATTGCCCTTTCCGCCACCAAGCAGTCCCTCAAGGCCCGCATCCCGCTGATAGAAGAGCCCGTGAGCGTGAGATCCTTCGTTGCTTCCGCCCCTCAGGATGACAGTCTCAAACTCATTGCCTACTGCTTTGAGGGGGAAACCCTCAGAACCAGCATCAAGGAAGCATTGAAGGGTTATGATGGAACGGAGATTATGGTCCTCATTGGCCCGGAGGGGGATTTTTCGCCGGAAGAGGCGCAGCTGGCCATCGGCCACGGATACATCCCCATCCATCTGGGGAATTCGCGCCTGCGCACGGAGACGGCCGCCGTTACGGCCGTAGAAGCTGTATATTTACATTTTATGCAATAGCCCTATGAATAGGAACATTCCCGCCCTGTTTTTTGTCATTGCCGCCCTCCTCAACTGGGCCGGCCGTTATTGGGGAATCGAAGAGCTGGCTTCGGCCGTGAAGCCTGCCCTCATGCCGCTGCTGGCGGCCAGCGTGCTGTCCTATGCCACCAACCGCCGACTGGACCGCAAGAAACTCACCCTGCTGGTCACCGCCCTCATCTTCGGCTGCGTGGGAGACACCTGCCTGCTCTTCGACGCCTTTCCGCTGTTTGCCGGCGGTATCGGCGCCTTCCTCCTGGGGCATATCTGCTATGTGAGCATCTTCGGCCGCGAATCCTGGAAAGGAATGGACTGGAAGGCCTGGGTAGCAGGCGGCGTCGTGATGGCAGGCCTGGTCTTCGGCCTTATCAAGGTACTCCACGTGAGCGGCGCCCTGCTGCCGCCTATGGCGGTCTATGGCACCATGCTCATGCTCCTGATGTTCAGCACCTTCTGCGGTCTGCTGCGGCTGCGTGACAAAGGGACCTGGTTCCTGCTGTTCCTGGGATCGGTGCTCTTCACCTTCTCCGACTGCATGATTGCCGCCGGCACCTTCGAGACGCTGGTGTTCCCCCTGCAGGACTTCGTGATTATGACCACCTACGTGGTAGCCCAGTCCCTGCTGGCCATCGGCACTGTCCGCCTGGCTCAGGTAAACTAAGGCTTGTGAATCTTGTTGTTCTCCACGTCGTTCAGGAAGTCCTGTAAATACTCTTTCTGCGCTTCCAGCAGCTTGCTGGGGGCAGGAGCGGGCTTGCTGCTGTCGTAGGTGCCCACAAAGCAGGTGTGATTGGAAATGGTGTCAAGGGCATTCAGGACATAACGCACCTGGGCCTTGTCGATAAAGCCTTTCATATAACCCCTGTCATTTAACAGGCATACGGTACAGGTGCCGTACATGGCGTTTCCGTCGTTGAGGAAAGTGGCGGGTTTGTTGTATGCGCCGCCGTGCTTGTCAAAGATGAAACCCAAGCGGTATTCCTCTCCGACGAGACCCATTTTCTCCGAAATGGCATTGAGGGCCTTGGTGTTCGACCGGGTATATAATTCCGGTGCCGGCTTGCTGGGTACAGTCAAAATACTAGTCAGCGCAGCAAAGGACCGGTCTCCCAGGTCCCACAGAAGGACACTGGCGTGCTGGATGTTCCCGAAGGTGGACATTTCATAACTCATTGTCAGGGCCACGGGAACGGGAAAAGTGTCTTCTTCCGTGTCTTCCTGCATTTCGACGGTATGGCAGCTGTCGGGATCGAAGTCCGGAAGCCGGCAAGTATCCTGGATTTTCCAAAAGACCTCCTTCTCTTGGTCGGTAAGCACTTTATCGGCCAAAAGGACATTGCCGAACAGGTTGGAAGTGAAGCTCTTTTCCTGAGGGGTAAAGTCCTGGATTCGGGCCAGAGCCTGTTCCACGGTCATATCCTGGCAGGTCTGAAACAGTTTCATCAAGTCGTCTGCAGAGACATTATACGCGTCGTGGATGCTCTGGACAATGGAGTTAACTTCGCGCTGGTCACTGTTTCCGTCAATATTGGTCAGTACGTCGGCTATGCAGATGACAGCCCGGAGATCTTCGTAGGTCATAGTGCTAAGGATAAAGGGGTTATTATCACAAAAATACACAAAATCTCCATTCTTGCAAAGTCTTACGCTTTCAGCGCATCGGCAGCTTCTGTGAAGCGTGCTTTTGCAACCCGGTTGCACCCGGCACTTCGTACCTTTGCAGCAGAAAACAGACAAGACGATGATACACGAAGACCATAAACACGCCTGCGAGTGCCACGAGCACGAGCATCACCACGGTGAAGAAGAGGAAGGAAAAGGCCGTTTGATTAAAATCATCGTAGCCGCCGTCCTTCTGGGAGTAGCCGTTATCATTGAAAAGAAAACCGACTGGGCCACCTGGCAGTACCTGCTGTTGTTCCTGGTCCCTTATTTAGTAGTGGGCTGGGACACGCTGAAGGAAGCCGCCGAGGGCCTGTTTCACGGAGAAGCCCTCAGCGAGGACTTCCTCATGAGCATCGCCACGCTGGGCGCGCTGGGCATCGGCTTTATGCCGGGTGCCGAAAGTCAGTTCCCGGAGGCTGTCTTCGTGATGCTGTTCTTTCAGGTGGGGGAACTCTTTGAAGAGATGGCCGAGGGCCGCAGCCGCAAATCCATTGCCCATCTGATGGACCTGCGCCCCGACACCGCCCACGTGGAGCGGGAAGGAAAGCTGGTCACCGTGAAGCCCGAAGAGGTCAAGCCCGGGGAGATTATCCTGGTTCAGCCCGGCGAGAAAGTGCCCATGGACGGCGTGGTCCTGGAAGGCCGCTCCAGCCTGGACACCGTGGCCCTCACCGGCGAAAGCGTACCCCGCACCGTGCACGAAGGCGATGAAATCCTCTCCGGCTGCGTGAACCAGAGCGGCGTGCTCAAAGTGAAGACCATCAAGGCCTTCGGCGAATCTACCGCCGCCAAGATCCTGGACCTGGTAGAGAACGCCGCAGCCAGCAAGTCCCGCAGCGAGAGTTTCATCACCCGTTTTGCCAAGATCTATACTCCCATCGTAGTGGCGCTGGCCGTACTGGTGGCCGTTGTCCCCAGTCTCATCACCGGCGAGTGGGCCACCTGGATCTACCGCGGACTGCTGTTCCTGGTAGTGTCCTGCCCCTGCGCACTGGTCATCTCCGTGCCCCTCACGTTCTTCGGCGGCCTGGGCGGCGCTTCCAAAAAAGGCATTCTCATCAAGGGCTCCAACCTGATGGACAAACTGGCCGGGCTGCACACCGTGGTCTTCGACAAGACCGGCACGCTCACTGAGGGTGTCTTCGAAGTGACGGCCGTGCATCCGGAAGTCATTGACCAGACCGAACTCCTGCACCTGGCCGCACACGTGGAGCGTCATTCCACACACCCCATCGCAATGGCGTTAAGAAACGCGTATCCCAACGAGGCCGATGACTGCAGCGTGGAAGGTATCGAAGAGACCGCCGGCCACGGCATTATGGCCACGGTGAACGGGAAGAAAGTGGCTGTGGGCAACAGCAAGCTCATGGACAAGTTGGGCGCCGCCTGGCGCCCCTGCGAGCAAAGCGGTACCATTATCCACGTGGCCATCGACGGCGAATATGCCGGCCATATTGTCATCAGCGACCGCATCAAGGAGGATTCGGCCGAAGCCATCGCCGCCCTCAAGGCCGCCGGCGTGGGCCGCACCGTGATGCTCACCGGAGACCAGGAGAGCGTGGCCGCCAGCGTGGCATCGGCCCTGAAGGTGGACGAATATCACGCGCAGCTGCTACCGGCCGACAAGGTGACGCAGGTGGAGTGCCTGCTGCAGGACGGCACGCTGGCCTTCGTGGGAGACGGCATCAACGACGCTCCCGTCCTCACGCGGGCCGATGTGGGCATCGCGATGGGCGCCCTGGGCAGCGACGCCGCCATCGAAGCTGCCGACGTTGTCCTGATGGACGACAAGCCTTCCAAGATTGCCCTGGCCGTGAAGATTGCCCGCCGCACCCTGCGGATTGCCCGGCAGAACATCATCTTTGCCATAGGCGTCAAAGTGCTGGTGCTGGTACTGGCTACGCTGGGCCTTGCCACCATGTGGATGGCCGTGTTTGCCGATGTGGGCGTCACCGTCCTGGCCGTAGCCAACGCGATGCGCGCCCTGAAAGCGTAGCCCCCCTATACTGAACAACTGAACTGATTCCCTTATCCCTGCACCACGGATAAAGTGGCCACGGAGATACGCTGTTCCGGCCCCAGAACCTGGCGCAGGGCGTTGTAGCAGGTAGCCAGCGTGGCGCCAGTGGTGAAGGTGTCATCCACCAACAGGATATGGCGGGCTTCCAAGGGAACGCGCCGCACCCGAAAGACGCCGGTAACGTTCTTCAGACGGGCATCTGCATCCAGGCGGGTCTGGGTGCGGGTACGGCGGGCGCGGTACAAGACATCGGCCCCGAGCTGCGCTTTCAGCTCACGGGCTAGTTGGGCGGCGATGACCTCGGCCTGGTTGTACCCGCGGCGCCATTTTCGATACCAGTGAAGGGGAACGGGGACCACCAGGTCGATATCGAAGAACTGCGGCGCCGCAGCCATATATCGGCCCAGACGTGCGGCGAAAAACCGGCCCGCCGCCAGGTTCCCGCCGTACTTCAGGGACTTGGGAATCTGCTTGTAGGGGTTTTCATGGTGGTAGAAGAGCAGCGCAGTGGCAAGGACGTAAGGCAGGCGCTCTCCATCGGCCCGCTGCCGCTCCAGGAGGGCGTTCAGCTCATCGGCCATAGGATTGTGCGGCTGCTCCCAGTAATAGGTGAGCGGAAGGTCGGCCGCGCACCAGATGCACAGGTGCTCCTCCTGCGCCCCCAACCGTCGCCCGCACACAAGGCACTGCCGCGGCATCAGCAAATCTGTCATTTCCCTTATCATGGAAGCGAAGGTAAGGCTTTTCCCGGATAGGCATTTTGGCAGCCGCCGCATAAGTCGCTGATTATCAGCACCGTCGGCGATTTTCTTTAGCCCCGGGAGCCTAAAGAAAAACCCAAACAACGCTGATTATCAGGCGGTTAGTGCACAAGCAAAAATCCCCCCGGCGGGAAGCCGGAGGGACAGATGTCGGAAGGCCGATGGAGACTAGCAGTACATGCCGCCGTTCACGGCAATCACCTGACCGGTGACGTAGGAGGCCATGTCGGAGGCAAGGAAGAGGGCCACAGAGGCCACTTCGTCCACGGAGGCGCCGCGGCCCAGGGGAATCAGCTTCACGAATTCGTCGCGGACGGCCTGGGGCAGGGCTTCGGTCATTTCGGAGATCACGTAGCCGGGGGCGATGGCGTTGGCGCGGATGCCGCGGGGACCCATTTCCTTGGCCACGGACTTGGCCATGGCGATGAGGCCGGCCTTGGAGGCCGAATAGTTCACCTGGCCGGGGTTGCCGGTCTGGCCGGCGATGGAGGCCATGTTGATGATGCTGCCTCCGCGCTGACGGGCCATTACGGGCACCACGGCGTGCAGGAAGTTGAACGCACTCTTCATATTGACGTCGATGACGGCGTCCCACTGGGCCTCGCTCATGCGCATGACCAGGCCGTCTTTAGTGATGCCGGCGTTGTTCACCAGGATGTCGATGCGGCCGAAATCGGCCACAATCTGCTCTACCACGGTCTGGGTGGCCTCGAAGTCGGCGGCGTTGGAGGCATAGGCGCCCACCTTCACGCCGAAGGCCTCCAGCTCTTTCACCGTCTCCTGGGCGACGTCGTTGATGACCAGGTCCGTAAAGGCGATGTTGGCGCCCTCGGAGGCATATTTAAGGGCGATGGCTTTGCCGATGCCCCGGGCGGCGCCCGTAATGAGGGCCACCTTTCCTTCTAAGAGTTTCATATCTTTTTCTTTTCAATTTTTGCAACGATGGAAATGAGCAGGGAACCCAGGATGCCGGCGGCCAGGGAACCCATCAGGACGGCAATCTTGCCGGCGTCACGCAGGTGCTGGGTGATGGCCGGGTCGATGTCCGGACCCGCGAAGGACAGGGTGTCCACAAAGATGCTCATAGTAAAGCCGATACCGCCCAGGCAGGCCACGGCAAACAGCATGGGCCAGCTGGCCTTGGCGGGCATGGCGCCCACCTTGCACTTGATGGCAATCCAGGAAGCGGCGGTAATGCCCAGGGGTTTGCCCAGCAGCAGGCCCAGGAAAATACCCAGTCCCACGCTGCCCAGTACCGGATCGATGGCCTTGAACACGTTGAAGTAGGACGGATCCGTAATCTCCACGCCGGCGTTGGCCAGGGCGAAGATGGGCATGATGGCAAAGTTCACGAAGGGGTTCAGCCGATGCTCCAGCCGATAGGACGGCGGAATGGTCTTCTTGGTGAGCCCGTACATATGGCGCAGATAGTGGCGCTGGGGGCCGTTGGGGAAGGGTTCCGGCGTAACCACGCCCTCGGATTCCACCAGGCTTTCCCACAGAATCTTGCTGCGGCGGTGGAATTTGGCCTTGTTGTAGCGGGCCTCCATGGGGATAAACATAGCCATCACCACACCCGTCATGGTGGCGTGGATACCACTATAATAAAAGAGGAACCACACCAGGATAGCCGGAACGAAGTAGTACACCAGCCTCTTTTCGCCCAGCCGTTTCATCAACGCAACGAACAGGACAACCACCAGGGCCACGGCCAGCAGCGGCAGGTTGATGTTGCCGCCGTAGAACAGGGCCACCACCAGGATGGCGATGAGGTCGTCGGCAATGGCCAGCGCCGTGAGGAAGACCTTAAGCGAAATGGGTACCTTGTCTCCCAGGATGGAGAGAATACCCACCGCAAAGGCGATGTCCGTGGCAGTAGGGATGCCCCAGCCGGAAGCGGCCAGCGAGCCGTGGTTCACGATGGTGTAGATGAGCGCGGGCACCACCACGCCGCCGAAAGCGGCAATCACCGGGAGTATGGCCTTCTTGAAGGAAGAAAGTTCACCGCATACCACCTCACGCTTGATTTCCAGTCCCACAGTGAAGAAGAAAATCACCATCAGGATGTCGTTGATGAACTTCTCCACGGTCATACCGTGTGGGAAGAACCAGTCTATGACACCGTCGGGCGAAGCCACGTGGATGGTGAGTTCCGTATGCAGGAAACTGTGATACAGATCTTTGGTGAACGGCAGGTTAGCCAGCAGCATGGCAATCACCACGCAAACCATCAGGATAACGCCGTTGGCCCAGGGCTGCTTGCGGAAGCTGGCCTGGGAAATCTTGAAGTTGTGGACTTCCTTGTTCCACCAGTAAATGGGAATGAGAGCCATTACCCGTAAATGTATTTAAATTGTTCCTCTGTGAGTGTATCGATGGCAACGCCCCAGTGAGCCAGCTTGCGCAGGGCCACTTCGCGGTCGATTTCGGCCGGGACGTTGTTCAGTTTCCGGGTAAATTTGCCCTTGTTCTGCACCAGATAGCGGGCGCTCAGGGCCTGGATGGCGAAGGACATGTCCATAATCTCGGCGGGATGTCCGTCGCCGGCGGCCAGATTTACCAGACGGCCTTCGGCAATGATGCAGATGTTCCGGCCGTTCTCCAGGGTGTAGGCCTCGATGTTGGCGCGGGCGGGCCGATGACGCACAGCCATCGCCTTGAGCTTGGCCACAGCCACTTCCACATCGAAGTGCCCGGCGTTGCAGCAGATGGCACCGTCCTTCATTTTGAGGAAATGCTCGGGGCCGATGACGTCCTCGCAGCCGGTCACCGTGATAAAAATGTCACCCAGGGGAGCTGCGTCCAGCATGGGCATCACCTTGAAACCGTCCATCACGGCCTCCATGGCCTTCACGGGGTCCACCTCCGTCACGATGACATCGGCCCCCAGGCCCTTGGCACGCATGGCCACGCCCTTGCCGCACCAGCCGTAACCGGCCACCACCACGTTCTTGCCGGCCACGATGAGGTTGGTGGTGCGGTTGATGCCGTCCCACACGCTCTGGCCCGTGCCGTAGCGGTTGTCGAACAGGTGCTTGCAGTCGGCGTCGTTCACCAGCATCATGGGGAAGGTGAGCTTGCCGGCAGCGTCCATGGATTTGAGCCGAAGGATGCCGGTGGTGGTTTCCTCGCAGCCGCCAATCACATTCGGGAGCAGCTGCGGAAACTCCTTGTGCAGGGTGGTCACCAGGTCCCCCCCGTCGTCGATAATCACGTTGGGCCCCACCTCCAGCACGCGGCGGATGTCTTCAAAATATTCTTTTTCGTTGCAGCCGTGGATGGCGAACACGTTCAGGCCCTCATGCACCAGCGCGGCGGCCACGTCGTCCTGCGTGCTCAGGGGGTTGGAACCGGTGATGTACATATCGGCCCCGCCGGCCGCCAGCACCTCACACAGATGTGCGGTCTTGGCCTCCAGGTGCACGCTCAGGGCCACTTTCAGGCCTTTGAACGGCTTTTCGGCCTCAAAGTCCTTCTGGATGCCGTCCAGCAGGGGCATATGGCTGCGCACCCAACTGAGCTTGAGTTCGCCGCTTTCCCACAGGTTGCTATCTTTGATATGACTTGCCATAATAACTTGACTTGAGCCTGCAAAGATAGCAAAAACCTATGGTTTTTCCTAAATCACAGGAAAGAGGCGATGAGCAGCCCCAGGCCGATGGAAACGATGGTGGTAATGAAGCCGGGGAGCTGGAAGGAGTGATTCACCACGTACTTGCCGATGTGGGTGGTGCCGGTGCGGTCAAAGCCGATGGCGGCCACCTCGGTGGGGTAGTTGGGCAGGAAGAAGTAGCCGTTCACGGCCGGGAAGAGAGCCAGCAGGACAAGCGGAGGAATGCCCATAGCAAGCCCCACGGGATATAGCGTCTTGGCCGTTGCCGCCTGGGAAAAGAGCATGATGCTAAGGAGAAACAGCGGGATGGCGAAAAGCACCGGACAGGTGGTGAACAAATCTCCGACGCTTCCCAGAATCACTTCCTTGTTGCCCTCGAAGAAGGTGCTCCCCATCCAGGCCACGCCGAAAATGGACACCATAGCCACCATACCGGCACTGAAGACGTTTCCGGTAACGGCCTTTTTCACATCGGCCTTCCCCACCAGCAGGATGAGGGCGGCGATGCTCATCATGGTCATTTCGATGGCGGCGTTCATGCTCAAGGGTTCTCCGTTAAAGGACGGCCGAAGAGAAGGGAAGCTGCCGAAGATCACCACCAGCACCACGCCCAGCAGGAATACCAGCACGGCGCGTTTGGCGGCAGGGTTGTTTTCGGCCTTTTCTTCCTTGGCGTCATCGGCATCCGGGCGAAAGAGCCCTTCCCGCACCCTGCGCTGATACTCCGGATCCTCTTCCAGGGGCTTTCCCACCATGTTCTGCACAAAGGAAGCCACCAGGATGGCCACCAGGGAAGACGGGATGGTTACTATCAGGATTTCTTTCATGCCGATACCCGACCCGCCCAAAATGACCGGGGAGAGGATGGCCGCCGTAGCCGCCGAAACGGGCGAGCCCGTAATGCCCAGCGAGGCCGATATGGTGGCCACGCTCAAGGGGCGCTCCGGACGGATTTTTGCCCGGCAGGCAATCTCCGAAATGATGGGCAGCAGTGCATAGCAGGTGTGCGCCGTGCCGGCCAGAAGGGCGAAGAGCCACGTGACCAGCGGGCCGTAGAAAGTGATCCGGGAGGGGTGCTTCCTCAGGAAGCGCGCCGCCACGTCCACCATATAGTCCAGCCCCCCGGCCGCCTGCAGGGCCGCCGACGCCGTAATCACGGCCACGATGATGAGCATCACGTCGATGGGGATGACACCCGGCTCCAGCCCGAAGACGAAAACCAGGATGAACACCCCCACCATGCCGTACATGCCCAACCCGATGGATCCCACCTTGGCCCCCAGGTAAATCATGGCCACTACCACGGCCAGTTCCAGAAAAAGAAGCAGCGTAGCCATAGCGGTTAAGGCACCTGAACGTAGAAGGAGAATGAGGCGGCGGGGTAAGATCCTGAGGCCGGGAAGGTTTCGCCGTACCAGGCATTATCCTTATAACTCAGATAGCGTGCGTCATAGCTGTCACTCGTCAACACGTGACAGGCCGCATCCCAAGTGAAATACTTCCGCTTCCAATCGTTTTCATCGCTGACGGCCATGCAGTTCTGATTGCCGCTGCCGCTTGTTGTACTGCAGTTAAGCCAACGCCCGGTTTCTTCATTAGGATACAGCTGGAACACAGTACCAGAGACGGAAACGTTCCATTTGTAGCCAGCGTCCACATCAGACAGATTCACCGGCGCCGAGGAAGCGGCCGGAGGAGTAGGAGGAGTAGAGTTGGTGTACGTATTTTGGATAAGATAGATATTTTCGCCCACCTTTCCCACGGGAATCACCACCTCGGACGAACCGATATAGGCCGGGTCTTTTTCGGCCCAGTTACCGCCAACGGGCTTGAGGGCCAGGTTCCTGGCTATCACCATATTCCCTTTCCGCGCCAGGGTAAGGGTGCCCGGATTGGTATAGGTAGAAACGTATCCGTCTTTTTTGGTAATCTTGATGGTGAGTCCGGTATAGGAATCGCGCGGGAAAACCGCCACATAGTACGTCTTGCCGCTTTCAAAGGTCCCGCTCAGTTTTACCGCGTTCAGGGATTTGACAGAAGAGGGTTCTACCGTAGGGTTCCCGTTGTTCCAGTGGACATCGGCCTGGCCCGTCATAGGCTCATTGGCCATGATGCGGATGGACGCTATAGAGGCAGCGTCGGAGTCCTTAAAAGTGAAGGCCAGGAAGCCGCAGACGTTGGCAAACACCATAGGAGAAGCATCTCCCTTGGCGATGCACACTGCAGCGCCTTCTCCAAAGCTGCCGGCCACGGCCGTCTGCTCCGACGGAACCGTTACGGTGGCGCCTCCGTCGTGAGTGCCTACCGCCGCCGAGGCGGGATATACGGCATACGACACGCTTGCATCGGCCGACAAGTCGCTGAAAGTGAAGTTGGCCTGCGTCTCCGACACGATTTCCGTTCCGGTAGAGGTGTGAGGGGTGATCCCCACGAAAGCCGCCACCTGGTCACCGGCGCTCCAATGAACGCTGGTGCCGCTGAGGGAGGTTTTGGAGACAGCACCGTCTCCTTCCTGAACAGCCGAAAGGACCAGGGGCTGGAAAGGCTGCGTCTGCTTGGCGCAGGAGGCCAATAAAAGGGCGGCTCCTGCTATGATGAAAAGCTTTCTCATGACCAACCTCCTATTAAATCCCAGTCGACCTGGGTGTCAATATTCTCTGTGGCTCCGGTACCGCTGAGGGTGAGGATGGCTCCCTCCAGACGGATGTCCAGGGGGAGCACCTCGGGGGCTATGTATTTTTCCTTGCGATCCATAGTCAACTACCAGTAATTCACCTTGTCCCCATCTGGCTTGAACCAGTAGATGTATACTTTGTAGTAAGAGGGATTCTTAAAGAATGTATTGATTCTCATTTTTTCGCCGGTCTCAAGGTTGACGGCAATGGGATAGGTGCGGTATATCGGTAAATAATCATGTTCTTGTTTAGTCGTCAGATACCTGTTGTCCAGACTGGGCCAATTTTTGGATTTGCCGTAAACGTTGACTATATATTCGTAATTGTTCCCCTCATGCAGGACCCGGCTTACGGTTTGGGTGGTATTGACAGAAGAACAGTTCTTGCGGTTGTCCTCTGGCGGCGGGCTGTCGTAAAACCCATCCCACTTCTTCCCTTCCATCGCAATCATAATACCGTCTTCCTGTTTGGTCCACTCCCGAATCACAATGAACTCTCCTATTCCGGCGCCGTTGTCCTTCGTGACTTGTACGAGGGCTCCCAGGTAATAATTATTCTCCAGAAACTCCTCGATGTCCGATGAATTTTCCGGCCAGGCTGTTTCGGGGATAAACTTGACCGTCCTGACCTTGGCCTCCTGAGACTGGATGCGGATGGTAGCAATGACACCGGGCGTGGTGCTTTCGGCAAATATCACCTGACCCTCGGACTTGTCCTCTTCATCGGTCATCTCCCAGGTATAGGTTTTCCCGCTTACCGCAGGCTGGACCCCTTCGGGCAGCCATTTGAGAAAGAGGCTGCGTGCCTCGTCATAATCCACTACGGGAACGGAGACCTCCGAAGGATCGGCCTCGTTGAGGTTTTCTCCAATGATGTATCCGACAATATTACCATTCTCGTCCAACTTGACAAAGCCGTCCTGGAAATATTCCAGGTCACTCATCTTCCCGGGGATGTCGGATTCTTCTTCTGCATTATTCTTATTGCAGGCGATCAGTGCCATTGCGGCACAAAACAGGATTATCCAAGACTTTTTCATAACTTTCTCTTTATTACTTAATGGCATCATAATAACTCTGGATGCGTTCAATCGTTTTATCGATAGCCAGATAATTCAAATTATCGGGAATCTGGGCCCTGCGGGCCTTCATCTGTTCAATAAGGGCGGGCATATCCTTGTAGGAAATGACTTTGACCTCCGGAACGAACTGACGGTTCAGGATATATATGCGGTCTCCCTGCTCTATTCTCAGGTTCACGGTTGTTACCCAGTCCACATAGTCCGGGTCATAAAGGAGGTATTCCTTTGTTCTTTTCTTTTCCTCTACTTTTTCCTGGCCGGGAGCGTCCCTGACCACGAAGGGCAGTTTAACCTGAGGTTCGGCGACGTACTGGGCCTGGTCCACTTCATCCACGCCCGGGTTAACCTTGTAGTAATACATAGACGGGCCGAAGAACTGACGGGCAAGATTGACATTGGTGTAATCATCCTGCTGACTCAGGCGGGGAGCTATGATGCTGGCAAATTCCTCCGGAATATCATACTTGAACAAATCGTCGTCAACAGGCTTTTTCACCACTACAAACTCTTCGTTCTTAGATGTATCAAATGTGTTATTTGAGATGGGGGTTGTCTGCTGTGCAACGCCCAGTCCTGCACGGAAACCCTTGGTGTGGCCCACCTGCGCTCCGGGATAAATGCCGAAGGACTGGTTTACCTCTACGGGAACACCGGCATCGTACACCTTGTTGTTGAGAAGCACATTACCGATGGCTGTGGGATCGAGGAACGAGACAAGCCGCATATTGATGCTTCCGGGGTCCTTGACTGTCTTGTAATAAGTACGGATTACATTTCCGGCACCATCCTTCTCCTCTCCTTTGGAGTATGAAAGGAAGCTTTTGACATCACTCCAGAAAGCGTCACCCAGCACATAGATGACGGGGTGGTTTTCAATATTCCACACGCCCTGGCCAAAATGCGTACCGGTCTTGAAATACTCCGGAGAAATCTTGGGAGAGGCAATGTTGGTGGAACGTTCACCGCCGATGGTTCCCTGGGTAACCATTTCACCTGTCAAGTTCAGTTTGGCATTCATGGAAATGTCTCCCAATTTATCTGTTTCGGAGGCTCCTGCTCCATCGGCCTGTTTGGTGATATTCATAGCCAATGAAAGGACACTAAAGGCTATCCCCTGGCCAACAGAAGGACCGCACGCATCATTTTTATCGGCCGTACCTGAAACGATGGCGCCGAAGCCCGAACTGCCCAGGAATGAATTGGTGAGCGTAAACAAGTCCTCGAAGAAAATACCTCCGCCTGTGATACCCGTAGGCCTGAGCGCCTCCAGGTTGATGTTGCCATTGATGCTGCCGTTGATGTCCCCATTCAAGATAGAGTTCAGGAACACGTTGTCCTGGGAAAAGAGCAGCATGCCGGGCGTAATGTAGCCGCTCTGTGAGTCCATGGCTTTGGGGCGCATCTGGGACATATCCACGTCGTAGGCCCACCAGCCAATACGGGGAATCACCTTTCCCTGCTGACTCATCTGGCTGGTAGTAGCGCTGGTCATATACTGGATATTGGGATAGCCAACCGCCTGCTTATAGGGGGTGGAGACACTCACATTATAGGGGACGCCGTACTGGAAAACGGGATATTCGGCCAGGTTTTCGGAGAAGGCCATGGACCACATATGGTCGTTCCCGTCACTGGGGGGTATATGGGCTTCATCCAGGTAATAGAAGACGCGCAACAGGCCGCTGTACTTATTGTACATGCCAAAGTAGTTGTAGTTGGGACGGGATTCAATGCCGGTAAGGTTGAAGACCAACTCCCACTGGTCCTTGTTGGCGACCATGGCCAGGGCATCGTTCTCCGGCAACCATTCCTGCGGAAGGGCATCCTCGGCCCAGGGTAGGGCCACCTCGGTGGTGGTCACCTGGGTGCGGCCGTTTAAGTCCACGTAACTGGTGACCAGGGAAATATTCTTACAGCTGGCCCAGTCGGCTTCCAGAGCGGTATTGTTGGAGGTGAGGATTTCGCCGTCGTTGAGGCCGGTGGGAAGGTCTGCGCCCTGCTTCACGATGAGATGGAGCACATCACCTGTAGAGAGGGTTACTTCACCTTCAATCTTGCGGTCTTCCATCATGCCTTCCTCTTTTTTCACATTGATTATGAGCACGGGATGACCATTCTTATTCAGCTCTTCCTGGGCTTCCACAGAAAACCAGTAGGGCAAGTTCTTGGTCTCCGTCACAGTAACCGGGACGCTCAGTTCATTAAGAACCAGCTGTTCCGAATAGTTTTCATTGATTACAGCCAGGGAGTGGTTGTACTCGCCGGGAACATAGCCCGGTTCCACCTCTTTCTTTGAGGCGCAGCAGAGCGCGGCCAAAACCGCGGCTCCAAAAACCAGAATGTGGAAAATCTTCTTCATATTCGGTTCAATTATTGGTTATTCAAGGGTTTAAAGTATTCGGCCATCGTATTATCGTATACGCTTCCGTACCAGTCATAGTTGTATATCATGGCGTGGGAGGCGGTGGTGTGCCGGGCCAGTTCGGTATAGAGGTCGTAAATAGAAATATCCGGGTTCTTCTCCACTTCCTCGCGGAATACGCGGGTGAAGGCATTGGAGAGGTAAATATTGCCCTCCAGCACATCGGCATGGGACTTTTCTCCGGGAGCGGCGGCGGTAAGGATCAGAAGGCCGGGGATGCCGGTGCAATACTCTCCCACCGATCCGCTGTAGCAGGTTTCCATCACCAGCATCATCTTGCGGAAGTTATCCTGTGCTCCGCTGAGGGCTGCGCGGACTTCGCCGGCGGTAATTTCCCCGGAGCCCCAGTTGAGCATGCCGTCGAACTTGCCGTGACCGCTCCAGAAGAAGAATACGTTGGTGTTCTTGCCGCCTTTCACCACCCAGGGCGTCCTGGTGGTAACCGTTCCCTTGAGGATGTTGGCCAGGTCTTCCGGGGTGAGCTGGCTAATCTTGTAGTTGTTCTGGACGTCATCGTGCAGGTTCTCCCCGTCCGGGGTTACATGCACTACGCCAGGGTGCGGGTTGGACTCGTTCCCCGCAATGTCGTCCTCGGTAATGAGGATAATATGGTCATCTTGGTAGCCGGCGTCTCTGAGCATGCGGTACACGTCCAGGGCATCGGCCTGATGGCGATAGTTGGTGAAACCGGTAGAAGTGGCCATCACCACGGCATAGCGCTCCTGCAGGGGTTCGTACTCGAAGTCTTTGTCGCTGATGGGTATTTCCCATCCCCTGTTGCCTGCGGTCTGGTTCCAGATTTGGTCCATGGAAGCCTGGTTGGCATAGTCGCTTCGGGTAAGGTACTGCACAAAGTGGTAGGCTCCGTCATAAAAGCGCCAGTGACCATACCAGCTGCCCAATTGGCTGATGTGCGTTTCTTTGTCAAAAATCCAACTGCCGGATGCGCCGGCCATATTGGGAATGCGGCCATTACGAATGGCGTGGAAACCATCCGAAAGGGCTTCGGCTGTCCATCCCAGTTTGTTGCCGCTACCGCCGTCACAGGCGTCCATTACGTCCACAATGGCCTCGCGCACCGTCTCTTTTCCTGCCGTTTCCTTATGGGCCAGGGCCAGTCCCAGAAGGGTAAAGCAGTCATACAGCTGGGCATAGCCACTTTGGATTTCCTTTCCGCTCAAGGCCTTCCTCATGGCGGGGAAGCCGCTCTCCGGGCTGCCGCAAAGGGCAATGCCCTCGTATTCGTGCTGCAACCTTTCTTCCAGATAATCGCTGCTGGCCATATCCGGGCAATAGATGCGCGGGAAGTTTACGCCTTCGTCCTGGACAATTCCCTCCTCAGAAAGAATCTCGTCCAGCCAAAGCATATCCTGCGCCGTGGAAGGGACGAAGAAGAGGCCGCTGATGAACGTGGGCAGCTGGCCCAGCTGATTGATGGCCCTTACCTGTTCCCGCATACTTTCTTTGTCCGTGAAAGGATAAGTCTCGATCTTGGCAAAACCCAACTCCGTGGCCAGGAAGGGAAGGTAGGCGTTAAAGGAGGTGACATAGTCGTCGGAATCGTCCTGACGGGACATCAGGAGCACGCGGCTGCACCACATCTGACGGGAAATCACGCTCAGGATGGCCTGACACTGAGCCAGGTCACTCTCTGTCATGCAGAAGATGTTGGGGGCACTCTTGTTGCTGCCGGCATAGATGCGCTGAATCTCGGCCGATGTCACACTGGGCATCAGCACAGGGATGCGGTAACTAAGGCTTTCGCGGGCCACCTGCCGCGCATGGCGGCTGTATTTGGGGCCGATGATAGCGGCGTAGGAGTCGTCGTGGGTGACGCGGGTTACCTCGCTTCCCAGGTTGGCAGCGTCCTCGTCTACCCATTCC
>JAEEGJ010004328.1_pt1 | contig 48625 bp, 41 predicted proteins | sample 8958761 | NCBI WGS metagenome assembly JAEEGJ01 (sample SAMN16246546, study PRJNA631951) | gut metagenome | biome: gut microbiome; feature: rumen; material: RS-attached | host: Bos | place: Iran: Karaj | collected 2018-10
ATAACAGGCATACCACAAAGAAGAGCCTCTATTGCAACCAATGGCATAGTTTCACGTTTAGAAGGAAGAACCAATGCATAAGCATCTAATGCTTCCGCCCATGGATTTTCTAACCAGCCTGCAAATTCAACCCTATCCTTTATTCCAAGCTCTTCACATCTTCTATGAAGATTCTCTTTTATATTTGCATCTCCGTCTCCAATTATTTTCAGAGTCCAATCCTTTGGTGCAAGACCAAGGCTCTCAATTAAAAACGGTATGTTTTTCTCTTCTGAAAAACGTCCTACGAATAATAACTTCTTTGTATCTCTATTAGGATTAAAAGCAATATCTCCTATATCAACAGGATTATTGATTCTGTATATTAGAGCATGTTCTCCGATATGTTTTCTAATACTCTTTTCAATGTTGGAATTAATAGCAAGATGTGCATGTGCAGATTTAAGATCATTGTAATCCCCAAGATTTTCAGCCATATATACTTCAACTGCACCATGAAGCCATGATACAACTCTAGTATCATTTGATACTGTCTGTCTTACTATAGGAACAAGCATAGGCCATCCCGCAACCAAGACAAGGTCAGCGCCTTCATGATGTTCTAAAAATTCGCCATATTCATTTTTAATTCCATGACGATTTGAAGGACTGTTTAAACAGTAGAATTCTATTTCATCTGGAAGCCAATTGTATCCACTATCAAGCATCTGAATAACACGTACCTGTGCTCCATTTTTTTTAAAGAACATAACTGTACGTTTAACAGCATTCTCAACTCCACCTTTATAACCTATGCCAATTACAACATCTATCTTTATGTTTGAAATTAACATCTTTTCATCCATGTATCTGCCCCCTTAAAGCTATACACTAACCAACTTCTTCCATCTCTTTTTCAGACTCTTTAATCATATTATCTACTAACTGGCCGGGAAGACCAACCACATTCTCAAAATCTCCATCAAAATGATCTATATACTTGCCGAAGATTCCCTGTATAGCATAGGAGCCTGCCTTGTCATCACACTCACCTGTTGCCACATACTGGTCTATCTCATCTTTAGTCATAGGCTTTACATATACATCTGTTTTTTCAGCTACACTCTTTATTATTGTTTCCTCTCCTTTAACCGTAATAAGTGTAACTCCTGTATATACCTGATGAGCTCTTCCAGAAAGCATCTCTATCATGCAGGCTGCCTCATCTCTATCCCTTGGCTTTCCAAGAATTATATCCAGTCCTGCATTGTCATCATATACAGCAACTATTGTATCAGCCCCTAATATATGAATCCCCTTATTAATATCCATATCCTTGCACGAAGGAACTAATCCATTAAGCACTTTATAAGCAACTTCTTCTGCCTTCTTAAATGAAAGTACTTTTACTACTTCAGCCGGACGAGTTTCATCTGTTTGTTCTTCGCCTTCTGCCTTTACTATAGTAAATTCATATCCATATTTAGATATAATCTCCTTACGTCTCGGAGAACCTGAAGCAAGAATCAAACTGTACTTATTCATCTTAAAACTATTCCTTTCACTCTACAAAATAAGCGGTGCTATCGCACCGCTTACAGTAACTTATTTCATATATTACACTATATTACGCTAAACAGAAAGCCTTAATAAAGAAATCAATATGATTTTCTATCTTCTTCATAGCTTCTTCTTTATTATTAGCATCTCTATCACTAAGAGCTATATACTCTGAAATAGGGAGTGCAAAAGTTATTGCTAATGTTTCCGGATCATAATCTTTCACAAGACCATCTTTAATCATCTCTTTAAATATGCCTGTATATAACCCAACCATATTCTCAATAGAATATTTAGTAGCTAACTTTGCAAACTTTTCATTTCTAAACTGCTCAATAGTAAGAAGTCTTCTCATCTGAACTGCCTGTTCATTATTAAGAGTAAAACTTAAAAGTCCCAATGAATGTTCTTTTAAATCCTTGCCAGATCTGATAGCTCTTGGTGTGGATGCTATCTTATTCATATTACCCTTATATGCTTCTTCTGAATTAGCAATAAGTGTTTCAAGCAATGCTTCCTTACCTTTGAAATAGTTATAAAGGTTAGGTCCCTTAATACCGATAGCTTCTGCTATCTCATCAACACTTGTGCCATCAAAGCCCTTTGTAGAGAAAAGCTTTAAGGCAGAATCCATAAGTTTCTCTTTTGTTGTTTTGTCGCCCATAATTACTTCATTACCTCATTAAAATCTTTTACGATTTTGAATCTACCATGGCCACGAACTGATTTAAGTTCTTATTGGCCAACCTTGCCAACTCGTCACTGTACCCAAATACGATACCTGGTCTTGTCTGGCCTATTATGCTACCAATGAACTGGCAAGCATCTTCACCTGGAGTTTTCTTAGAAAATCCACCTGTATTTGTAGATCCAAGAGTCTCCCAGTTACCAAATCTGTCTAATACGAGAAGTGAATGTGTCTTGTTATATGGGATAAAATACATAGTCGATTTAACAACTCGTGCATACATCCATATAATGTCTCTAACTGGAATAATCTTTACGCAGTGTACTCTGTAAACCATAATAAAATTAGGTGTTACAACAGCATCAAATACTTCGTTGCCATTAACAATCTCTCTGTCAAAAAGCTCTAAGTCCTGAGGGGTTACTCTCTCCCAGCTAGCCTCCCATTCCTTGCGAACACCTTTGTTTAAAAGACTGTCTTTAAGACCTCCTTTTCTCTGCACATAAGTAGAGATATTTGGGTAATTTTGTAAGTTAATCATAGTAGTTCCTTCCTAACAATATTATAACATTTATAATTAACCATCGTTAAAAAAGCGATGTAATTATATCATATATAAAAGCCATTGTAACCGGCATTTTTACTAACCTTTTATAGCATATATAATTTCAAAATTTATACTTTTTTGAAATTATTTCACAATATTTTCATATTTTATTTTTACAACCTTCTCCAAATCAGCTGGTGATAACTCAACCTGACATCCAAGTTTACCACCACTTACGAATATCTTATCCATATCCTTAGCTGAACTGTCCATGACAGTTGTAAACTGCTTCTTCATACCTATAGGAGAACATCCACCGTGAACATAGCCTGTAAGCGGAAGAAGTTCCTTTTGGGTAATCATCTCTATGTTCTTTTCTCCAACAGCAGCTGCTGCCTTCTTAAGATCAAGCTCCATCATAACTGGAACATCAAACACATAATGGTTTCCAGTTTTACCAACTGTTACTAAAGTCTTAAATACATGTGATGGATCTTCACCTAATATATCAGCAATCTGCTGCCCTGTAAGACTGCCATCTGGTTCATATGTATGCATCTGGTATTGAACCTTCTTAGCATCTAACACTCTGCAGACATTGGTCTTTTCCACTTTGTTTTTCATAACATTTGCCTTTCCTATTTAGGTTATAGAATTATGCTTTAACAGCATATCTAAGCTTAGTAGAATGTGCTCTTGGATTGCGATAACACTCTTCCTTAGATGGTCTGATAACATCATCTGCTATCTCAGAATATATACCATCTTTCTTATGCATCTTAAAAAACTGCTTAACCAGGCGGTCTTCTCCAGAATGAAATGTAAGAATAGCTGCTCTACCTCCTGAAGCAAGAGCCTCTGGCAGTGCTTCTAAGAATTCATATAAAACATCCAGTTCCTGATTAACATCTATTCGGATAGCCTGAAATACTCTAGTACAAGATTTCTTAATAGCCTCTTTTTGCCCATCCTTATCAAGATTCTTTATATCTTTTTCATTAGATACAACTTCTTCAATAAGAGCTTTTAATTCAGCAGTTGTTTCAATAAACTTGTGAGCACGATTTCTCTTTTCTATAGCAACAGCAATAGAATGAGCATATGGTTCATCTGAATTTTCTATAAACATATTCTCAAGTTCATCTCTTGATAAAGACTTAATTCTCTCTGCTGCCGACTGGCCACTGCCTGGATTAAATCTAAGATCTAATGGCCCGTCCTCTCTCCATGAAAAACCTCTTTCTGGATTATCTATCTGCATAGAAGACACTCCAAGGTCAGCCATAATAAAATCAAAAGGACCATGTTCTGCTGCGACTTGCCCTATATTTCTAAAGTTAGTATGTATAGGAGTCCAAATATCTTCTCCGAAGCCTTTTGCCCTTACTCTCTCTGTTGTCTTAACTATCTCTATAGGGTCTATATCAAGAGAGTAAAGATGTCCACTACCTTCTAACTTTTCAAGAAGCTTACTAGTATGACCGCCATATCCTAAAGTACAGTCAAGACCTGTCATACCTGGCTTAATCTTAAGCGCATCAAGAACCTCATCTACCATTATGGATATATGCATACCAGCAGGAGTGTTACCCTTATCAATAACATGCTGCATATGTTCCTTATACTTTTCAGGATTATGCTCTTTATATTTTTCACTGAACTTTTTAGGGTATTTACCGCTATAGCGAACTCTTCGCTTATGCCCAGTCTCCATATTCTGATTATCTTCCATCTATATTCCTCATATAAAAATGATTCAAAACTACGCCGCAAAAAAAGACGCAACTTCCAATATCCTTGAAAATTGCGTCTTAATAGTAACATGATTGTTGTCTGTCTGCCAGTTTATATTCCCTTATCAAATAAACCCGCTACTGAATCAGTAATAAGTCCACCATTACCATATAGGCTATTGTTTCTAATTACATCATTTGAAATGTTATTTGCTTTGTCAGCAATCTGAGCACCGTATGTTGCAGCTCCGTTAAATAGATTCTTTAATGTTGCATCATCAGCATTCTTAAGTTTATCTTCATCTACTGAAAGCTTGCCGTCAGTGCCTACGTTTATACCAACCTTATCAAGCACCTTGGAAAATGTCTTAGTCATATCTTTCATATAACCTACATCCAAGCTAACATCTTTGTTATTAACTTTCGAAGCCTGACTAAGAACATCATTGTAATTCTCAGCAAAATCTTTAACTGCGCTTACAATCTTATCCTTATCTGTAACGCCTGCGGTCTGTTTCCACAAGTCATCACCTGCAAGCTTATCAACTGATTTATTAAGAGTATCAGCGTCTTTCTTAAGTGTTGAAAGCCCTGTCTTATCAGTATCCTTGCTTGTATCTGTTTTCTTAGTAGTATCAGTCTTCTTATCTTCTTTAGAAGTCTTATCTACCTGTTCTGATTCTATTTTCTTCTTCTCTGCATAATAATTCTTTAGCAGTTTATTATAGCTGCCATTCTTGATTGAATCATAAGTTCCAAGATCAATAGAATCGAATATGCTGTCTGTTTTACTAGTTGCAAATAATGGCGATAGGTCAGTATTTGTATTTGAAATTCTCATAATGACACCTCCCCTTACAGCGTATATACTCTTTGGTGTATTACATTATACCACATTTCAATTATTATATCACTTATTTTGTTATTTGAATATTAGTAATCGCTACCTGGTCTCCAGTAAGGGCTGCATATACATCTTTAGCGTCTTCAATTATAGTCCATCAAAAAGACTAAACTGAACATTTTTCTCTGGCATATCTGCAATACTGTAAAAGCATTTATTAGGGTCCGAGATAATATTATGGTCCTTGCAATAGGCTTTAAACAGGTTCATCAGCTTATCCCTGTTAGGACTTGGAAGCTGATAAGCATTGCCATAATTTTTAATATACCTTTCCTTCATCCCCGGAAAATGCTTGTCCAGAGCCTGATAATAATATTCCCTGTCTCCCTCTCTAAGAGTAAGCCCCATATCATAACATATGATACCTTTAACTCCTACTCTGACACACTCTTCTAGAATCGATTGAATATTCTCTTCATTGTCATTAATATATGGCAGTATAGGCGTCATCCACACATAGGTAGGGATACCTCTTTTCTGCATCTCCTCTAAGACATCTATACGTCTTTTGGTATTGCATACATTAGGCTCTAATATGCTGCATAATTTATCTTCATAGGTAGTTAGAGTCATCTGAACCACAGCTTTTGTCTTATGATTTATCTCATCTAATAGGTCTATGTCTCTAAGCACTCTGTCAGATTTGGTTAGCACCGAGGCTCCAAATTCATATCGATTGATAATCTCTAGACATCTTCTGGTAAGTTCCAGCTTTTCTTCACAGTGCATATATGGGTCTGACATGGCCCCTGTGCCAATCATGCATGGTGTTCTCTTGGATTTTAAGGCTCTTTCAAGAAGTTCTGGAGCATTCTCCTTAACTTCTATATCTTCAAATTCATGGGTGAACTGGTAGCACTTGCTACGGCTGTCACAATATATGCAGCCATGAGAACATCCACGATAGATATTCATCCCCTGGAATTTGTTATTTCCTGATATGATTCCTTTTGCCTTAACAAAATGCATATAATACTTACCTAAAACTTTAAAATAACTGCTGTACAATTATCCATTTTAGGATTCTTTAGGCATTTTGCAAACATTTTCTTTATTGCTAGGTCTCCGTCACTTTTAAGATACCTAACCTTCTGCCCTTGACTAAGAGCCTTGGATACCCCATCTGAGCAAAGGAAAAAGATATCACCCTTTTGTATCCTTCCAGTTCTAATATGAGCCATCTGACTTCCAGCTACATCCTTCTTACCCAGGTATCTTGATAGCAGATGAAAGTCCTCCTTCTTAACTGACTTTCCTGCTTCAATTCTGTCTCTTGCTACAGTATGTTCCTCTGAAAGCTGGGTAAGTTCTCTTCCTGATAGAATGAATAGTGGGCTATCGCCTATATTTGCCATACAGTAGCTGTCATTCTTCCATAGGAGCAAGGTAAGGGTTGCTGCAGTTTTACCAATCTTTTTTCCAAGTATTAGTATCTTCTCATTAATCTGATCTAGAAGTTCTTCCATAAGATTCTCAGCAAGAGTCTCGCTGTATCTGTAATAGTCCAGGAAATGTGCTACCGCCTGAATAGCAGCCTTGGAAGCCAGCTCGGCATGCATAGCTGAAGCCACACCGTCAGCTATAGCAACAAGATGGTATTCATCGCTATCACAGTCTATATAACCCTTTATCTCGCAGTCATCACCTGTGTATGCGTAAAGGGTATCAACAATAAAATTATCCTGATTGGTGTCTCTACAGCCTATATGGGTTTTGGCATGATAATGAACGGAATAGTTACTTATCTCTGCCTCCTGCCTTTCTATTCCCATAAAACTTTTAGCAAAACTGCTTATCTTTTCGTAGCGGTGTTTTGGATCAACCGAGAGACCTTTTATAAGAGCATTTTGCATCTTAGCTGACAGGGATATTCCTGTTAGGAGCTGTGGAACTGGGTCGAATACCATCCTGTCTTCTGGCTGCTGAACACCTTCTCCTGTAAGTAGGTACACTATAGTGGAACATAGGGAGTAGATATCTGTCCATGGTCCCTGCAGGGATATATCGCTGTGTTCTGGCGACTCCAGGCCCTTATGTCTAAAGGAAAGATGGTTTCGAAGTTTGCCTTCACTTAAAGATGTGGCTGTTCCAAAATCTATAAGATATAGAATATTATCTTCTGTAAGCATCAGGTTGCCAGGACTGATATCTCTATGGATGATACCGTTATCATGCATCTGATCTAAGGTAATAAATACAGAAGGTAACATCTTAACTAACTGCTTAACTGTTAATTTTCCTCCCTGCTCATCCCTGTATTCAGATAAGGACTTTCCATTTACAAGGCGCATAACTATGTAGTGGACCTTGTCATGAAGGAAATAATCATATAGATGTGAGATATTAGGTACGTCCTTTAGTGCCTTTAATATAGCCGCCTCCTGAGCAAGGCTTTGCTTTGATACCTTAATTGCCACGAAACGGTTAACAAGATGATCAACAGCCTTGTAGGTGTTTCCAAAGCCCCCTTTTCCTATCTGGCATATTATTTCATATCTATTTTTTATCAGCTGTCCCTTTGATAATTCCATATACTGCCTCGCTATATTATTCCCCTGTTTTGTAGACATTTTTAAATAGAAAAGGCGTCCTGCATATTCATGCAGAACGCCTTCGTCCTTCTACATAACCATAGATGCGAATTAGATAAATGTCAATATCCCCCGCAGGGGCTTTCTTATAATTTCTCATCAACTTTAGCACCTTTTACATCCTCTTCAACAAGCTTCATCCTGTCCATCATCTCTTTTACTTCTTGCTGAGCTTCTTGAATCTTACTTCCTGGCCCCGATATTTCCTGAGCATTTTCTATAATGTCTTCGGTGAACTTTTCTTCTTCTTTTCTTCTTGCCTTGGCCTCGTCAATTTTTTCTTGAAGTTCCTCTGCCTTTTCCTTCTGCTCCTTGGCCTTCTCTTTCTCCTCTTCCTGCTTTTCTTCTACATAGTCCTTAGCTTCAGCCATAGCTATCTGAGCAATATCCTTGTTAGCTTCATCCATGATGTTTTCAGCTTCCTTATTAGCATCAACCATAGGATCATCTTTAAGGCGTTCCAGTTTTGTTTTTACTATTATTGCATTTTCAGTAACTACACCTTGCCTTGCTTCATACTCATCTGCTGCATATGGTTCTTCATATCCTTTAAGTTCAAGGGAACGTTCTTGATACTCAGTAAGCCCCTTTTCTTTTATCTCCTTTACCCTCAGCTGTTCTTCATAACTAAGAATAGTTTTTGAACCGGCAAAATGCGACTCTTTTTCCTTCGCCAGAAGTTCCAAGTCCTTTTCTTCCTGGCTATCCGGGTCCACCCCATATTCATCACGAAGTGCCTTCCTCTGACCTTCTAAATCTTTGATAGCCTTTCTATTCTCACCTATAACCTCTTTATACTGACGAATCTTTCCTCTTCTTGTTTCAAGATCATCATCAATCTTCTTATCAGCATCATAAGCATCACCAATAATCTTTAGAGCTTGTTTCTTAGCCTGTGCCCTTTTTACACTCATAGGATCATTAGTTATTTTCAGAGAATTCCCATTAATTGAGGTTGATTTTTTATTAGCTTTGTCAACCTTGTTTTTTTGTGTACCTGATGTTTTTAATGCTATATTTTGCATTTCATTGTTACTTTGATTTACCTTCATTTCACCACTCCTTTTATACTTTTTAATATCTTATTTATACAGCAAGGTCAACATGATTAAGTGTGCCTACTGCTCCTGTACTTTCCTTTAGATAGATTCCTGTTTTCTTAATCTCTGCATTAAGATTATGCTGGTTGTCTTTTAAGCTATACTGAGTATCAGCATTCTTTAGATAGATTGCTCCAACATCTGCTTTTTTAAGATCAACTAGTCTATCCTGGCCATTTTCATCTTTAGTCCATACTTTTAATTTTGAGAAAATGCTATCGTTCTCATCTATCCAGCCGTTGCCGTCTTCGTCATAGGTTGCTAAGTCCTTAAATCCATTTCCTGACTTAGTGCCAAATAATTCTGAGCCATCATTAATCTTGCCATCACCATTCTTATCAAGTGCTAAGAAACCTGAACCTTTGCCTGCAAATGATATTTCTTCCTTCTTACCATCTGCATCAAGATCAAAGAAGAACTTTTGGTCACTCACATGTCCAACGTTAGTATCAAGATTTATCATCAATGGATCTGTTTTGATATATTCCTTTACTTCAAGCATATCTAAACTCTCCATAAATGCCCTAGACATAGACACTTCAATGTTAAAATCTATACTTCTGCCATCCGCTGTCTTAACCATACCTGTAGATGCAAACGTTGCGCTTTCAGCTTCTACATGGTATCCACTTGTAGCTGTAATCTTCTGCCATACTGTTCCTGAAGGTGTAGTTCCTACAGCAGGTACTTTTCCTAACGCTATAGGTTGAGCTCCATTTTCTGATGGCTTAGCAGATACACCAGCTACAGCAAATGTAGTCTTTGATGCCATGGCAAAGCTTGAACTTTCCTTTTTTCTAAATTCTGCTGAACGAAGGTCTGTAATATTAGAGTTTGACTTATCCTTAGATTCATCATCTTCTGGAACTCTCTCTCCTCTAAACGCTGCAAGAATACGCTTAATCATCTTGATTATGGAATCTTCATCAATAGTAGGCTGAAACTGATCTTTAGTTTCATTAGCCTTCATCCTTTCAAGCATGTTTTGAACAGAACGAGCTTCTCCCTCCTTCTGTCTTTCCTTTTCTGCGTCTTTCTCCTGCTTCTCATAGATAAGCATAGATTCTTTTAGGTTATTACCACTGGATTCCTTTGAAATTGATAGAATAGCAGCCGCAGCGTCTTTAGACTTGGCTACCTCAATTGTTGCAGACTCCTTATGTGTATAAGAGGTCTCTTGATGGCTGGAGGCCATCATAATAGAACTGCTTTGTATCTTCATATGGGACTCCTTTCCTATGAACACGGCAAATCCTTTTGCCATAATACAATGTTTATACTTTTATTCGGTTTTAGCGGATAAAAATGGTTTTCAGAATGTATATCGGATGATTGATTAGAAAAGTTTAGAGAAGGGAAAGTTTTTTGTAAAAAAAATGACGGGCGTCCAGCCCGTCAGACATGTGGACCCGGGTCTCTCGACCAGCCCCTACTTAATAATGTAATAACAAATCACAAATTATAATACAATATATTTTATGTTAACTTTTTTTCCTTTCGTTAGTAATTTTACATCATTCTTTATAAATTAGCATCTATGTATTCAATAAATGGTTTCTTCTTTACCTGATCTTTATTTTGAAGATACCAGTCTGCTGATTCTTTGATACCTTCTTCCAGCGGGATGGTGTTAGGATATATCTTGTTCTGGCGGGTAACGTCTAAGTAATACTCATAGTTGTAAAAACTGAAATAATTTCTTTGCTCGACATCGTCATAGACGTTTACATAAGTTGGAATTTTACCTAGTACCTTATAGCAGGCCGTTACCCAATCTTTGATTGAAATTGTTTCTTTATTTCCTACATTATAAACGTGTTCTGATGGCTTATCTTTAATTATTACTTCCATAAGCTTACACAGGTCTTTTACGTGGAAGAACTGAAGATTCATATCACCATCTTTTGGAAGATAGAACTTTCTGTCAGCTAAAGCACAGTCAAATACAAAAGCCTCACGATATACGTTGTTCATAGGTCCATAAAGATATGGTGGGCGTAGTATATATGCGTCAGGTACTCTTTCAAGTAATGCTTCTTCCGCTGCTATCTTATCGGTTCCATAAGCTCCCCAGAACTTGTTAGGTGCTTTTTCAGAGTCTTCAAGAAATGGCTGCACTCCATATTCTGGATATACTGCACTTGAGCTTATCATTATGTACTGGTCGAATGAGCCTAGGGCATCATAAAGATCAATTATATCCTCTGCATTATATGCTGTGATGTCAGCAACTATGTCGAAGTGGATATCTTTAAGTATGTTTCCCAGATTATGTCTGTCGGCTTCTATAAGCTTTACGCCTGGTACTTGAGGTTTAGTGTTCCGATTAAGAACATAGACTTCATAGCCAGCTTTAACGAAGTATTCAGCTACGTATTTACTTACAAACGTTGTTCCACCTGTTACTAGTATCTTCATGTGTGCCTCCATAGATTTGCTGTTCTATGTATATCATAACAGATTAAACGGAGAGTATGTTTATTTCACTAATTTAGGTTCAATTTACACAAATTTTCCAACTGAAGGCATTGATTTGCTGTTTTTGGGCGAACATTATTTATAATAATATCTATCAAATCTTCTACCATAATTGCAGCTGTTTCTTTTCCACCGGCACCAGCTCCATAATAAGCTCTTGTACCACCATATTCATGCTCAACAAATATAATATTATTTTCTCCTTTTACATCACCAAGTAATGTATTTCGGGAAACAATAGTCGGACCAACATAATAACGGAGCTTATTATCTACTGTCTTTTCTGCACAGAAAATCTGTTTGATATTTTCTTTTGGTTTATCAGAAGATATATTTGTTAATGGTTCCAAACTATTTGCAATCATTTGCTGTGGATTAACATCTATCCTTGCTCCAAATCGGAGCAATATACACATCTTATATAAGGCATCACAGCCGGATAAATCATCTGATACATCATTTTCTGCATATCCCTCTTCTCGTGCCTTTATTAGCGCCTCATTGTAACTTAAGCCCTCATTACAAACCAATGTTAAAATATAATTTGTAGTTGCATTAGCTATTCCCCATATCTTATTGATTGGGTCAAAACCAGACATATTTTGAAGTACTTTACATATTGGAATACTACCACCTACAGTTGCATCATATCTAAGTTGCACATTATGAGTATCTACCATATCAACTATTTCATTTTTATATAATGCCAGACACTTTTTGCTAGACATTACAATATGCTTTCCCTTCTGTATTAGTCTCAAGATAAAATCATATGTTTTCTCTGTTCCGCTTCCTCCCATACACTCAATACATATATCCACTTGCGGACTATTTATTATCTCTTCTATATCATTAGTTACTATGATATTTTCAAGTGGTACATTTCTTTTCTTATGGACATCTCGTACATAAACATAATGTACTCGAAAACAGATGTTAAACTCCTCCTTAAAAAATTCTTCTTTTTCCTGTATTATTTTTAGCACATGGGAACCCACAGTTCCCAAGCCTAGAAAAGCTATCCCTATTTCTTTTATCATTTCCTCTTCCTCCATCTTGAGATCAACACTTGTTATGTTATATGCCATATAGTATCATACATAATATATTAATAGAAATTATTAGTATTAATACTATCCATCATTATTTTTGATAGTTAACTTAGAGGATAAAAATATGGAAATAAGAAATATTATCTCTTTCTTAAAAGTAAATGAACTATCAAGTTTTTCCAAAGCAGCAGAGGAATTAGGATATACACAATCAAACATATCCTCTCATATCAATCAACTTGAAAAAGAGCTACAACACCCTTTATTTGAACGTTTTGGAAAAAACATATATCTTACAGAATATGGTCGAACTTTTCTTCCACATGCATATGATATTATCGAATCTATCGAGCAGGCAAAACTCTCCATATGTGATGATCTTTCAACTCCAAAAGAATTGCGTATCGGTATATTAGAATCATTATGCATAACATATATGCCCATCTTAGTAGTTAACTTTCATAAGCTTTTTCCTAATATTAATGTAATAATAAAAATTGGAACTTTTTATGAATTGTCTCAGATGCTGAACAACAACCAAATTGATTTATTATGGACATTTGATAATCAAATATCCTCAGATATGTGGACGAAGGCTCTTGAACATGAAGAAGAAATTTGCATTATTGCTGCTCCAACACATTCTTCTATTACTAAACAAAAACTCGATATCAGCAGTCTAGAAAACTCTAATTTTATCTTTACGGAACAAAACTGCAGCTACCGTAATGCTTTTGAGAAAATACTAAAAGCAAATAATATAAGCTACAACATATTTATGGAGATTGGCAATACAGAAATAATTAAAAAGTTTGTTAATGCTGGATTATGTTTATCCATATTGCCAAGATTTGCTATAGAGGCTGATGTTAAGAAAAAAAATCTTCAGGTTTTGTCTTTTAAGAATGTATCGCTTAGCATGTATAGCCAAATATTCTATCACAAGAACAAATATCTCACGCCTGGTATGTTAGAGTTTCTAGATTTGCTTAAGAAATATTTTTAAAAAAATGGTATCAAAATGGTATCACGAAGCAAATTCGTGATACTTTTTTTGTGTTTTGAGACAAAAAAAGGCTTTCAGAGAAAAACTCTGAAAGCCTTATAAATACTAGCTTTGTGAACTATCAACAAGTGATTACTCGATGATAGAAGCAACTCTACCAGAACCTACTGTACGTCCACCTTCACGGATAGCGAATGTAAGACCCTGCTCCATAGCGATTGGGTGGATGAGTTCGATTGTCATCTCTACGTTATCACCAGGCATGCACATTTCTGTACCGTCAGGAAGGTTACAAACACCTGTTACGTCTGTTGTTCTGAAGTAGAACTGTGGTCTATAGTTGTTGAAGAATGGTGTATGACGACCACCTTCATCCTTTGTTAATACGTAAACCTGAGCTGTAAATTTCTTGTGGCATGTAACTGTTCCTGGCTTTGCAAGAACCTGACCTCTTTCGATGTCTGTTCTGTTGATACCACGAAGAAGTGCACCGATGTTATCACCAGCCTGAGCTTCGTCAAGCTGCTTTCTGAACATTTCGATACCAGTTACAACTGTCTTCTGCTTCTCTTCCTTAATACCAACGATTTCAAGTTCGTCGTTAAGGTGAAGTGTACCTCTCTCTACTCTACCTGTAGCAACTGTACCACGACCTGTGATTGTGAATACGTCTTCTACTGGCATAAGGAATGGCTTATCTGTATCTCTCTGAGGATCTGGAATGTATGAATCAACTGTATCCATAAGTTCCATAATCTTGTCACCCCACTCACCGTTAGGATCTTCAAGAGCCTTAAGAGCTGAACCCTTGATGATTGGGCAATCGTTGAAGTCATACTCAGCAAGCTGATCTGTAACTTCCATCTCAACGAGCTCGATAAGTTCTGGATCGTCAACCATATCGCACTTGTTAAGGAATACGATGATGTAAGGAACACCAACCTGTCTTGAAAGAAGGATATGCTCCTTTGTCTGAGCCATAACACCGTCTGTTGCAGCAACAACGAGGATAGCACCATCCATCTGAGCAGCACCAGTGATCATGTTCTTAACGTAGTCAGCATGGCCTGGGCAGTCAACGTGTGCATAGTGTCTCTTCTCTGTCTGATACTCGATATGAGCTGTAGAAATTGTGATACCTCTTTCTCTCTCTTCTGGAGCCTTATCGATGTTCTCAAAATCTACCTTAGCGTTACCAGCAACTCTCTCTGTTAAAACTTTAGAGATAGCAGCTGTTAATGTTGTTTTACCGTGGTCAACGTGACCGATTGTACCGATGTTACAATGTGGCTTGGTTCTCTCGAATTTCTCTTTTGCCATTTTATTAATTCCTCCTAAAATAATTTACACTTTGCAAGTTATAACAACTATCAATGATTATATTAAAAATACATAACCTTTTCAAGCATATTTTTAACCCGCATAGTATTTATTAGTAGCCAGGAAAACCGAAGTTTTCCTGACAAATAACTGTTATATATTACTTTCTGTCTGCAAGAACTTTGTCCTGTACGTTCTTTGGTACTGGCTCATACTTCTCGAAGAACATTGAGTAGTTACCACGTCCCTGTGTAGAAGAACGAAGTTCTGTAGAGTAACCGAACATCTCAGCAAGTGGAACAAGAGCTCTAACGATCTTACCACCACCGATATCGTCCATAGACTGTACCTGTCCACGCTTAGCGTTAAGTGAACCGATAACATCACCCATGTACTCTTCTGGCATAGTAACTTCAACCTTCATGATAGGCTCAAGAAGTACTGGGTTAGCCTTAGCCATAGCATCCTTGAATGCCATAGAACCAGCAATGTGGAATGCCATTTCTGAAGAGTCGACTTCATGGTATGAACCATCGTATACGTTAGCATGTACACCAAGTACTGGGAATCCACCAAGGATACCGCTCTGAGCAGCTTCCTTAATACCTTCACCAACTGCTGGGATGTATTCCTTAGGAATAGCACCACCGACTACAGTAGACTCGAAGAGGAGTGTTGGTGGCTCGTTGATAAGTACATTAGCCTTAGGATCAACTTCGAAGTGATCACAGTTAGCTTCCATTGGAGTGAAGATAACTTTACAGTGACCATACTGTCCACGACCACCTGACTGCTTAGCGTACTTAGAATCAACTTCAACTTCCTTAGTAAATGCTTCCTTGTATGCAACCTGAGGTGCACCAACGTTAGCTTCTACCTTAAACTCTCTAAGAAGACGATCAACGATGATTTCAAGGTGGAGCTCACCCATACCTGCGATAATTGTCTGGCCTGTTTCCTGATCTGTATGAGCACGGAATGTAGGATCTTCTTCAGCGAGCTTAGCAAGAGCTTCACCCATCTTAGCCTGACCGTCTTTAGACTTAGGCTCGATAGCAAGCTCGATAACTGGCTCTGGGAATTCCATAGACTCAAGGATTACAGGATGTGCTTCATCACAAATTGTATCACCTGTTGTAGTAACCTTAAGACCTACTGCAGCTGCGATATCACCTGAGTAAACCTTATCGATTTCTTTACGGTTGTTAGCATGCATCTGAAGGATACGACCAACTCTTTCCTTCTTATCTTTTGTTGCATTTAAAATGTAAGAACCTGAATTACATGTACCGCGGTATACACGGAAGAATGCAAGTTTACCTACGAATGGGTCTGTCATGATCTTGAATGCAAGAGCAGCGAATGGGCCATCATCTGTTGACTCAACTTCGATCTCGTTACCATCAAGGTCTGTACCCTTAATATGAGGTACGTCTGTTGGTGCAGGCATATATTCAACTACACCATCGATAAGTTTCTGAACACCCTTGTTCTTATAAGCTGAACCAAGGAATACAGGAACTGCCTCATTGTTAATTGTAGCTTTACGAAGAACTGCCTTAAGCTGATCGATTGAAGGCTCGTTACCTTCAATGAACATCTCCATAAGTTCATCATCAAGTTCACAAATCTTTTCAACAAGGTTCTCATGCCACTTATCAGCAAGATCCTTGAGGTCATCAGGGATAGCTCCGATAGTAACATCTTCACCCTTGTCATCATTATAAATATATGACTCCATCTCAAAGAGGTCGATAAGACCCTTGAAGTCATCTTCAGCTCCGATAGGAATCTGAACTGGGATAGCATTCTTACCAAGACGATCGATGATTGTCTGTACTGACATGAAGAAGTCAGCTCCCATCTTATCCATCTTGTTGATAAATGCCATACGTGGTACACCATATGTGTCAGCCTGACGCCATACGTTTTCTGACTGTGGTTCAACACCAGCCTTAGCATCGAATACACCTACAGCACCATCAAGTACACGAAGTGAACGCTCAACTTCTACTGTGAAGTCAACGTGTCCAGGTGTATCAATGATGTTGATACGGTGCTCTAAAGCGCCCGGTTTAATCTTGTGGTGATCCTGAAGTGTCCAGTGTGCTGTTGTAGCAGCGGATGTGATAGTGATACCACGTTCCTTCTCCTGCTCCATCCAGTCCATTGTTGAAGCACCATCATGTGTTTCACCAATCTTATAGTTTACACCAGTATAATAAAGGATACGCTCTGTTAATGTTGTTTTACCAGCATCGATATGAGCCATGATACCAATATTTCTGGTTCTCTCTAATGGATATTCTCTTCCAGCCATTGGTTATCTCCTTTACTAGAATCTGTAGTGAGCAAAAGCCTTATTAGCTTCTGCCATCTTGTGCATATCTTCTTTACGCTTAACAGCTGCACCTGTGTTGTTTGCAGCGTCAAGGATTTCATTGGCAAGCTTATCTTCCATAGTCTTCTCGCCTCTCTTACGAGAGAACATTGTTAACCATCTTAAAGCTAATGCCTGTCTTCTGTCAGCTCTAACTTCGATAGGTACCTGGTATGTAGCACCTCCGATACGTCTAGCCTTAACTTCGAGGAGTGGCATAATATTGTTCATAGCCTCACCGAAAACTTCGATTGCTGGCTTTCCACTCTTCTCTTCAATCTTTGCAAATGCTCCGTATACAATCTTCTGAGCGACACCCTTCTTACCATCTAACATAATGTTGTTGATAAGCTTGGTAACCACCTTGTCGTTGTATAAAGGATCTGCTAATACATCTCTTTTTTGAATATGTCCTTTACGTGGCACGGTTCTTCCCTCCTTAACTAGGTTTTTAATTCGTTAACTCATAGGTACTCACACTCTTTTACTAATGTGTACGCGCGGTTTTCTTAAAATACAAAATGTTTATAAATAACAGTCTTGCGAATCAGAATCCCAACACCTAATTAGTATATGTGGTACTCAAGCTTATTTCTTAGGTCTCTTAGCGCCGTATTTTGAACGAGCCTGCTTTCTGTTAGCAACACCTGCTGTATCAAGTGTACCTCTGATTACGTGGTAACGTGTACCAGGTAAGTCCTTAACTCTTCCGCCTCTGATAAGTACAACAGAGTGCTCCTGAAGGTTATGACCTTCACCTGGAATGTAAGATGTTACTTCGATTCCGTTTGAAAGACGTACTCTGGCGATCTTTCTAAGAGCTGAGTTAGGCTTCTTAGGTGTAGCTGTCTTAACTGCTGTACAAACACCACGCTTCTGTGGAGAAGCTGTGTCGATAGCCTTCTTGTGTAAAGAGTTGTAACCCTTTAAGAGAGCTGGTGCAGTAGACTTCTTCTCAGATGTCTGACGACCTTTTCTAACTAACTGGTTAAATGTTGGCATTCTTTTCACCTCCTGTAATAGATTTGTTATATATGCTGCGTTTATCAGTGCTTAATATGTACTGCCCATACCAAAGCGTACAAAAACAACGCACTTCACGCACGCCTATTTATTATATGAATTCGCAAATGCAATGTCAATACAATATTTGTAGTTTTATAAAAAAAGCGGATGGCTAAGCCATCCGCTTTAATAACTAGTTGTAAGATTTATTCCTCTGAGAATGAAACCTCTTCTGCATCCTCTGCATCATCTTCGATGATTTCTGGCTGCTCTGTTTCAATCTTAACGTTACGGTATCTATCAATACCTGTACCAGCAGGAATAAGTTTACCGATAATAACATTTTCCTTAAGACCGATAAGTTTATCAACCTTACCCTTGATAGCTGCATCTGTAAGAACCTTTGTTGTCTCCTGGAATGAAGCAGCAGACATAAATGATTCTGTTGCAAGAGCTGCCTTTGTAATACCAAGAATTACATCTGATACTACTGCTGGAGCCTTACCTTCAGCAACAAGTGCTCTGTTAGTATCTTCAACTACAAGTCTGTCAACAAGTGATCCTGGAAGGAACTCTGTATCACCAGACTCATCGATACGCTGACGCTTAAGCATCTGACGTACGATAACTTCGATATGCTTATCTGCAAGATCAACACCCTGAAGGCCATAAACCTTCTGAACTTCTCTGATGAGGTAGTTCTCTACAGCGTCAATCTTCTTAATCTCAAGAAGATCATGTGGGTTAATAGAACCTTCTGTAAGTTCGTCACCTGCTTCTACAACCTGTCCATCAAGAACCTTGATACGAGCACCGAAGTTGATTGTGTAATCCTTCTCCTTCTCGCCATCTCTGATTGTAATGATACGCTTGCTGTTCTTCTCGCTTATTTCAACTGTACCGCCGAACTCTGCGATGATTGCAAGTCCCTTAGGTTTACGAGCCTCAAAAAGCTCCTCAACTCTAGGAAGACCCTGAGTAATATCGTTACCGGCAACACCACCAGTATGGAAAGTTCTCATGGTAAGCTGTGTACCAGGCTCACCGATTGACTGAGCTGCTATGATACCAACTGCTTCACCAACCTGAACTGCTTCACCAGTAGCCATGTTTGCACCGTAACACTTAGCACATATACCAATATGTGACTTACATGTAAGGATTGAACGAATCTTAACCTTTGTAATCTCAGAACCATCTTCGTTAACACCAGAAGATACAATCTTAGCTGCACGACTTGGTGTAATCATGTGGTTAGCCTTAACGATTACATTGCCATCTTTATCCTTAATCTCGTTAACTGAGTATCTACCCTTAATACGGTTCTCAAGTGTTTCAACAACATCCTTACCGTCTGTAAGAGCTTCTACATCAAAACCAACGATTTCATCTCTATCTGCACAGCAGTCTTTCTCTCTGATAATAAGTTCCTGACAAACGTCAACCATTCGACGTGTAAGGTAACCAGAGTCGGCTGTACGAAGAGCTGTATCTGAAAGACCCTTACGAGCACCGTGAGCTGAGATGAAGTACTCAAGTACGTCAAGACCTTCACGGAAGTTAGACTTGATTGGGAGCTCGATTGTACGTCCTGATGTATCGGCCATAAGACCACGCATACCAGCAAGCTGCTTAATCTGCTGTTCAGAACCACGGGCACCTGAGTCAGCCATCATGAAGATGTTGTTATATTTATCAAGTCCAGCCATAAGTGCTTTTGTAAGCTGCTTATCTGTTTCTTCCCAAACTCTTACAACTCCACGATATCTCTCATCTTCAGTAATCATACCACGTCTGTAGTTTACACCGATCTGATCAACACGCTTCTGAGCTTCTTCAAGTAACTGTCCCTTAGCTTCTGGTACAGTCATATCTGAAATAGAAACTGTCATAGCTGCTCTAGTTGAGTACTTGTAACCTGTAGCCTTTACAAGGTCAAGTACTTCAGCTGTCTTTGTAGCACCATGAATGTTAATAACCTTTTCAAGAATCTTCTTAAGCTGCTTCTTACCAACGAGGAAGTCAACTTCTGGAAGAATCATATCTTCTCTTGTATTTCTTTCAACAAAGCCAAGATCCTGTGGAAGAATCTCGTTGAATAAGAGACGACCAAGTGTTGATTCGATAACTCCTGTTACAGAATCATCTTCAGAAATCTTTCTTGTTACTCTTACCTTAATCTTTGCGTGAAGACCGATTATACCGTTCTCATATGCAAGGATTGCTTCGTTAATGTTCTTGAAGAACTTTCCTTCACCCTTCTCGCCAGGTCTTTCCTGTGTAAGATAGTAGATACCAAGTACCATATCCTGTGAAGGAACGGCAACAGGTGCACCATCTGAAGGCTTAAGTAAGTTGTTAGGCGAAAGAAGAAGGAATCTACATTCTGCCTGAGCCTCTGCTGTAAGTGGAAGGTGAACAGCCATCTGGTCACCATCGAAGTCAGCGTTGAAAGCTGTACATACGAGTGGATGAAGCTTAATAGCTTTACCTTCTACAAGGATAGGCTCAAATGCCTGAATACCAAGTCTGTGAAGTGTAGGTGCTCGGTTAAGCATAACTGGATGTTCTTTGATAACATCTTCAAGTACATCCCATACTTCATCAGCCATTCTATCAATATCTTTCTTTGCAGACTTAATGTTCTGGCAAATCTTTCTTGAAACAAGTTCTTTCATAACGAAAGGCTTGAAAAGTTCGATTGCCATTTCCTTAGGAAGACCGCACTGGTAAATCTTAAGTTCTGGACCTACTACGATAACTGAACGTCCTGAGTAGTCAACTCGCTTACCAAGAAGGTTCTGACGGAAACGACCAGACTTACCTTTAAGCATATCTGAAAGAGACTTAAGTGCTCTGTTACCAGGGCCTGTAACTGCTCTTCCACGTCTACCATTATCGATAAGAGCATCAACTGCTTCCTGAAGCATTCTCTTCTCATTTCTGATGATGATGTCAGGAGCGCTAAGCTCTATAAGCTTGTTAAGACGGTTATTTCTATTAATGATTCTTCTGTATAAATCATTAAGATCTGATGTTGCAAATCTACCACCATCGAGCTGAACCATAGGTCTAAGATCTGGTGGAATTACTGGGATAGCATCAAGGATCATCCAAGATGGCTTGTTGCCAGACTCTCTGAAAGCTTCAACAGCTTCAAGTCTCTTAACGATCTTTGCTCTCTTCTGTCCCTTTGAAGACTCGCTAGCGAGTTCTTCCTTAAGTTCTTCTGCTTCTTTATCAAGATCTATCTCTTCAAGAAGTTCCTTAATAGCTTCAGCACCCATACCTACGCGGAATTCGTTACCGTACTTCTCGAGGCATTCCTGATACTCACGCTCTGTAAGGATCTGCTTCTTTGTAAGATCTGTTGTTCCTGGATCAAGAACAATATAGTTAGCAAAATATAATACTTTCTCAAGTACTCTAGGAGTTAAGTCGAGGATAAGACCCATACGGCTTGGAATTCCTTTAAAGTACCAGATGTGTGAAACTGGTGCACAAAGTGCAATATGTCCCATACGCTCACGACGTACGCTTGACTTTGTTACTTCAACACCACACTTATCACATACAACGCCCTTGTAGCGGATCTTACGATACTTACCACAGTGGCACTCCCAGTCCTTGCTAGGTCCAAATATTCTTTCGCAGAATAATCCGTCCTTTTCAGGCTTAAGAGTTCTATAGTTGATAGTCTCAGGCTTTGTTACTTCGCCTCTTGACCATTCTTTAATTTTCTCAGGAGATGCAAGCCCAATCTTAATTGAGCTGAATGTTATCGGCTGATAATCATTATTCCTTATTACTGGCATTTCTATTTACTCCTTCCAATGTGATTGTTATAGATTACTGCTCATCCTCACCAACAAATGCTTCTTCAAAATCATCTTCTGCAGATAATTCATCTGGCTCGGCATCAACGAATTCACCTGACTCGTCGATTTCCTTTGTGCCGTATCCGTGTGAGCTAAGGTCTTCATTATCAAGACCTGCCTTGTCAGAACCCATCTCAAACTTGAACTCTGAATCATTGTATTCAATGTTCTCTTTGATTTCGACTTCATTGTCGTTCTCATCAAGTACCTTCATATCAAGTGCAAGTGCCTGCATTTCCTTAAGAAGTACCTTGAATGATTCTGGGATTCCTGGTTCAGGAATGTTTTCACCCTTAACAATCGCTTCATATGTCTTAACACGTCCAACAACGTCATCGGACTTAACAGTTAAGATTTCCTGAAGAGTATATGACGCACCGTAAGCTTCAAGTGCCCAAACTTCCATCTCACCGAAACGCTGTCCACCGAACTGTGCTTTACCACCGAGTGGCTGCTGTGTAACAAGTGAGTAAGGACCAGTTGAACGAGCGTGAATCTTATCATCTACAAGGTGATGGAGTTTGAGGTAATGCATGTGACCAATTGTAACAGGGCTATCGAAGTATTCGCCTGTACGGCCATCTCGAAGTCTTACCTTACCATCTCTTGAAAGTGGAACGCCCTTCCAAAGCTGTCTGTGGTCTTTATTATCTTTAAGGTATGTAAATACCTCAGGTAATAATTCTGCTTTATGCTTGCTTTCAAATGTTCCGTCCTTCTTATCATACTTGCAATCTTTCTTTGCAAGCCATTCTTTAGCTTCAGCATCATCAAATGGAAGATTAACGTAATCATTTGCAAGATCAAGTGTATCCATGATGTCTTCCTCGTCAGCACCATCGAATACAGGAGTAGCTATGTTAAATCCAAGTGCCTTAGAAGCAAGACTTAAGTGGATTTCAAGTACCTGACCGATGTTCATACGCGAAGGAACACCAAGTGGGTTAAGTACGATATCAAGTGGTCTACCGTTTGGAAGATATGGCATATCTTCTACTGGAAGTACTCTGGAAACAACACCCTTGTTACCGTGACGACCAGCCATCTTATCACCAACGCTGATCTTTCTCTTCTGTGCAATGTAGATACGAACCTTCTGGTTAACTCCAGGGCTAAGTTCTGAATCACCAGCTGCTCTTGAGAATACCTTGGCATCAACTACAACACCATATTCTCCGTGAGGTACCTTAAGTGATGTATCTCTAACTTCTCTTGCCTTCTCACCGAAGATTGCACGAAGAAGTCTTTCTTCTGGAGTAAGATCTGTCTCTCCCTTAGGAGTAACCTTACCAACAAGGATATCACCTGAACGAACCTCAGCACCAACACGAATGATACCTCTGTCATCAAGATCCTTAAGAGCGTCATCACCAACACCTGGGATATCTCTTGTAATCTCTTCAGGTCCGAGCTTTGTATCTCTTGCTTCTGTTTCGTACTCTTCTATATGTACTGATGTATAAACATCTTCACGAACAAGTCTTTCACTAAGAAGAACAGCATCCTCGTAGTTATAACCTTCCCAAGTCATGAAACCGATAAGTGGGTTCTTACCAAGACCAAGTTCACCGTTAGCTGTTGAAGGACCATCTGCGATAACTTCGCCAGCATTGACATGGTTGCCCTTGAATACGATTGGCTTCTGGTTGTAACAGTTAGACTGGTTGCTTCTCATGAATTTGTAAAGCTTGTACTCAATTGTCTTTCCGTCATCATCAGACTTAATTCTGATAAGCTGTGATGAAACATACTCAACTGTACCAGCCTTCTTAGCAACTACACATACGCCTGAGTCAACAGCTGCCTTTGTTTCCATACCTGTACCAACAACAGGAGTCTCTGTAAAGAGAAGTGGAACTGCCTGACGCTGCATGTTTGATCCCATAAGGGCACGGTTAGCATCGTCGTTCTCAAGGAATGGAATAAGTGCTGTAGCAACTGAGAATACCATCTTAGGCGATACATCCATATAATCAAATGCTGCCTTTGGATATTCCTGAGTCTCTTCACGATAACGACCAGATACCATCTTCTTAACGAAGTGACCCTTCTCGTCAAGCTTTTCATTAGCCTGAGCTACATGGTAGTTATCTTCCTCATCAGCTGTCATGTAAACAACTTCGTCTGTTACACATGGGTTCTCAGCGTCTGTTTTGTCTATCTTACGATATGGAGCCTCAACGAAACCATATTCGTTAATTCTTGCATAAGATGCAAGTGAGTTAATAAGACCGATGTTAGGACCTTCAGGTGTCTCGATAGGACACATTCTACCGTAGTGAGTATAGTGTACGTCTCGAACTTCGAATCCGGCACGATCTCTTGAAAGACCACCAGGACCAAGTGCTGAAAGACGTCTCTTGTGAGTTAACTCACCAAGTGGGTTATTCTGATCCATGAACTGTGAAAGCTGTGATGAACCAAAGAATTCTTTGATTGCAGCCTGTACAGGTTTGATATTAATAAGAGCCTGTGGTGAAATCTCTTCATTATCATGTGCATCGTGTGTTGTCATTCTTTCACGAACAACTCTTTCCATACGAGAAAGACCTATACGATACTGGTTCTGAAGAAGTTCTCCAACGGCACGAATACGACGGTTACCAAGATGATCGATATCATCATCTGTACCAACGCCATACTCAAGGTGCATATTATAGTTAATAGAAGCGATCATATCGCTCTTTGTAATGTGCTTTGGAATAAGGTTATGAACGTTAGCTGCAATAGCATCTGCAAGCTTCTCTGGCTTATCCTGATATTCTCTAAGAATCTTCTTAAGAACTGGCCAGTAAACTCTCTCTGTGATACCAAGTGCCTTAGCATCAAGATCAAGCCATTCATTAATATCTACCATTAAGTTAGATATTACCTTAACATTCTTCTCTTCTGTCTGAATCATAACGCTTTCAACAGCTGAGTTCTGGATTGTATCAGCCATCTCAAGTGTAAGCTTCTCGCCCTTAGCAAATAATACTTCGCCTGTGAATGGATTAAGAACATCCTCAGCAAGTACATGACCTGCAATACGGCTACGAAGAGCTAATTTCTTATTAAATTTATAACGACCAACCTTAGCAAGGTCATATCTTCTAGCATCAAAGAATGTAGAAGTTACATATCCTTCTGCACTATCAACAGAGAAAGGTTCACCTGGACGAACTTTGCTATAAAGTTCCTTAAGACCTTCCTCATATGTCTTAGAAGCATCCTTCTCAAATGAAGCAAGAAGCTTAGGCTCCTCACCAAACATATTGATGATTTCTTCATTTGTACCAAGACCGATTGCACGTAAAAATACAGTGATAGGAACCTTTCTAGTTCTATCAACTCTTACATAGAAGATATCGTTAGAGTCTGTTTCATACTCTAACCATGCTCCTCGGTTAGGAATTACAGTTGCTGAATAAAGCTTCTTACCAATCTTATCGTGTGTAATTCCGTAATATATACCTGGTGAACGGACTAACTGGCTTACGATAACACGTTCAGCTCCGTTGATTACGAAGGTACCTGTCTCTGTCATGAGTGGGAAGTTACCCATAAATATCTCATGTTCTTTGATCTCATCCTTATCCTGATTATAAAGACGAACCTTCACCTTAAGAGGAGCTTCATATGTAAGGTCTCTTTCCTTACATTCCTCGATGGTATGCTTGATTTCATCCTCAGCAAGCTGGAAATCCACGAACTCGAGACTTAAATGTCCGCCGTAATCCTGGATTGGAGATATATCGTCGAAAGCTTCTCTTAAACCTTCTTCGAGGAACCACTTATAAGAGTTCTTCTGAACTTCTATAAGGTTAGGCATCTCCAGAACTTCCTTCTGCCTTGAATAACTCATACGCATACTGTTGCCTTTTACAACTGGACGTATCCTATTCTTTTCCATTGATATTTCACCCCGTTCAAAATATTTTTTTGAATGGATTGCACGCTTTTTTTGAAAAAAGCACACAAAAAACCATCACACCACAAAGATGCAGTGTCCATATTACCACAAGAGGTGGTGTCACGTCAACATATTTATTTTTAATTTTGAAAATATTTTTGAATTAAGATTTTTATCTGAGTGAGGAATGAATTTCCTCGAAGCTCATTTTAATAATAATGGGAACCTGTTATTACAGGTTCCCAGAAATATTGGTTTGAATTACTTAAGTGTAACCTGAGCGCCAACTTCTTCAAGCTGCTTCTTGATTGATTCAGCTTCATCCTTAGAAGCGCCTTCCTTGATGTTCTTTGGAGCGCCTTCAACAAGTTCCTTAGACTCTTTAAGTCCAAGACCTGTGATTGTACGAACAACCTTGATAACATCCATCTTCTTCTCACCGAAGCTTGTAAGCTCAACGTCGTACTCAGACTTCTCTTCTGCACCACCTGCTGCAGGACCTGCTGCTGCTACAACAACACCTGCTGCTGCAGAAACACCGAACTCTTCCTCACATGCCTTTACAAGTTCATTTAATTCTAATACTGATAATTCTTTAACTGCATCAATAATTTCCTGTGTAGATAACTTTGCCATTATAATTTACCTCCGTTTATATTTTGGTTAATGTTAATTTTCTAATAATTATTCAGCTGCTGGAGCTTCCTCTGCTGCTGGAGCTTCTGCTGCGCTAGCGCCACCTTTTTCAGCAAGCTGGTTCATAACGCGTGCGAAGTTTGTAATAGGTGACTGGAGAGAACCAAGTAACTTTGAAAGAAGTTCTTCTCTTGAAGGAATGCTAGCAATTGATCCGATACCTGCTGCATCGTATGCCTGACCTTCAACGATACCACCTTTGATGTTAAGATTAGGAGCTGTCTTAGCGAATTTGCTAATCTCTCTTGCTGGTGCTGTAGCATCATCCTTAGAGATTGCGATTGCGCTTGGTCCATTTAAGTACTCATTAAGCTTTTCGCAGTCTGTACCAGCAAATGCACGTTCCATCATCTTGTTCTTGTAAACCTTATACTTAACGCCTGCTTCACGAAGCTGTTTACGAAGCTGTGTATCTTCAGCAACTGTAAGACCACGAGCGTCTACGAGTACAACTGATGCTGCACCTTCAATAGCTTCAGCAATTTCTTTAACTATAGGTTCTTTTTCTGCAACTTTTGCCATTTCTTTACCTCCTTATAGATTTACTGCCGTCTTTCTTAGAAGGTTATATATCGGTATGACCGAATAAAAAACCCTTCGGAAACCGAAGGGATAAAATGTAATAATCAAAACACTTCTAATCCTCGGTAGGTATCTTTCGAGTTACGCCTTGCGGCACCTACTGTCTTCGGCATGGTTTTTGAAAACCTTTGTTAGAATATCATCGCTTATACACATTGTCAAGCATTTTTGTTATAATTTGTCCATGTTATTTAATTCTTATATTTTCATATTTTTATTTCTACCAATAACACTAATAGGATGGCATGGACTTAACCATATTAAAAAGTTTAACTTGGCTATATGGTTTTTAACAGCTATGTCTCTTATTTTCTACGGTTATTTTAATATATCCTACAGTTTAATATTAATAGGTAGCATCGGACTTAACCATATAATAAGTAAGCTTATGGACAAATCCAGTTTATGGTCAAAGAAGCTACTATTAATATTAGGTGTAATTCTTAACCTTGGTATCCTTGGCTACTTTAAATATTATAACTTCTTTATAGATAATATTAACTCTGTTTTTCATCTTAATATTATAGGAAGAAACATCTTACTTCCACTTGGAATCAGTTTCTTTACCTTCCAGCAGCTTTCGTTTGTAATTGATAGATATAAGGGAGATGCTCCTTCTTACAATCTTACAGAGTACGCAGCTTACGTTACTTTCTTCCCTCAGCTCATAGCAGGGCCTATCGTATTACATAGTCAGCTTATTCCTCAGCTTTGTGATAAAAGCAAAAAGCATCTTAATATAGAAAGCTTTGAATACGGCATATGCTATTTTATTCTTGGTTTATCTAAGAAGATACTTATCGCGGATCTTCTTGCTAGTCCTGTTAACTACGCATTCACAAATATAGCCGCTTTGGATACTCCATCTTCTATATTAGTTATTCTGGCATTTGCAATGGAAATCCTTTTTGACTTTAGCGGATACAGCGATATGGCCATCGGTCTTGGCAAGATGTTTGGAATCGAACTTCCTGTGAACTTTAACAGCCCTATGGCATCTCATACCATCAAAGAATTCTGGAAGAGGTGGCACATTACTCTGGGTAACTTTTTCACTAATTATGTGTATATACCACTTGGTGGAAGCCGTAAGGGAAAAGCTCGTACCCTTCTTAATGTAATTATCCTCTTTTCACTAAGCGGACTTTGGCACGGGGCCGATTGGACATATGTACTGTGGGGACTTATGCAGGCGGTGGCAATATGTATAGAAACAATCTTCCATATTAAAACCGGTAAAAATGCTATAGTAAGGGCTGTTCAAAATACCTTTACATTCATCTACTTTAGCCTGTCACTGGTCTTCTTTAGAAGTGACAATGTCCGCGATGCTCTTCTTTATTTTAAGAGGATGTTCTCTTTAGATTCTTATCATTATATATATACAGTTTGTAAAAGCGTCTCTTTTAATGAAGGCTACGTTTTACAAAAATATATCCAAATGAGAAATGCTGGATATGAGGCTTATTACTTATTTGCTATTTTTATGATTACGCTTGTTATCGCTATAATTCTTTCGCTTGGAAAGTCACTTAAAGATAGAATGAGCACACGTAAGATTGGTACAAGGTATGCCTTGTTTATATCTATCTTATTTATATGGTGCGTTCTGTCTCTGGGAAGTGTATCAACTTTCTTGTATTTTAATTTTTAATTCGAAGATAATATTACTTTCCTATAGAGGATTGATATGGAAAAAGTTAAAAAATCAAAAAAACACAGTTTTATAAAAGGATTCATTATATTTGCTGGAAGTCTTCTTGTTTTAGCAGGCCTGGTTGTTTATATCTTTGATCCTTTTTATCATTACCACGCTCCATATTTTAATATGAAGCCAGTTCTTACTATGCCTGAGTACCAGGTTATGGGAACCATAAAAAACTTCCCTCACGATTCTTCTATCGTAGGTTCTTCCATGGCAGAGAATTTTGACAATAGTGATTTTGATAAGGCATTTGGATGCACAAGCATCAAGCTTATTAAGACAAGTGGAACAACTGGTCAGCTTCTTTATTATTTAAAAGAAGATTTAAAGAGAAATGAGATTAAGAATGTTTTTTACAGTTTGGACGTATCAGCTTTAGAAGCTGAATATAAGGAAGATTTCCCTGACTCTTCTATGCCGCTTTATCTCTATGATGATAATCCATTCAATGATGTTCAGTACCTATTTAATAAGGATGTAATTTGCAAGTTTATTCCTTATATGCTTGCCCTGTCAGGTGACCCTTCATACAATGCCGGCAAGTCTTATAGCTTTGACAGTGATAAATCATTTTCTGCTTATGATGCTATTCTTCACTATGAAAGACCTGCGGTAGTTCTGGACTCAGTTCCAGAAAGCGAATATAAACCTATTGTTGATAGCAACATTAACGCTTTAAAAGAAGTTGTTGAAGCTAACCCAGATACTAGGTTTTACTTCTATATTCCTACTTATTCCAGTTTATGGTGGGACAATGCCTATAGGATGGGACAAATAGATGAGACATATTACGCTGTAGAAGAAAGTGCCAAGGAGCTTACAGCTTACGATAATGTAGAGTTCTACTGTTTTATTGATGAGGAAGAAATATCAGATAACCTGAATTTATATATGGATGCCGTGCATTTTTCACCAGAAATAAATAACTGGATAGTAGGTCAGCTATCCAGTCATAATAAAGCTTATATTTTAAATTCTGATAATATAGAAAGTCGTATAGAAGAGATTAAATCATACGGAAGTCATGAGATAGAATACTCTTCTTCTATATTAGATAACTAATTATCTCCCTTGGTTATATACCCTTCATCATCAAAGCTTGCACTTGATGAGATGCTTCTCATATAATCAAGAACCCGCTTTTTCTCATCTCCATGTAAGAGACTTGTCTTCATATTCTGCTGGATACAAGGTTCAAACTGAAGGGAATCTATACTACAATCCTCAAGATTAATATTAAGGGTAACTAAGCAGCTATCCAAAGTTTTAGAATTAAACCAGAAGTTTCCAAGGCTGTATACTACTGGTGTATCTTCGATATAAGCTACTTCCTGAAGTACATGAGGATGGCAGCCTATTATAATATCCACTCCTGCCTCTACATACTGCTTAGCCTGTGGTTCCTGACACCAGTCAAGCTCATCAGTACTTTCTGTACCCCAGTGAATAAATAAGATAACGAAATCGCACTCGCTTTTAGCTTTCTTTATTTCTTCAACAAGTCTTTCAGGCTCCAAACATCTAAATACACCTGAAAGGTTATCTGTAGCACCTCTGGTATTAGGATTAGCATATCTTTCTATCTGTGTTGCCCCGATAATAGCTATCTTCTTTCCTCCAGCCACAAAGTAGTATGGCTGAGCCGCTTCATCTATATTATGTCCTGCACCAACATGAGGCATAGACACGCTGTCTAAGGTGTCAAGTGTATCAAGAAAAGCTTCTTCCCCATAATCAAATGTATGATTATTAGCAAGGGTAACTATATCAACACCCATATCATCAAGAAGCTTTGCTGAATTTGTAGGTGCTCTGAATGTATATGTTTTGTCCGCCTGAGGTGTTCCTCTATCTGAATATGGAAACTCATTATTAACCATCATAATATCTGTTTCATGCATCTTATCTAAAAGATCTTTTGAGAAACATGTGTTAATATCTGAGCCTCTTGATAGGTAGCTGGAATAAGTAGAATAACTTGGATCAAATAGAATATCCCCTGCAAATGAGATACTTAGCACCCCTTCTTCTGAAGGATGTACTACAGTAGTATATGGTTCTCCCCCGTATAACTCCTCATCTGTAGGTTCTTTAATTTCATTTTCAGATATGGTATTGGCACTAACTGCTGGAATCTCTATCTCTGCGACCTGACTTTCAGGAGTCTCTACCTCTTCCGGTGCAGAAGTAGCTGCTTTATCGTCCAGGCTCTGCACATATTTGCTTCCAAATATAAAGATAAATACGCTTCCTAAAAGAACTACAGAAGCCAGAACTATCAGAAAGATTTTGATTTGCTTATTCATAGTGCCCTCGTTTACATAACATAGTTAAGATATATGATATCATTATTAACTATGTTAGTAAAGTAAGGGTTTTATTTTGGAAATCGTCTATAATATCATGTTTACATAAGTACAACATGTTTGGTAATATTTGCAGGAGTATTACTCTTATCTTTATTAAATTTAAAAACCATACATCTGCGCCCAGGTTCCGCTTCATCATATTCGCCTTTTGGTATACCCTGATATACTCTATCAACTCCACCATCGTCTCTAATAGTAAAAAAATTAATTTTAGTCCTATACCCCTGTACTTTTCTTTTATCTATTAATGTTCCCACCATAACCTTGTATTCACCGAGTCTCATTTGTTTTAGTACGCAAAAATCACTATAGCTAATTGTAAGATGCAGAACAATAATGGAGATTAATGCAATATACATTCCATACTTAAATACTGCTTCCATGTCAGAATTTGTAACCATACCGCCAACAAAGAAAGCATCAATAAATAAACCTATTCCAAAGAATTTAATGTAGTAACTTTTTAATCGTGAATAAAGAATATCTGCATAAAATAATTCCGAAGATGTTATAGGTCTAAACTCAGCACTTGTATTATTAGCTAACATCCTATCTTCAACAGGTTTACTCTTTTTCCTGTCATATTTTATTAGCACTATCACAAATATAGTGATGCCTAGCATTAAAACTCTAAAAAATAATGTCATAAAGTTTGTCACCTCATACTTTTAATAATCCCATTATATATTGTCACATGTCAGGAGTATACTCTTACACTAATTTAGTATGATTTTACACCCTTAAAAGCAATAAAAAAGGCGTGGTTAAAACCACGCCTTAAATTACTTATACAGTTCGAATTAGAACTTAGCTGTGCTAACACGTACACCAGGTCCCATTGTAGAAGCAAGAGTGATGCTCTTCATGTACTGACCCTTAAGTGTGCTTGGCTTAGCCTTTACAAGTGCGTCCATAAGAGCTGTGAAGTTCTCCTTAAGCTGCTCTTCTGAGAAAGATGCCTTTCCGATTGGGCAGTGGATGATGTTGCTCTTATCAAGACGGTACTCAATCTTACCAGCCTTAATATCGTTGATAGCCTTAGTAACATCCATTGTTACTGTACCAGCCTTAGGGTTTGGCATAAGTCCCTTAGGACCAAGTACCTTACCAAGACGACCTACAACACCCATCATGTCAGGTGTAGCAACTACAACGTCGAAATCGAACCAACCATCGTTCTGGATCTTAGGAATGAGTTCCTCGCCACCTACGAAATCAGCACCTGCTGCCTGAGCTTCATCAAGCTTTGTACCCTTAGCGAATACAAGAACCTTAACAGTCTTACCTGTACCGTTAGGAAGTACTACAGCACCTCTGATCTGCTGCTCAGCGTGACGTCCATCACAACCTGTTCTGATGTGAACTTCAATTGTCTCATCGAACTTAGCTGTTGCTGTCTTCTTAACTGCTGCTACAGCTTCTTCTGGTTCGTAATATGTTGCGCGGTCGAATTCTTTCATTGCCGCATTGTATTTCTTTCCATGTTTCATTTACATTTCCTCCTTAGTGGTTTTAACGAATAAATCTTCCACGCAAGTCTTATTCTTCTACAGTAACGCCCATTGAACGGCATGTACCTGCGATCATTGACATTGCTGCTTCGAGTGATGCTGCATTAAGATCTGGCATCTTAAGCTCAGCGATTTCCTGAACCTTAGCCTTAGAAATTGTAGCAACCTTTGTCTTGTTAGGAACGCCTGAACCAGACTTAATGTTACAAGCTTTCTTAATAAGTACTGCAGCTGGAGGTGTCTTTGTAATAAAACTGAAACTCTTGTCTGCATAAACTGTGATTACAACAGGGATGATAAGATCACCCTTATCTGCTGTCTGTGCGTTGAACTGCTTTGTGAATTCAACGATGTTTACTCCGTGCTGACCAAGTGCTGGACCAACTGGTGGTGCTGGTGTTGCTTTGCCGGCAGGAATCTGTAATTTGATGTAACCTGATACTTTCTTTGCCATTTTGGCTTCCTCCTTAATATAATGTGGTAGTGGCGCAGTGTGATGCGTTTATCACGTACTTCTGCTTCCACATATGTAAATGAGTCCGAGATGCATTATACATCTATTACTCATAGACATCAATAATTAGATTAATCCATCTTCTTTACGTCTGAGAAACTAATCTCAAGTGGTGTCTCGTGACCAAACATCTCAACCTTAATAATAGCTGTCTGCTTGTTCTCATCGATTCTTGTAACAACACCTGTTGTGTCTTTCCAAGCACCGTCGATAACCATAACGACTTCTCCAACTTCGAAGTCTGCCTTCTGGATTTTCTCTTTCTCAAGAGTATCCATTTCCATCTCTTCAAGTGGAACTGGCTTACTTCCTGGTCCTACGAAACCTGTAACACCTCTTGTATTTCTAACAACATACCATGCATCATTGTCATCTGCATCCATATGAATAAGAACATATCCAGGGAAAAGCTTCTTCTGAACATTCTTCTTACCTGTTGTCTTAATCTCTACAACGTCCTGAGTTGGAACCTTTACTTCAAGAATCTTATCTTCAAGATGTCTGTTCTCTATAGCCTTTTCGATGTTGAGCTTAACTTTCTTTTCGTATCCAGAATATGTATGAACTACATACCAGCCCATACCTCTACCAGACTTGTTATCGCTCTGTCCGATATCATAATCTTCATCTATAGCAGGCTTGTCATCTGTGACTGCTGCTCTAACAGGCTTAAGGATTTCATCCATATCATCTTCGTCGTTCTTGAAGATGTTCTTAAGCTCGCCAAGTTTTTTAAGCTTAACGTTTTTTGAATCTGCCATTATACTGCTCCTTCGTAAAAAGTCTTCTAAGATGATTAGAAGTTAGTCAGGAAATGAACTCCCTGAACACAAACAATATCTATAACCTTAATAAGTGCGCCAACTAAAACTGAGATAACGATAACTGCTATAGTTTCCCTAGCTGCTGTCTGCTTAGATGGCCAGGTTATCTTCTTGAATTCCTTCTTAAGTCCCTTGAAGAAGCTTGGCTTCTTTTTTGTTTCTTTTGAATCTCCCATAGTAACCTCCTATGAATATTCCCAAGATGTATGGGGGACTATTTTGTTTCTTTATGTAATGTATGCTTCTTGCAGAATCTGCAGTACTTGTTTGTTTCCATTCTGTCAGGATGGTTCTTCTTATCCTTTGTTGTGTCGTAGTTACGCTGCTGACATACTGTACATGCTAATGTAATTCTTGTACGCATATTTATTCCTCCAAATAATAATTCAACCTTATAATATAGTAAGAAAGCAATCTCCCAGGCATAACAAACAAGCTGATCCGAAACTTTTCATATATGCCAAATGCCCACGTCCGCACGCGGCACCATTCTTATGCGATAACGCACAAAAAAAAGAGGTTTTACTCTCTCGCAAAGAGTATCTTATCAAAGACCTCTATACCTGTCAACAGGTTTTTATATAAATAGAACAAGAAGATAAACATGTTATAATATGCATACTATAATAATAGAAAGAAAAAGAATCGAAAGGGGTAATCATAATGAACAATCCTATAATCGAATTACTTGACAGCTCACTTCGTGCTGTTGAAGATAATCATTTTGATATAGCAGCCCAAAAATTAACTAACTTTGTTAAAGAACACCCTGAACTCGTTGATGAACGTACACAGCGTGAGTATTCTTTAATTCAAAAGCTTATGGAATACAAGGTTTCTTTACAGGATTTGGAAAGCATACGTGTATTAAAATGGTTATATGCGTATTGTCAAAAAAAATATGCAACTGATGAAGTATGTGGTAATACCCCTATTTCTGATAGGCCTCTTCCATATGCTGATACTATCTGGTGGTGTTGGCTTCAGGGAATAGATAATGCCCCTCCTATAGTAAAAAGATGTTATGAATCTCTAGAAAAGTTAGGTCGTAAGATAATAATCCTTACTGAAGATAACCTTTATGATTATGTTGAATTTCCTGAACATGTAAAAAATGCCCGCGCCGAAGGAAAGATTAGCAACGCGCATTTTTCAGATCTTATAAGAGTTGACCTGTTAAGCAGACTTGGGGGATGCTGGATTGATGCCACCGTACTTTGTACAGGCACTAAAACCATTAATCGCATCCTTGAAAACTATCCTTTATTTTGCTATCGAGCAATTATGAAAAATGAAACAAGTTCAATTATTACTTATGACAGCTGGTTTATTTACTCTTCTAAACCTAGTTCTATCTTAACAGATACACGTAAGATGCTATATAAGTACTGGGAACAGGAAGATCGTCTGATGCATTATTTCCTTTTTCATATTATGTTCACCCTTGCAACTTGGAGACATCCAGAAGAATGTGCGAAGCTGCCTTTTTACAGCACAGAGCCTTGTCACATAATGCAAATGGAAATGTTTCATCCATTTTCTAAGTTACGATACCAAGAACTATGTGATATGAGTGATATCCATAAATTGACATATAAATATGATGGAAAAGATTTACATGATAATATGATGCTGGATTACATTCTCAAAAATAAAATATAGTATTTTATATAAAACTATTGTATTTCTTTTATTTTTAAGGTAATATATAATTAACTATGATTATGGGGCACTAGCCTCGAGCGTACGATAAAGGATTATCTGTACATTATTTTAATGTATTTTGCTCACTATCAAGGAGGAAAGGAGGGCAAAGATATGGCTGATTACAGTTCTACAATATTAAGTAATGTTTACAATTACTATCAGACAAATTTTTCTGTAAAGTCTTCAAGTAGATTTGATACACACAAGAAATCTGACCTTAAAGACATTTACAATTCTATTGTTAGTGCAAGCAAAGAAGAGCCTGTCTATTTGCTTCGCCGTTCCCAGGATATAGCTAAATATACTATTGGTATGAAAGAGTCTGCTATGGAGCTTTCTAGAGACATTGCGTCTTATGGTGGCAAAGAAGCAGAGAATCTTTTCAATAATAATACTTTGTTCTCTTCTAACCCTGATCTTGTCAGCGTAGATTACATTAATAATGAAGAAGAGAATGAAAATGTAGATGAAGTTACTATACACGTTGATAAACTGGCAAAGCCTCAGATTAACAGAGGTAAGTTCCTTGATACCGAATCTTTAGACATTAATCCTGGAACATACTCTTTCGACGTAGCTTCCGGTTCATCTAACTACGAATTACAGTTCACAATTAGTGAAGGCGATACTAATAAATCAATCCAGTCCAGACTAGCCAGACTTATAAACAGTTCCGGTATTGGTCTCAATGCTTCTGTTGTACCAAGAGTAGATGCAACATCAGCTCTTGAGATTACATCTGTTTCTAACGGTAACGGAGATGAGAATGCACAGCCATTTGAAATATCTGATGAAGATACCAGTCAGAAACGTGGCATCATTGATTATCTTGGAATCAGGAACCCGTCACAGAGCGCAAGCTGGGCTAAGTTTTCTATAGACGGCGAGGAATATACTTCGCCTGATAACAGAATAGATATAGGAAACAAGTATCAAATCACTCTTAACAGCGAAAGCCAAAGTGAAGATGATACTGCAACTATAGGAACCAAACCAGATTTTGAAACCATAAAAGATACCGTTAAAGGTGTTGTTGGTTCCTACAACAAGTTTATAGAATCTGTTTCCAAATATACTGACAAGCAGCCTCGTACTTCTCTCCTGCTTGAGAATATGAGGTCGTCTTCTCAACATTATAAGGATTCACTCAGTGAACTTGGTATTACAGTTAATAAGGATGCAACTCTTTCTATTGATGAAGATAAATTATCGAAAACCATATCCGAACTGAAAGAAGATCAGGATCCTGCAGAACTTATAAAGGGATTTGCTCAGAGTACTCTTAGAAGGGTTAACCAGATACAGCTTAACCCTATGGATTATGTAGATAAGCGTATTGTTGCATATAAAAATCCGTCGACAGAGCATTTTGCAAACCCTTATGTGACAAGTGCTTACAGTGGTATGCTCTTCAACGGATACATGTAAATAATAATATTTGATTTAAGCTTATGTGAAGCTTGCTGTTGCTTCCTTAAGTTTTTCCAAGAATGGAATAATATCATCATTTATAGATGTCGCAATTGCTGCGGCATCTTTTGATTTATATGCTGTGCCAAGTTTATCAACTTTAGCATCTATATCTTTATTATCTATAACAGCGCCATCTGCATTAATGATTTCCTGTGTACCATTATATGCCTGGATAACCCAGTTAAAGCCATCCATATTCATACGAAGGTACTCCCAAGTGTCCTCTTTAAAGTCACCACTAAGTTCATTAGCAGCATTCTTCATTCCAGGAATAAGATTTCCAAGATATTCGTTAATAGATGCAAGTGTTTCTTTCTGTAATTCTAAAATCTCGTCCATATAATCTCCCCGCTTTTGTAGTGTAAGAAATTTCCTTTTATTATATCGTACATTATTCCCCGATACTTGAGTACTTATTTCGAATAATTTTCTGCCAAATCCTTATATTTTTTGCTTTCTTCTAAGAATATGTCTCTCATATCCTCATCAAATTCTGCTTTTAGACTATAACAATCGGCCGCAGCCTCGTAGGATAAAACATTTCCAGTTTTCGCGTTTATGATAGGATGTGTTTCATTTATTGCATTATCGAACCATATAAGAGCTTCGTCCGGATCTTTTCTTTCCAGATAGTACATTCCAATCTCATAACACATGTCCGATGAAGGGGTAGTACACATATCTTTAAGTGCCCACTTAAAAAACTCCCCATCTTCCTTCTTATATCTAAAATATCTAGCCAAAATCAGATAAGAATCTCTTCTTTCATCTTCTCCATAAGCCTGATCATAGATTGAAGAAAAGAAGAAAGAAAATGCCTTTTCAAAATCTTCCCGACTTCCAGAAAGCATAAGTTCTCTGGCATACATCTTATGAAGTTTTGCTGAGAGATGTTCGCCTCGATCTAAGGCTGCCTGAAACACGCCAAAATCTCTACCAGAATGGTTAGAAATTGGCATATGAAGAATCTCAATATCGCTATCATATACAAGAGGGTTTAGATTAACCGATTCATGTATAGGATCAATCCAGGTAAACTTCCTTAGCCTCTTATAAAGCTTCGGTCTAAGTTCCCTGTCATAATTCTCTGTAGTAACATGGCTCTTTGTATTAAGATACCACATCTGAACTATCTCTATCTCTTCAAGAATATTCTGCTTTAAGTCAAGAAATAGTCTTCTATTGTTTTCATCTAATACTTCGTCTGCATCTGCAGAATAGATATAGTCCATAGAGCATAATGAAAAAGCATAATTTCTTGCAGCTGCAAAGTCATTAATCCACTGAAAATCATAGATTTTGTCAGTGTACTTAGCTGCTATCTCCTTAGTAGAATCAGTTGAACCTGTATCTACTATAACAATCTCCTCAAATAAGCCCTTAAGCGATTCAAGGCATCTTTCTAAAACAGCTTCTTCATTTTTCACAATCATACAAAGACTAAAAGTCGCCATATTATCCCCTTTTATTAAAATCCTGTGCCTTACTATCAAGATAGTTTAGCACGCATCATGGTGCTTAAGCAGATTGTTTTTCTTTTCTTATTATGCTTTCTCCAATTCCCATAAATATAAATACATATGGTGCTGAGCAGCATGTCTGATAGCAGAAGAAATTATGTCCTATATAAGCAAGGATGATAACAAGACATCCTATAGCTTCTGGTCTCTTATATGCTAAGCGTCCAAGTCTTGACGCTGATGAAATCATCATTCCAAGGTAAGCTGTAATTCCAAGAATACCTTCTGTAACTGTCATATTAAGAAACTCGTTATGGGCACATGCAAGTGTCTGACCGTGCCAGTATACAGAAACCAAGTCATTACAGTACTTGCTCATAGCAAGGCTAAAACAGTCTGGTCCAACACCTACAAAGAGGTCTTTTATAGAAGCATTATTAAGAGCTACAACTGCCATCTTCCAGTTAAAGCCTCTGTGGTTACCCCAGGCATCTGCAAAGTTAAAGAATCCACTATTGTACATCCCGCTCATTGATGCTGGAAGTTTATGGTTTGTTGTTAGGATTATGAGAAGGGCCACTAACCATAAAACAAATATTGCAGCTATTACCATAATCTTTCTAAGAATCACAAACTTTTTAACCTGAAATTTGTATGTTCTTCTGAGCTTATCAAAGCTAAGATGAAGTCCTACTCTGTATGCAATGTAAACTACTACAAGCCCAATCCATATAATCAAAGTTGCTGTGCTATGGTTTAAAAACTGGCATATAGCCTCTGTATCTGCTACATGCTCAATAAGTCTTTCTGGGAACATATCCTGTAATAAACCTACAAGTCTAAATGTTGTAAATACAAGAACGGCTAATTCTAAGAATCTGGAGAACTTCTCATTAGACTCAAGGCCGTACCAGAAAAGCACCATAAAGATAAGTGTTAACGCTACAAATGCTGAATCAGAGTTAACTGTAACAATAGAAGCAGCTCCTACCATAACAAACAGGCCATAGATAAAAGAATTGATTCCATGTATTACTTTTTCTGATACCTTCTGTTCTCTAAGAATATCTCCTATAAGTCCGTCTGGATTGTCGTCAAAATACCAGAACATACCAAGAGCATATATAAGAACAGCATAACTAGAATACCAGCTTGTCTGACCAATAGTTGATACAAACTTCTCTATATCAGCAGGGCTTATGTTGTCGTACATACCAAGAGGGTCAAAGCCGAATCTCATAAGTACTGCAAGCAAGCAAACAATAAAGCAGGTAAGCATACCCCACTTTAATATAGGTCTGCTAAACCTTCCAAAACGGGAGACAAAGAAATAAAGCAATACAAATATAGTTTGAGCAATTAAGCCCATGTTCCAATCAAGATATCCATTAAGAGCCATATAATGATCAGAACTTAATAAATATGATAAAAATGATACTAATAAAAATCCGACTGCAAACCAGTCTGTAATTGAGTATCCCTTAAAAATCTTCTCATAGGAGATTTCTTTGTAATATGCAACCAGCCATATTACAAAAGCAAGCATAAGGAGTATGGTAAACGCCCCAGAAACATTTTTAAAAAAGTTATATTTTGCCTCCCCCATGTTAAAGTACTTACCTTTAATATTGCCATTAGCATCATAATGCACATGTTCAAAATACAAAGGATATGCTACGAGGAATAGAAATACATATATCGCTGTTAAAATTCCCAAAATATAATCTGCAAACTGCATTAATCCAGAAGCTTTAGCTTCTGCCTTTTTTAATTTCCCTTTCGAAGACACTTGTCTTTACCACCTATCTCTTATATTTCTTAACCAGTAGAAGGTCATCCATATAATCCAAAACCTTGTCCTGACCTGCATCATTAAGCTTAATATACTTATTTAGAACCTTTTCCTTAAGAAGGATATCTCCTACCATACCACTTCCTAATCTGGAAAAATCTACTGGATTTAATCCTAGTATATCACACATTTTGATAACACTTGAGTAGGCCATACCCTCAATACCTCTTTCCAAGGCTGAGGTAAGTGTACTGTATGTTATGCCGGCAACTCCGGCGAACTTTCTAACACTGCCGTACTGATTAAGTATTTCTCTTCTTAGTATAGCAGTTTTATCTATCTTACTAATCATTGATTTTCCTTCCAGTCATATGCCATAAACTGGCTTTTCTTCAAATATTCGTCAACAAATATCTTTCTATATGTATCAAAAGCCCATACATTATCTTCAATCTTATCATCTATACACCAAGGTTTAAGCTGATTAGGAACAACTACCTTGTAGCCATGTTTTCTAAATTCAAAGGATTGAGCCAGATCATAGTACAAATCTCCATCAAATAAATCTTCCCTCCAAGGAAGATCCTGTGATGTAACCATAATTAATCCCGACACGCATTCAACCTCTGTATAGCCATCCTCTTTTCTAAAAGCATAGGACTTAAAATCAATATTCTCATTGTCGTATGAATATAGGTTTCCTACACACTGGGAATATGACAGGATGCCACTTTTTGATAACTTAGGTGCACCAACCACACCAAGCATACCTATCTTAGGATCCATACTAAAAACAGTTAAGATGTCACTTAGGAAATTTGGATTAATAATCATAACATCCTGTCTAAAGTAAATCTTATATTTTGCATCTGACTGGTTCATAGCCTGGTTATAGGCCTGAGCCATAGATTTACAGTCATATATTGGAATAATATCTCTTGTATATCCCTCTGGCAGCCTCATCTTATTAAGATATAATGCAGCCTCTTTAAATTCAGTCTCATCAGATATAGATACAATGAAACTTATCTTTTTGTTGTCTGTTTGTGTATCTAGCATGGCACCCTCTCCTCGCAGCGTGTCTTAACTCGTTTCATCTTATCTAAGAATTCATCCCTGCAATTATCCTCAATATTCCCTATAAGGTATAGCGCCTCTGTAAATCTGCACTCATGCTGATAATAGGTTGCAAGGGTAATTGCCACCTTGTCCTTATGGCCTACATCTGATGTAAGCAGAATCTGGCTAAGTGCCACTACAGATATACTATGTTCATTAATATAAGGGAAAATTTCTTTACACAGGTTATCTCCAACTTCAAGCTGGATTCGCCTTAAGAACTGACATATACGTCTATATATTTTAGAAAAATCCTCTACATACTCCATACTATCGAATATGGTATATTCATTGCCTCTTTCAAGCTGGTATATATCCGCAGCCTTCTTAAAATAAGCAAGTTCAGAATCACAAGCCATAGCCTTATCATAATCACTACTATTAACAAGGCCCATAATATCTTCGTAAGCTCTTTCAGTTCTTTCCTGAAGTTTTTCATTGATACGACCTTTAAAAGAACAGCCAAGAGCTACTAATACAGGCTTTGATTCCTTAAGAGTTTTGTAAGAATCTTCAACATATTTATTTATATCACCAATGGTGGATTCATCAATTTGAGCAGGTATAATCATATAGCATTTTCTCCCATATATATTATACTTTTACGCTCTATCCTTTGTAAATGTCAGTATAAGTAAAAATGCCACTATTCGAGTTTTTCTGATAAAATATTCATATAAAACAAAGGTTTCCAAAGATATAAGGGGATGCTATGAACAAAGAGTTCGATACAATCGTTGTTATTACACCTGCTGATTTTGATAGATTAAAAAGTCAGTATAAATATTATCCAAATAGGATACCATCTAAAAAAATACTATTTGTAGGTTCGGAGGAAGTCGGTAAGAAGGTTAGTGAACTTGGTATAAATGAACTGGGCTTTGTTAACGAGAATGATATTATCCCATTTAATCAGGTTCATGCGGTTATGAAAGAACATATGAAGCCTATTCTAGGAGATAATGATTTACCAAGAGGTGTAACAGGTTGGTACTATCAGCAGTTCCTTAAGATGCAATATGCAGAAACTTGTCAGGATGAATACTATATGTCCTGGGATGGTGACACAGTGCCTTGCGGGCATTTTGAGATGTTTAAAGAGGATGGCACGCCATATATAGACTTAAAATCTGAATATCATGCAGAATACTTTGAGACTATGGGAATTCTTATTCCTGGGCTTAAGAAATTCATAGAAAAATCTTTTATATCTGAACATATGCTTTTCAAATGCTCTATTATGAATTCTTTGATAAGCAAAATCATGGAAAACACATCTATCAAGGGTGATACTTTCTGGAAGAAAATCATCCATGCAATACCAGCAGAAAAGATTCAAAATACTGCTTTTAGCGAATTTGAAACCTATGGCTCATTTGTATGCATTACAGATCCTACAGCATATAGATTACGTGACTGGCATTCATTTAGACTTGGCGGTGAATTTTTTAGTATAGATGCAATATGCCAAAGAGATTATGACTGGCTTGCAAAAGACTTCTTTGCCATATCATTTGAAAAGGGTCATTCTGTGAGAGAAGATCATAAAAACCTGTTTGATAATCCAGATTATCAGGCTAAATTATCTGCAAGACAGATGCTGCAGGTTGCTCAGGAAGCATTTCAGGATGGTTATATTGAAAAATGGTAAACTACAGGCACCTAATCATATCCGCCATGCGGCTTAAAATATTGTGAGAGGTCTTAACCTTCTCGTATCCTTTAGCAGCAATATTACGTCTTGTATCATCATGTTCAAGATAGTAACCACACTTATCTACCAATTCTTCTATAGATGAATAAGCCTCTATATCTTCACCAATAGTAAACATATCAAGAAGTTCTTCCTGGAAATTAGTCATACAAAAACCACCCGAAGAAAGAATATCGAATATTCTAAGTGGTAGCCCAGTCTCTATTGGACGCATGGTCATATTCAGATTTATCTTAGAAAGGTTAAATATCTTAGGCATCTCAGTGAGAGTCTTAGCCTGGCCTTTGTTATTAACATTAACAAGTGGACTTGTATCACTTAGAGTGTATAAATCCACCTTATAAAACTTCGCAAGTGTATTTAATGTGAGAACTCTTTCTCTATAAGCAAGTTCATAGCCCATATAAGCATGAGCAAGAAGAAATCTCTCCATAGGTTCAACTATAGACTCTGTATTATACTTTGCCATATATTTAGAAGCTTCATCTACAATCTTATCGGATAAAGCCGACTCCATAAAGTTGGCCCCATACACTTTAAGCTGGGCCTCTATAACTCCATCTAAATATCCTTTTGCAAAAGGTTCCATATTATCCAGTTCAGGATATTTATTCTTCTCACTATATAAAGAACCAACAAATGCTATATCAGAAGAAAACTTCTTTCTATCATTTTCAGAAATATCAGCAATGACTTTATCCATTCGTTCTACATCAGACGCTAATGGAAGGTGAAAAGCCCCTGCTTGATTATATTTTTGTACCCACTGATACTGATGACGATCAAATAGGAATATTCTGTTATATTCATTCTTTATCTCATTGCTAAAGAGCTCCAAAACAGGACAGTCTACGCTCCAACAAACATATTTTATGCGTAGTCTTTGGCAAAGAGCTGAAATATCTGGATAGAAATTAATTGAAAACACAAAAAGATATGGAGTTCCTGCATCCATATTAGAAAGAACAGCCTTGGAAACAAGATCAACCCTCTCAGATTGGCTAATCTCCTTGTTTGTTACCTCTTTATCAAGTTCATCACATGTAAGACCAAGCTTTGTAAATGCCCCTATTACAGCTGGTTCATATATACTTCCGTATCTATAAATTAGAATCTTCATACCTATATACCTATCTTCTTAATATTCTCTGCCATCTCCAGAAACTGTCTTTTTGTTAGTTCTGATTTCAGGCTTTTAAGTATCATTAGATAATAATCAGAGAACCTATCACTTGTTACATAAGGATTTGCCTCATAATCAGGTACATGTGAAAGCATCAGATATCTAAGTAAATGATAAGCATTGTAATCAGGTTTCTCGTAGCGAAGAACTATAGCCTTGATTCCTGCAAGATAGAATGAAAAGATATGTTCTACCTCTAACTCATATCGATATTTCTCAAGAAAACCTCTAGATATATACTGATCCCATACTGACATCTGGACAGTAAATAAATCCAAATGATGATTTGAATTAGTTGTAAGAACAGTAGAACTCTCATTAACATAATAATGATATAGTTTTTCACCCAGAAAAAAAGCTTTATTTACACAAAGATGCACCAGAGATCCCCAACCAGAATCTTCATATGTTATGTTTTCTGGAAAATAAAGCTTATTTTCCACAAGAAATGACTTCTTAAATATCTTGGCCCACGCCTCATATCCGAGAGCAGGCAGCATAATTATTTCTTTTCTTGCTTCATCTGAAGAAAAATCATATTCTCTGCTCTCCTTTTTTGATTTTGTATTTTCAAAGAAGGTTAGTTCTTTTGAAGGATCTCTTCCATTATCACAAGCGATGATATCATAATCTCCTGTTATAGCCTTGGCATATAGTTTCTCAAAATAATCAACCTCTACCCAATCATCAGAATCTAAAAAGCCTACATAATCTGCTGAAGCGTACGACAAACCTATATTCCTTGCCTTCCCCTGCCTTCCATTTTCATCACACTTTACAATAAGAACATTATCAGGATGCTTAGTCTCAAATTCCTCAAGCTTAGCTACTGTCCCATCTGTTGAACAGTCATCAACAAGAATCACTTCAAGCATATCAAAGCCTATGGTTTGATTCTCTAGAGTATAAAAAAGTCTGTCGATTAATTTTTCAACATTATAGCAAGGAATAATCGCAGATATAAAAGCCATATAATATTTCCTCATGAAAATTATCTAACATTATTACTAAATATAATTTTATCAAAAAATCCGCTATTTCCATAGCAGACTAACCTATTAAATATAAAAAAGCGGCTTCCGTAGAAGCCGCTTACATATCACCTTATGAAATATTAGCCATTAAGGAGTGAAAGTATATTCTGGTTAGACTGATTAGCCTGAGCAAGCATCGATGTACCAGCCTGTGCAAGAATCTGGTTGTTAGAATATCTAACCATCTCTGTTGCCATATCTGTATCACGGATAGCAGATTCAGCTGCTGTTGTATTCTCAACTACGTTGTCGAGGTTCTTAATTGTGTGCTCAAGTCTGTTCTGAACAGCACCGAGATCAGATCTCTGCTTAGAAACTGAAGCAAGTGCATTCTTAATATCTGCGATAGCTGCCTGAGCTGCTGCATTAGTTGAACCAGATACTGCTACAGTATCAACACCGATTCCTGATGCGTTCATAGCTACTATATTGATTTCAATAAACTGTCCAGCCTCAGCACCAACCTGAAGATTTCTATTTGTGAATGTACCATCAAGTAAGTTCTGCTCGTTGAATGTTGTTGTTGAAGCAACACGATCGATTTCTGACTTAAGAGCCTGAACCTCTGAATCAAGATATCCTCTATCAGCAGTTGTCATTGTATCGTTAGAAGCCTGAATAGCAAGTGTATTCATTCTCTGTAACATATCATGTACTTCTGCAAGAGCACCTTCAGCTGTCTGTACGCAAGAGATACCATCCTGTGCGTTAGCGCTTGCCTGTGTTAAACCTTTAACCTGACGTCTCATCTTTTCTGAGATTGCAAGTCCTGCTGCATCATCAGCTGCACGGTTAATTCTATAACCTGATGATAACTTCTCAGTCGACTTTGCCTGAGAACCTGTTGTGATGCCTAACATTCTGTTGCTATTCATAGCTGTTAAGTTGTGCTGTACTACCATAATAATTTCCTCCTTGGACTATCATTTCCTAATTGGTTAACTTATTTGGTTGACTACCAATCAACCTTCTGATATATATATCGGACCAAGTTCCATTTACTTAACACTTATTATTAAAATTTTTTTATTTTTTTATACATTTTTTCTTAAACCCTGTAATTGCATAGCATTATAGGCTTTTCTTTATCTAATATTTTTTGCATAAGAGGAGACGGATCACCATAATATGCATCACATGCATCTATAATTATATCCAGATCCCAGCGATTAATATAACCTGCCTCCCCCTTCTTAAAGTCATCCTTTACCTTTATAAATGCCTGATAAAGTTTTTCATCAATGGTTGGCAATTCTTTTTCTATAGCCGGATCAATTGCCCAGATTACAGAAATATCATGAGAATCTTTAAATATATCTATTACAGACTCCAGCTTCTGTACTGCCTGTTCTTTGTACTGATAAAAAAGTGAAATATCTGTATAGAATAGAATAAGCTTTTTTGACAGGTCTATATCATCTTTTATAATATCCCTTGCTTTTTCCTTTGAATTATCTTTAAAGATATCTTTGTTATCTACACTAATCTTATCTTCATATACAGCTTTAATCTCATGCCCATATTCATCAGTTAACTTTTCTATATAGACATCCTTTAATGCCTGGCTAGGCAGGATAATCTTATCAGCACTCACTACTCCCGGCATAAGACAATAATATTTCATATTATAATATTGTCTTTCATCTTCTTTAGAAAAATCAAACTCTCTAAAGTATGGAATATAAACCAGCTGCCCGCAGCATCTCTTTAAATATCCCGAATAAAATGCCGGATCAGTGTCTAAAGCCATATTGTAATTATCATATGGATTTTGTATATAGATTACATCTGGCGACAAAGCTTCTATATTAATCGAAGAGTCTGTAATCATAACATCTTCTGGATAAGTATCCTCTTCAACATAATCACATATCTTAGCTCCGTCGTATTTTTTATAATATAAAAGCTGGGGGATAACATATATCTGATTATCAGGATCAGAAGCTAACTCTTTATATATCGGAAGGAATCTATCAAAATACTTTGCCTTGTAAGGTATAAACACATAGATATTCTTCTTTAATATATATTCATCAACTAACGAAGCTAACCTATCTACCTCATCCTTTAGCTGTTCTTTTGTTTTTTCTCCCTGACTTGCTTCAAACAAAACTTCGCAAAAATATTCAAGGTTACGAATAAGTTCATAATCTGAACCTTTTACTTTTTCAAGATATTCTCCAAATTCTATAGTTATAGCCTGGCAGTCATTATAATTATCATAATTATCCCTTATAAAGTTAATATATTCCGAAGCTATTGTTTTAATAGGAGAGAGGCGTTCTTCTTTACTTATATCATTAATATCAGCCTTATAAACCGGAACAAAGTCTACATCTTCTCCCAAAAGTTTCCTTTGATTTTCATAGTATGGATAATCATGACCGGCACCGCTTTTATATGGAATATAATAGGTACCAAACTTTCTGGAAAGAAGCTCGTGACTATATAATGGAATACTGATTTTGGTAGGACCATATTCTTTATATATAGCAGCAGAAAAGAACTCTCTTGGCATACTTCTGTGTTCAAATATTCCCCACGGCATCATCTGAGCTATACGATTAGTTTCCCTGTTGTTATACCTTCCGCATATTTCCCTGGCAAGCTTATATAACTCAAGTCTGATATTATATAAAGCAGTATCATCTATATGTCCCGTCTTTAATATGTTTCTGATGCTGGTTAGCTCTATACATAAATCCTTCTCAATATCATCTATAGCTTTTAATATATCTGTACCAACAAGATGTCTCTCAAAGATGAGATCCGCTGTGCTAAGTACTTTTTTTATATTGTCTGACTGAACAAGAGCTTCTTTATCATCAT